>Ga0123339_10000199_pt1 | contig 57296 bp, 51 predicted proteins | sample lystaG_FD_89956 | JGI IMG/M metagenome (GOLD analysis project Ga0123339, IMG submission 89956) | Glacier valley bacterial and archeal communities from Borup Fiord, Nunavut, Canada, to study Microbial Dark Matter (Phase II) -... | ecosystem: Environmental > Aquatic > Freshwater > Ice > Glacier ...
AATCAATTAATTGGGTATTTTTTGCAGATTCAAAAATAAAACAACCACACATACTCTGGTTATAGGTTATACCCTTGTAATATTTTAATTAGCAGTCACTTGAATCATTTTAGGGTATAACCAGAGACCATATATGTTTTACCCCGAGTACTCGGGGTCACTTCTGAGGTTATACCCTTTTTTAATATTAAATGTTCACAATCAGCTTCTTACAGGGGTATAACCTATAACCAACATCTTTCGAAGAATTTTATTTCCCTTTCACTTCCAATGACAGTTTTAACAAGTCAATGGGAATGAGCAATATTCAATTCTAATCAGATTTAGTGCATGATTTTGAACTTCAGAATGAGATTTCGTTATTACCAAATATTAAAGTTTCAGGAACAACAGGACAAAAAGCATCCGACTATGAGGTACCATGTGCCAAAATGCAGGCAGCTGTATTCAGAGGAATGTCCAGGGCAATTGATGATGTTCGCGATGAATCTGATCTTCCGCTTCGGATTATCCTGGGTACTACTGATAGAAGCTTTGGTTTTTTGACATTCATGCAACAAGAAGGAGTTATTTTTGATGTTGTGGGATATCACATCTATCCTTGGCTAGACCATACGCCGCTCGATAAAGATCCCTGGTTTGGTACTGGTGGACCTTTAACGCAACTGGCAAAGTTCAATAAACCCATTACCATTAACGAATTCCATAGTGGTGAAATTTATTCGGGAGCTCCTGGTTTTGCAATACCTAAATACGAAAATTTACCTAATAAGCCTGTTACTGAAGCTGGATTTAAAAGCTTAGATAAACACCTTAAAGAAATCGTTAATCAGAAAGTGGCTAATATTGAATCCGTTATTTACTATGAATTATGGGATGAAACTGAAAAAGAGATTCCAGAGAATCGTTTTGGTATGTTTTACGATACCAATTTACAGGTACCGAAAATTTCACTCTTACTTGCTACCTGTTTCGCCGGTGGATTTTTATCTCCTGCTGAAAAAGATTCATTAACAAAAAGAGGATTAGGAATTTGTTATCCTACAAGTTCATATGAATTAGAAAGTCCCGGCATAAAATCAGGGAATCAGGATTCAAATCTGAAATGTTTTATTTCCGCTAATCCGGCCAATGAAAATGTAAAATTTTTCGTTTCAACCAATGATTTTAAAGACCTCAGATACGAGCTTTTCAATACGATCGGTAGTACTTTGAAGAAAGGAAAGGTTGAAAGTGAGGAAACTGAGATTTATTTAAAAAGTCTTCCACCATCAATTTACCTATTGAAAATTTCAAGAGGAAATATTGAAATGAATACACTTAAAATTATGAAGAATTAATATTATCCAAAGTCGATAAAATAATATTCACAATGCTGGAGTAGGGGCGGCCCTGTGTGGCCGCCCTTTCTATTCATATTCAATAGTTTTTTTTTATTGTTGAAAATAAAATGCATGGATAGGTTGATGTTTCAATTTGTATGAAAAGATGTTTTTCAACTTCGTTAAGGAAAAGATTGAACTGATAGCCAAAAAAGATCAACTTTGAAACAATTTTTACACAAACCTTCAATAAAAATTTGTAACTTTAACAAAGTTGAAAAAAGAACCAAAGTTGAAATGTAAAATAAAATACGAAAACCGACATTTTATAAGAGATTAATGTTCAGAAATGAAATAAATTTCAGATTATGCATTTCTCTTTTGAAAGTAACGATAACGGGTATTTCGTTTACTTTTATGGTTGAAAATATCGCTAGGTATGTGGAAATAGGAAAAGATAAGTCGCTATGTGATTGTGTATTAATGCTTTAAAAATTGATTGTGTTTATGTCTAAAGTATTCTGAACAATTACGATCCTTTGGTAGTTTATGTATTAACCTTCTTGAATAAGGTTACAATTAAATTTACAAAATAATGATTGCCGGAAATGTTATTTTAATAGAGTAAGAGGGTAATTATTATGTAACTTTCACTAGATTATGGAAAAAAGAAGATAACCTGAAATGGATTTTGACAAACATTTAAAATACAAATTGTATGGATAATGATGCTCTATATATACTTCTGGCTGAAGACGACGAAGACGATCGTTTGTTCTTTAAAGAAGCACTGCAAGAAATTAAAGTAAAAACGATCATAGATTTCGTAAATGATGGTTCTCAGTTGATGAAATATCTTAATCAACCAGGTCTTCAATTGCCCAATATGGTTTTTCTTGATCTTAATATGCCTGTAATGAGCGGATTGGAATGCTTAATTGAAATCCGCCGAAATAAGCATCTCAAGGATCTGGCAATTGTCATTTACTCCACCTCATCATCGGAAGAAGATATTGAGGAGGCCTTTGTTAATGGGGCTAATATATATGTTAAAAAACCAAATGACTTTACACTATTGAAAGCCAGCCTGGCAAGAGTTATTAGTCTTAACTGGCAATATCATACCTTGGGATTAAAGAAAGAGAATTTTTTGTTGAGTATTAACCATATAGGGAACGGAGAAAATTTGAAATCATGAATTGAATGGCTTGGGAAGGCAACTTTGTCAGAATTTTTTATCTTTCAGGAAAATTTATATTCTGTTAAAAATATATAGAGCAAAGTTCTTCTCCTAACTGATGAAATGCTATTTCGATCTTTTAGGGTGATAATAGGTATATAATAGATATTTTTACCTATAAGAAACCAGAATAGAACCCATTTAAACCTCATTAATAAGGATTATATTATGGCTCAGGTAAAAGGTGGAATAGGCTCCTTTCTTTCTTGAACGTTAGAGTAAGGTGAATTGTTAATTTTAGTTTTTGGAATATTAAATCAATATTTAAGATCAGTAGATTGCTCATAATAATTTAAATTCACAAGGTATGACACGAAATCGGTATTTCAAATGGGGAGTAGTTCTTCTAATTGTTTGTGTATTGTCATTTCTGGCTATTCCTGTTATACCATTTTTAGCTATCGGTAAGGGAGCCAAAGTTACCATCTCAGCAATACTATTTGTGATTGGTGAAATTACATTTTGGACTGGAGCAATACTGGTTGGAAAGGAGCTTTTAGGCAAATATACATCCCGATTGAATCCTAAAAACTGGTTTATGTCGAAATCAGAAAATAAAGAATCTGAATAGTTTCCATGTAAATAATTTGTATTTTTAAACCAAAATATAAAGACATGACTTCAATAGAATTAAAAAATAAGGTGATCAGTAAGATCAGTCAGATAAATGATGATGAGATTTTGAAGCAAATCTATCAATTGATTGATGATAGTTTTGAAGATACTGAAATTTACCAATTATCAGAAAATCACAAAAGTGCAATTGAAATTGCCAAAAACCAGATAGATAAAGGTGAATACCTGACAAATGAGCAGGCAAAAAAAGAAATTGGTAAATGGCTAAACAAGTAATTTGGTCGAAACTTGAATGGCGGATTATGAAATGGATATTAAGCGTTATTGTTGTTTCAATTATACTTGCAACTATTATTTATGCTCAATCAGATACTATTGATTATGGCAATAATTTGCAAGCTGGACATTATGCCCCGGTTAATGGCATTCAATTGTATTATGAGGTTTATGGAACTGGTGAACCCTTGATCATGTTACATGGCAATGGTGGGTCAATCAATGCATTCAGCAATCAAATTCCTTTTTTTGAAAAATACTATCAGGTCATTGCCATTGATAGTCGCCTACAAGGTAAATCCGGAGGTTCACCTGATAGCATTTCTTATGAATTGATGGCTTCAGATTTCTGTGCATTATTGGATTATTTGCATATCAAATCGGCCAATGTATTGGGCTGGAGCGATGGTGGAATTGATGGAATCATCATGGCAATAAACTGCCCTGAGAAAGTCAAGAGACTAGCCGTATCTGGCGCCAATACTGTTCCAGATACCACAGCAATTTCAAATGCTGATCTGCTTAATATGAAGGATCTTGTTGCACATCCTTTGTTAGAATCTCAAATAACGGTTGCATTAACACAAATGATGATCGATCAACCGAATATCCTTTATGCTGATTTGGGTAAAATCCTATGTCCTGTATTGGTTATGGCAGGCGATCACGACATGATTAAACAAGAACATACCATTAAAATCTCTCAATCCATTCCATCTTCAACATTGTGCATTTTTCCTGATTCTAATCATGGTGTCTGCCAGCAACATCCTGAACTATTCAATAAAACGGTGCTGTCTTTTTTACAGAAATAAGGAACTGAGAAAATACACTGTTAAAGAATTCGTATTAATCATATCTAATTTATTACCATCTTTTCAAAAAACCAAAAAGTCCTTGCATTATTGTCATCAATCTTTTTAATAATGTATAATTCCTTTCCAGATTTAGTCGCATATATATAGGGTACTATAGGTGGTAAATTTATTAGATTTTCATTTTCAACAAACATGCCATTGTTCACTTTAACCGACTCCTTAATTACCATGTTATTAGCATCAATTCTCGCAATAGTAGTGCCCATTTCAGAATAGCTTTGGTATGCTACAAAGATGTCATTAACTGCACTATTAGGTGCAATAGCGTTAATAGTTCCTGCTAATTGAAATTCGCCTTCCAGTAGTGGTTTATTCATAGTATAACCAATGCTCAAATATTCGGGTGATTTGTATTTTTGTTTTAATCCTGTGAATAGGTGGGTTCCATCCTCAGAAAGCCAGAATTTCCAAAGCTCCATATAATATTGATCATATTGGTCATTAATAGCTCCATTTGAAACGTCAAAAACAAATAGATAATCGGGTCCCCAACCAACTTTTGAGCCATAGATCAAATTCTTTCCAGGAACTTTTTTTAATATAGTCAATCCATTCATATCGTCCTTGTGCTGCACAATTGTATTTGAGTTCAGGTTAACACTCAACAAATGATTGGTCGTATAATTGAGGGGAGTAATATAAGCCCATCCATTGCCCCCCAAGGCTATATCTGATGCAATGATCCCGGTCTTGAGGGTTTTAACTTCATTCAAGCTTTCCGAATTAAAAAGTGTTAAATCAGTATTGGTGAACGTTATAGCGAATTGATCACCCGTCTCTGAAATATCCACACTTGTCGGAATTCTGTTCAATTCAAGATAAGTGAATGGCTGACCGATTTTTTCATAATACAGCCTGTTTGGATTTTGGGCTGCAATCACCAAAAATCCTGTATTCTGATTATAATCAACATCTACCACATTGCCCAAAAAGGCCTTTACTTTTCCTGCAAAAGTAAAATCAAGCACATCCATGGTAACATTAATCGTTTTTATTTGTTCAGGGGAATTTGTTTGAATAGTTATTAAACCCGAATAGGTACCAATTGCAAGATTTTCCCGTGAAACGTTCACTGATAATATTACTTCCTCACTAGAGGACAACAATCCATTTGATTTCGAAATAGTTAACCAATCCGGCTTATTGGTTATTTTCCACGACAATATACCTTGGCCGGAGTTTTGGATATAGAATGCATTCTTGGTCCTGTGTTCAATTGTCAAATGATCGGTATTATAAAAAGATTCAGGATAGCCATAATTTAAAATCTGGAATGGAAACTGCACCAAACCTAAGCCCTCTACTTCAAAAATTAAGGGGGCATTTATCAGGCCCAACTGTTGTATCAGGTATTTGTTTGGAACCTTAAGATCAATGGTTGTTTCTCCGTTTGAAAAATCCCCTTCCAACTCTGACAATTTTAACCATGTCGGATATTGAGCTATTTGCCAGTGAGCATTCGTATTGGAGGACAAATGAAGGGTAACCGTCTTTTCGGTCTCAAGTTCATTCATCTTGATCGTATCAGTAATTTGGCCTGAATTAGTTTTTTGCTCCTTGAGAAAATCGTTGCTGCAGGAAGTGATTATAAGCAGAATTGTCAGACTTAAGAAAGTGATACAACGATTAAAAATATTGGATGTTTTCATTGATTTATTTTCTAAAAATGAAATTGAATACCTGTGGATACATTTAAACGAGAGAGATTTTCTTTCGAATTTCCTTCCAGATTTAGGACCGAACTCTTTGTTCCGTCAGATAATTTAATTTTCTTAAGTGAAGATAGCAGATATGAAACTCCCACATTAATAGAAAGATGCCTGGATAGGTCATAAGAAATTCCCGATTCACCTTTCATGGCGAATGCATTTCCAGTTATTAGGGCAGGTGCAATAATCAGGTAGGATTCATCGCGGTAAAAAGCAATTCCGGCTGAGAGATTTCCGTACAGATTTACTTTCTCAGTTATCCTAAGATTCTGAAATATAGATAGACCGATAAAGTTAGTGTATATTTTTTCTTTGATTCTACCATAAAATAGGGTGGTTTGATCCGACGACATGACCGTACCTTTCACCTCGCTGTTTGTGGTAAATATGTTATAATCAATTCCGACACCCATTTGACGAAAAACCATATAATGAACAGAGGCTCCGGCCTGTTCTCCCAATTTGATTTCGTTGTAATAACGATCGGCCTCCTGATCAGAAATCCCAAATCCTTTCATCTCATCTTTTGCAGTTTTGGTGCTTCCAAGTAGGTACCCAAGCCCACCGTCAATGGATAGCTGAAATCTTGAATATTTATTAGCCTTATCAATTGAATAATCGGACCCATCAACTCCCTTGGATTGAGCGAAAAGCTCTTGTGAAGGGAAAAATAACCCTGCAGAAAGTAACAGCAGGGTAAGGAAATAATTTTGTTTGAACATTGTTTTATGTTTGGCTATATTTTGAATAATTTTTACTTACAACTCCACTTTTGGCAAGCGGGTATATCGTCCTAATTTAAGTACCCCGGTTGCATGCCGGTAAAAATGGCCCCTTAAATCTTTGGCGTAATCATTCATAATCTGATTGCCTAAGCCATTGTAATCGCCACAGCGAAATAATGAACGCCCCAGGATAATTTCCCTAAGTGCATTGTTTCTGGTGCTGGTATCTTCACTTCCTGTAGGGGTTTTCAGAATCGCTTCCTCTATTGTTTTCATTGAATGACCTGCTACACCTTGCATTTGCAATAAATCGAACAACACCTTGGCGGACTGTTCATTGGCTAAAGTTTCAAAAGCTACTGCAATGGCACGGAAATGCGAAAATTCACTTTTCTCAGACAGCATTTGGGCCAATCTGATTACTGAACTCAGAACTTCCTGTTTACGGGTTTTGCCCAATGCAATCACCAAACTGTCGAGGTAGCTCATGCTCATCCCAAACTGACCCATTCCACGGTAGTTCCAGCCAGTATCCCATGCGTCGAACCCATCAACAGCCTTTTGCAGAATTTCCCAACCAGCATCCACATTGAGCATTCCAAGTATCCGTGCATACACCAATTTATTCTCCTGAGTAACAGCCCGGTGCAATTCATCAGTAAGTGCAGGAATTCCTTTTTCAACATCCCACATCACAATTTCAAGACCATCCAGCTCATGGGTCAATGTTTTGGCCGACTGTTGAACCTGAATAAATGTTGGAGGATAATTATCGGTATCCGTTAATGTTTTTTCAGTTAGACTCCCTATTTTAACCAGCCGTTGCTGTAATTCTTTGATGTTGACATTTCGGATTACCTGTTGGTTTTTGGCAACCATCGAAGCTGCAATTCCAACGGCATATCCCTGATTTTGTAGACACGGCTGCATCCTGATCACCGGCATGGCATCACGATGGGCACTTGCTCCAAGACCTGTCACCACAATTCCATCCAGTCCCTTAGGTAACAAAGCACGTAAAGGAACATAAGCAATCACCATCACGGCGCTGTGTGCAGGCGGTTTTAGTGCAAAGAAAGGGTCGATGGTAAAGCCATGGGTATCAAACGAACTTTCATGAATGGAGAACGTATCAGGGTAGGTACGGCCATTGTAAACGTCGAGTACCGATACTGTAAAGTCGCCATTCATCCTACGCCTCTCGCGGGTCTGAGGTAATTTACCCAGATCGAATTTGTCCTTGAATTTCTCTTTGCCGAGCACAAAAGTACTCCACACGTCAATCATATCTGTGTCGTCGGTAAATGTCCAGTCCGTATTGTTGTAAAAGTCATTGGGACCTTTTGGAGGCATCCCAGCACCCTGAACAGCCACATTGTAACCGTCAGTATAGCTATAACCAGCTCCGGCAGCAATGGCAATGTCTGCACTACCGGTTGAGTCTACAATAGTATTTCCCAATACGACCCCTCGTCCAAAAGGTGTTGCAACAACGACTCCCTTAACTTGTTTGTTTTCAACATAAGCGCCAATACCGATGACTCCAAACCAGATATCTGCGCCTGCTTTTTTAATTCCTGAGCGATACCATTCAGTCTTCCAGTCGAACACCCATTCGTCTAACCTGTTTTTCTGGCGTGGATTATCACCCCCTAAAGCCTTAACTCCCTCATCTACCTCGTTGGTGAAACCATGTCGATAGCCATAATAATAACGACCGATCATGCCAAGGGTCCCTATGCCTCCCAGTCCATGCAAATATTCAATAACCAAGGTGGATGCACCATTGCGGGCTGCACCCAATCCAGCGGGTGCACCGGCAGTTCCTCCACCCATCACGATTACATCGTAAGTTCCCAATATCGGAAGTTGCGACTGATCAGCCTTTATCACCCCTAAATTCAGGGTAGGGCGTAGTCCATCGAGCAATTCACCAATGTCGCCTTTTATATCGTTATTCTTGCTATTTCCTTCAATATGAGTCTGTTTGGTTTGTTTAGTCATTGCCACTTTAGCCGCTTCATGTCCAATCCGTTCGCCAATTCTAACAAGCGATCCTGGGTTCAGCAAACGTGCAGCAGCCTTGCGTGAAATATCAGCACAGCCACCCAATACATACAAGCTGTTTACTTTTTTAGGTTGAAATACTCTCAGACTGATGGATTCAGAATCAATCTCTTCCATGTTAGATTGTTTTTGACCTGTCATCCAATCAGGTGGCACCTGGAACAATTGATCAGATGCTTCTACTTGATTTGCATCCCAGGTAAGGTCGCGTACTTTTTGTTCAGCATTGGCAAACGAAGTCCAATCTGCATCTGGCATTTCAATCTGAATGTTATATTCAGTAACAGGATAAGCGGTCTCACCTTTTTTGATAATTTCTTTTCTATTAATAACCGAAAGTCCAGTACATGATTTAAGATCATTTTCCACAACCACAAAGTTAAAGGACTGTAGTCCTGAAGGATAGGGGGTAAAATATGCACTACTCATACGAGCCGCCATAGCGCGTGGTGTGGCATCTATAATGGTTTTGGCAACGATGGCTTGCCTTCCCGAACGGTTGGCAATCACCACTCCTGAAGGTTGTTGAGATGAATCAATTACAAGATCGGTCACGAAAGTTGAGAACAGAAATCCTATTTTGTTACTGATCAATTCCTGATCCAGAGTTCGTTTTATAAACATGGGAGTAGGCTGACCGTTTCCGAATAGTTTGCGTCCCAGTTCAGTATTTTGATCGCCATTCCAATACCTGAAATTGCCGCAGATATCTTCACCAAGGTAAGTTTCCTGCGCCACCAGAAATACCTTTGCGCCCTCTTTCGATGCTGCAACAGCGGCAGCAACTCCTGCAGACGATCCGCCAATTACCACTATATCAACTTTATATGCAATGGGGATTTCACGTTCTGACTGAAAGCAATAGGTTATGTTTTCAGGATTTGCAGCCATAGATTTATTCAGGTTCCAAAGTCCCGAGGTGGCCAGAAAGGCTGAACCTGCGACTGTAGTTTTTAGGAAGTGGCGACGTTTCATTCAATAATTGATTTAGGTTGAACGTTCAAAGTTAATTGAAATTCAAAGAAATTAATGATAATTTGGGATCAAAGATTTGATCAAATTATAATCAAATAAAATCTATTAATTACTGAAATACAAATCAAGAGAAATTTAATTTTTATAGAAATAATAATTATTTGTACTATTCATACAATATTTAAAGTCAAATTCAATATATACAGATAAATTTCTCATGTGATATCACAAACACTCATTTTGATAAATATTTTTTTAGTTTGAAATTGATACTTTTCCAGACTATCATTTTGCCCATACTGTAGGGTGTTCTCATACTGTTTGAAAGGGAGTTCGTGCATCGCTCGTATATCCCTTGTATATCCAATTGATATATGATTGATGCTTGAATTATATATGAATTAATTAAAAATCACAGAGTGAATAGCAGGAGAATAGCAAGAGAATATCTGTAAATCATACAACATAAGTTAATTTGTGTTACAGGTAAAGAGTTGGAAGAATAAAACAAATGTGAAAGAGGCTTTTAGAAGGATATTGAAATAAATAATAAATCATTCAGGAGGATGGGCCAGGTAAGGACAATTGGTTTAATTATGAATGATGGATTGAATTATCTTACTTGTAAACTGATGTTTACCTGCATAATTTATACCTTTGCTTCCATTTTTGTTTTTCGATATAACAATAACATAAAAAACAAGCTAAGAACAAAAAAGGTAGCGATAGCAAGCACTGCAAAGCGCATACTGCCTGTAATTGCTTCGATTGCTCCAAAGCTAAAGGTGCCGGCAACTGTGGCAAGTTTCTCCATGACATCATAAAAACTGAAGAAGGAAGTGTGGTCGGTAGTGTCGGCAGGAAGCATTTTTGAGTAGGTGCTGCGAGCCAGGGATTGAGAACCTCCCATGACCAGGCCAATAAAGAATGCAGCTGTCAAAAACTGAACGGCATCAGTAATAAAGTAGGCGCCAACGCAAATAAATGTCCACCCAACTATTGTTATCATCAAGGCTTTCAGGTTGCCCAATTTCTCAGAGATGCGTGAAAACATCCATGCGCCCAGCATACCAACCAGTTGAATGGCAAGAATTGTTGAGATAAGTACATTTTCCTTCAACCCCAATTGTTTTTCACCATAAGTAGCAGCCATAAACATGGTGGTCAGAACTCCCATCATCAGGAAGAAAAAACCGGTAAGGTATAAACTCAGTTTGGTGGACTTGCGTATATGATTAAATACAAACCGTAATTCCTTGTATCCATTGGTCCAAACCGAGTCTCTTTTTATTCTCTGGCGAAAAGTATATTTGGGTAACCTGCTGAAAGTAATTTGGGAAAATGCTATCCACCAGATAAATACGGTTACAAATGAAATTCGTGCAGGCAATGAACTATCTGCGGACATGCCGAATAAATCGGGCTTCATGATCATCAACAGGTTGAACAGCAGCAATATCACGCCTCCCAAATAGCCCATGGAGTATCCACGTGCACTGATGCGGTCCTGATCTTCGGGTTCTGCAATGACAGGAAGAAATGAATTATAGAATACAATACTGCCTCCATAGCCAATGGTGCCTAGGGCAAAAGCAATGATACCCATCTCGATATGATTTTTATCAAAGAAGAATAAGGCACCGCAGCTGATTGCACCGATCAGGGTAAAGGCACGCATGAATCCCTTGCGCCGACCTGTATAATCGGCCATCGATGAAAACAATGGCGACATAATAGCTACCATTAGGTATGCTGCTGCAATGGCCCATGAATAAAGGACGGTATTGATGATTGGGGCACCAAAAAAGGAGACCGTAAAATCATTGCCTGTGCGGGTTACTGTATTGTAATATATGGGAAATATGGCTGATGCAATGGTCAACTGGTAAACCGAATTGGCCCAGTCGTACATGACCCAGCCATGTATTACACGCTTATCGCCCTTTACAATTTGCTGGATATCATTACGTTTGATCATGGTAGTCCTGCTGTATTTTTGGGTTCAATTATATTTCGTCCTCCTCTTTATTTATAATTTATATTATTGAAGTTTTGTAGCTCCCTGATTGTAATTCTGAATCTTTGGCAAATTCGGATTACCGGTTCCTTTCTGCATCAAATTTATTAAATCTTTCTGATAATCGGTATAAATTCCATGAGGATCGATGTGATATTTTTTACATATTGAGGCAGCCATCCCGATCACTTCACCCATCATGCCTGTGGTACGCATCACGCGGACAGTTCCCAGAGCCACATGGGATACGCTGATGTTGCGTCCTGCCATCATAAGATTCGGTATATTCACTGAATACAGGCACCGGAAAGGAATAGGGTAGGGTAGAATAGGTTTATGAACAGCAATAGACTTGAATTCTTTCCCTGGAAACAGTTTTGTATTTTCAGGATCAGGATAATGCAGATCGATGGTCCATGAAGTGGGGGCTGTTCCATCAGAATAAACTTTATGATCGACCAAGTCAGATTCACATAAAATGTAATCGCCCACCAGCCTTTTCGATTCGCGCTTTCCGGCTATGTAAGCTACCCATTTTAACTGTCGTTTGGCAAACTTTTCTTTATCGATTGAATGATTTTTAAGGAACGACCAGTTGGAATATACCACCATCAAACCATAATCGCGAATCCGTTCAAACTCATTTACCTGATCAATTCCCATGCCCGTTTCCCAGTTCCAGTCGCCACGAATTAAATGTTCAGCTTTGGCTTCATCCCAACCGAGACTCCAATCAATATTGGGAAATGAAACCTCTTTTGGTTTATCTTCCGCATACCATTGAACCGATGAGCCCATGGTCAAGTCATCCGCTATCTCAGGTGCTGTTGACTCTCCAAATTCCTTTTCATTTTCACGACCGCTCATGTATTTGGCTCCTGCCAGTATTCCAATAGATGCATCGCCTGTACAGTCTGCAAATAAAGGTGCCTTCAATAATAATTTTTCCCCAGACCAGGTATTGGTAGTTTCTATACTTTCAATACGGTCCTCTTTCATATTTACCTTATTGGCATGGCAATTGAGGAACAGAGACATGTTCTTTTCATTTCTGACGGCTAGCATCTTTTTATCGTCCTCATAGTTTTCATAAGGACGTGCATTTCCTTCTTTGGAAGGGCCAATTTCATTCACTAAGTTACCCAAATTAGGGTAAGGTTCGAGGTTGATTCGACCACCCAGATGAACGCGTACTTCGGAACTGTTATTTCCCCCCAGCACTGGTCGATCCTGTATCAGTGCTACTTTCAAGCCAAGTCGTGAAGCCGAAATTGCAGCACATGTACCTGCCATCCCTCCGCCGATCACAACAAAATCAAATTGTCCTGCATCTTTTACCAAAAGGGTAGATGGATTCAGTTTTGAACGAAGATCAGCCAATTTCGAAACATCTGAAGGTGGCGTGAAACTTAGATCAGAAGTGAATAATAAAGCATCACATCGTCCATTAAAACCAGTTAAATCTTTCAGAGATATAGTGTTTTTGATTTTATTGATTTCAATCACTCCGCCATCCTGCCATCCCCATTCAGATGATTCTGTTCCGAAAATAGGAGCGACTGCTTTGCCATTTATCATTACTTGAAATTTGCCTGGAGCATCTTTGGTGGTCCATCTGGCAGACCAATTACGGGTACGAACGAACAAGTGGTATTTACCAGATTTAGGAAACTTAACTTGTGTACTTGCATCTTTCACTGCAATACCCATTCCATGAGCCATCAGAAAAGGCGATCCCATTTGGTCCATAAACTGCTGGTCAACAACCCAGCCGCCTTTATTGGCAAAGCTTTCAGCTTCGATGAGCAGGGAGTTGTTCTGTGCCTGAATACTGGAACACAAAGCAGTCAGAATTATTATAAGAAGTAATTTGTTCATTTGAGTCCTTAAGTTCTTCAAATGTAAGGATTTGTTTGATGGTATCCTACAAATATGTATTATAACAGAATATAATAATTCAATCAGTTGATGAATTTGAATTTTAATATTCATTCTCTAGCCACCTGGATAAAAAGACATCATAAACACGATAGGAAGTTTCTTTTTTTAGGGGAATTTCAAGTATTAATTCTTTCTTTATTAAAGATTTACTGATACGACGTGCATTGGCAGGAGTGCCAATATCATATTGTGAAATGAATTTTTGAGCAGTTAGTTGTTTTACCTCCCCCTCTTTGGCAATGGCAATAAGAAAATTCCATTGAGCCGAGGTTAACAATTGACGATATTGATAAAAAACAGGTTCGTTTCGTTTCAGCAATTCTACACATGCCAATTTGACTGTGTCAATTGTAATTAGGCTATCAGCCATGTAATACAACATGTTGCACAAACTTTGGGTATAAAAAGTGTGTGTAAGACTCCAGTTCAATATCATAGTTAATGCTTCGTCAGTGATGCCAATTTCTGATTCAGAAAACTTATTTCGGATGAAGATAGAATATACCTCAGAATCAATTTTTTCAAGTGATAGGTATTGGGTGCTTGCAAAAAATGGACGCTTTACGTTTGAAAACATATTAATCATCATGGCTTTTCTGCTTCCGCAAAAGATGAAACGAATGTTCATTAACTTTTGAGTATAAGTGCGCAGAAGCGCTTCAATGTTCTTTTCGGGATAGTCTGAAATCTGTTGAAATTCATCAATGGCAATTACAATATGTTGATCTTGATTTTCCAGAAAGGTAAAAAGTCCCTGCAAGGTATATTCTTTTTCCGTAGCTGATTGATAATTGATCTGAATCTGAGGCTGCCCGGTCAATGCATCGTATCCTATCAGAGGTCGAAAACCTTTGATAAACTCTAAAAACTTGTTCCCCACCTTAGTTTTTGCTGGAAATGCAGATAAAATAGCTTCAGCCAATAATTTAATGAATTCGCTCAGATTGCGGGATGAAAATATGTCGACATAGATAGATTTGAACCCTCCATGTTCGTGCAGATGATCGAAAAAGCGATATATAAGTCCCGTTTTCCCCATCCTACGAGCTGAAATCAAAGTGGTATCTATTCCATTTTGAATGTTTGCAAACAATTCTTTCACTTCCTTATCGCGGTCACAAAAGAGGTCTTTTGACACGTAACCTTTCAGCAAAAAAGGATTGATTTCATTTTTCATTGTAGCTTCCATTCTTCAAATATACGTATTTTATTTCAGACTATCTGTTTTAGAGTATCTATTTTAGAGTATCTATTTTAGATAGTGCTGTATGATATTGTATATAAGGCGTTTAATGGTATAAAAAATCAATCATATTCTATTTATATTCATATTTTTTTAGGGGAGCAGGGGAGAAAATGAGAAGGGCGAAGAGGTGAAAGTGAGAAGAGGTGAAAGTGAGAAAATGAGAAGATGAAAATAGACTGAATGAAGAGTAGAAAAAGGAAAATGAGAACTAAGAACATATAAAAAGCCAGAGATAAAGTATGACCTGGAATTTTGCTATAGGCAATTCGATTTGCAATAATGGGTTTTTAATATCACACTGATGTTATTAACATGAGTTCGATCTAAACTCCTTAACTCCATCATGAACGAATCTTTTGTTGTTCAGTTATATAAAGATATTATTCTTTAAAATATCATGATAGTAAAGTTTGTTTGATACAATAATTAATATTTTTATATTCATCAGGTGAATTTATTGGATTCACCTGATGAATAATTCTTCTTATTGTATTTTAACTGTATAGTTAAATGAAGCAGGTCCTGCATAAACCAAATATTGATCTAAAGGTCTTGGACCACAGCCTGCTGAACCAACACCCAGTGTTTTATGACTGATGCACAATACTGTTGCACTGCTCTTTGGCAAATCAATCTTGTATTCAGGAACTTCCAACTCCTCATCAGTAAAAGGTAGGGCGGTAATCTGCATCAGATTTTTATCACTTGTAACATGAATACCAGGCTTGTCTTTCTGAGAAATTGTCACCCATCTCACATCTTCATGATTCCCGCAATCCATAGGTTTTTCATAAGGTGTAAGTTGTTGAGCAATAGTGCTGTTATAAATTCCTACATCGAACCCTCTTTTGCGGTCGCTGTAATTTTCCATAGGCCCTCTTCCGAAGTAAGAGATTTGATCAAGTTGTTTATTCAGCATAAGCCGAACACCCATTCTTGCCACTACTAATTTTGGATTATTGGAATTAACAGTATTGTCAACTGAAATTTCTCCATTCCCCTTTACCAAATAAACAGCATCGTGAGTAATCTCAAAGCCATTTTTACCTTCACCTTTTAGTTTTACGGAAATCTTAATAGTGCTAGTATTGGTCTGACTAGCAGAAGCTTCAAGCACAGTCCATTTGATTTCTTTAAATCCGTATTTAACCCAGTCATCATAAGCCCACATGTCATCATTTTTATGAGGGGCACGCCAGATATGCAAACGAGGTCCTCCATCACTGGTTAACAGATCAAGATTACCTTTTTTAATGCTGCTGAAGGTTCCAATCGTTTTATCAAAAATAAGATTGAAATCTTTACCCTTGACCAACACCTCTTTATCGTTTTGGGTCATTGTAAGTGGAACTGTAGTTTCAACTTTTGGTTTCTCTGCAATGGTTACAGGAATTTCAAACTGTTCTGAAGCTACTTCAAAACCCTTTTTGGCCCATAACTCATCATTATTCTGAATAAATGAGATGTGTACAAAATATTCGGATCCCGCTGCCGGATTGGTGATCTGGAAGGGTACCTTAACCGTCTTTTCAGTAGCTGGGTTCATTTCAGGAAGGTTTAAAGTTCCGTTTGAAATTTCTTTCCCATTTTCGGATAGAGTCCACAAAGCGGTAAAGCCACTCAGGTTAATGAACTGATACTTGTTACGGATTTTAACCATTCCCTTTTCAGCATCAACAACTGAAATACCAATCCATTGATAGGCTTTTTTCATCTCAGGATAGTGTGGCTTGGGTGTACGGTCGGAGAATACTGTGCCCTTATGAATGAAATAATGGTCGTTGGGGAATTCGCCAAAACCACCGCCATAAGCAAGGATAGGGTGCTTAGGATCTCTCCTGTTCCACAAACCCTGATCCTGATATTCCCATATAGCGCCTCCTAAGATGCTGGGATATTTATCGAAAATATCATTGTAATCACCAATAGATCCCATTGAGTTAAACATGGCATGAGCATATTCGCAAAGATAAAATGGCTTCGTATGTGTGTTGTCAAGAGCAATTTTCTCAAACTCAGCAGGTGTCCCATACATTTTGGAATCTATATCAGCCGGGTTATTCTTGTCGATCCCAAAACGTTCATAATGAACAAAGCGGGTAGGGTCAATGGCTTTAATTGCATTTTCAGCAGCTACAAAATTAGTACCTATTCCGCCATTTTCATTTCCAAGCGACCAGATTATAACTGAAGGGTGATTCTTGAAATTTTCTGTATTGGCTACGTTACGATCGATAATTGCAGCCTTCATGGTTGGTTCTTCGTCGAAACGGCCATCATAACCATGACATTCAACATTGGCTTCAGCTACCAGCCAAATACCCCATTCGTCGCACAATTCATACCAGCGCGGATCATCCGAATAATGACAAGTTCTGACATGATTGCAGTTTCCCTGTTTGATCACTTCAAGGTCGCGAATCATTTGCTCTTCAGTAATGGCATGTCCTACTTCAGGCCAGTGTTCGTGTCGGTTAACACCTTTTATCTTGATGGGTGTTCCGTTTACCATAAAGATACGTCCTTTGATTTCTATTTTCCGTATACCTGTTTTGGATGATAAAATCTCAGTTGACTTGGTGCCTTCGTTTAGAGAAAGTACCGTTGTATATAGTTTTGGAGTTTCAGCAGTCCATTTTGATGGATTGTTTACCTGAAATTTCAGGTAAACTATTTTTTCTTCTCCTGGATTGAGGGCTGGCACTGAAACTTCAGCTTTGGCTCCTGTAACCTCTTTGTTTCCATCAAAAAGTGTAGCGATAAGTTTTTGAGCTGACCCTTTTGAAGACCCATAGTTTTTTATCTTAGCAGTTACATCAACTGTAGCATTTTCGTATTTTGAATCTAAATCAGTCTTGATGAAATAATCGCGTATATGAGTCTCAGGTGTACTCCAGATGGTTACATTTCTGAAAATGCCACTCAACCGCCACATGTCCTGATCCTCTAAAAAACTGCCTGCAGTAAAACGATAAACTTCAACAGCAAGTATATTTTTGCCTGGTTTTACGTATTTGGTTACATCAAATTCAGCTACATTGCGGCTATTGACACTGTACCCAACTTTCTCTCCATTGATCCACAGGAAAAAACCTGCATCAACACCATCGAAGCTTAGAAACAGACGTCGACCGTTCCAGTTCTGCGGAACTTCAAATTCCCTGCGATAACTTCCCACAGGATTACGCTCATCATAAGCAGTAAAATTCTTTGGTGGTTCACTCATTACGTGGGGAAAATCCTTCTGGAAAATGTAGCCTAAGTTGCGATAATATGGTGTACCATAGCCCAATACCTGCCAGTTGGAAGGCACTTGAATTTCTTTCCATTTTGATACATCAAACGTAGGTTTGTAAAAATCTACAGGACGAAGTTCAGGTCGCTTTACGTAATTGAATTTCCATAGTCCATTCAGACTTCGGCAAAAGGAGGAAGCATGACGATTTGCTTTTAGCGCTTCTGCCTCATTTCCGTAAACCATCAATGTGGCATGTGCTGCCTCTTTATTGATTCCCAAAAGCTCGGGATTCTCAATTTCTGAGGGAATAGGCGCACCAACTATCGAATCAGCATTGTCGCATAGGATGCTTGGATAAATCGTCGTATTCTGATCCGACATGTAAATTTTAGTCAAATGCCTTGACCCACTGCAATATCCATGAGTGATGAAAAGAGCTGTAAAGGTAAAAATTAGGAATATGGATTTTTTCATTTCAATTATTGGTTTTTGATTTTAAGATGCGTAATGTAGGAATAAAAAATGAAATAATCGTTAGCATGAGACTTTATTCATCAGACGACGAAAAGTCATCTGATGAACCCGATGAATTAATAAATATCTTTCTTATATTTACCAGATCAGTTATGAAATACAATAAAATTGGATTAAGATTCAAATCATTTATACAACTATGTCGCACGAAAATTCTTCTGTAAAATCAATTCTATTTGCATTGTTGGCCAATCTGGGGATTGCCATCACCAAAACTATAGCAGCTGTTATTACAGGATCAGGCGCTATGCTGGCCGAATCGATCCACTCTTTTGCAGATTGCGGTAACCAGGGACTTTTGTTTGTCGGACTGAGGAGATCGAAAAAAGCACCCGATCCAAATCATCCACTGGGATATGGCAAGGCAATCTTTTTCTGGTCCTTTATCGTAGCGATTATCTTATTCAGTATGGGTGGATTATTCTCCATTTACGAGGGAATTCACAAGCTCAGTTCACACGAAGGTATGTCAAGTCCTATTATTGCAATTGTAGTTTTATGTGTAAGTGCTTTATTGGAAGGTGCTTCTCTTTGGGCTTGCATTACCCAAATCAATAAAGTGAAACACGGCCAGAGTCTATGGAAATGGCTGTTAAACAGTCGTCAAAGTGAATTGGTAGTGGTATTGGGTGAAGATGTAGCAGCTCTGCTAGGATTACTATTTGCCTTGACGGCAGTGGTTTTGTCAATGGTTACGGGAAATCCCATTTATGATGCTATGGGAAGCATCGGAATTGGTGCACTGTTGATTGTAGTTTCACTGTTTATGGCAGTTAAAATTTCGGGCTTACTCATTGGCCAAAGTATAGATCCAGAAGTACAGGCCGACATAACCGAATTTCTTAACAAACAGGACCAAATAGAATTGGTCATTAACGTGATTACCATTCAATTGGGTGCACAGATCATGGTAGCTGTGAAAGCAAAAATGAGCCAACCAGGAACAATTGATCAATTATTAGAGAACATTAATCACTGCGAGGCTGCCCTTAAAAGACACAATCCTTCTATTCAATGGGTGTTCTTTGAACCTGACGTGAGATGAAATTACTTCAGCTGGTGTCACAAAGTCATCTGATCAATAAATAATTCCCATGAATCAATCAAGTACACTTCATGATAAAAAAAATAATCAAAAGCAAAACTTGCATTTCCGACAATCCGACAATCCGACAGTAACATTTTTTATTAAAATACAATTGATCCCACCCATAATAGGCTATTAATCACCAAGTCAGGAAGATAAAAGGAAATAGACAATATTGATTGTCGATTGTTTATCTTTTTTGTGTCTTTGGTGCCTTTATTTAACTATGTTGAAAAATAGCTTTTTGGGAGTGAGCTCACAGTTCAATTTCTTGTTTATCCCTAGTGCTTAGTGAATAAAAAATCAAAAAATAAATCGCCTGCAATGTTTGAATATCAATGCTTTAATGGATCCAGACAATTGCATATTCACACTTTATTTGAATGTGGCAGGGCTAACTCTAAATCTTAAAATGAGTTGATTTTTAATGAGAGGCAAATCTTAAAAGCTATCTAAACCTTGAAAATTAATAATACTCAACTGTCGGATTGTCGGATTGTCGGATTGTCAAAAATGAATTATGTGCATTAAGGATTCAATCTATTCTGCAAGTGTTCTTTTCGTTTAAGGCATGGACACTAATATACTGACTTTTTATCCACTTGACCCAAATGGACAAGCGATTAAATTTTATTGATTGAAGACCTAATTACTTTTTTAATTCAGCTGCATTTGATTTGCTTGCCTCGCCAGAATAAATACTCATCTGAGGAAATGGTATCTCAATACCCTCACGGTCAAAGGCTTCCTTGATTTCTATAAATACACTGTTCTTTACCGCCAGATAATTGGCTTTCTCGAACCAAACGCCAAAGGTAATATTGATGCTGCTGGGGCCAAACTCTTTAAAAATAATGATTGGTTCAGGTTCTTCAAGGCACAATGGATTATTCCTGGCCACATTTTCAAGCAAACTCTTTACCTTGCGTAAATCTTCCTTATAAGCTACCCCAACCAGAAATTCAAGTCGCCTGATAGGGAATTTGGTGACGTTGATCAATTCTGTGGAAATTACTGTTTGATTGGGAATCCTTATCAACAAGTTCTCGTAAGTTTTTATCTTTATTGAAAGTAGATCGATGGAATAAACAGTTCCTGTTTTGTCGCCTATACGAATAACATCACCCAGTTCGAACGACTTTTCAGATACCAAGAACAAGCCGCTGATGATGTTTCCAATGCTGGTTTGAGATGCTACACCGATAACGATACCAACTACACCTGCAGCTCCAAAAAGTGCTGTCAGATCGTAGTTCAGTTCACGAATTACCATCAGCACCAATCCAATATAGCCGGTGTAAATGATTGTCCGCAAGATCAACATCATCGACTGTTTTGAAAGATGCTTGTACAACGAACGTTTCACCATAAACGACAGCAGGTGAATGGATCCGATACCTAAAATCAGGATAAAAACTATCCTGAATAGTTTATCAATTGTTTCGTTGTTGAAATAGTTGGAAAGTCCGAAATCCATGGTTTAACTTTGATAGATGTTTTTGATAAAAAAGAAACTCTTCCTCAATAAGTTTCTGCCTACTATATTTCTAGGTTTAGCCAGCTGATGAGGTTTCTGACCGTGAATTTCCTTCTTCACCGAAAGGTTTACACTTCCTGCATGTTCAGGGCCTTTGAATTCAATGGCTACATAATTGGATAAAAGCTGCTTATTTTTTATATAAAGTGAAAAATCTTCTACCCTAAGTATCAGTCGTTGAAGTTCAAACACGCCAGTCGTATTATTGATGATTTCAACTGGTGTAATCGCTTCCCAAGGCAATTCCTTAACATCAGAATATTCAGTGTCATAATTGTTCCCAATCGAAAAAGCAGGTTCTCCGCTATCCGCCTCGCCAAACCAAGTATCCGACAAACGCTGAAGTGGTATTTCAAACAGTCGGTTTTCGTCTTTCACCTCATCGAAATAAAATTGCATGGTAAGTGGTATCCTGAAATACAGATTGGCCGATTCGCCTGCACTTATTTTAATGTTCTTATTATTTCTGAAAACCACTGCCTTCTGTGGAAATGCAGGTACAACTACCAATGCATTCGATTTACCGGTCTGAAAATGAAATACTTCCGAATCATTATCAATTCCTTCAATTTCCAGTACTTCCAAGGTGGTCGCAGGTTGATCATTTACATGACTTTTAATCAGCCACCCATTCACAATGCGTTTCACCACCACTTCAGCAAATCCTGCATTGAATTGAAGAGTTTGATTGTCAGCAAATTCGTATTTTTTCCAGAAGCTATGAAGGTCCATTTATTTGATATTTTTTCAACAATAAAAGTAACATCTTTTCATGAATTAAACTAAAAAAAAATCCTGCAATTTATCACTGCAGGATTCTATTAATATTTAATGTAAATAATCACATTATTACTTAAGCAGTAGGGCCCTGATGTCGTGTCAAGCTTGATATGTCGCACTACCTTGTTGCTGCCGCTACTGGTGCAGAGCACCTTCAATATTTGTAGAAAGCCAGGATTGAATGAACAATGGTAGGTGCAGAGCACCGAAATATTTCCAAATAAATTACGGTGCGCTGCACCTTGGATTGCGGTATTTTAGATATTTCTACAAATATTAAAGGTGCTCTGCACCTATTGGATTGATTGATGATTGGTGGAATTCTAAGAATATTTAGGTATCGCGTCAAATGAACAAGGATGCTGCGACATTGTAGCCTTGACACGACACTCGTGTTTTAATCAACCAACGAATCAATGTTTTATTTTTAAACTGAAACCTGAAATTTTGAATTCTTTTATTTTGTCTTTACGCCCAGATCCAATGATCCTGTAATCTTCCCAATATCTTCAGGACTAATTACTCCGCGGATGCTGATCAAAGTATTATCTTCACCACCTACCACCAGCAATAATTCCGATAGCTTTCCTTTTTCGCCGCTTCTTCCATAGAACCTAACCACTTCATTTTTTTCGGTCACTTCCATCAAAGATTCGTAGTTATTGTTTTTGAAAAAACCATCAGCTTCCAATTCTTTGTAGAAATTAAGTCCTTTATTCAAATCCTTGTCTTCGACCGACAATATGCGTATTCCGCTGATCTTCTCCAACATAGCAGCCTCATTGCTTTTCGAATCGTCCAATTTACTTGCAAAACTTAGTAACTTGCCGCTTATATTAACAGTTGAAAATCCATCTTTGTTGGCATATTTGTTAAAAAGCTTGTCAATTGGACTATTATCCTGAGCAATTCCGAATAACGGAATGAGCAGTACCAATGCAATTAATAATCGTTTCATGGCTATTATTTTTTAAGTTCAATATTCAGATTTTCAATGTTCCCTAGTTTTTCAATTCCCTTATTCCAGGTTTTCATTCCAGAATAAAATGGTGATGCGGCATCTTCTATTTTACCGATTGGTTTAAGTTGAGCCATCCCTTTATTGTATTTGCCGGCAACATATTCAAGCGTCTTAGTGGCTTCGGTGTATGCCTGTTTGGGATCGCTGAAGGTATCGTCCCACTGATCTTTATTGCTGTAGAAATTTACAGCCAGCATCACCAAAATTACCGATGCAGCCACTCCGGTCACAATTTGCCACATCCATCGGTACTTCAACTTCTCCTTGTGTTCCGATTCCAGAATGTAGTTCATCAAATCTTCACCCAACTCCTCATTTTCATTTACTGAAAGTTCTTTCAATCCCGAAAATACAGGAATGTAAGGTTTCAATTGATCATCTACTTCACCCGAGTTGAAATAATTGATCAGTTCCGATTCCTCGTCAAGAGTCGATTCCGCTTCAAAGTATTTTTGCAACAATTGTTGTATTCTCTGTGATTCCATAGTTTTGAATTTTTAATATTTCATCACGCACTTTTTTACGGGCACGAGATAAATTGACCCTTATTGTATTCACTGTCATATCGGTGGCTTCTGCAATCTCTTCGTATTCGAGCTGTTCGATGTCACGCAAATGAATAACAGTACGTTGTAAATCAGGCAATCCTGCAATTATTCGTTTGACTAGTCCAGTCATTTCTGCATTTTCAAGATGGTCAGTATCCGAACAGTCCTCCTCCAACTTGTAATTATTTTTCACCACCTCCATCGGCACTGCTCTGCGTGAACGGATCAAATCCAGACATCGGTTACGGGTCATGCGGATGGCGAACGCTTCCATATTTTCAACCTTCACCAACTCTTCACGTTTTTGCCACAGTTTCAGAAATATATCCTGAAGTACATCCTTCGCATCTTCCTCATCCTGAAGAATCTGACGTGCAAACCGCAACAACTTGCTGCTGATTGGAAGTACATCGGTTTTAAAATCTCTGGCTAACATTCAAACTTGATTTCTAATTGCATTCAAAGTTAAGACGATTTGAAATGGATTTCATTACATGAATTAACTCCGAAAAGTCAATAAAAAAATGCCACTAAGTCAATAAGACTCAAAGTTACATAAAGTATTGATTATCTGTCATATATTTTTAGTGAATCTTTAATACTTAGAGACTTAGTGGCAAAAAAGACTTCTCGGAATAGACTTATTACAAGAAAATAAAAACAGAATAAAATAACCAGGGCTTTGCTAAATCTACATTTAATGTGTTGTATACCAAAAAATGTTGCTTCTGTGTGGGTAAATAAAATAAGAACGTCATCCTGAGATGAGTTACATTCCTATAATTCCAACAAAAGTCCAATAAGACAACTTATGGAATTGGCTGGAAGGTTGATTGTGTATGGAAAAATCAATTTTTTATACATCGGACTGAGAGAGCACCAAACTCGAAAAAGCTGCTTTTGATCAGATCATTTCGATAGGAGTATAGGTAACGATAAAAGGCATTGTAGGTAAAGTCTTCGGTCGTGCTCCACCAACATCCACTGGTTCCAATATTGACAAATTTGCCCTCAGAGTTGCGATATCCTCCCGGGAGACCGGTAAAACAGGAAATATTTCTAAAATCCGCATTATCGGTATTTCCTGCTGATCCCAATTCATCCGAATATCTCCACTCTGTAGACGAAGCCATAGATATCGCAATTCTATTTCCACCTGTTGTACCGTCGTAATTATATTTATTGGCGATCAGATAATTTTCCATGTCTGTCCATTCAGCATCACTTGGAATATGCCACCCCGCAGGGCACAATCCTCGGGGATCAATTACCGCATACCAGGTATACAAACGGCCAAATTTGGCAGCATTCTTTTCTTTGCCATCATAAGCCCATTGGTACACAGGATCTGCTTCAAACATAATTTCCAAGGTTTCAGGTATGGTGGTTCCGATTAGGTCTCCATTGAGAAACCTGGTAGTTTTCAGATTTTCGGTCATCCATTCCTGTTTGCCGATAGTGATTGTATTGTAAATGTTGCCGTCAATATCAGTTACTACATTTTCTGTTTTAAACGACAACAGGTTTCCATAAATTACCCTGCCATTTTTAATGACATAAGTTCTTGTGTAATAAGAAGTATTGGGCAATAAACCGGTTAAAAGGCTTTCAAAATCCCCTGTACCTATCCCATCCGCTGTCTTATGGTCCTCAATGGTTGGATTCTCCATAGTACCCCAACAAGTTCCACGGCCAGTGATGGCTAAATTATCTTCCCAATTAATCGTTCCTCCTGAAACAGCGGTTGTTGTCCCGATATTTGTTGCATCAGTTGTAATTATGAGAGGAGGAGTTTCTTCACGATCACGTTTACAACTACTTACAAAAGAACAAATGATTATTGCATGCAAAATCAAGATGTATTTGGTATTGTATTTCTTAGTTTTCATCTATTTCTTTAAGGAATTCGTCTTGTTCTCCAAATGTCAAATATACATAAAATAATTGAAATGTTAGGTGTATGTTGAAGAAAAAAATTTCAATAAGCAATTTACCCACGGTAGGTAAAATACGACCCTTCTCTTTAGTAGAGTTCTACGTCCAACCCATCCTTGATGTCCAACAAGTTATTTTCAAGAACCAACATATTGTCAATGAAGAAATTGAAGATGGTTGGCCATTGAATTTGCTGGTGAAAATCAACATTGGGCAGTGATGTGTAGATGCGGCAAACTTCCTGGCCCCCTTCTCTGGAGTAACAGAAATCCCATATCAGCGGTTCTGCGAAACCAATTTCAAGCAGTTTACGATATTTCTGAAGGGTATCAAAGATGTGTAGACGCCGTAACTCATCGCGACTATTTATTTCAATCATAACCAGAGCCTCCTGCCGTGTGACTTCAAATTTCAGGTCTATTCCGTTCAGACCAGTATCGTATAGCACCCATTTTTTCTTCTTATGGAGCAGTTCCTGAACGATCTCACATCGCCTGGCAAACACAATCCAGAATTCTTTACGCAGTTGTTTAGTTTCGTCTTTACCGTACATTTTAAGTTTTTCAGAAGCCAAAGATAAGTATAATTGCTTCTTAGCTGGTGACTTTGTACTTCTTAGCTTGTAAATTTGATTCACCTGCTGAGTAAACAATATTTAAATAACCAAGGATGTTCAAATGCAATTATGCAAGGGGATAAAAAGCAATTATCTGATACCTTTCTGATACTCATCTGATACCTTTTTGTAATATAAGGTTACAGAAAGGTTACAGATGAGTTACAGATGGGTTACAGATGATTACACTCAAACACTAACCCATCCCAAAGAAAAGGAGGTAGAAATTCAGCATCGATTGCTTATTTTGAAAAGTAGATAAGAATTACAGGCATGTATGAGGGTTCTGGAGATTGGTTAATAAATGGGTTCTGAAAAGTTATAATTTTATTATAAATAAAATATGGAATTATTATAAATGATGATTTAATTTTGTATATTTGATTGATTTAACAGAATATAAGAATAAAATATGGAAACCCCGGTAATATATACAATTGGTCACTCAACACATCCTGTAGATTATTTCCTTGAATTGATAAGGAAATATGGCGTTAACTGCATCATTGACGTGAGAAGTGTGGCTGCAAGTTCGTATAATCCACAATACAATGAAGAGCCATTTAAGAACTTCCTGAAAAATAATAAAATTGTCTATATGCATTTTTCCGAAGAATTTGGAGCAAGGCAATCAGATCCTGATTTATTGGATGAGAAAGGTAAAGTTGATTTTGAAAAAGTCAGAAAATCACGGTTGTTCCAAGATGGTCTTGAAAGAGTGTGGAAAGGGATTAATAAAGGGGAAGTAATAGCCATCATGTGTTCTGAAAGTGAACCATTGGATTGTCATCGCTTTTCTATGGTATCTGTTGGTTTAGTGGAAGATGGCTTTGAAGTGAAACATATTTTGAAAGATAAATCTGTCAAAACCAATGTAGAATTGGAAAATGAATTGATGAATAAATATGAAAAAAAATTGCCGCAGAGTGACTTATTTAATCCCAATGTCACGACTGAAATGCAATTAAAAGTGGCTTACCGGTTAAAAAATCAGGAAATTGGATTTGTTCCAAATTCAATCACCAAAAAGGAGGATGATTATGATTAGATTATTTACAATTGGATTTACTGAAAAATCAGCTTCTACCTTTTTTAACTTGCTCAAAAGGGCAGGGGTCAGAAAAATAATTGATACTCGATTAAACAATGTCTCTCAATTGGCAGGTTTTGCAAAGGGTAAAGACCTGGAATACTTCGCTAAAGAGATAGGTGATATTGGATACGAGCATAATATTAATTTAGCGCCTACCAAAGAATTACTTTCCAGCTACAGGGATAAAAGTATCAATTGGGCCCAATATGAAACTCAATATATCAGTATTCTTGATCAAAGAAACATCTTACAGGATATAGATTTCGATAAATTAAATAATAGTTGCATTTTGTGCAGTGAGCATAAGCCTGATAAGTGTCACCGACGCTTGCTTGCAGAATATTTAAAGAAAGAAAATAATGAAATAGAAATTATTCACCTAATAGAGTAAATTATGACAACTCGTTTTGTTTGCTTGGGAAATTCTTTTAAAGAAGGGGGCAGATGCCTTGCAGGTATATTATTGGATGTGAACAATAATCCAATATTGGAATTTGGAAAACCACAGTGGATACGTCCTACATGTAATACCCTGCATGGGGAGGTGCCCAATTGCTTTGCACTTTCCTACCATTTATTAGATATTCTTGAAATAAACAATGCGACACCGGCTCCCAATCATTATCAATCTGAGAATGTTCATTTTGATGAAATGGGTATTCAAAGAGTGGGAACCTTTGACAAGAACAGACTCAAAAGCCTCTGTGAAGATCGAAGATATATATTCAAAACACGCTATCCTTCGCTGTCTGAAGACGTTATTCAGGAGTTAACATATTCGTTAATGTTAATCAAGCCTACTCAATTTGAAGTGGTTGAAAGGGTATATGAAGATAGGGAAGCACCTCAACAGAGAATGGTATTTAGTTATAATAATTTTACGTACGATTTTTCTATTACAGACCCTGTATTTCTGAGAAACTATCAAGCAAATCATGATTATTTGGACGATATTCAGGAGGTATTACTGAGCCTTTCTGTCAGTGTGAAATATCCTCCAACGGAGCGCTATTACAAGCTTGTTGCAGGTGTAATAATTATGGAAACTAAGCCGATTGATGTATTAGTTAATTGAGTATAAAATGAAACGATATCTACATATATTACAGAATGAGATTTCGAAAGTATCGGAAGAAGACTTGTATACTCCAATCATCAATACACATATTGATAGTCTTGATCTTGTTGTAATTAGGGTAGCGTTGGAAAAATATTTCAACAATGAAATTCAGGATATATTGTGGTACAAATTCAAAACACTGGGTGATGCAATTGAATATTTTCATAATAACAAAAAGGATATTCAAGGTAATATGGGAATTGAAAAAACATCAATTTGTCTTACAGAAAATATAGAAATCAGAATGCCTCAAATGGCAAATAGTGCTTTATCCGAAAACTGGCTGCTAAAATGTTTAGGGGATATACACTGGCAACTTATTTCAAAGGGATTCAATAAGAAATCATCTGATTTTAAAGATGATATAGGCAATCGTCTTTATGCTACTTTTGTAAGAGTAAACTATTCTGTTTCACCTTTAAATGAATTTTTGGAAAACGAAATTATAGAATTTAGTGGAAACATTGAAGGTTTTGGTAATAATTCATTTATCAGTAATATTAAAGCCAATTGTAATCATAAATATATCAATGCGAAATTGATGACTACATTTTCAATCAGGGAAAATGGTAACAATAATAAAATCACTAAATCTGAGGTGAAAGAAAGGTCCAACCAAATAGGCAAAGTCGCTGGTACGCCCATGTTCTTAAATGAATTTAGATTATTGAAAAAAGGGTTGCTTGACCATATCCTCACCAGTTTTGGAGAGTTTACTATCACTGATGAACCTATTTTTGAATCGGAATACAGTATCAATCCATATTACGACATCAACGGAATTGGATTATTGTATTTTGCTTCTTACCCCATCATCGCAGATAAATGTTTCTTTGAATATTACCATAATACTAAGATGTTCACGACCATCTATCGGGATGTCTTCTATTTTAGTAATTGCAATTCAACAGACAAGATAATATTCAAACTAAACAATATAGAAGAAAATGAAGATCAATTAAAAACACTCATATCATTGTTTAGAAAGAGTGACCATCAACTGCTTGCAAGAATATTAACAGTCAAGCAAATGGTTGAATAAGATTTTTAGGGAATAATATCAATAAAGTTCCAAAAACGAGAATTATTTGTATATTTGCATTAGGACTCAAAAAAGATGAAAAGAATATTTTCAATGAGTACATTAAGAGAATATTGGGAGAAATATCCTGATTCAGAACAGCATTTGAAAGTTTGGTTTGAAACCGCTTTGAAAGCCAATTGGAGAATTCCAACTGATGTTAAACATACTTTTGCAAATGCAAGTATTTTAAAGGACAGTAGGGTAGTATTCAATATAAAAGGCAATACATACCGACTTGTAACGAAATTTAACTTTGAGATGCAGTGGATTTTTATTCGATTTATTGGGACTCATAAGGAGTATGATAAAATTGATGCAAATACAATTTAAACCTTTAATTAGATATGAATATTAAACCCATAAAAACAGAGGCCGATTACAGGGAGGCATTGAAAAGACTATATGAGGTTTTTGATGCTCCCATTGGCACTGAGGATAATGATGAGGCTGATATACTCGGTTTGATGGTTAATGAATATGAGAATAAGTACTATCCCATTGAGCCACCTGACCCAATAGAGGCCATAAAAATAAGGATGGAGGAGATGCAATTAAAACAGGTTGATCTAATTGATGATATGGGAGGGAAAAATAGAGTTTCACAGGTACTGAATCGTAAACGAAAATTGACGGTAGAAATGATTCACAACCTGGCAAAACGATTGAGTTTATCTCCTGCTTTATTGATTACTGAATATCCATTAGCGAAATTAGAGAAAAACGTCAAGTAGTAGACTCATAACTTACTTCTGTATTATAAACATTATACTTTTATCATAAAAAAAGCCGATCCCCTTAAAGAGACCGGCTTTTGAATTTAGCTTTTCAGCTTATTTTTTTATTGCTTTTTTGTATCCATAGATAGCCGAAGCACCCAATTCTTCTTCAATGCGAAGTAGTTGATTGTATTTTGCCATACGGTCTGAGCGGCTCAATGAACCTGTTTTGATTTGTCCTGCGTTTGTAGCAACTGCAATATCAGCAATGGTCGAATCTTCAGTTTCACCTGAACGATGTGATGTAACGGAAGTATAACCTGCACGATGAGCCATTTCAATAGCGTCTAAAGTTTCAGTTAAAGTACCGATCTGGTTCACTTTAATAAGGATCGAATTTGCTGCACCCAATTCGATACCTTTTTTCAGATATTCAACATTGGTTACAAATAAATCGTCACCAACAAGTTGACATTTGCCGCCTAACTTTTTAGTTAAAGCAACCCAGCCATCCCAGTCACTTTCATTCATGCCATCTTCAATAGAGTCGATGGGGAAGTTGGCAACAAGACTGGCAAGATAATCAACCTGCTGAGCTGATGTTCTTTTAGCCCCGGTTGATCCTTCGAATTTTGAATAATCGTAAATACCATCAATGAAGAATTCAGAAGCAGCGCAATCGAGAGCGATTGAAACATCACCTTTGTCTTCGGCACGGCCAGGTTTGTAACCTGCATTTTTTATCGCTTTAATGATACTTTTCAGTGCATCTTCAGTTCCATCCAGTTTAGGAGCGAAACCACCTTCATCACCAACGGCAGTGCTTAAGCCACGATCGTGAAGTACTTTTTTCAGATGATGGAAAACTTCGGCACCCATGCGTAATCCTTCGCGAAAAGAAGTTGCACCAATAGGGCGAATCATGAATTCCTGGAAAGCAATGGGGGCATCGGAGTGCGAACCACCATTAATGATGTTCATCATCGGAACTGGTAATGTTTTTGCATTGGTACCACCGATGTAACGGTAAAGTGGAATATCCAAATAGTCAGCTGCAGCCTTGGCAACAGCCAATGAAACACCCAACAAGGCATTGGCGCCCAGTTTCGATTTGGTTTTAGTTCCGTCAAGAGCAATCAACTTTTTGTCAAGAGCTACCTGATTTAGTGCGTCCATGCCTTTAATTTCTTTGGCAATAATAGTGTTCACATTGGCTACAGCTTTCAATACACCTTTACCTAGGTAACGGCCTTTATCGCCATCGCGCAGTTCAATGGCCTCATTTTCACCTGTTGAAGCACCTGAAGGAACAGCAGCACGTCCCCTTGCCCCACTTTCGAGGGTCACTTCTACTTCAACGGTTGGATTACCACGTGAATCCAGAATTTCTCTCCCAATTACTTTTTCAATAAACATTGTGATATATGTTAAAATTTAACTTAAATGGATTACTTCTATCTTCTAAGATACAGATTTTTAAAGCTATTTCAACAGATGGCAAATATAACAAAAGCCTTAGTATAAAAGTTAAAAAACTATAAATCCATAACTTTAAATTAACTATCTGAAAAACAAATTTGAATACTTCTATAATCAGATTAAAATTGATTATCTTACACTCAGAAAAATGTACTAATGAGTAAACAAAATATTCGCCTTAAAGTTTTCTACATAAGCCTTTTTATTTTTGGACCACTAATTGGTTCAATACACGGTCAGGTGATTTCGGTTCAGCAAAAAATGTCGGGTTGGAAAACTGATCTAGGATTGTCAACTGCTAGTGTGTGCCTTGCTGTGAGCGATAACCGGACCGGTGAAGTGCTGATCAAATCGGAGCCTCAGCAGAGCCTGGTTCCGGCATCTATTCTTAAATTGATAACTACAGCTACTGCTCTCGAAGTTTTTGGTCCTGACTTTCGTTTTGAAACTTCACTTACCACATCTGGAATTATCAGAAATGATACGCTAATTGGAGATTTACAAATTATAGGCGGAGGCGATCCAACCTTGGGGTCAATGTATTTCCCTGAAAATAATCACTTTATGGAAGATTGGATCAAGGAATTAAAGAGTAAAAATATCAAAGTTATTAGAGGCAATTTGATTCTGGATGCTACTATTTGTGAATCACAATCTATTCCGAATACATGGATTTGGGAAGATATAGGTAATTATTATGGTGCTGGAGCTTCTGGAATCAGTGTATACGACAACCAGTATGATATTCACCTAACCTCTGGGAAAGAAGCTGGAATGCCTACCACAGTGAGGCAAATCGATCCTGAAATTCCAGATCTTGAACTTCAGAATGAAGTGCTTTCATCAGATATTAATAGTGATCAGGCTTATGTTTTCGGAAGTCCAATGGAATATCGTAGAGTGATTCGCGGTACCATTCCGAAAAACAAAAGCGATTTTGTAGTCAGGGCTTCAATGCCAAACCCTTCAGCAATTTTAGCGAATGAATTTATGAAGAAGCTAACGGCAAATGGTATTTCTATTTCAGGAGTTACAAAGTTTGAGAAAGCACATGATGTTGATAATCTGTCGCTTGTACTTTCAATTAATCAATCACCACCCTTGCGGGAACTAATTAAAGTGACCAATTATGAAAGTGTTAACCTGTTTGCTGAACATTTACTTAAACATTTGGCTTTTAGAAATTCTGGATTGGGAACTACCAAGGATGGTTGCAAATTTATTGTAGAATTCTGGAAGGCCAAAGGATTGGATATGAATGGGTTCTTTATGAACGATGGCAGTGGGTTGTCTAGATTCAACGCAATAACTGCCATTCAAATGGTGAATATTCTTGATTATATGAAAACCAAAAGTATCTATTCGAATGATTTTTATGAATCACTTGCCACAGTGGGGAAGGGGACTTTAAATGGTTTTAGGAATACCAACTTCCCCAATCAATGTCTGCATGCTAAAAGTGGCTCTATGACCCGTGTACGTAGCTTTGCAGGCTACCTGACAACTGACAGTAAACGTGAACTTTCCTTTTCTATCATGTTGAATAATTTTTCATGCAGCCAGACTGAAGCAACCAAAAAGATTGAGGAGATATTGGTTGATTTGCGGAAATTGTAATAGGGTTAAAACATTAATGTGAATCCCTATTGGAATATAGGTAGAACTTCTGATAATCAATCAGATCAGCTATTTTTAAATCGTTGTACTCATTAACCAACAATTCAATTTCATGCCATATTTGATTCTCATTTTCCATTTATAAATTGGGTGATTTAAAAGCCCTTGTACAAAGATACAAATTGATTTTCAATTATATACCTTAATTTGAACAATTTGATATCAAAATTCTAATTACAAAAATGCCCCGTATTTCTACGAGGCATATTATATATTTCAGAATATTAAGTTTATTGTATAATCGCCTTCATTGCAGTCATTTCCTCGCGCAACTCTTCACCAATTAATTCAATATCATGGTAACGAATAATCTCGTTTACACTGATCAATTGCTTATTGTCAACGCCATTGCCTTTGCCTGCACCATAAGGTTTACCAATCACATCAGTTCCTATTTTTGTCATGAAATCAGCCAACAGAGGTTTGCAGGCATGATCGAATAAATAGCAGCCATACTCAGCAGTATCAGAAATGACACGATTCATTTCGAATAGTTTCTTACGCGCAATGGTATTTGCGATCAACGGAACTTCATGCAACGATTCGTAATAGGCTGATTCTTCTTTGATTCCGGCTTCAGTCATGGTTTCAAATGCAAGTTCAACACCTGATTTAACAAATGCAATCATCAATACTCCATTGTCGAAATATTCCTGTTCAGAGATTTCCATGGTTCCTGCAGGTGTCTTTTCAAAAGCAGTTTGGCCTGTTTCAGCTCTCCAAACAAGCAAATTCTTATCATCGTTGGCCCAATCTTCCATCATGGTTTTTGAGAAGTCACCCGACATGATATCATCCATGTGCTTCCAAAACAAAGGACGCATGATCCTTTTTAGATCTTCTGACAGTTCAAAAGCCTTGATCTTGGCGGGGTTAGACAAGCGATCCATCATGTTGGTAATGCCGCCATGTTTCAAAGCTTCTGTAATTACTTCCCAACCGTACTGAACTAATTTTGAGGCATACCCTGCATCAATTCCCTTTTCAATCATTTTGTTGAACGAGAGAATTGATCCTGTTTGCAATAATCCACAAAGAATGGTCTGTTCGCCCATCAAATCAGATTTTACTTCAGCAACAAATGAGGAGCTAAGTACACCAGCTTTGTGACCTCCAGTGGCTGCTGCATAAGCTTTTGCAATTTCGAATCCATCACCATTGGGATCGTTCTCAGGATGTACTGCAATCAGAGTGGGAACGCCAAATCCACGTTTATATTCTTCGCGAACTTCGGAACCAGGTGACTTTGGAGCAACCATGATCACGGTGATGTCTTTGCGGATCTGCATTCCCTCTTCCACAATGTTAAACCCATGTGAATAGGATAGGGTAGCGCCCTTTTTAATCAATGGCATAACTGCATTGATGACACTAGTGTGCTGCTTATCGGGAGTCAAATTGATCACCAAATCAGCCGTAGGAATCATTTCTTGGTAGGTACCAACCTTAAAACCGTTACCTGCCGCATTTTTATAACTTTGACGTTGATCCTTGATAGCTTCAGGACGCAATGTATATGATATATCCAGTCCTGAATCACGCATGTTCAAGCCTTGGTGCAATCCCTGAGCTCCACAGCCGATGATTACTATTTTTTTACCTTCAAGCTTTTTTACACCATCAGAAAATTCTGAGCTGTCCATAAATTCACAAGTTCCCAACTGTGCTAATTGTAAACGCAGGGGTAGAGAGTTGAAATAATTTGCCATTTTTATTGGTTTTTAATATGTATTGTCTGTATTAACTTCAATTCCAAAGTTCTTTATACAAAGCAATGGATTATTCATCAATTAACAGTGTAAAAAAAGCATTATTTTAGGTATTTTTCATGGATTAATATTTTTGTATTTCGATGGCTTATTGTAAACAATATTCAGGGCCAAATGTTTAGATATAAATGGCTCAATGTAATTTTAATCACAGAAAATTGGATTGTATACGATACTGAAAGGGTGTCAATTGAGTTTCGCGCTTGAAGAACTTTGAAAAATACGATTGATCATCGAAATTAAGATGGTTGGCAATTTCTGAAACATTCAAATCGGTATGGAGCAATAATCGTTTTATTTCCAGTATTTGCTTCAGCTTAATAACTTGAATGGATGTCTTTCCTGTAAATTGTTTCATTGTTTGGGTGAGGTGATTGGGCGATACCCCCAATAAAGTTGCATAATGACTGAGCGGCAGGTTCTTAAGGTAGTTTTCTTCGGCCAGCTGGTAAAATCGTTTGATCAAAATATGCCCTTTGCCTTTGCTGATAACATTATCGGAGGTTTTATTATACAGTGAAGCACAAGTGGTTAGAATTAAATCAAGAATGGAACGCATCATTTCAATAGAATAAAAATCCTTTTTCATTTCTGATAAAGATTTCAAAAATAATCTGTCGATGAACAATACATCCTCTGTACTTTCAAACTGCAAAGGGGGATTATCCTGTTGAACGGTATAAAAGAAAGGAAATTCTATAAGGCTGTTTTGATCACTCCGGTTCAATAGATAAAAGTCGGATGTAAAAATAAAGATAAAGCCTTCAATGTCTTGCGACAACTCCAATTTGTGTGCCTGCCCCGGCGACATAAAAAATACACAAGGCGGTTTAATCTCATATTTATTGCTGTCAATGACATGATATCCAGAACCTTTAGCCAGGTACAGCACTTCAAAGAAGTCGTGCCTGTGTGGATATTTCACACTGAAATGTCGTTTTGCATCGAACACTTCAACCTGAAACTGTTGTCTGTTTCGTTCGGGAGAACTGAAATTGTGAAGACTATAAACCGGAAGCTGCTCGGCAGTTTGCTTCATAGTATTAATTCTGTTGTTCAAATATTTATAGCGACTGGCCCACATAAATTGATGAATTTTCCCAAGGGACTAAATTTCCATCAAATGTTAACTTTCCGCCTCTCATACTGGTTAATTGTGCAGTTGTTTGTCCGGAAGGTGAGATTGAAAAATACAAATCAAAAAAGCCAATTGTGGTCATCACATTTATGCGTAATCCGAAATTGGTTTTCTTTAAATTCTCCGTTAGTTCCCAACCGGTAATTGGACCTTTTGCAGTAACGCCACCTACACCATTGGCACCCAATCTGTTATTCGATCCAATTTGAATAATGGCTTCTGTTGAGTCAACCGATACAAAGTTAATCCCAATGCTGACAGGATATCGTCTCCCATATCTATCTTGTAGAAAATTAGCTTCCAATACGAATTCCTTTTTCTCAAGCATGTCTTTGACCAACTGATATTCCTTCTCTATTTTGGCTTTTCGTTTTTCTTTCCTTGTCAGAGAAGTATTTTCGTCATTTATCTGAGCAAACAAGGTGTTTGCCGAAATGACAAGAGCGAGAAATAATACTAATCTTTTCATTGCCTTAATCTTTTTTTTGATCTCTGCTACAATATTTATTCCAAATCATATAAAATTAAGGTTTCTTTTATTACTATTTACAAAGTTTAACTTTTTACCATACAACCATTTAACCATCCAACCATTCAACCATTCAACCATCCAACCATCCAACCTAATCAATTTGTTCGAGCAATGAATCTCTTTCTCTCAGGAATTCCGATAATTTCTCGATGTTGCTTCTGGTGATGGCTACTCTTCCAGAACGGTTAAACTGGGTCACCCCAAAAAAGTTTAGTTCATCAAAAAGCTTTTGTGTTTCATGTGTAAGTCCTGTTTTTTCAATTACCACATAGTCGCGGGTTATTTCAAGAATACGGGCACCAGAATTGCGAACAATATTTTCAATTTTATCCGATTCAAACATCTCTTCAGTAGGAACTTTGTACAAGGCAATCTCCTGAGAAATCATTTCTTCATTGGTATTGTAATAGGCCTTAATAACATCTACCACCTTTTCAAGCTGTCCAACCACTTTATGAACGCGGTCAAGGGTTTCCTTGATTACAATGGTAAATTTGAAGATTCCGGGAAGTGCTGAAGCTGAAACTGTTAAGCTGTCAATATTGATCTTCCTTCTTGTAAATATGATTGTTATTCTACTGAGTAAACCGATGCTGTCTTCAGAAAAAATGGTAATAATATATTCTTGCTTCATTTCAGTTTTATTTTAATTTGAATATTGGAATTGCTTTTGTCTTTGAACTTTTTACTTGAAACTTAAAACTTTGAACTTCTTTATGGTTCGAGTAAAATATCCGATATGGAAGCGCCGGTTGGTATCATGGGAAAAACATTGTCTTCTTTTTCAACAACCACTTCTAGAACAAAAGGACCATCGTGATCAAGCATCGCTTGAATTGCATCTTCCAATTGGTCACGTGAGGTAACTTTTTGAGAGGCAAGGCCATAAGCTTTTGCTATTCCAACAAAGTCGGGATTTTTCAACTCAGTAAATGAGTAACGTTTTTCGAAAAACAATTGTTGCCACTGGCGAACCATTCCGAGGAAGTTATTATTCAGCACAATTATTTTAATATCAAGATTATATTGTGAAATGGTTCCCAATTCCTGAATAGTCATTTGAAAACCGCCATCTCCGATTACAGCAAACACTATCCGGTTAGGCTGTCCAATTTTGGCACCCATTGATGCCGGAAGGGCATACCCCATTGTTCCCAAACCTCCTGAAGTAATGTTACTGCGGGTTTGACTGAATTTAAAATAGCGGGATGCAATCATCTGATGTTGACCCACATCTGTAACTAATATGGCATCGTTGTTGGTTTTTTGTGAAGCGATACGAATTACTTCACCCATTGTTAAGCCTGTTTGGGTAGGATAAATATCTTTGGTAATAACTTTTTCTATTTCAATAGTATCGCAATCACGAAATTCCTTCACCCATGCTTCATGTGAATTGGGATTAACGTTGCCAATCAGCATTCTAAGCGACTTTTTGGCACTACCCAAAACAGGTATATCGGCTTTAATGATTTTATGTATTTCGGCAGGATCAATCTCCAAATGAATGATTTTGGCCTGTGTAGCATAAGCAGCGACCTTTCCGGTTACCCGGTCATCAAAACGCATTCCAACAGAAATAATCAAATCAGCTTCATTGGTTTTTATGTTCGGACCATAATTTCCATGCATGCCGAGCATCCCTACATTGAGTGGATGATCAGAAGGAAGAGCCGAAAGCCCAAGTAATGTCCAAGCTGCAGGAATACCGGTTTTCTCAATAAATTCTTTCAATTCCGCTTCTGCATGTCCAAGGATAACTCCATGTCCAAATAGTACCAATGGTTTTTTGGCCTCATTAATAAGGTCGGCAGCAGCCTTTACCTGAAAGGGATCGACTGGAAATTCAGGAAGGTAACTTCTGATTTTTGTACATTTTTTATATTCAAAATCGAACATCCCAAATTGGGCATCTTTTGAAATATCCAACAATACAGGTCCTGGTCTACCGGTAGCTGCAATGTGGAATGCTTTTGCAATGGCTTCCGGAATTTCTTCAGCACTGGTAACCTGGAAGTTCCATTTTGTAACTGGTAAGGTAATGCTAATCACATCAGATTCCTGAAAAGCATCAGTTCCAAGCAGTGGTGAAGATACCTGGCCGGTGATGCAAACCAATGGAATTGAATCTATTTGTGCATCAGCCAAACCCGTAATCAAATTGGTAGCTCCTGGACCCGAAGTTGCAAAACAAACACCTGGTCTTCCTGTAACCCCTGCATATCCTTCAGCTGCGTGTATGGCACCTTGCTCATGACGGGTCAGATAATGAGTTACCTGTTGATCAAAATCATACAATGCATCATAAATGGGCATAATTGCTCCACCAGGATAGCCGAAAATAGTATCAACTCCTTCCTCCAGAAGTGATAAGATTACAGCTTGGGAGCCGCTTACTCTTTTTGTGGTCATAGAATTGTATGTTTTATTTATAACTTTCTTATTAACAATTAAAAGTGCTTTAAGTTAACTATTTTTGAAGTGACTATTGGACAATTTGCAATTTACTAATTGTTAAATAGTAAATTGTAACTTATTAAATAGTCAATTATTCAACATCCTGCACTTTTAAATTATTCTAACTGCACCCTTGTCGGCTGATGAAACCATGCTTGCATAAGCCTTTAACGCTTTGCTTATCTGGCGATTTCTACCAACAGGTGTGAAGGCATCTTTTCCTTTTTGTAATTCTTCTATCCGGCGTTTGGCTAATTCTTCATCACTTATTAACAAGTTTATTTTCCTGTCTGGAATGCTTATTTCAATTAGATCATTTTCTCTTATCAGGGCAATAGCACCGCCAGCCGCAGCTTCTGGAGAAATATGTCCAATTGACAAGCCTGAAGTTCCTCCTGAAAAACGACCATCAGTAATCAATGCGCAAGCTTTTCCAAGTTGCATGGATTTGATATAGGAAGTAGGATACAACATTTCCTGCATTCCAGGGCCGCCTTTTGGACCTTCATAGCGAATTACAACAACATCGCCGGCATGAACTATATCACCAAGAATGCCATTGCAGGCTTCATCCTGCGATTCAAATACTTTTGCTTTACCCTTAAACTTAAATACTGAAGGATCGACGCCCGCTGTTTTTACTACACATCCATCGATCGCTATATTGCCATAAAGAACAGCCAATCCGCCGTCTTTATTGTAGGCATGTTCATAATCTCGAATACAACCATGTGCACGGTCAATATCCAATTCCTTGAAATAGTTTTCCTGTGAACCCATCACAAGGTTTCGACCCCCACCAGGTGCTGATTTATATTTCCGCAAGGCTCCTTCAGTTACAGTTGTTGCCATCACATCGAATTGAGCAATGGCTTCTCCCAATGTATTTCCATCAACCCTATATGCTGATAAATTGAGCATATCAACACGTGCAAGTTCAGCAAGGATACCAAGAATACCTCCGGCGCGGTTGACATCCTGGATGTGATAGTTCCCGTTTGGCGCCACTTTGCAGAGATTGGGAGTCACACGCGAAAGTTCGTCGATATCTTTCATCGTAAAGTCAATACCTCCTTCAGAGGCAATGGCTAATATATGTAAAACAGTGTTGGTTGAACCTCCCATGGCAATGTCAAGTTTCATCGCATTCTGGAAAGCCTGTTTGGTGGCTATATTTCTAGGCAACACATTTTCGTTCCCGTTTTTATAATAGTCATAAGTGATTTCAACTATACGAGTGGCTGCTTCTTCGAACAAAAGTTTACGGTTGGCGTGGGTTGCAAGGATAGTTCCGTTACCAGGAAGTGCAAGTCCCAAAGCCTCGGCCAGACAATTCATCGAATTGGCAGTAAACATTCCAGAGCATGAACCACAGGTGGGACACGCATTTTGCTCCACGTTAGCAATTTTTTCATCCGAGACAGTAGGGTCAGCTGACATCACCATCGCATCGACTAAATCAAGCATCGTACCATCAACTTCACCAGCCTCCATTGGGCCACCTGATACAAAAATGGTTGGAATGTTTAACCGCATCGCAGCCATCATCATTCCAGGGGTAATTTTATCGCAGTTGGAGATGCAGACCATCGCATCTACCTTATGACCATTAATCATGTACTCCACGCTGTCGGCAATCACATCGCGCGAGGGGAGTGAATATAACATTCCATCGTGCCCCATGGCAATTCCATCGTCGATAGCGATGGTGTTGAACTCAGCTGCAAAACAACCTTTCTGTTCAATGATTCCTTTGACAAATTGACCAATATTGTGCAAATGTGCATGACCAGGAACGAATTGGGTGAACGAATTGACGATGGCAATAACAGGTCGTCCAAAATGTTCTTCTTTCATTCCATTTGCCCGCCAAAGGCTCCTTGCGCCTGCCATACGCCTGCCTTCGGTAGTAGCAGCAGATCTTAATTGATTTTGCATATCGTTTTGCTTGAAATTAGTTAATCCTTAAAAAAAAAACCTCTCTCCATATTAAAGAGAAAGGCTTCGGTATTGTTCAAATACACACTCTTACAAGCCCTTCTCTCAAATTAGGAGAATGACGACGACGACGACCAGTAGAAAATATGTACTTTTCATTGTTAACTGTTTTTTATGCATTAAAAAAAGCCATTCTTATTATCTGAGAATGGCTTTTAAGTTGTTAGCTTACATTTATACCATTCTCATTTAGCACGAAGGAGAACCACCACACTGACAATGACCAAGGATATAATGCTGATATTTTTCATTGATACTTACGATTTATAAGACAAATGTATAAATAAATTCGAAATTATAAAATAAATTTGATATTAAATGTTGATTTATTTACAAATTATTCTTTTTGCTGCGAATTTCTCCGCTATTAACTGTCTTGCTTCTTGTTGAAGGATAGCTGGAAAATGTATGTGACGCCGACCAATACTGATCAGCCATTTGTTGATTTCTTCTGGTTTCAGGGTATATAAAACTTCACGTAATTCGTCAATCTGATCAGCAGTAAGGTCACTTTCCCGCACGTTGCGTAATTGATCCAACTCTTCATCATCGAAATAAATAATTGTTTCCTCCTTGAAATCCGACTCAACGAATTCGCATATTTCATGAGCACCGCAACAATCAGAGGCCACCAGATGGGATTCTTCAATTGGTTCTGCAACCGATCCTGCTTCTACTTTCCTTTTAGGGCGGGAGTTTACATAGAGGAAGAGCCCAACTAAAATGATAATTGCAAAAATATAATACATTAAGTGTAAAAGTATAAAATGAATCCCAATAATTGCTAGAAAATTTCTTAAAACTTCAAATTATTTAATTTATAAAACCATACAAATGTATAATTTGTTGACAATCTATTTTGTTACATTTGATTTTTCAATTAAATAATGATCTAATGTTAAAATATTTTCTTTGGATAGCAATTGTAGTGGGTTCAATACAAAATTCCATGGCCCAATTCAGCCGATTATTTGAGTCAAAGACTTTACGACTCGATTATTATCATTGTGGAAAAGCTGATTCAGAGAATTTCTATTTTGGAGAACTTAAACAAGAACCTTTCTGGGGAGGTTCAAAAATCAATCTGATTGATAACAGCGGTTTTGGAACTTATATGCTTGAAGTTCGATCTGTTGACAGCAAAGCATTACTTTATTCACATGGATATTCCACATTGTTTACCGAATGGCAGGCAACACCTGAAGCAAAAGCCATAGCACGTTGTTTTCCTGAAGTGGTGATAATGCCTTTCCCCCACGAAAAAGTATTGGTTTCCATTTCAAGTAGAAATAAAAAGGGTGTGTTTGAAAAGAAGTTCGAACACTTGGTCGATCCCAAAAGCCATTTTATTAATAAGGAACGCGAAAATCTACCTGTTTTTGATATAATAAATTCTGGTGATCCTGCTGTAAAAGTCGACATCGTTCTACTTTCTGAAGGATATACTGAAGATCAACAGCAAATCTTTAAAGCTGATTGTCAGAAGTTTGCTGAGGAATTCTTCACCTACTCTCCTTATGCTCAAAACAAGAACAAGTTTAATATTCGTGGAGTTTGGTCGGCATCAAAACAGGTTGGTCCTGATATCCCTGGAGATAGTATATGGAATGAAACACGCCTCAAAAGTTCTTATTATACTTTCGACTCAGAGCGATACCTTATGGTCACTGATTATCAAGGCGTTTGCGATGTAGCGGCCAATGCACCTTACGATTATATTTATATTCTATCCAATACAGATAAATATGGCGGCGGTGCCATTTATAATTTCTACGGCATCAGCGCTGCCCATCATGCCAATGAAACAGGGAAAATATACATCCATGAATTCGGTCATCTGTTTGCCGGATTGGCTGATGAATACGAGGGTGGTGCTGACTATACAGACTTATATCCGCTTGATGTTGAACCTTGGGAACCAAACCTTACTACATTGGTGTCATTTGACAAAAAGTGGAAGAATATGCTGACTCCTGGAACATTAATACCTACTGCTAAAATAGAAGCAAACAATAAAAAATTAGGAGTATTTGAGGGTGGAGGTTATATCTCAAAAGGTGTTTACCGTCCATGGATCAATTGCATGATGAATAACATGCATACCATTGAGGTATTTTGTCCTGTTTGCAGCAAATCAATTCAGAATATGATAGATTTTAATTGTAGATAATAGCCCACTTCGAATAGTTCTCAGATTACAAAGATTTAAAATCATAACAAATTTAAAGGACACTCAATCATATTTACTGGCGTCAGGTCACAAATAGTCTGTCTATTGCTATTTTGGAAAAGATTGAGATTACTTCACTTGCTATTCACTCCATACGAATTCCATATTTACTCTATACTAACTCTATACTAACTCTATCCTAACTCAATATTAACTCAATACTAACTCAATACTAATTCAATACCGAATGGGTTATAAATGGGTTTATTATGGGTAGGTTATGGGTTCATGAACCCGTAATGTACCCATAACCTACCCATAATGTACCCATAATGTACCCATTCGGTATTGAATTAGTATTGAGTTGGTATTGAGTTAATATTGAGTTAGTATTGAGTTAGTATAGAGTGAATATAGAATTCGCATAAAGATAATAATAGACATAAGGAAATGGTTAAGGGAGCTGATATCAGCTTAAGTTTTGTTTATTGACGTGACGACTTAGAGCCACTAGGTCAGTCGTTTCTAGTCATACCGCTAGATAGATACACAGGGTCACACGGATTAAAAAAACTTTTGCGTATAATAAGTAAGTCACTTTGAGACTTGGTGGCAGAATTAGACTTTTCGGAGAGGGATCATATAATAAATATAATAAAAATAAAGAGACAATGAGACAAGAGACAAATAGAAAATTGATGCAATTGGTTTTTGTCTCTTGTCTCTTGTCTCTTTATTTTAATCTTATTTTATTATTTTGATGAATTTTTTTTCTGCTCTTGAAGCATTTCAATAATTTTATCTAACTTCTCCACTTCCAATGATTTAAGCATAATTGACAAAGCTTCAATTTCATGCTTTGCTTCCAGATTAGTTTTGTAATCCTCTTCTGCATGCATCCTATCTCTTCCATTTTGCCTGTTCTGTGACATCATAATAATAGGTGCCGCATAAGCTGCCTGAGTTGAAAAAAGTAAATTGAGTAATATAAAAGGGTAGGGATCCCAATGGTAAATTAAGCCTACAAGATTTAATCCCATCCAAAGGACTACTAAAATTGTTTGTATGATAATGAATCTCCATGAGCCCATCCCATTTGCTACTGCATCAGCCACACGTCCACCAAAAGTTAATGATTGATGATGTTTTTCATGCCAGGTATTTTTAACTTCCGTCTTCTTTTTCATTAAGTTTAATTTCAGATAGTTGATCATCAATATCCCAATTCGCAAATGTACTCAATATGTCACTACAACAATATGAAATATTTAATGCCAGCAATTCAGCAATATTGAACGTGCCGAAGGACCTTCGTTGAACAGTAAGTCTAGGATGCTTAAATTGGCTATAAAACCAAATTTATCACAAAATACCTGAGTGTAAGGTTGGGCTATAAAATGTTCATTATGAGCGTTATGATGTACTTTTGGGTTTATTCTCTCCCTGAAATTCAGATATCCTTCCGGAATTTGTTCAAAAGCTTCTGTGTGGTTGATCGATTTTTGAATATCAAGAATCTCCAATAAGGATGCAGTAATTTGCTGATTTAAGTCGAATAGAAATGTATGTTTATTTAGAAAAAAAGGTTCCAGATCCTGTGCGTAATATTCGAAAAAAGGGGAGGAGTTATAGGCTGAAAAGATTGTCCTCCAATGATTTCGCTGCCAATCCTCGTCGTAAGAAATGCGTAGATCTTTAATTTTTATTTTCTGCTCACGGCCCTTCTCAACTGGCACTATGAGTGAAATAGGTCCGTTGGCCCCTAGTATAACTGTACGGTTACGATAAGTCTGTTTGATAAAATTTTCGTGCTCCTCAATGTAGGATTCCGAAAAGACGGCCAGTTTGGTAAAGTACCTTACAGGGGCAAAATAGGCTGTACTCAGTAAAATGCCTGAAGGTTGTAACATGATTATTCGTTAAAAAATCCTCCTTTGTAGTCGCTTCCCATTTTAATCCCTTCTGAAGTGATGTCATCATCCTTATCTGCCACTGCATTGTCGTTCTCAAGTTCATTGATCACATCTTTTAATTGCCTTTTGAGGTGCATAATTCTGGGCAGCTGTGTCATCAGTGCAAGCAAAAATCCAAAGATCAATCCTGCGATCAGTACCATTACCAATGGCACATCAGTCATTTCCCATTTGAAAAAACGGATGTTAATCAGTAGTTCATTCTGAATGGTAAAAATGATCAGCAGTACTGAAAGAATAAAAAAGACAATTACTTTTCCTGACATGACTTTAGATTTGGTATTACAAAAGTAATTAAATCACTGTATATGAGCAAATGAAAATGATCGTTATCATGTAATTCAATGATTTTTTAATGAAAGGTTGTTGTAAATTGATGGTTCTGTCTATTGAGCCAGATGTGCTTTCATATAAAGTGTATCAACCGATGGGTCCAGTTTGGTTTGAACAGCATCTTCGAGAACCTTATCGCGAATTTCCTGAGGAGAAACAGTTACTTTGCCGGTTATCAACTCAGGTATATTGTAATTTTTAAGAAAACTTGTATAGAATTCAGGATCTTCCTGAGGTAAAACAAATGGTTTTGATGCCTTCCCATTGTCGTCTAAATAGGAGAAAAAAGGACGTGTAAATAGTCCGTCAATTCGCTTACTGCTGAAAACAAACCAATGTCCTCCACTTGAAAAGCAATGGTAGCTGTCAGTCTGTGGGCTATTAATATCCATTTTTTGATACTTTCCAGTTTCTAAATTCAATAAATATAAATCTGTTGCGGCATGATGTATGGTGAAATATCCATTTTCGCTGGTACAAAACATCAGAAATTTTCCATTGGGTGAAATTTTTGGAAAACTGATACTTTGGCCAATTGCTTTACTCGAAATGATGGTATCCAACTTGCCCCATTGATTGGTATTTACGTCGAATGCAATACGCATAAGATCATATTTTGCCTGTATCCGATCGGTCATATTTGTGACAGCAGGTGCATTGACAAAATAAATATATTTGCCGTCAGGCGACCATACCGGCAAGTTTTCTCTACTTGCTGATGACACTTTAGGCGAGGTAGTTATGGTATTTTTCTCAATATCGTACACCACCAAATCAGAACTTTTATCTGCAACTTCAATTCGGGTTTCACCTGAACAAAAGAATTGGTTTATATTGTTTACAGAATAGGCAATATGCTTACCATCAGGATGCCAACATGGATAAACTCCCGCACTGAGTGTATATTTACTCTTTGTTTCAACTTTTGAAAGTTTGTTATTTTGACTAATAATAGTTCCGCCATGAATGGCACGAATATGAATCATCATATCTTTGGGATTATTTTTGCAAAACGAATGACAATTAAGACATCCGTACTCGAAAGACTTATTTTCAAGGATGGGATCTTCATCAAAATTTTCGAGGTTACGCTGGTAAATACCCAGTGAGTTCCAAAGAACATATCCCGTATTGATCAAACGATAGGCCAAATGATTGTCAATGTTCTCCTTAGCAATTTCATTGGTTATTGTTTGAAATTTTTGCCATTTACCGTCCTTTGTTTTCACCAATACTTCTATATATAACTTTGAACCCGCACCTTTCTTAAGAAGTTTGTGCCATTGATCAATATCAATTTTAATGGATGGACTTTTGCTTCTGGAAACAATTTGATCAGCCTTATCCGTATAAATCCTTGATTCATAATCTATACCAATTTCTTTAATGTTGAAATTCAGCGGAGCAATATTTGGTGGAATTAAAATATCAGTATAATCAGGAAAGATTTGAGGAAGCCTGTTTACTTCCGTGAAATTATCAATTTTAGAATGACAAGCATTTAATGATATCATCAGAACTGCCAATATGCCAATATATTTTTTCATTTACTTTTAATTTATATTAATTACAAAATTACATGTTCTAAAACGATCTTCTGAAGTTGATAAATAAATCACTTTCAAGTTTGAACATGTTGAACCATTGAATCTTCTGATCATCGAATCTCTACTTTGTTTTTTAAAACATTGGTCACTTTTGGATTTAGATATACCATATAGTACCAATACGTATTTCCAAAGTCACGTAACAGCGTACTTTTAGCTTCAGGTAAATTATTTTTGAACCCTTTTACAACCTTATTAAAGTCTGCAATTCGCTGTCTGCATTTTATCGAAACAGTCTCTTCAGTTACAAAAGCAGGAAAAGCTTTGGTTTTCATAATATAAACAGTAAGAGCTTCTTCCCATGACTTTGGCAGTGATTTTGGATAATACTGTTTGTAATATTGTAGATTATCGATAAATTCAGAAAAATGTGAATCCAGAAGTTCGATGGTGAGTAAATAGTCATAAGCCATACGATTAGCTTTATTCCTATCAATCAAAATCTTAAGTCCGTCGGTGGTTCCCATATTTACAATTTCCTTTTTAGGAGTAAATCTTCGTTTTTCAGCAATCTCATTATCTTTGCCTCCTAAAGTTGTATCCGAAACATATTTCTCATATTTACTTACCCAATCGTGACAGAGCATATTTTTATCGAGTACATTTAGGAATTCTGCAGCCAGGTTATATTTACGGTTTACTAGGTTGATCATCACCAAACGCTTTAGAATTCGGGGACTGGCGGGTAAAAGGGTTTCTGCCTCGAACGCCCAATGCTGTGATTCGTTCATAAATCCCAAGTCATAATACAGATCGCTGGTTGGCATATTAGAACTACCAATCATCATCGAGGGGTCAACAATTAAACCGAATGAACCTAATCTCTGGGGGTAATTGAACATCAGATCAGGTAGTTGGCCCAGATGTGAGTACGCTCTGTTGACTTGAAAATTGACCCTGAAATCATAGAGTTCCATTGACTCAGCGAGCTTCAGTATTTTTGACCACTCCTCATTTTCAGCATAATACTCAATAATTATCAAATTCTTTTTGAATGTATCAAGCGATTTTATAAATAGAAAATAAGCAAATACTGAACAGACAGTTACCTGCAATAAAAGATAAATCGGCAACTTCTGATAAAAACCTTTTGCCGGAGCTGCTTTAATAATTTTCTTAGAGTGAATGAACTGCTTTTTAACAGGTTCTTTTTTCTTTAGTTGAATGAAAATTAAAACACTCAATAAAATGGCCGGTAAAAGCGAATAATATATATATAATGATATGCCTGGAGCATAAGCCAACTGTTCAGGAGGCTTAAACATGGTTATGTTGTATATGTTTTTTAGTGTGATTTGAAATAAATATTTATAACCTATATAGGGCAACAACCCGGCAAACAGTAAAAAACAAGGAGTGAATAACAGCCAGATTCTCTGTTTGTGATTGATTATAAAAATGATGGCCGAAGAAAGGGCAAATACAAACAATGCAGGACCACTTGCAATATAAAAAAGCAGACTGGCAAAAATGATCCATACCTGAGCACTCAACCTGGGCCATCTTGAATTGACAAAAAAGAATCCCAGGGTGAAAATATAGGCGAATAACAGTCTGATACTCGCATAATAGGGGTAACGGTAATCGCAAAATACGATCACTCCAAAAAGTAATATTGCAGCAAAAATTGTGTAGCGAAGTTTGATTTTACCTGCCAATTTTTTCACAATAGTTAATGCAATAAATCCTTGCAATGCAGCAATTGCCACGATTAACAGGCTACCTATCGAATTGAATGAAAAGAATTGAGAAATAAATACTCCAAGGTAATCTGCAATTCCTCCAGGGTAAGAAGTATAATTGTTGAAAAATTCAAATCCGGTAAAGAAGCCAATCTGCTGAAAACTATAGTGAAGATAAGGACTGATAACTATGGCAGTGATGTACCATACGACCAAAATAGTCAGTAAAATAAATCCGTTAGTTAAATTGAGAAATTTTAATTTCATGAGAAAATTATTAATCCAATATTTTTATATTTTTGTGGTCATTCATAAAAACAAATTTATACAGAGCTCCAATGTCATTTTCCGTAATACCTTATTTGGATTTATATCACAATTGCTTTTCTCCGAAAATTGGAGGCAGTCTTTGTGATCAACTTACCAACTGTTATCAACAACTTGCTGAATATTCTGACAGTGAAGGTTATACGAAGCAATCAATTATAAAGCAAACTATTTTTATAAGCGTTTCCGGCAATTTAAAATATTACCAAAGCAAACAAAAATTATTGGTTTGTGCAAAGGATTTTTTTGATGAACTTCCACCTACCTCTATATTGGCACAATCACCTTCCAGTTCATCACTCGTTTTGGAGGTTGTTCTGGTTGAAAAATTGCAATCCAATGAAATATTACACAAGCACAACGATGAATCATCATGGATCATTTTTCAGCGGGGCGAAACCAAAATGCTTATTGCTGCTGGTCTATGCGATACCATTGAACAAAGTGATATCTTGCATCAAAGTAATGAGGCATTTCGACTGTTAAATAAGATTTTAACTGAAGAGAAAATGGAGTTTTCAGATATCGTCCGCCAATGGAACTATATTGAACAAATTACCAAAAATGGCAATTTCAATAGTCAGCATTACCAAATATTTAATGATGTCAGAACTAAATTTTATCAGTTATCTGAATTTAAAAATGGATTTCCGGCAGCAACAGGTATCGGAATAGATTGTGGAGGAATTATTATTGATATAATAGCAGTTAAATTTAATAATGATAGTACAGTAATTTCTATAAAAAGTCCTGTACAACTTGATGCCTATAAATACTCCAAAGATTTGTTGGCTGAAAATAATTCTATCAATGAATTATCCAGGACAACACCAAAATTTGAACGTGCTAAAATATTAAATACTCCCGAAAATAAAATAATATTTATATCGGGAACTGCAGCAATTTCAGGACAAGAAAGCACAAGCTCATTATCTGTAGAACTTCAGACAGAGATGACTATCCAAAATATGCTCAGTTTAATTTCAGTTGCCAATATTGAAAAACATGGAATTAGAAATGTAGAAAAAACCAGTTTTAACTATGTACGGGTATATGTGAAGTATAAAAAAGATATGAAACCTGTTATTGCGATATGTCTTAAATATTTTTCTCATATACCTATTGTTTACGTTGTTGCAGATATTTGCAGACCTGAATTATTAGTTGAAATTGAAGCACAGGCGAGTATAAATTAAACTCCTATATTAATCATTTCAATAATAAGTGGGTTACAATTTTATACTTTTAGGCATTAAAAAAAGGATAACTTTTCGGGTTATCCTTTTTTTAATTCTAAATGAGTTAATTTGTTATTTCACAAATGAGAACAGGCGGCTCCAGCGAACTTTATTGTAGAATGGCTGGTCCTTGTCCATTGAAAGCCAGATGAATACTGCTTTACCAACAACATGGTCTTCCGGAACAAATCCCCAATAGCGTGAATCGGCTGAGTTGTGTCGGTTATCACCCATCATCCAGTAATAGTTCATTTTGAAGGTGTAACTGTCGGCTACAGCGCCGTTGATATATATGGTGCTGTCTTTCACCTTTAAATCATTGGCTTCATATAAATCGATTATACGCTGGTACATTGGCAGGTTGTCCATGGTCAGTTTAACCGTTTGACCCTTTTTGGGTATTTCAATAGGGCCAAAGTTGTCAACATTCCATGCGTACTTATCACTAAAAGGAAAAATGTTTTTATCCCAATTTGCAGCTGGTATTAAAGTTCGTTGAACAGCAGTCACATTTTTCATTGCCTTCAATTTCTGTTCGTTTTCCTGTGTTAAAGGGAACAGATACTGGGTATTGGAATACATGTGACGATCAGCTTCAGCAATTTTCATTTGATCCAAAGTATGTTTATTGATACCTGTTCCATCGGTCGTTACAATATTATCATACTGCACTCCAGGGAAATGTTGCTGTTCTTTACCGTTCACGAAAAGTTGTCCGTTCTTATATTGGAGCACATCGCCGGCAATACCGACACATCGTTTGATATAGTTTTCACGTTTATCAACAGGACGGGCAATGATATCGCCAAAAGTTTCTTTTTCCTTCCAAACACGATCCCGTCCGTATTCACGAATAAGTTGATAGTAACTTTGATTTTGAACTTTTACAGCAACGGTATCACCTTCAGGAAAGTTGAAAACTACTACATCGTTATTTTTTACATTTCCAAACCCTGCAATGCGTTTATAGGGATTTTTGATCCACTCAACATACGACTTCTGAGTCGTAGAAAGCGGCATGGTATGATGTACAAATGGAAATGATAATGGTGTATTTGGCATTTTGGGACCATAAGAAAGTTTGCTGACAAACAGGTAGTCACCAATGAGCATTGATTTTTCCATCGAAGAGGTAGGAATGGTATAGGCTTCGATAAAAAACATGCGGATAAAAGTAGCGGCAATTACGGCAAAGATAATGGCATCAACCCATTCAACCACCTTAGTTTGTTTACCTTCTGGTGGGTTTCTCTTTTTCCAGAATGACCAATGTACTTTTTTTGAAATATAAAGGTCATAGACAACCCCCAATCCAATGAGCCACCAATAATTTTCAATCCAGATTACCCATAATAAGTAAATGAACGCGGCAACTGCAAATTTGAACCATTTATTGGTTAATAATTCTTTCATATTATTTTGTATATTAAATGTTTAGCAAATCATTCATGGTTAAAATTCCTTTTTTATTGTACGAAAATTCGGCTGCCAGAACTGCCCCAAAAGCAAGACCCTTGCGACTTTTTGCGCAATGGGTAATTTCGAGATAATCAACTTCCGAATCATATTTGATACTATGGGTTCCGGGAATTTCACCGATGCGTTCAGAAATGATTTCCAGTTCATCATCGTTCTCAGTTGGTTGATTGATCCATTTTGTTTTGGCGGGAATATTTTCCATAATTCCTTCGGCAAGTGTAATTGCTGTACCGCTTGGTGCATCAAGTTTATGGGTATGGTGAATTTCGGTAATACTAATTTTATACCCATCATGGTTTGCCATCAATGCAGCCAGTTTCTTGTTCAGTGAGAAGAATATATTCACACCCAAACTGAAATTGGAGGCATAGAAAAATGTTCCATTTTGCTTTTTGCAATTTTCAAAAACTTCCTTTTGGCGATCGAGCCATCCTGTAGTTCCTGATACAACAGGTATTCCAGCATCAAAACAAAGCTGATAATTTTTAACAGCCGATAAGGGCATGGTAAATTCAATGGCTACATCAGCTTTTTGAAGGTTCTTGATTGTAAGATCTTCAGGATTGGTGATGTCAATTTTTAAAACAATTTCATGTCCATGGTCAAGTGCGATTTTTTCAATCTCCTTGCCCATTTTTCCATAACCGATTAATGCAATCCTCATTCTATACGATTCTTTTTAATTTGGTCAACAAAGATATAAATTCAACCCTAATAAAGGGATGAAGGATGATGGAATCTCTTTTTTCGGCCTCCACTTGGCTTTTGAGTCGGCAAAAGTAAGTGAATTAAAGTTCGATATATTACCCTATAATGATATAATCACAATTTACAGGAACAATTTTCACTTTTATCTTTATATTAGTACTCTGAATAGTGCCCTGTTTCCTGGGAATCGTTCTATATGTATGCAGTTTTCTTAATTTGAAACAAAATGAAGTATAAAAAAATGTTAAAACTTGTTGCAACTGATTTAGATGGTACATTTTTGATGAATGATAAGTCGATTTCTAAGGAGAATCTTGATGTTTTGGAATTACTTGGAGAGAAAGGAATTTTAAGAGTTGTAGCAACGGGTAGAAACCTTATAAAAACTCAGGAAGTTATTGCAAATCATATTCCGTTCGATTATATTGTATTTTCATCAGGTGCAGGTGTATACGACTGTAAAAATAAGAAATTGCTTTATTATCAGAATTTAAATAAGGAGACAGTTCAACATTTGTCGGAGTTTTTGGAGATGCGTGACTTGAATTTTCACCTTTTTAAACCCATTCCTGAGAATAATAAGTGCTGGTATTATCGTGGAAGTATTCCCTGTTCTGAATTTGAGCGATATTTCTATTTCCATCAGAATACATCAGAAGAACTACTTATCAATCAGAAGCTTGATTCAGAAGCTTGCCAGTTTATAGTTGCATTCCCCAATAATCAAGATCGATTTCATTACTTGAAAGAAGAGATTCAAAATAGTTTTCCTGAAGTAAAAGTAGTCAGAACCAGTTCGCCATTGGAAACTGATTATACATGGATGGAAATATTTCACCATACAGTTTCAAAAGGAAACGGAGTGAAATTTCTTTGCGATAAGTTGAATATTGAACACGAATATACATTGGGAATTGGCAATGATTTCAATGATCTGGACCTACTCGAATTCACTCAATATTCGTACATGGTTGAAAACGGACCAAAGGAATTGAGAGAAAGGTATTTACCAACCCATTCGAATGAGCAAAATGCCTTTGCTAAAGCCGTGGGAAATCATTTATTGTAAAGAATTTTGTAATTTTCAATTGCTAACAGCCCATTTATATTGGAATGGTATCATAGAAAACATTTTGAATTAATAATGTGAGTAAGGTCTATGGGTAAGTAAAGCGATAATTTATACAAAACAGATTTCAATTAAAAACACAAGTGTCGGAGTTGTCGGAGTTGTCGGAGTTGTCGGAAATACAGAAATATCCATTGGATTCTATCTATGCTTATAGTTTGGTATTTCTGAGAAGGAAGGAAAACTATTCTTGACGAACCAATTCTTGGAAAACGTGCTTCTTTTCCAAAGTGCTTTTATAGCCAACTCACGTTAATAGAATTCGATTAAATTAAAGCTACGTAAATTATTTATCAAATAGCAATAAATTCTCAGCTATTGGCAACTGATCGGGTTTGCCTAAATCCATCCAGATACTTGAGGTATCAACAAAGCCATGGATAGATTCAGTTTTTGCCAGTCTGAGGTATAGGTCCATAATAGGGAATTTTCCTTGTTCAGTAATCAACCCAAATATTTCAGGTTGAACGATTTGAATACCGCTAAAAGCATAAGGTTGCGCATTTATAAAAGTATCACTTCGTGATATTTTCGTTTCACCATTGCTGAAATTCTTCCAACCTGCCAGTTGAAGATTTTGATCGAACATTAAATAGCGTGAAGTTTCCCGATGTCTAACCACCAAAGTTACCAGTGAACCTGAATTAAGATGTTGATTTTCAAGCTCCTTTAAATCGAGGTTGCTGATTACATCTACATTGTAAATCAGGATGGGTTCATTGCCATTCAAAAAGGATTCGGCTTTCTTTAAACCACCGCCGGTATCAAGTAATTCGTCGTGTTCGTTAGAAATATGAATTGTAATTCCGGGAAAGGGATGATTTTTAATAAAGGTAATAATCTGATCAGCAAAATGATATACATTGATGGTAATATCTGTAATTTGATGTTGTATCAATTTTTCAATTGCATGTTGCAACAGCGGTTTTCCGGCAAGTTGGACCAATGCTTTCGGTTTATCTGTGGTATGATCTTTAAGCCGGGTTCCCAACCCTGCTGCAAAAATGAGTGCTTTCACAATTTCAATTTTGAATTTCTTCAAAAATAAGCATATTGAACGAGCAATTGGGTTTCTATTTCATATTTTATTGATTAACAAAAAATGGCAATTACAATATAGTGAAATTAATGAAGTTTTCAGTTAAACTATTTTAATGGATTGAAGTCTATTTAGCAGTGAACAATTAAATCAACAATTTAAAAAACATACGATGAAAAGAATAAGCTTATTGATGGTGATGTTTCTGATTTTATCAGGAATTACTTTTGCACAGGAACGCGGTAGTGGTGAACGCCCTTCAAAAACTACACCACAAGGAACTCGTGGTCCACGACCACAAACGACTCCTGAACAAAGAGTTCAGCGGCAGACTCAACAATTGGTTGAAGAATTGAAATTAAACAAGGAGCAGGAGCAGAAAGTGAATGCGATCAATAAAAAATACGTAGAAAAACAGACGAATGATTGGTCAAAAATGCGTGATGCCTCTGATGAAGAGCGTGCAAAAATGCGCGAAGCAAGAAATAAAATTCAGGATGAAAAGGACAAGGAAATTAAATTAATACTTACTCCTGAACAAGTCAAGATATTTGATGCTGCACAGAAAAAACGTGCAGAAAACAGAAAGAATAACCAAGGCCGTCAAGGAGGACAAGGTGGTCAGGGTCAATAGTTAAGTAAAGTTTTATTTGCAAAAGAGGGGCTATTTGCCCCTCTTTTAATTTACTTACTTTTATTTTTTTTCGAGTTACATTTAATATTTATAGGGTCGTTTTGCCCAAAGGGCCAAAGGGACAAGGGCCAAGGGCCAAAGGAAAAAAATCAAAAGTGAAGAAAAGGCAGCTAACTAAAACTTTTTTACTTTTTACATTTGGCCCTTGGCCCTTGGCCCTTTGGGGAATATTAAACTTTAAGTAGAGTTCCCTCAACAATTCATGCGTCACACCAGACTGAATACCTCTTATTTTTTGCTTGAGTTACTTATATTTTTTAATCCATTGTATCAATCCCCATTGTCGATATTAAAAAAATAGCTTTCCACTCGTAATGACGCGCTGATAAAAGCAATCGCGGCGAAGCAAGATGCTCTACCATGAAGCCCTTTCCATCATTGTATCGCAATTTTGACATAAAACTTCCTTTTAAAATATAGTGCTACATTCACCAATCCTATCATCATCGGAACTTCTACCAAAGGACCGATTACCCCAGCAAAAGCTTCACCAGAATTGATTCCAAAAATAGCAATGGCAACGGCAATGGCCAATTCAAAATTGTTACTTGCTGCTGTAAATGCAAGAGTCGTTGATTGTTCGTAATTGGCACCTATTTTTTTGCTCATAAAGAAGGAGACAAAAAACATAATTATAAAATAAATCAGTAATGGAATTGCAATAAGAACAACATCTATTGGGATTTTAACTATGTATTCGCCTTTTAGTGAGAACATTACCACAATAGTGAATAGTAGAGCAATTAATGTTAACGGACTAATTTTAGGAATGAATTTAGTTTCGTACCATGCTTTACTTTTAACACGGGTAAGAATGAAGCGGGTCAAAAAGCCAGCAATCATTGGTATTCCCAAATAAATAAACACACTTTTTGCGATTGCTCCCATTGTAATTTGCGAAACGGATTCATTGACCGGTACACCGAACCATCCCGGCATAATTGCAATAAATACATAAGCATAAACGGAGAATAGCAACACCTGAAAAACAGAATTAAAGGCTACCAATCCAGCCGCATATTGGGTATCACCTTTTGCAAGATCGTTCCAGACAATTACCATCGCGATACAGCGAGCAAGACCAATCATTATAATTCCATACATATAAGGCAGATTGGTATTATTTTCACCTGGGAATAGTTTGAAAAAGGTAATGGCCAGTGTGAACATTAATAATGGCCCCATCACCCAGTTCTGAAATAAGGAGAGTCCCAGAATCTTTGTATTTTTGAAGACATCACCCAATTCTTCATATTTCACCTTGGCCAAAGGCGGATACATCATCAGTATCAAGCCAATAGCTATTGGAATATTGGTAGTTCCTGAAGACATGCTGTTCCAGAATTCTGCTACATTCGGACTTAGCCAGCCAGTAAATACTCCCAGGAACATGGCAAGAAAAATCCATAGGGTTAGATATCTATCCAGAAATTTTAATCGTTTTTGTGAAGGCATATTAAATTGATAGGTATAAGCGTTTAGGTCGCACTTGTTTTAAATAAGTTACTACCTTTGGCGCATGGGTAGGACAAATAAATTTACTGGCGTGAACTCAATAAAGTTTAATCGAGCATTTAGCAATGATG
>Ga0123339_10000201_pt1 | contig 56696 bp, 50 predicted proteins | sample lystaG_FD_89956 | JGI IMG/M metagenome (GOLD analysis project Ga0123339, IMG submission 89956) | Glacier valley bacterial and archeal communities from Borup Fiord, Nunavut, Canada, to study Microbial Dark Matter (Phase II) -... | ecosystem: Environmental > Aquatic > Freshwater > Ice > Glacier ...
AATCAATTAATTGGGTATTTTTTGCAGATTCAAAAATAAAACAACCACACATACTCTGGTTATAGGTTATACCCTTGTAATATTTTAATTAGCAGTCACTTGAATCATTTTAGGGTATAACCACCCCGAGTACTTCCCGATCCCGAGTACTCGGGAGGGACAGGCAGGGGTCACTTCTGAGGTTATACCCTTTTTTAATATTAAATATTCACAATCAGCTTCTTACAGGGGTATAACCTATAACCAACATCTTTCGGAGAATTTTATTTCCCTTTCACTTCCAATGACAGTTTTAACAAGTCAATGGGAAGGAGCAATATTCAATTCTAACCAAATGAACCTAAAAAGTCGATACTGAGTTTTTCAGCAGACCCTATTTATATTTTGAAATATTTTTCTACTAAGATTTTTGCTGATTGTGTTTCGATTATCATTCTTTGGTTTTTGAAATGATAAGTTCCCTATGCCGGGTTGTTCCGAGTAGAGCAAGTCTTATTTCTAGGAGGATTCTGTTTTTCTGTGTTTAACTCGTTTGCGTCCTTTAATATCAGAAATGATTATGCTATGCATTTGCTACATCTCTTGAGATATCAGTTTCTGGATAATTAAATATAGAAACATTGTATTTCCCCAATAACTCTGCAAATGTCCGTTTTGATAAGTTAGCCAATTCAGCGGCTTGTCCCAATGATAATTTTCCTTGTTCATAAAGTCTTGAAGCAAGGATCATAGTTAGATCATTGTTGTTAATATCTAATGTGTCCGGTATATTGATTGTCAATGTTTTCATGCTATAAAGATATTAAATTTCCATCCAATATCAAAATGATCGGAGTTCGTTCTAAATACTACAAACGTTTCGCAATTATATGCAAGTGCTCTCTTGAAATGCCCGACTTAAAACGCGTATCAAGCACCTTGATATTTTGATTCAAATTCATGGTCCAAATAATTTGGCACTAAAGTAATCATATTATGGATTGAATGGGGGAAAGGGGAATAAAATTCCTCTGACTGATAAGGTGACTATTTTAATAAGTGATCAGGAACTTCTAAACCTTAAACTTTTGTTGAAGAATAGTGACCAGTTCATGAACATTTCAAACAAAAACGGATCATAGATCTGGAGTTAAGTGTTCGTTATGTGTCGGGTAAATAAGGTTATTTTCTTTTCTTCCAGATCTTTGAGGACCGACTGGTATGGACTATTGCCAAAACATATACAACATCATTTTCAAAAATAAAGAATACTCCGTAAGGGAAACGCTCAGTAAAAGCCCTTCTGATACCTTTGTATTCAACTTTAAATTGCTCTGGATTTCGCCTGATAGCATTGATTTTTGCTTCTAAAGCCAATAAAAATTCATTACCAAGCCCGTCCCGTTTACGGTTATACCAATTAGCCGCATCTGTTGCATCTAATTCCGCAAATGGATTAATAACAAGCTTGTGCATTAGCACTGTATTTTGATCCTGGATTTAACTTCTTCCCAGGAAGAACCTTCATTTGGATTATTCTGATGAGCTTTCAGGCGGTCATCTAATAATTGTCTGGTTTCCTCTGAGAGTGCTACTGTTTCTTCATTCTGTGAAATGCTATCCCAAATGGCTTCTACAATTAGAATCCGTTCTGATACACTTAAATTTAAAATATCCTGTAGTATTTGTGTCATGATACAAAATTAACGATTTTTTTCATTTGGTGTTTGTGTTTAATCCTTGTTTCTGTATTTAGATTCATAATGTGTCAAGAAAAACCCTTATTTCCTTTTCAGGAACCTTAATAGCAAGGTTTTAAAGATCAGCCCGATAGGAGTGCTCCCTTGAGATGCCTGATTTAAAACGCGTATCAAGCGTTTGGATATATTGATTCAAATTCATGGTCCAAATAATTTGGCACTAAAGTAATCATATTAGGGAAAGGATGGAGGGAAATAAGGAAAATTTATATTCCACAGATTAAGCAGGTGACTGATTTTATAAGTGATCAGAAACTCGAAAACCTTAAACTCTGCTAAGAGTAATCATCTGTTCAGTTTACCATCATTGCTGAGCAGATGACTTGAAGTTGTCGTCACCTGCTCAGTTATTTGAAAAGGGTTGATTGAAAGGGAATTTTTAGATACATCATTCAGCTCAAAGATCTCCAGTTAAGTTGTGAGATTGCCCCGAGTATTCGGGACTCCAGTAGCTGTATACAATGGATGCATATGCTTTGGAGCTAGTGAAATTTACTTCAATATATTATCTATTAATTGTTTATAATATTTTTCATCTATTAAATACAATGCACTCATATATAAATTATTATTAAATGAATTCTCTTTTGTCACAATATTCTCGTTATTTTGACCAAGAAAAATAATTCCTGTACCTAAATCTTTATATATTGTCTGCCCATTATTAAAATCATATATAAACTGACACGAAAACACGTCTTTAGTAAATAATGTTTCTTTTTGATTGTATAAATATTTGATATTTATATTACAATTATTGTTTATTATCCCTGGCGCCAAATAAATTTTACCTGTAAGCTTATTTATTAATATTGTAGCTTTATGGAAAAAATATCTATTTATCTTAAATGTATAAGTTGAATTATAATTATGATTTGAAAGAGTTATTTTTGAAATCCAATTCATATTAAATGTATAATACCAAGATATTTCAGGTAATTTAATTTTAAAATAATTGTAATTTTTCCCGTTAATACTTTCAATATCTTTTATTTGCATTTGTTTATCTTTTCTAAAGAGGTGATTGAAATAATATAATGTATCACCAGTTATTATATTCCCAATAGAATCGCAATCTAAAGCATTTTCAATAAAATTTGGAATAAAAGCTTTACTTGAAATCATATCTAACTCGATATTAGAATTGGCATTAACCATTCCTTCATTTTTAAAATAAATGACAGCATTTTTCTGGTAAAAATTATAATCTTTCGTTATTCCATTAGAAATCGAATCTAGAAATTTATTTGTTCTGAATTGAGATGCAAATGTTTCGATTCTGACATTATATATTTTATCTTCATTGTTTTGAATATTTATTACATCATGAATATTGGCATAATTCTTATTAGTTAAATAGCTAGGGTAATCACTTAATGATGTTAATGAAAGTTGAATTGGAAATTTAATTCCACTATTTATAATGTCACTTCCCAAGGGAAATAGAGCATTAATTATAATTACATAGATAAAAAATTCTTCAAAGTTTAATTTTTTATCAACTGCCTTTAGAATAAGATCATTTTTTTTAGCTTTAATACTTTTAAATATCCAAAAAGTCGAGCATAATATTAATAGAAAATATACATATTTATAATTGTGTGAATTTATTATATTTGATATTGATTTGATCCCAATTAAATTATATACCCCAACAGATATGGTTATGATAAAAACGATAATTACTCTTCTATTTCCCTTTAAATCAATTATTATGGTATTTATTGATTTCCTTTCAGAAAATAGACTTACTGTAATTATAAGAAATGTCAGAGAAAAGGAAATTAAATAAATAAGTTTTAGTGTTTCCATGAAATCATCTTTAGTTATTTGTTTGAAATATATTATTTAAAAATTATATAATAATATATTATTTAAATATCTATAATAATATATTATTTAAATATCTATAATAATATATTATTTAAATATCTATAATAATATATTATTTAAATATCTATAATATTTTGACATTAATATTTTCATATCTCGTCAATCCTTTTTGATTATAACAGCAATTTTCACTTAAGAGGTGCAGATTGTAAATCTGCACCAGTCTGGGATAGTGCCAGAGTTAATTATTATCGAATGTACCTATGGTAGAAAATCCTTTACACAACGTATAGATGCACCATCTTCTTGGCATAATCCATATTCACTAAAATTTAAGTAGTTTAACGTAAATGCATACATATCCTTGTGATCTCGTCCATGAGAATCATATCCACCACCGGCACCATAGTCACTTGACCACCAAAAACCATCTGTAAGAATATGACCATACTGACCATAATCACCTTCGTACCTACGAATAGAACCTGGAAGCGCAGTAAATCCACTTTCGTTCGTAGCATTAGTGTTCGGTGATAGCCAGTGACTTGTACCTTTTTCTTTTAATTTGCCTTGTGCTATGGTCTCTCCACCCAGAAAATTTACAAGAGTATTCCACTCTGCCTTTGTAGGAATATGCCAACCAGTGGGACTAATCTTACTTAAATTTATACCATTATATAGCGCACCATAAGATGATTTATAAATAATAGAATTATTGTACCAACAATAAGCAGGGGTATATGTATTATACCAGGCATCAGCATCACTAATATAAGAAATTGATGTGCCATCGTTATATTTTGTGGTTTTTAAGTTTTCGGCCATCCAAGTTTGAGTTCCAATAGTAACCGTTTTGTATGTATTACCATCCTGGTCACTCATGCTTCCATATGTAATTGACGGATTAAAAGTAATGGGAAGTATCTTACTAGTCATAAATGATATTTCATTTCCATAAATTATTGAATTGTTGCCCGTTACATGGGCACGTATATAATATTTTGTATCAGGAATTAAATCACATAAAACAGTTGTAAACAGTTCTTTATCATACATTTGGAGAACATCATAACCTTGACCCATTATAGGGTTAACACTAGTACTAGAACACACTCCTATATTACTCAACCATGTACCCACCAAATTACCATGAATTACACCACCGCTTAAAGCTGAATTTATTGTAATATCACTTACAACAGATGTTTCTAAATAGTCTTTCTTTTCTGTTGGAGGAGGTGGAGTATTGCCGTCATCACCTTTCTTACAAGTAGTTGTAAACATTAAAAACGATCCAATTACCACTAATGAATAAATCCAAATTCGAAAGTTCTTTTTCATATCAAGTTAAGTTTAAAAGTTAATATTAATTTTCTTGGTTTATGGTTTTATATTTATTTGCAATGTATTTTACAGGTCATATAAGTCTTATCTAAAAAGCCCGAAATAGACAGCACCAGCTGCGAGTATATTCGATCCTTCAACCTTTGCAATTGGATTTCCTTTACCAAAAAGACCATTGTCGTAAATGATACCATCTGATGAAACCTCACCAAATTTTTCAAAGCTATTCATGCCTTCATAAATTTTACCTTCTTCATCATATCGAGATAAAACTGTACCTCCGGTAGCACCTCTGTATACATATTTATTTTCATAATGGCCAAGGTATGATCCACTAGTGTCATAAACGGAACCGTCCACATTTATTTTAGCAATTAAACTGCCACCCAAAAATGGAGAATATATTAAAGTTGGTGAACTAACCTTTATTTTAGATTTTACTTTTATTTCATCATCGTAAACTAAAATCACACCAACAAACCACAAAAATTTGTATTCCTTCACAGGCACCAATTCAGGTTTCAAATTATACAATAAAAAAACAATCGGATCACCTGGGACTGATACGAACATACACAAAATATTGCCTAGCCCAGATAAGTTGAACATTTTTAAAATTAATGAAACCATGTAAAATGTACCTAAAAGTAAGGGCATTACAAACGGAAATAGAAGTTTAAAGTAGAATGGATTACCATCATTTGGCATAAATATTGAAATGACGGCCCAGACAATACCAGCACAAAAGCTCCGTAAAACATTGATCCATAAAGTTTCTTTAAACATGAGGTTTTTCATAGGATTGCAATTTATAGTTTTGCCTACTCTTAAGCTTTTCGGCATCTGCTCTTGCTATGAAACAATTTTACAGGGCAAGTACTGTTTTTTTTATGGTTAACGAAATCCAATGCTTTATAAATTTATTTTAATTGTTTATGTGCTGTCAACGAAGTATAAAACATTGGATTTTGTGATATCTTAAAGTGAAATATTTTGATTTCGTTTCCAAAATATGATTTGTTAATCAGGGGGAGATATTAATTTTCACATAATGCATTGAATTTAGGTTTGTTAAAGTTTATGTTTTTTGTCCCTACAAACCTATAAAATAAAATTATCAATAACCAATTATTTTCCAATTATTTTCTATTTGTTTTCCAATTACCTATAAAATAACAATATCATCACTGTGCAAGTAAGCTTTTATATCTTTAAAATGTATAATTGGTATCTCTCTGAATTCCAAAGGAAGGTCAGGGCCAATCCACTGATTGGCAGTCCATGTGTCGATTCTGCTCATATGAATTACGGAATTACGGAATTACGGAGATTATCTATTTGTCGTTTTAGCGCATAAAGGTGGAATTGAGGCAGTAAGTGCATACTATTCTTTGAGCTTTGTTCGCTTAATAATAACACAAACCCAAAATCTACCTTTATAGGGTTAAATGCATAAGAAAATGATAAAGTACTCCAAATAAAGTACTCTCCGTAATTCCGTAATTCCGTAATTCAGATAAAAATGCAAACGTGGGTATATGAAGTCGGTAACCGGGCAGGTGATTGCTTTTTCAAAAGATATATGGAATCTGAAAGTTAAAGTTCTGAATAAGAGTAGTCACCGGGTAAGTTTAATGTTACTGAGCAGGTGACTGAAAAGTAGTCACCAACTCAGGGCTTCCGGGAAGTCACCAGCTATGTTTATTCTTCATATTCAATAATTTCTTTAGGTGAACGTATTTCTAATGAGTAATAATTAGAACGAATATTAATTGAGTTGTAACCCCGAATTCTATAAACATTTACAATATGCTTAAAATTCCAACTCACTAAAATATCTACTTTGTTAATCGTTGCAGTTGCAATGTTGCAGCATCAAACTCCTTATCAAATACTCCTCCAAAAACAGAGGTGTCAAAGTAAAATCTTTGTTTCATTTCCTTTAAAATTTCATTTACAAAGATACAAAATAAATAAGTGGGACCTATTTAAGTGCCTTTTGGAGTTTGGGTTTTTTATTGTGTGTATTTGTACTTTGTTAAACGCTTTTCTCCTGTTTTTTCAAGTATTGTCCTTTCAACAGCTTGTATTAAATCTCTGCTTGCTGTTGCCATTGATATTTCTTTATTGTGTCTTAAATAATCCTGTCGGGTAAATAAACTGATACCAATAATATTTCTAAAGATATTTATTCTATCAACACCGGTAACTGTATGGTTTTGAGTTTTCAACAAATCCTCCAAAGCTACGTTGATGATATCAAGCATAAACTCAATAAAACCGGTAGAATTTCCTTGACTATCAGATTTTCCAAGTATCTGATAATAATTTTGTTGACGTTCCTTTATAAGTGTTTCAATGGGTAAATATTCAAAAACAGGGGAGGTCTCTTTTAAAATCATTGTTTGCCATAGCCGCCCCATCCTACCATTCCCATCAATGAACGGATGTATAAACTCAAATTCATAATGAAAGACACAACTTTTCAAGAGTAATAAATCTTCATCATCTTTCAAATATTTAAATAAATAACCTGTTCAACTGTAAGAGTATTACCTTCAATCTCTAATGATGATTGAATGGTTTTTATTCTATTTCGTTTGCGTAGTTCTGTTGGTGGCTTTATTAACCTGGCAGATTTCACTTCCCCAATCTTTTCGGAGATGGAAGAAATCAAACTTAAGATTTTGCTCGTGATCTCATAAGGTGGTTTCATATTGCTTCATAGTGATAGTATCATTTGATAGTATCAAAGGTAGTTTATTTTATCAGACCCTACAAACTGCCATTCGCTAAAATGGTTAAAATTGAAAAAAATGAGGAATTACCTAAATCGTGTTAACTTACGAAACATGGCAAATGATTTCTGATCGGGTAACTATTTCCTTATAAATTACAGCGACTCTGAGCTTTGCATTTATATAAGTGTAGTCACATGGAAAGTTTATTGATATTGAGCAGGTGACTGAAAATTAAATCAGATAGAGTGTCTCTGAACTTTGAACCTCTGTATACGAATAATTACCAGCTCATTACTACCCAAGGCTCTGCCTTTGTCGATACAGTTAAACCGAGACTTATATACTTACCTTTAAAGAGCTAAAAGGATTATAGAAATAATATATACCAAAAACCTTTCCAATAATGTAAAGAGTGAAATTTGTGTAAACTTTAGCTAAAATTGTGTAACGGTATTTAAATTAAGTGATCGTAATTTTAAGGATAAAATTAGCAGTCAATTAACTTAGTTTGACTAATAGCACAAACCTAGACACAATCATATTCTCATGCAAGAGCGATGTGGGATGATCCTAATTGCCTGATTGTAAATGAAACATGAATAGTATTCAATTGATTTACACATATATAAAACTATAAAAATGAAGCCATCCAAGAAAGAAGAAACAGACAATGCCAAGACGAATGATCTCGCTAAAGACACAGAACACAGCAAGGGCGAATTTCTAACTACCAACCAAGGGTTACGCATTAATGATGATCAAAACTCGTTAAAGGCTGGGGAGAGGGGTGCCACATTGCTGGAAGATTTTCAGCTTCGGGAAAAAATCATGCATTTTGATCATGAAAGAATTCCGGAACGTATTGTTCATGCAAGAGGCAGCGGTGCTCATGGATATTTTGAACTATCGGAATCCATGTCGAAATATACCAAGGCTAAATTTTTACAGACTCCCGGTACCCGAACTCCTGTATTTGTAAGGTTTAGCACCGTAGCAGGTTCACGCGGTTCCTCAGATTTGGCACGTGATGTTCGTGGTTTTGCCGTAAAATTTTATACTGAAGAAGGTAACTATGACTTGGTTGGGAATAATATTCCTGTTTTCTTTATCCAGGACGCTATCAAATTCCCCGATTTAATTCATGCCGTGAAGCCTGAACCAAATAATGAAATGCCCCAGGCTGCTTCGGCCCATGATACTTTTTGGGATTTCATTTCTCTCACTCCTGAAAGTATGCACACGATCATGTGGGTAATGAGTGACCGTGCCATTCCGCGAAGCCTGCGTATGATGGAAGGTTTTGGCGTACACACCTACCGATTTGTAAATGAAAACAATGAATCGGTATTTGTGAAATTTCATTGGAAACCTGTGCTTGGAATTCATTCGGTTGCATGGGATGAAGCACAAAAAATCTCGGGTAAAGATTCTGATTTTCACCGTCGTGATTTATGGGAGGCAATAGAAGCCGGCAATTATCCTGAATGGAACTTTGGCGTTCAGATTGTGGAAGAAAAAGATGAATTCAAATTTGATTTTGATTTGCTTGATCCCACAAAGCTTATTCCCGAAGAATTAGTGCCTGTACAAATTATCGGTAAATTGACCTTGAACCGTAATCCTGAGAACTTCTTTGCCGAAACCGAACAGATTGCCTTTCATCCGGGTAATGTGGTTTCAGGAATTGATTTCAGTAACGATCCACTTTTACAGGGACGATTATTCTCATATACCGATACGCAACTCAGTAGGCTTGGTAGCCCAAATTTTCATGAAATACCAATTAACCGGACAATTACGCCAGTTCATAATAATCAGCGTGATGGGCACATGCAGCAAACTATTCATGCTGGTCAATCGAGCTATCATCCCAACACAACTGGCGATGGCTATCCTTCTCAGGCGAAAGCTTCGGAAGGCGGTTTCGTTTCATACAATGAACGCATTGATGCCAGGAAAGTACGCGCTCGCAGTCAAAGCTTTTTTGATCATTTTAGTCAGGCAACCTTATTTTTTAATAGCCAAAGTGAGGTTGAGAAAAATCATATTGTTAATGCACTCCGTTTTGAATTAGGTAAACTGGAATCAGCAGCCATTCAAAAACGGATGGTAGGAATGCTGACAAAAGTAGATAAAACGCTTGCCGCAAAGGTGGCGGTAGGATTGGGCATACCAGTTCCCCAACCTGATGATTATCTGAATCAAAATATACCGGCAGATGGTGATCCAAAAGATTATCAACCATTTGATATTGATCCTGAATTGAAAATCTCCAAAGCGTTGAGCATGGTTGATACTGTTAAAAATACGATTAAAACCAGGATGATAGCTATACTTGCAGCCAGCGGTGTGGATGAAAATTCACTTTCTGTTATGAAACAGGCGCTTGAAGATGCTGGAGCCCAAACAAAAGTAATAGCGCCGCATCTTGGATATATTGTTGGTGATAACGGCAATCAAATCAAAGTTGATCAAAGTTTTCTAATTGCGGCTTCGGTTCTATTTGATGCAGTATATGTGCCGGATGGTGCTAAAAGTATTGCTGCATTAAAGGTTGTGCCGGATGCGATTCAGTTTGTCAATGAAGCGTTTAAACATTGTAAAGCCATTGCCGTTGCTGGTAAGGGTAAGGAGTTGCTTGAATTAACTGATGCCGGACCAATTATACACAATGAAAATAAAACTGATGCCGAACATTCGGCTTTTGGAGTGCTGATTAATCGTACTTCAAATGAATTTATAACGGCAATTGCTCAACATCGTTTCTGGGAACGTGAAAAAATTGCTAACTGAAGAATGGAATAATTATTTAAAGCCCATTCTACCGTTAAGTTGTTGGTTAATAATATTTAAGCTGAATCGGCTGACAGAATTGAAAGCCCATTTTTCGAAGTGTCGTTTTTGTGGAAAAATAATTATCAACAAAAAGATAAACATTTTTCTGCAAAAACGTACACGATGAAAAGGGAGTTTCATTTAAAACGTAAAATAATGAAATATTATATCAGTAAGAAGATAGACGCAACCTTTGAACAGGCTGTTGATCGGGTCAAAGAATCGCTTGGAATTGAAGGCTTTGGCGTATTGTCTGAAATTAATATGCATGAAAAACTAAAAGAAAAGCTGGGTGTTGATTTTAGAAGATATACCATTCTTGGAGCCTGTAATGCTGAATATGCCTACAAAGCACTTCTGAATGAAGACAAGATTGGCACCATGCTTCCATGTAATGTAATTGTACAGGAATTGAAAAAAAATACAATTGAAGTGGCTGCAATTGATCCGATAGCTTCGATGATGGCCATTGAAAATCCTAAACTTGCCGCAATCGCCCGCGAACTTAGAGTAAAGCTCGAACGTGTGATTGAATCATTGCATACAGGTGTGGAATCTTATGGTTTAGTCTAATAGTTTTGAATGACACTGATACGTAAGTAGTCAAATTAAGGGATTGTACTTTATTCAAAGGATACCAAAGCGATTGGTAATGATATTGGGATTGATTGGAATGAGGTAAGTATTGATGAATTCACCAAAGGAATAAATATTGAGTTTGAACATGGAACAAAATTTCCTGAAACCAATGTCACAAATAATGATAAAAATATGACTGGAAAGATTGCCTGGGCTCATTTAAAAGAATTTCCGGACTATTATTCAAGATTAGAACAACTTGAAAAGAAAGCCGCAGAATACTGGAAAGGTAAAGGCAAAACTGAATAGAGTATAGACCAATGAATTGCAAGACGCAAAAAACCCTTACAAGAGTTAATCTTATAAGGGTTTTTGTTATTGTTGACTGGGTGATCCTACCGAGACTCGAACTCGGATCATAAGAACCGGAATCTTACATTCTATCCATTGAACTATAGGACCATATTATTTAAACGTGCACAAAAGTAGTAAAACTTGAATTTAATCGGCCTGTTTATTCAAAAAACATAAAAGATAAGTTGCTTTTTTATCAACAAACATTGAGCAATATTTAATATTAAATCTTTGTTGATAATTTAGTGCAGTTAGTCAATCATTAAAGTAGTTTATTGTATTACTTTTGAAACTTATAAATTCAGGATATGATCACAGACTTATTACTCAAGGAATGCCAACTTGCTTTTGAAGAATATTTTCAGTCACTTACAACTGATTCGCCTGAGAACCAGACTCAGTTTGAGGAAATACGGGCTCATTCGCTCCGTGTTGTTGACAATTCACTGTTTTTGGCGAACGTATTGTTGCAGACAGAGGAAGAAAAAAGAATTGCTACAGTGAATGCCCTGTTTCATGATTTGGGGAAAGCTTCACTGATTTCCAAGAACATTGAAGCGTTGAATATTCAGCGTGATCATGCTACTGTATCTGCTAAAATTATTCAACAGATGGAGTTTTATCAGGATTTAGCTGCCGATGTTCAGTTGATTGTCCTTAAATCAGTTGAAAATCACAACAAGCTTAAACTGCCCAAACTGGACAATGACCAGCAAACTTTATTTGCGCGACTGCTGCGTGATGCTGATAAGCTGGATATCTACGATTCATCATATAGATTCTTTAAAGAGAAATATGGCGTTCAGCCCTCCATGTCCATGGATTTGAATAATAGCATAGATGTTTCAGAAAAGATTTTAAAGAGTATCTTAATCGGTAAATCTGCCGCAGTTGAAGATATGAAATCATTGAACGATTATAAATTACTGCTTTTAGCCATGGCTTTCGATATGAACTTCAAGTTAACTTTCCGAATTATGAGCGAAAAACAATACATTCAGAAAATTTATGAAACATTGCCCAAACGTGATCAGATAATAGATGTGTATCGTAACATCAAATTATTTGTAGAGAACAAGTTTGTAATGTAAGTTTTGCACTTTTACGAATCATCCAGATGAGAAGAGGTTTGGTTTGTACCTGTAATATGGTTTCAGAACGGGAAATTCTGAAGGCGCTAAAGGCTGGAGCAAGGTCAACAGCTGATATCCAGAAAGCCACCAGCGGGGGCACCAGCTGTGGCAAATGCCTGACCACTATTGACAGTATGGTTGAAGAATTCAAGACGCAACAATCCGATGATTTACAGCAACGTATCAATTTTGATGGTTAGATGGTTGGATGGTTATATTGTTAAACCATCCAACCATCTAACCATCCAACCCATTTATTCCTTTATCAATTTTCCCTTATGCTTCTGTCCATCAGTTATTAAGTAATAGATATACATCCCTTTATGGATGCCTTTTAAGCTGATAGGTTCATTACTTTTAATTTCTGTTGACATTAGCTTGCGACCTTGAAGATCGTATAATTCAAAGGTAATGAGGCTGTAATGGTCTGGATATTTGACAGAAAGAATATCAGACACAGGATTGGGATAAACATTGAATTCTCCTTTATTCAAGTCAGCTATTGGCGTTGTGTTTTGTTCTGAATAATAAAAGGTATTCTTATAATTTATTGACCAATCATTTGAAGTTTGGTCCCAGACAGCATACAATTGACTGGTTAGCATGTATTTAAAAGTAATAAATGGGGCTATTATATCTGAGGATGAATATGAATTATTGAAAGTGAATTCATATTTATTAGTTTCAGTCCACTGATTTGCGACCCAATGATAGTTTATCCTTTGGGTTTCCTTATTATTGGAATCATAAGCATATTCTGATTTTTCCATATTATTCCACTGGTTTTCGTACCATTCGGTTAAGATTCTTTGAATCATATTTCCATTTGAATCATAGATGTATTTAAATTTGGAAGCTGCGCAACTAACCCATTTGCTATCAATCCATTGGTAATTTATGTATTGAGTCTGGTTACTGTAGGAATCATAGACGAATTCACTTTTACTCCCATTCTCCCATTGGCTTCCATTCCAGTTTGAAAAGATCAATTGAGTATTATTCCCATTGGAATCAAAGATGGATTCTGATTTAGAAGTATTTATCCACTGGCTGCCTAGAGGTTTATAATATTTCAGTATACAATAATGTAAAGATGAAAAATCAGAGAAATAGATAGCTATTTTTAGTCATTATCTGTTTGAAAATCAAGTGCTATTCATTGAAAATTTAAATTGAACCTGATCACCATTCTGAATTATGATCTAAATAAATATGAAAATTGAACAAAGTTAAGTCCTCTAAAGTTTTATTTTCAGAAAATATATTTTATTGGGATAATATCCTCACCAATTGAGAGTTAATGTTTTGAACGTCATTATTGGAAGTAAATAATTTTTAATATCACAGATGCTGAGATGACATATTCCGCCTGGCAACTCTGTGTCGTAAAATGCAATGGGGAAAAGAATTTTGATAAGCTCGAGTTATTGCTGCTACCAATGCCCTACCAACGCCCTACCAACGCCCTTGTATATAGGTTGCAAATAGGTAGATAATAGGTTGCAAATAGGTATATAATACATATATTTACCTATAAGAAACCAAAATGCTACCCATTTAAACCTCATTAATAAAGATTATAATATGGCCCGGGTAACATGTGGTTATATGGTTGGATGGTTGAATGGTTAAATAGTTGAATGGTTGGATGGTTGAATGGTTAGATGGTTAAAATTAAAAATGGTTTAATTGTTAAAAGAAATTCCTTTAACAATTAAACCATTTTAAAATTAAGATTAAGATTAGAGATTAACGATTGAGAATTAGCGATTGAGGATTAACGATTGCCGAATTAACCATCTAACCTTTAACCCTTTAACCATCCAACCTCTTAATTCCTTTTAGCTACCCAGTCGACTGCACAACCGATGTGTTCTTTAACTTTAAGGTCCTGGAAAGCTTCAGGTGTATGTCCAAAGACGGTATAGAAACTGCGTGAATTGCCCATTTCCTGATACCAGATCAGTGGATGGTCATTCATCTTCCATTTGTCGTCTTTCATGGTTTCTGCATTCAGTGATGTTTCGTCCAGACGAGCTAATACATGTACTTTAGCCCTTGGATTTACTTTGAAAGTGTACCATTCATCAATTGTACGATAGGTTTTCATTCCTTTAAATGGCACCATTGATGGATGATCAGTATTCTCAAAAATGACTGTTCCTTCCTGACATGCAGGATGGGTTTTAAAAAATGCGCCGTTCAAATCGCCATACCATGCCCAATCGTATTCACAGTCGGCTGAAGCATGAATACCTACAAATCCTTTACCTGAATTCATAAAGGCTTCAAAATCTTTTTGTTGCTGTTCATTCAGCACATCCAATGTAGGGTTTAAAAATACCACAACATCAAAAGTTTTCAGGAATTCAGGAGTAAATAAATCAGCATTTTCAGTTGCCGTAAGTACCCATTTCCGTTCCTGAGCTAAATCGCTCATCATTTTAAGACCCGAAGAAATGGAATTATGTCTGTATCCGGAAGTTTTAGAGAATACAAGTACATTGATTTTTTTGTCCTGTGCAATTCCTGAGAATGCAAGAATAAGAAGCAGACAAATAAGAGCAGATAATTTTTTCATGATAAATTATTTTAGTTAATTGGTTTGCAAGGTTACAAATTTTAAGCCAGATAAAAGTGGTTAATGACAATTTTCTGTAATCAAATAAACCCCCAATTATCAAGCCTCTTATTGATGAGGCAAAACAGGAGGTACAATATTGGGTTCAATTGTTTTTAATTGATGTATCTGATCTGATTTTTTATGAATTATCTGAGGTTCCCAACCCATAAAAAATAACAGGATAAAGAATCCAAGGATATAGGCTACAATGATATGCCAGCCTCCAATAATCCATTTGAATACAGATCTTGATTCGGGAAACTTGCTCGTAATGGCAACCCCGGCAGAGGATCCAAACCAAATCATTGAACCTCCGAAACCTACGGCGTAGGCCAGCATTCCCCAGTCATAGCCGTTCTGTTCAAGGGCCAGTTTAGTTAGGGGAATGTTATCAAACACTGCGGAAACAAATCCAAGCCCAAAGGTGGTATGCCACGATGCAGTCGGAAGTTCTTCAACAGGCATAAGCGAAGCACAAGTAACCAGTGAAATCAGAAATATGGAACCGCCGATCGCATTTTTGGCTTCTGCCCAGTCGGTTTTTCTTATTATTGCCCCAATACCGATAGCGATCCATACCCCAAGAGCAGGGAAATCAAAAAACACATTAGTGGCAATGGTCAACAGTAAAATCAGAACAACAATTCCAACCCTGGTCCAGTCAATGATCACATTTGCTTTTGCATCTTTCTGGATAGGTTGATATTTATGCTGTTGGAGAGAAGCAAAGACGGAGAAAAAGGCCAATGCTGAAAATGCTGCAATATATCCATGTAAAACATTCAATGGAGATACTCCCTCTATCCACATTAAAGTGGTGGTGGTGTCACCTATAACACTTCCTGAGCCACCTGCGTTACTCGCTGCAACGATGGCGGCAATGTAGCCGATATGAACCTTGTGATGAAAAACTACCATGGCGATGGTCCCACCAATCAATGCTGCCGCGATATTATCAAGAAAAGAGGAAATGACAAACACAGTAATCAATAGAACCAATGGGCCCTTCCAGTCATTAGGCAGCAAATCAGGCAAATACTCCGGTAATCTTGACTGTTCGAAATGCCTTGACAGAAGGGAAAACCCTATCAACAGACCCAGAAGGTTCAGAAGAGTACCCCATTCACCGACCCTCATCTCCTTGTGCAGCAGCTGATCTGTAAATGCAACATGACCAATTAAATGCTCAGGAAGATCGAAAGTGGGAATGAAAATAAATTTAAAAGCCAGGATAGCAGTAAGTCCAATGAGGGCTACCCAGAGGGTGTACCGGTGAAACAAGGCAACTCCCAAAAGAGTAAGGGCGAAAAGTAAAAATTCAGGCCTAATACCAAAAATCAATGGTGTAATTTGTCCAAGCATCATAGTTGTAGCGCTAAAGTTAATAATTTAGAATATTATAAGTCGGAATGAATTCCATCACTTTTCGGCTATAAATATAATCAATGTGAAGTATAATTGACTATCAAAAGTATAATATTATTAACAATTATAAAAAAAAGAAGGATTTTAAAATCTGAGATTGCTTCGTTCCTCGCAATGACGTTCCGATTAATTAAAAAATAAACAAATTAAATACATCTACTAAATATGCCTTTAATTTAAATTTATAGCATAATTTTGTCCGAACTCTTTTTATTTTGAGTTAAGGTACAATTAGGAATTCACTTTCACCAAAGTTGTATTTATTATTCTTACTTTTATTGCAACAAATACCTTATAAACCATCTGTCTATGAAAATATCAGTCGTTGGAACAGGATATGTCGGATTAGTTTCGGGAACCTGTTTTTCACAAACCGGAGTTGATGTAGTATGCGTTGATGTTGATGAAAATAAAATCAGCAAGCTTAATCGTGGTGAAATTCCAATCTATGAGCCAGGTCTGGAAGATATTTTTAAATACAATATCGAAAAAGGGCGCCTGTCATTCACTACCAATCTGGAAGAAAGTTTAACAGATTCGGAAGCTGTATTTATTGCTGTTGGAACCCCTCCGGGAGAGGATGGAAGCGCTGATCTTCAATATGTTTTGGGTGTTGCGCAGGCAATTGGGAAGTATATCAATCATTACATGGTTGTTGTGACCAAAAGCACAGTGCCGGTGGGTACTTCTATGAAAGTAAAAGCTGCCATTCAAAAGGAATTGGATATTCGCAATAGTAAGGTCACTTTTGATGTAGCTTCCAATCCTGAATTTCTAAAAGAGGGTAGCGCTGTCGACGATTTCCTTAAACCTGACCGAATAGTGGTTGGAATCGAATCCCCTGAGGCTGAGAAAGTGATCAGGAAGCTTTACAAGCCATTTTTGCTTAATGGACATCCAATTTTATTCATGGATATTTCATCCTCTGAAATGACCAAATATGCGGCAAACTCAATGCTGGCAACCAAAATCAGTTTTATGAACGATATTGCCAACTTGTGCGAATTGGTGGGTGCCGATGTAGGTATGGTTCGAAAAGGTATTGGCTCAGATGCGCGTATAGGGAATAAATTTATATACCCCGGAACTGGTTATGGAGGTTCATGCTTTCCGAAAGATGTTCAGGCACTGGTTAGGACGGCCAATGAATACGGACATTCGCTGGATATTCTGAAAGCAGTGGAGGCAGTTAACTATCGTCAGAAATCAGTGTTGATCGCTAAGATTAAAGCTCATTTTGGCAACGATTTGAAAGGCCTTAAGTTTGCTATGTGGGGATTGTCATTTAAACCCAAGACCGATGACATGCGGGAAGCTCCTTCCCTTGTAATCATTGATATTTTGCTCAATGAAGGAGCCTCCGTTGTAGCTTATGACCCTGTTGCCATGGATGAAGCCAAACGTATTCTGGGTGATAAAATCATTTTTGCCAAAGATGAATACGACGCTTGTATTGATGCTGATGCACTGATCATTGTGACTGAATGGCCCGAATTCAGGACCCCGAATTTCAGGATAATGGAAAAGTTACTAAAATCGAAAACCATTTTTGACGGACGCAATATCTATGAGCCGGAAGAAATGCATGAAATAAATTTTAATTATTATAGCATAGGACGCAAGCCTGTAATTATTTCAAAATAAAGTGATTATGAAACGAGTATTGGTTACCGGAGGCGCCGGTTTTGTTGGATCTCATCTTTGTGAAAGGCTCTTGAAGGACGGTCATGAAGTAGTGTGTATGGATAATTACTATACGGGCAAAAAGCAGAAGATTGTGCATTTGCTTGATAATCCATACTTTGAACTGATCAGACACGATGTGATCATGCCTTATTTTATTGAGGTGGATGAGATTTACAACCTGGCTTGCCCCGCTTCACCAATTCATTATCAATATAATCCGATCAAGACCATCAAAACCTCTGTGATGGGAGCAATTAATATGCTTGGACTGGCTAAAAGGATTAGGGCCAAGATTTTACAGGCTTCAACGAGTGAAGTATATGGCGATCCAAGTATTCATCCTCAAACCGAAGATTACTGGGGTCATGTAAACCCTATTGGAATCCGTTCATGCTATGATGAGGGCAAACGATGTGCTGAATCATTGTTTGTCAATTATTACACTCAAAATAATGTAAGGATAAAAATCATTCGTATTTTCAATACCTACGGGCCAAAGATGGAACCCGATGATGGAAGGGTAGTTTCGAATTTTATCGTTCAGGCACTCAGAAATCAGGACATTACTATTTTTGGAGATGGAACCCAAACACGTAGTTTTCAGTATGTTTCAGACCTGGTGGAAGGTATGGTCAGGATGATGGGAACGGGTGACGATTTTACCGGTCCCGTCAATATTGGTAACCCGGGAGAATTTACCATGCTCGAACTGGCTCAAAATATTATTGATTTGATCGGGGCATCTTCCAAAATCGTATATTTACCGCTTCCTGAAGATGATCCAGCCCAACGTCAGCCTGACATTTCTCTTGCAAAGGAAAAACTGGGCGGATGGGAACCTATAGTTCCATTGAGGGAAGGTCTTATTAAAACTATTGCTTACTTTGACCAACTTTTATCAGAAAATAACTAAAAATACATAAATTATGAAAGGAATTATTCTGGCTGGCGGATCTGGTACACGTCTTTATCCAATAACGAAAAGTATCTCAAAACAAATTATTCCGATTTACGATAAACCGATGATTTACTACCCCTTATCGGTTTTGATGTTGGCCGGTATCCGTGAAATTTTAATCATTTCAACCCCCAAAGACATTCACCTGTATGAAGATCTTTTGGAAGACGGGAGCCAGCTGGGTCTTAAGCTGGAATATGCCATTCAACCCTCACCTGACGGATTGGCTCAGGCATTTATTATTGGTGAAGAATTTATAGGCAACGATACTGTATGTATGGTATTGGGCGACAATATTTTTTATGGATATAACTTCACCTCCATACTCGAAGAGGCTGCTGCATTAACCGATGGCTCGATTGTTTTTGGCTATTATGTGACTGATCCTGACAGGTATGGTGTTGCAGAGTTTAACGAGCAGGGTAAAGTGTTATCTCTCGAAGAGAAGCCGGAAAAGCCCAAATCCAATTATGCGGTTACAGGTCTTTACTTTTATGGTAATGATGTAGTGGCGAAAGCCAAAGCATTGAAACCTTCACCACGTGGAGAACTGGAAATCACAGACTTAAACCGTCTGTATCTGGAAGAAGGCCGCTTAACCATGAAACTGTTGGGCCGTGGTTTTGCATGGCTGGATACCGGTACTCATGAGAGCCTTATGCAAGCTTCAACGTTCATTTCAACTATAGAACAGCGTCAGGGTTTAAAAGTGTCGTGTATTGAAGAAATAGCCTACAATAAGGGGTATATCAACAAAGAGCAGCTTTTGAAACTTGCAGAGCCATTGAAGAAAAACCAATATGGCGATTATCTGATTAGACTGGCAAGCGGACAAATTCAATCGTATTAGCAGTGGTCAGTAATCAGTAAAAGCTGAAAGCTGAATACTTTTTACTGAATACTTTTTACTGAATACTGAAAACTGAATATGTTGTTGTATTTTTGTATTTTATTATAATGTAATACATTCAATATATATATATATATATATCAACTTAATTTATAATAGTGAAGATTATTGAAACACCCATTCCGGGGCTTCTTGTTTTAGAACCCCGGGTTTTTGCTGATCAAAGAGGATATTTTTTGGAAAGCTACAATCAACAAAAGCTTCTGGAAGCTGGTATTTCCACCATTTTTGTTCAGGATAACGAATCCAAATCATGTAGGGGCGTCATTCGCGGATTGCATTACCAACTTGCTCCTTATTCGCAAACAAAGCTTGTACGTGTCATTCTGGGCAGTGTTTATGATGTTGTAGTCGACTGCAGAGAAGGATCTCCTACATTCGGACAATCTTATGGTGTTGAACTTAGTGAAGAAAATAAATTGCAATTTTACATTCCCAAAGGTTTTGCTCATGGCTTTTCGGTTTTGAGTGAAACCGCAGTATTTTCATATAAATGTGATGAATTATACAATCCGGCTGTTGAGCGTGGATTACGCTTCAATGACCCTGCACTCAAGATTAATTGGAGAATTGACTCCTCTGAAGCTGTGGTTTCAGGCAAGGACGTTATTCTCCCGTTGTTTGTAGATGCTGAAATGAATTTCAAATTTTAAGCTTATGACTAAAATATTAATTACCGGAGCCAATGGACAACTCGGTTCCGAAATTAGGAAATCAAGTATTTTATTTCCTGAATTAAGTTTTGTATTCACCGATTTGAAAGAGTTGGATATAACCAATCCAGATTCTGTTGAAGCCATGCTGGCTGATGAAAAACCCAATTGGCTGGTCAACTGTGCTGCTTATACGGCTGTTGACAAAGCTGAAACCGATGAGGAAACGGCTTGGGTGATCAATGCCGTTGCCCCTGCTATACTGGCTGAAAAGTCAAATGCCATTGGATGCCGTTATGTACAAATCTCAACCGATTATGTATTCAATGGTACAAATCACCTTCCTTATGTGGAAGAGGATGAGGTTTGCCCAACTTCAGTATATGGGACTACAAAATTGGAAGGTGAGTTGATCAGTATGACCAACAATGCGGAAACCTTAATTATACGCACTTCATGGTTGTACTCTTCTTTTGGGAATAACTTTGTGAAAAGTATGATAAGGCTGGGTCAGGAACGTGATACTCTTAATGTAATCTTTGATCAGATTGGTACTCCTACTTATGCGGGCGATTTGGCAATGGCAATATTGGAAATTATCCATAAAACTGAATCCGGTGAATGTAAATTTGTACCCGGCACTTATCATTATTCCAATGAGGGAGTTTGCAGCTGGTACGATTTTGCAATTGCTATCCATCAGATTTATGGTATTAATTGCTCGGTGAGCGCCATTGAATCTAAAGAGTATCCTTCACCTGTTGCACGACCTCCATATAGTGTGCTAAATAAGTCAAAAATTAAAGGTATATTTGGAATTCAAATTCCATACTGGCGTACCAGTTTAGAAAAATGTATCCTTGAAATTAAAAACTAAGAATCATGACCGAAATGAGCGATGTTTTGAAACTGGTAATGCCAAAAGCTAATGAATGGTTGAGCGACGTATATGACGCTGAAACCCGTGACCAGGTCAAAAAACTTCTTGAAAATAAAGACAATGCCGAATTGATTGACTCGTTTTATAAAGACTTGGAATTCGGTACTGGTGGCCTGCGTGGTATTATGGGCGTGGGATCGAACCGAATGAATATCTATACGGTAGGCGCTGCAACTCAGGGTCTCAGTAATTATCTGAAAAAAGAATTCGCAGCATTGCCGGTAATCAAAGTGGCCATTGGATACGATTGTCGCAACAACAGCCGCCTGTTTGCAGAAACCAGCGCTCATATTTTCTCAGCCAACGGTATTGAGGTATTGCTTTTTGATGAGTTACGTCCAACACCCGAATTGTCGTTCGTGATTCGTGAATATGGTTGTCAAAGCGGTATTATTCTGACAGCCTCGCACAATCCTAAAAAGTACAATGGTTACAAAGCCTACTGGAATGATGGTTCTCAACTGGTGGCTCCTCACGATGAAAATGTAATTGTTGAGGTTCAGAAAGTTAAAGTAAAAGACATTAAATTTACTGGCAACGACCATTTGATTTCAATCATTGGCGAAGAGGTGGATCGGAAATTTATAGAAAAAGTAAAGACAGTATCCATCGCTCCGGATTTGATCAAAAAGTATGCAGATCTTAAAATTGTTTACACTCCTATACATGGTACAGGGGTGAAACTTATTCCAATGGCACTCAAAGCTTTTGGCTTCACTAATATTATTCATGTACCTGAACAGGACGTGGTAAGCGGCGAATTTCCTACTGTTATTTCTCCAAATCCTGAAGAGCCTGCTGCCATGAAAATGGCCATTCAAAAGGCCATTGAAGTAAATGCGGATCTTGTGATGGCTTCCGATCCTGATGCCGACCGTATTGGGGTGGTAGTAAAAAACCATCAGGGAGAATACATCATCGTGAACGGTAACCAAACTGCAATGCTATTTATCTATTATATTGTCACCAATATGAAGAAGAATAATTTGCTGAAAGGCAATGAATTCATCGTTAAAACCATTGTGACAACTGAAAAGATTGCTGAGATTGCCCGTAGAAATAACATTGAATATTTTGATGTGTATACAGGATTCAAGTTCATCGCTGAAACAATCCGTGAACAGGAAGGAAAGAAGAAATATATAGGAGGCGGCGAAGAGAGTTTTGGCTTTATGCCTGCTGATTTTGTCCGTGATAAAGATGCAGTCTCCTCTTGCGCCCTGATGGCAGAGATTGCTGCTTGGGCTAAAGATCAAGGTAAGTCGTTGTATGAATTGCTGTTGGATATTTATATGGAATACGGCTATTCAAGAGAAAAAATGAAATATGTGGTTCGTGAAGGCAAATCAGGCGCTGAAGAAATTGAGCAAATGATGGTGAATTTTCGAAACAACCCACCACGTCAATTGGGTGGTTCAAATCTGAAGATTGTAAAAGATTACGATACCCTGATTGAGAAAAATATCTTAACTGGTGAGGAAAAGAAAATAGATCAGAAAATAACCATGAACGTATTGCAGTTTTTTACCGAAGATGGAACCAAAATTTCAGTCCGGCCTTCTGGTACAGAGCCTAAAATTAAGTTCTATTTCGAGGTAGCCAGTGAACTGAAAAGCCGCTCTGATTTTGATGCTGTGGAGAAAATGGCCAATGAAAAAATCGATGAGATCATGAAAGAACTTGACCTTTAATGAACAATTTAACCAACAAAGACTATAAAGTTTGATATAAATAATTTATTTACCAAAACCACTTAAAAATGAAACGTGTATTATTTTCAGCAGTCGGAGTTTTAGCTTTTGCTGCAATTTATGCTCAGGGAAAAACTGAGATGCCTAAAATATCTGATTTTCCAATGAAGCCTGAGATGACTGAAATCTGGGAGCCGGAAATCACTGTTGTTACTCCCGGAGCGACTACTGTTGATGCTCCTTCAGATGCAATCGTACTTTTTGATGGAACAAATCTAAGCACTGAATGGACCAATGAAGCCGGTACTGAACCTGGTTGGAAAGTGGCCGACGGTAGTGTAACAGTTGTAAAAGGCGCTGGAACCATTCAAACAAAACGTTCGTTCAACGATTTTCAACTTCATATCGAATGGCGTTCTCCTTCTGAAGTGGTTGGCGAAAGTCAGGGCCGTGGTAACAGTGGAATTTTCCTTCAAGGTTTGTATGAACTACAGGTTTTGGACAATTTCAATAACAGAACTTACCGCAATGGTCAGGCCGGCAGTTTTTACAAACAATATCCTCCATTGGTCAATGTTTGCAAAGGTCCCGGCGTGTGGCAAGTATATGATGTAATTTATACTGCACCTCAATTTAAAAAGGATGGTACTTATTTTACACCTCCTACGGTAACTGTTTTACACAACGGTGTTTTGGTACAAAATCATGTTGCTTTGCGCGGTCCAACAGAATACATCGGCATCCCTGAGTATTTTGTTAAACCTCACGGAGCTGCTCCTCTTATTCTTCAGGATCATGGTAACCCTGTAAGTTTCCGCAATATCTGGATTCGCGAATTGTAATACTAAACAGGCAAAGTTTTCTTTACTATGAAAGCTTTGCCTGTTTTACTTAACCTCACAGCCAATTACTGTTTCCAAATGTCCTTAGTTCAGAAGTTCCTATCTATCATACTATTCTTTCCTTTTTGTGCTTTAGGCCAAACATTTACTTCATCCAATCTACCGCTGGTTGTGCTCAATACCAATGGATTGGCTATAGTAGATAATCCGAAAATTCCTGCAACAATGGGCATTATATGCAATGGCCCCGGTAAGCGCAATAAATTGACCGATCCCAAAAATGATTTCAATGGCAATATAAGTATTGAAATCAGGGGATCTTCTTCCCAAGGATTTCCTAAGAAAAGTTATGGGTTTGAAACCAAGTCCATTGAAATGGTCGATATGGATGTGTCGCTGTTAGGCTTGCCCGAGGAATCCGATTGGATACTTTATGCTCCCTACACCGACAAGACGATGATCCGAGATGTATTCACTTATACAATGGATGCTTCACTGGGCCATTATTCTCCCCGTTGCCGTTATGTCGAACTATTTCTAAACGGTAGATATGATGGCGTTTATGTTTTGATGGAAAAGATAAAACGCAATAAGAACCGCGTGGATATTGCTAAATTACTTACTACAGATACTGCAGGCGAGAACCTGACAGGTGGTTATATCATCAAAATTGATAAATCAACCGGTGGAGGCGGCGGTCAAGGCTGGTATTCTGATTATATAAACAATACCAATAAAACATTCTATCAGTTTGATTATCCCAAATCAGATGAAATTACCATTGAGCAAAAGTCTTACATTCAATCTTATGTGAGGAATATGGAAAAGGCTTTGTACACCCAAAAATTTACAGGAACAGGAAACTACCATGAATTTTTAAATGATACTTCTTTTATTGATTTTATGATCGTCAACGAGTTTGCCAAAAATGTAGATGGCTACCGATTGAGTTCATATCTTTATAAAGGCAAGAATAAATTGATGAACTGCGGACCTATATGGGATTTTAACTTAACCTATGGAAATGCTGATTATTACAACGGTTGGGTAACTACTGATTTTCAATATCAAGCCAATTTGGGATATGATGAATGGCAAAATCCTTTTTGGTGGAATAAGCTGATGCTCGATCCTAACTTTGTCCAAAAGCTTAAAAGACGATGGGGTTGGATTCGTAAAAATGAATTTTCAAATGAGCGGATCAATTTTGTAACCGATAGTCTTACCAGTCTGCTGTCGGAAGCACAGGTGAGAAATTATCAAAGATGGCCTATTATTGGTATCGATATTTGGCCCAATTATTATGTAGGTCCTACTTATGCTTCTGAAATCATCTGGATGAAGAATTGGATGACTGAACGATTGGATTATCTGGATACAATGTGGCCTTATGATTTTACAGGTAACGAAAATCTAATGGCTTCCCAAACTCATTCAGTCTACCCAAATCCATTTACCGATCAGATAAACATTCAGTTGGCCCCTTCAATTAATGGAAGTGGAACTGTAGAATTATTCAATACCAGTGGATTATTGATCAGGCAAAGCAATATTGAAATTCAAAATGGACAAATACAACTTGAATTTGGAGGTAGCAAATCTCTAAACCCTGGAATGTATGTTTTACGTATCAGCCAGAATAACAGACTACTACTGACGGAAAAGATAATAAAAAGGCCATAGCATTAAGTGCTTGAGCTGGGGTCCCGCGGTTTTTAACCGCGGCCTTATAATCTACCAAAATGAGTTCAGACTGACTCGAATTACATCAATTACTTAATGACACAAATGACACAAATGACACAAATGACAGATGTCATTTTTAAGCTTTGCGACTTGAAAATGACAGTTGTCATTTGTGTCATTTGTGTCATTTGTGTCATTTTAGTTGTATGCCCTCCAACTCTATTTTTACAGAAAGTAAGCCACATATATCCTATGGGATAGTGCTTTACAAGAAAAGGCATGCCTTAATATTTGGCCGAACCAATGGTTGGCCAATACTCATTTTCAATTGGTGATTAAATCGAACTCAGGTTATTAAAGATTGAATTCTTTATCTTTATCTTACTTCTAATTAGCAAAACTTCAATCCAACTCCTTCCTTTTCATTTTTGATTATCTTTGCCGCAAATAAAATAGATCCCATGCAGGAAAAGATTCTTATACTTGATTTTGGTTCACAATACACACAGTTGATTGGCCGACGCGTGAGAGAGTTAAACGTATATTGCGAAATCCATCCGTATAACCATTATCCCGCTATTGACGAAACAGTTAAGGGTGTAATAATGTCGGGGAGCCCTTTCTCAGTAAGGGATGCCGTTGCTCCAAAACCCGATCTGTCGCTTTTCAAAGGAAAAGTGCCTTTATTGGGAGTCTGTTATGGGGCACAGTTTTTGGCTCATCATTTTGGTGGTGAGGTCATGGCTTCCGATTCACGTGAGTATGGTCGTGCCAATCTTGGCTTTGTGGATTCAACAAATCCATTGTTTAAAAATATAAGTGATCATACCCAGGTCTGGATGTCGCACGGCGATACCATCGAACGTATTCCTGAGAACTATCATATTATTGCCAGTACAGCAGATGTCGACAAGGCTGCATTCCAGATTGAAGGTGAACAAACATTCGGCATTCAGTTTCATCCTGAAGTGTATCACACCACTGAAGGAACTCAGCTGCTTCACAACTTTGTAGTCGATATCTGCGGCTGTAAACAGGACTGGACTCCTGATTCTTTTATTGAAACTACCATCAAGGAACTTCAGGACAAACTTGGTAACGACAAAGTGGTGCTGGGTCTTTCAGGAGGAGTTGATTCATCTGTTGCAGGAGTGTTATTGCACCGTGCAATTGGTAAAAACCTTACCTGTATATTTGTCGATAACGGCCTTTTGCGTAAAGATGAATTTCAGCAAGTGCTTGATTCTTACCAAAATATGGGCCTTAATGTAATCGGTGTCGATGCCAGTAAGAAATTCTGGGCCGATCTGGCAGGTATTACTGATCCTGAAACAAAACGTAAAACTATTGGCCGCGACTTCATTGAAGTGTTTGATGTCGAAGCGCACAAGATACAAGATGTCAAATGGTTGGCGCAGGGAACGATCTATCCTGATGTGATCGAATCGGTTTCTGTAAACGGACCATCGGCTACCATCAAATCGCATCACAATGTAGGTGGACTGCCTGCACAGATGAATCTCAAGGTTGTTGAGCCGCTCAAATTGCTGTTCAAGGATGAAGTGCGCAGGGTAGGGAAGGCCATGAATATGAAACCAGAACTATTGGGTCGCCATCCATTCCCGGGGCCTGGATTGGGTATTCGTATTTTGAGTGATGTGACTCCTGAAAAAGTACGCATCCTTCAGGAAGCTGATGCTATTTTTATCAATGGATTGAAGGAATGGGGGTTGTACGACAAAGTTTGGCAGGCTGGTGCAATGCTTCTGCCGGTTCAATCGGTGGGAGTAATGGGTGATGAGCGTACCTACGAAAATGTAGTTGCCCTGCGAGCCGTAGCTTCAACCGACGGAATGACAGCTGATTGGGTTCATCTACCCTACGAATTTCTGGCCAAGATGTCGAACGAAATTATCAATAAGGTACGCGGTATCAACCGCATCGTTTATGATATCAGTTCAAAACCACCTGCTACTATCGAATGGGAATAATACCAAGACATAAATAGTTGAAATGAAAATATAAAAAAGGAGACTCAAAACTGAGCCTCCTTTTTATGTTTACATTTACTAATTATTTGGAAGGCGCTGCAGGTATATCTTTAAATACAATAGGCCATAACCCTGGAGAACCGATACTTACACCCTTTGTACTTGCTCTGAATTTACCCGTAGCAGTAACAAGATCAGGTTCAAAATAATACAAGGGCCGTCCTTTATAAGTCACTTGTATATTGCCAAAGACCGAAATAGTATTAAATAATGTTTTGTCTATTATGGAAGGGATTTGCGCCTTATCTGTTTCATAAATAGGCCAAAAAGCATTGTGAGCGGCATCAGTATTGGTATACTTATTAATATTAAAACTGTCAGCTTTAAATGCATACAATGTACGTCCGGTTAAATCAGTAAAATAGATTGTTGCACCTACGCCTTCGCTATATTCATTGGTTGCCGAAACAATGTAGTTCTTTCCATCTGCGCCAACCAATTGAGCATTAGCCAACATGATGGCATAATCAGGTTTGGCCACATACCAAATACCATCTATTCCATCGCCTGTCGTAAGTCCTGTCAACTCACGAACACCTCCTGGTGAATAATAATACAAAGGCCATCCTTTGTAAGTTAACTGATTTCCATTGGGTGTACTTATGGAATTAAAATCGCCAATTGCCAATCCACTACCCAACTGTGCCTGAGTTAAGTCTGTGATATCAAAAATCGTCCATGCCTGTGCGCATCCTCCTGTACAATTGTTGGCTCCATCAGCATCATTGGATAAGAAATACAAAGCATTTCCATCCTTGTCAGTAAGATAATTCCCCAATTTATCCGATGCTCCTAGTCTGACCAAAGAATTATCTATTACATTATTATCATTATTCTCACACCTGGTAAACACAATGGCAGATGTAAGAATTAAAGTGAACATTATTAGATTTCTGAATTGTTTCATATAGGTAGGAATAAAAGATTCATATAAATAACAAAATTTAGGTATATTGGTCTAGCTAAATTCCTAAAAATCAGAATAATCAGTTGGATGAAGCAATATTATGACTGCTTTTGAAACTGTATTCTTATATTCTTCGAGTGAAGATAGTTTTTTCCAATCGGGATGTGTTCCGAAGCTTTTCCAATGGGCATCATGAGCTGCCATGTCGGCAAAAGTACTCATATACATTAGGTTAGGCATCGTACTTCCTGAAATCACTTCAGCACTAAATACAGCATTAAATTCCAGGGTTTTAAATAATTTGATCTCACCACCTTCATTGAACATCTTCACTTTCTGACGGAACAGGTTATCGGTAGGTCCTTCATAACTTCTCAGCTCATAAATTCTTTCCGAAGGCTTGGTACTGTAGGTCGGTATAACGAAGTTTGGTGCATCCGGAAATGCTTTCAGAAGAATAGACTCCTTGCGGATGAAGGTTTTCTGGTCAAACGGAGCGCCCAGAAAGTCAATTCCTTTGGTTTGAAATACCATGTCTTTCGCAAGTACATCTTGTATTTTTGCAAATTGATCAAGAGATTTAAAGGCCATCCAAATATATACACGTTTTCCTGAAGTGGTATCGCTTTCGATGGGTTTAAATACACCTACTTTTTGGATTCCGGCACGATGCAAGGCCGGTAAATAGGCTTCCTTCAGATAATTGTCCAATTTGCCTTCTTGTGTTCTTCCAGTTAAACGGTACACCTGAATCTGGTAATAGTCGCGCGATGCAGCCAAAGCTGAAAATGCTAATGACAAGGAAATAAATGCCATCAGGAAAAATAGACGGCCAAAATTTTGGATGTTTCTTCTTTTTTGATTCATGTTATTTGGAATAATTGGTTTTAAATTGACGCTAAAGGTACAAATTATCCACATTGAATAGTTGATTGAAACAATAAGTTTTTTGCGAATCCCTAGTTCAGGTCGACCAATTATTTATATTTCATGACTTTTCTATCATTTCAAACAGTTTCAACTTCAGGAATATAACCAATTCTTTTTCTTTTCGATTGATCTACTTGAAGTTTGTCTTTTCCCAACAGGTAGTTAATTGCTTCATATACATCTGGAAATCGTCCTTCAATTTCTTTTAGTTGGGCCGAAAGTTCATTGTAAGTTAATGCATATTGTCTGATCAATACAAATGCCCTCATAATTCCAATATTTACACTTATTGCCTTGTCGGAGGTCAATATTCCACTTAACATAGCAAGCCCCTGTTCCGTAAATGCATAAGGTGTTGCTGACACATTGCGTTTATCAGGGTATGCGGTCACAAATTGTGACCGCATCGATTCCCATTCATCTATGGTAAGTCGATACATAAAATCACCAGGAAAACGTTGAAGATTTCTTTTTACAGCCTGATTCAGAACTTTTGTTTGTACTTCATAAAGTTCAGCAAGGTCGAAATCAAGCATTAATTTTTGCCCTCGTATTTCAAAGATCTTATTTTGAATAAGTTGTAATTCCATTGAGAGTATTTTAGTAAAAGTAAAAGTCGATCGATGTAGTTAAAATACATCAAATAATGCCGTATCAATTGGTATTTATGTCTTCAATCTAAATTGCCTGGGAACATTATAAGACGCAATAGACTAAGGTACGAATTAAAAATGAATTAATTACAATCATCTTTCTTCTTTTATTGGATTTTTGACTTAGCCCAAGTATTCGGAATCAACCTGTATTTCTAATTCCAATCTAACTTTATACTGACTCTATACCAATTCAATACTAACTCAATATGAACTCAATATGAACTCAATACGAACTCAATACTAACTCAATACCGAATGGGATGTAAATGGGTATATTATGGGTTAATTACGGGTTCATGAACCCATTATGAACCCATTATGTACCCATTATGTACCCATTATGTACCCATAATATACCCATTCGGTATTGAGTTCATATTGAGTTCGTATTGAGTTCATATTGAGTTCGTATAGAGTTAGTATGATATTGATATTCCGTTATACCATAAATGGAATAAATTATCTGTATCCATGCGTATTATACAATGTGCAAATTTATCCCGTTTGAAATATAATTCGATTTAATTTTGTGCAATTTGGACCTTTATAGAAACTGATCCAGTACTTCCATAAATAGCTGAGGCTGTTCGGCATGGAGCCAGTGACCTGCATTTGGAATTACGCGAATAATTGCTTCAGGATAAATGTGACGGATGGTTTTGTAGTCTTCAGGAAGGATATAATTTGAATTTGCTCCTTTGATAAACAGAACAGGATAATTAAAAATTGGCAATCGGTCTTCAAACCATCTTGCATTTACACCGCTAATAATTTCATCCAGATTATCATACAAAATCTGAGCATTCAGTCGCCATTCAAACTGGTGGCTTTCTTTTTTACGGTGTACATTTTTGAGTAAAAACTGCACGATCGGTATACTGTCAATTCTTTCAAGCAGGTAATTTTCAACATCTTTTCTCGATTCGATGCGGCTAAAATCAATTGTAAGCATCGCTTCCAGTATGTTTTTATGAAGATAATACTGACTTTCATCTTTCAACAAAAAATAATCTTTAGGAGCAATATCTACAACTATCAGTTTTTCAATGCGTTCAGGATAATCGGCAGCAAAACTCATTGCTGCCTTTCCACCCATACTGTGTCCCATGACAATAGCCTTTTCAATGTTGTGCTGATCGAAAAAGTCGGCTAGATCGTTTTTCAGGACTTCAAAATTGTGCTCCTCCGAATTGGGAGACCGACCATGATTTCTCTGGTCAATCATATAAACTTTAAAGCGGGAACTTAACTTTTTGCCCACAGTCAGCCAGTTATCGGATGAACCATATAACCCGTGCACAATAACAAAAGGGAATCCTTCGCCTTCTTCTCTGTAAAAGAGGTTCATCAGTTAGATTATTTTAAACAGGAAAGATATTCCTGAATAGTATTTTTTAATCCAAGGTAAAGTGCATCAGCAATTAATGCATGGCCGATGGAAACTTCGTCGAGATAGGGGATATGGTTGCTGAAGAAACTCAGATTTTTTAAAGTTAAATCGTGACCAGCATTAATACCAAGCCCCAGTTGATGAGCTAAAGTGGATGCTTCTTTATATGGAGCAACTGCCTTTAGGGGATCACTCAAATATAGTTTTGCAAACGATTCGGTATATAATTCAATACGGTCTGTTCCTGTTTCTTTAGCGCCTCTAACCATTGCTAAATCAGGATCTACAAAAATGGAAGTTCGGATTCCTGCATTTTTGAACCGTGTAATGACCTCTTTCAGAAAAGCATGTTGTTTCAAAGTATCCCAACCATGGTCGGAGGTAAGTTGATTGGGATCATCAGGAACCAATGTTACCTGATTGGCCTTAACATTAATTACCAATTGAATAAATTCTTCACTAGGATATCCTTCAATATTTAACTCAGTGGTAATGTGAGGTTTAATGTCATAAACATCCTGTTTTCGAATGTGCCTCTCATCGGGTCTTGGATGTACAGTAATTCCTTGTGCACCAAATTTTTGGCAATTAATTGCTACTTCAAGCACATTTGGTGTATTTCCACCCCTTGAATTTCTTAATGTTGCAATTTTGTTTATATTTACACTCAGTGTGGTCATGATATAAAATTTATGGGCGCAAGTTACGATTTTTGATTAGATTAAATTCGTTGTGATTACTGAAAAACTATGATAGCACAAAACCTTATTTCGGAAGTTGTCCCATCGCTGCGGCTGACAGATAGTGGTCAGAAGGCGCTTAACTGGATGGAAGTATTCAGAATTTCACATTTGGCTGTGGTTGATGATAAAAAATTGGTCGGTTTGATATCTGATAAAATCATCTACGATTTAAATATCATTGATAAGCCCATGAGTGATTATGTGAGTCAAATGTTAACACCGCATGTTCGTGCAAACCAGCATATTTATGAAGTGTTTTCGATCATATCTATGCTTAAACTGAGCGTTTTACCTGTTCTTAACCTATATCATGAATACATGGGTGTGATTACAGTTTTCGATCTGGCACAGCAATTTGCTGATTTGGTGGCAGTGAAAGAACCGGGAGGTATTATTGCATTGGAACTGAACTCGATTGATTATTCATTGACCCAAATTGCACAAATAGTGGAAGGTAATGATGCCAAGATCCTTAGTTTTTACATCCATGAGGTTAAAGATTCTAATATGATGACCGTGACATTAAAAATAAATGTTGTTGATTTGTCATCAATAATTCAGACATTTGTGCGGTATGATTACAATATTAAAGAGGTTTACATGGATGAGTCAATTGTTCAGAATTTATATGATGACCGATACGATCAATTGATGAAATTTATGAATACCTGATTTTATATAAATAAATGAAAATAGCGCTTTACGGACTGAGTGTTAATCCTGATTATATTGATGAATTAGCAAGGTTACTTGAACTTTTGAAGGAGAAAAGGATTGAAAATTACGTTTACAGGCCTTTTCTGGAATATATGCAGGAAGAATGCGGTCTAGAACCCGAAGTAGCCGGTGTATTTGAAAATACAGAAGATTTACCTGATGAGATATCATTTATTTTTAGTTTGGGTGGAGATGGTACTCTGCTGAAATCTTTTCTGGTGGCTCAGAAAAGTTCTATCCCAATAGTTGGTATCAATTCAGGTCGACTGGGATTTCTTTCAGATATTTCGCGTGATGAAATTGAACAGGCGCTGGATGATATTATTGCCGGTGATTACATCATTGATGAACGTACAGTTCTGGAACTGGAGATTGTTAACAACGATCAATCTGATTTCCATTATGCGTTGAATGAAATTACTGTAACCAAGCTCGATTCATCGTCCATGATCAGCATTCATGCCTTTATTAACGATGAATTTCTGAATACCTATTGGGCTGATGGTTTAATTGTTGCTACTCCTACAGGCTCAACAGCCTATTCATTGAGCGTCGGAGGTCCTATACTCACTCCCGATTCACAAAATTTTGTCATCAGTCCAATTGCACCTCACCATCTGACTGTTCGGCCAATTGTTGTTCCCGACCATTATTCTATCACTTTAAAAGTCGAAGGGCGTGGAAATCATTTTCTGGCTTCAATTGATTCACTTTCACAACCAATCTACTTTTCTGTTTTGTTGAAAATTCGCAAAGCATCCTTTAACGTTAAGACTATCAGGTTAAAAGACCACACTTTTTTCTCTACACTCAGGAATAAACTCCTATGGGGCGTTGATAAAAGAAATTAATTTTCATCCATGCTTAACAATTTTTAACCTCTATTTGGGTTTTATAAGTTGCACCAAGCATGTATATAAGAGAATTGTATTACTTTTGTAGCACTTGAAAGGTGTTATGTTCAGAATCTAAATGATAGTGTCTGAATGATTTATAGAGTTTAAAACCCTTTCAAATTAAAATTCAATGAAGCGGATATTAATAGTTTTTTTTATAGGAATTATGGCATTAGAATCGCTTGGACAACAAAGCGTTGATGTCGGTATCTTTGGAGGAGCAGGCACTTATTTTGGCGACATGACGAAGACAGAATTGGCTAAGTCAGTCAATCCGGCCTATGGTGCGTTTATGCGGTTTAATTTTAATCCACGCTATGCATTGCGCTTTAATGTTATCAATGGATCAATGGGCGCTACCGGAGAATTTGAAGGCAACCCATGGGATTTTAAGAAAAACGTTCTTGATATATCCCTCCAATTTGAATTCAATTTTTACAAATATATAGTAGGCGATAAGGAAACTCCTTATTCAACCTACCTGTTTGCTGGTATTGGTGTACAGAATTATGCCTATACCTATGATCCACAGAGGTTAACTCCTTTGGTTGATCCAACTTATTTTGAAAATGCCAGTAATTCTGGATCAGTTATTAGTCCCACAATACCCTTTGGCCTGGGATTTAAGTTTAATGTGAGTAAAAGGATTGGCTTGGGAATTGAAGGTGGAATGCGAAAAACTTTCTCTGATAAGTTGGATGATCTGGACGATCCATTGAGTTATACAGACAATACGGTAGACCCCCCAGTTGTGGTAAATTATGCCGACAATTATCACAATAATGACTGGACTGCTTATGTTGGAATACATTTGGTATATAAATTGATATACGGTAACAAAGAATGGTCATTAAGAACGCCGAAAAGTAAGATATTGGATTGGGGTATTCATAACGACTCAGATAAGAGATAGTTATAAATATTAATTAAGGAGTGGATATGATTGGGTGGTGTGTAAAAAGTTTAAAGGTATAGAATGTATAAAGGTAAACTTATTAAAGAGAAAATTCCGAGACATGTTGCCATCATCATGGACGGAAATGGCAGATGGGCTGCTCAATTTGGCAATGAACGAAGCTTTGGTCATGAACATGGCGTAAAGGCTGTTCGCTCGGTTGTTGAAGGAGCAGGTGAAATAGGAATTGAATATCTTACTCTTTATGCATTTTCAACTGAAAACTGGTCACGTCCAAAAGAAGAAGTTGATGCCTTGATGGGTCTTTTGGTACATGCGATTTCCGAAGAAACCGACGAGTTGAAAAAGAGCAATGTTCGTCTTAAAGTAATTGGCGATGTAAAAAGTCTTCCACAGAATGTTCAGGACAAGCTGGCATGGTCTATAGATAAGCTCAATTCATGTACTGGATTGACTCTTGTTTTAGCTCTGAGCTATAGTTCTAAATGGGAGATCGTTGAAGCTGTTAAGCGAATCGCTGAACAAGTGAAACTGGGGAAAATGGAACCAGAAGAGATTGATTGCGATATGATGGATTGTTTTCTGAATACTTCTGAAATGCCTGACCCTGAACTGCTTATTCGTACAAGTGGTGAAAGCCGGATCAGTAATTTTTTATTGTGGCAGATTGCATACGCTGAATTATATTTTACACCTAAATTGTGGCCCGATTTTAGGAAGGAAGATTTATTTGAGGCTATTTACGATTTTCAGAATCGTGAAAGAAGATTTGGAAAAACGAGTCAACAATCAGTAAGCTAATTCAATAAAGAATAGAATGCAAAGATTAAAACTGTTTCTTATATTGCTGTTAATCAGCGCTAAAGTCTTTTCTCAGGAAGCCGACAGTACCAATTTCTCCATTAATTATAGCAGTCCAAAGGAGTATACGATCGCAAATTTGGAGGTTCAGGGAATTAAATATTTGGACAAACAAGTACTTTTACAGATTTCCGGATTGAATATTGGTGATGTGATTATGATTCCTGGTGATGCTATCACCAATTCGATTAAGAAACTATGGAACCATGGTTTGTTTTCTGATGTAAAAATTACTGCCGATAAGATTGTGGGTGATAGTATATGGCTAATGGTCAGCTTGCAGGAGCGTCCGAGATTGGCTGAAGTGAATTTTAAAGGAGTATCCAAATCTGAGAAAGAAGACATCAATAAAAAGGTTTTGCTGTTGAAAGGTAGTCAGGTTACTGATAATCAGGTTATCACAGCCAATAAAGCAATCAAGACGATATTCCTTGATAAAGGATTTTTAAATACTGAAGTCAATATTATTCAGCGAGATGATACTTCCCAGACCAACAGCGTAATACTCGATATCAATGTGGACAAAAAGGAAAAGGTCAAAATAAGTGAGATCGTTTATCATGGAAATGATAACCTTAAACCGGCTACTCTGGATGCTTCAATGAAAAAAACCAAATCAAGGAAGTTGAGGAACTTTTTCAGTTCAAAGAAATTCCTGGGCGAAAAATATGAGGAAGATAAAATCAACCTGATTAAAAAATACAATGAAAAAGGTTATCGGGATGCTACAATAGTAAAAGATTCGATTACCAAGCTTGCGAATAGCCGCGTACGACTTGATATATGGATTGATGAAGGTCATAAATACTATTTCCGTGATATCAAATGGGTAGGAAATACGGTTTATCCTAGTGAATATTTGACAGCCAAACTGGGTATTAAAAAGGGTGATATTTTTGATCAGAAATTATTGGATAAACGAACCAAAGATGATGAGGATGCTGTCAGCAGTGATTATCTGAATCATGGTTATTTATTCTTCAATTTAAGTCCTATGGAAACCAGGGTTGAATCGGATTCTATCGACCTCGAAATGCGTATTCAGGAAGGAAGGCAGGCTACTATCGACAAGATAATTATTACTGGTAATACAAAAACCAATGAACATGTAGCTCGTCGTGAAATCAGAACTTTACCGGGTGACCTTTTCAGTAAAGAAGATATTATACGTACAGTAAGGGAATTGTCGCAGTTGGGACATTTCGATCCTGAGGCGATCAACCCCGATGTGAAACCTCACCCTGAAAATGGTACGGTGGATATCAATTATCAATTGGTTGAAAAAGCAAATGATCAGGTTGAACTTTCAGGAGGTTGGGGTGCCAATATGTTTGTAGGGACCGTTGGATTGAAGTTTTCCAATTTCTCGGTACGTAATATTTTTCACAAGGAAGCATGGAGACCCCTGCCAACAGGTGATGGACAGGCTCTAAGTTTACGGGCTCAATTGAGTGGTAAGTTTTATAAATCGTACAGCCTTACATTTACCGAGCCTTGGTTTGGAGGTAAAAAACCAAACTCATTTACCCTTTCATTGTCTTACTCTATAGTGAATTATTCAGCCAATAATACATACAGCAGCTACAATGATCCTTATTCAAATTATGGTTCAGGATATGGAAGCTCCAGTAGCTATGGTGGTTATGGTGGTTATGGTGGCTATGGTGGTTATGGCGGTTACAATAGTTATTATGATCCCGCAACGAATTACTCTTATAGCAACCAATCTTCTGCAAGCGATCAGATTCAGGTAACCTCTGCTGCTGCACTGGGTTATGGTTATAGACTATCGTGGCCTGATGATTATTTCACCATGTATCATGAACTTTCCTTCCAGCATTATAAATTGCAGAATATGGCTGGTTACTATTATTTTCTTAATGATGGTACTAGTAATGGGGATGGAGGTTTCAATAACTTTAGCTTAAAAACTGCTTTTGGACGAAATTCAATGGATAATCCATTGTATACACGTAGCGGATCGAGCTTCTCACTTTCGCTTCAGTTAACGCCCCCATATTCGCTAATCAATGGTATTGATTATAATCCTATAACGAATAAAACACTAAGCATCCAAGATCGATATAAATGGATTGAATACCATAAATGGTTGTTCAAGGGTGACTGGTATTCGCCGATGTCAAAAAACAGGAATTTGGTTTTGCATACCAAATTTGAATATGGCTTTTTGGGCTACTATAATAAGTACCGTAAATCACCCTTCGAAGGATTCCGTGTGGGAGGTTCAGGGATGTCGGGATACAATTTATATGGAAGCGATATCGTTTCACTTCGCGGATACAAAGATTACAGTTTAAGTACCGGTTACGGATCAAACCTATACAATAAATTGTCTATGGAATTGAGGTATCCTGTAATTCTGAAACCTTCATCGACCATTTATCTCCTTACATTTTTGGAGGCTGGTAATGCTTGGAATAATTTCAGCGATTACAATCCTTTCCAGCTTCACCGTTCTGCCGGTGCGGGTGTACGTATTTTCTTACCCATGTTTGGTTTAATGGGTATCGACTGGGGTTATGGTTTTGATCCGGTTGTTGGTCAAAGAGATGCAGCAGGTGGACAGTTTCATTTCGTAATTGGACAACAATTTTAATTAAATATGTTTTGGTCTGGTATTTGCTAAACCTTCAAAGGAAACAATTAAAATAAAACACTATGAGAAAACTGTTTATTATTACCGGCATTTTGTTATTAGCTGTAGCAACCTCTTATGCACAGAAATTTGCTTATGTTGACACGGAGTACATTCTTGAGAACATTCCTTCTTACAAGGCAGCTCAAGAGCAATTAGATCAGCTTTCGGCCCAATATCAAAAGGAACTTGAATCAATGCATGCTGATCTGGAACAGATGTACAAGGACTATCAATCGGAGAGTGTTTTGCTTTCAGATGAGATGAAAAAGAAACGTGAAGATGTAATCATCACAAAAGAAAAAGAATACAAGGAGTTGCAACGTAAATATTTTGGTCAGGAGGGCGATTTATTCAAAAAACGGCAGGGATTGGTTAAACCCATTCAGGATGACGTTTTTAACGCCATCCAGGCTATCTCTACCGAGGGAAGTTATGCCATAATCTTTGATAAGGCAAACGGACTTATCTTAATCTTTGCCAATCCAAAATTTGATCTTTCAGATCAAGTGTTAACGAAACTTGGTTATAAAAATTAATATTATAAATTTGTCAAAAAATTAACTCAGAAAAGTATGAAAAGTTTGTTCAGAATTTTTATTTTTGGAATACTATTGTTGTCAGTTGGTTCTGTCAATGCTCAGACACCAAAATTTGGTCACATTGATTTACAGGCCCTAATTGGTCTTATGCCCGAAAGAGCTGTTGCAGAAAAACAATATGTGGCATTTCAAAAAGAATTGGAAGATGCATTGGCTACCATGCAGAAAGAATTGCAGACAAAGTTCGCAGATTATACTGCAAAGAAAGATTCATTGTCAGAAACTGTCCGCAGAATGAAAGAAGAGGATTTAAATGCAATGAATGAAAGAATTCAAAACTATCAATCAACAGCTAGTCAACAACTTCAAACCAAACAGGGTGAGTTGTTAAAACCAGTATTTGATAAAGCTGATAAAGCTGTCAAAGAAGTAGGGGCTGAAAAAGGTCTTATCTATGTTTTTGATATGAGCGCCAGATCTATTCTTTATACTTCGAAAGAAAGTCTGGATATCATTCCTTTTGTTAAAACAAAATTAGGAATCAAGTAGATTTTACAATTAATAAAATAGAGAAGCCGTCCCGATCCCGAGTAATAGGGAGGGATGGCTTTTTTATTTTTGTTGAAACGATCATTCAAATGACAGATAAATTTAGTCCCATTGGTGTATTCGATTCAGGTTACGGTGGATTGACCGTCCTGAAAGAGTTTATTCACGACTTGCCCAATTATGACTTTGCCTATTTGGGCGATAATGCAAGGGCTCCTTACGGTTCACGATCGTTTGAAGTGGTATATGAATATACTCTTGAGGCGGTCACTAAACTCTTCGAAATGGGATGCCCTCTTGTCATTCTGGCCTGCAATACTGCTTCAGCTAAGGCACTTCGTACGATTCAGCAAAATGATCTTAGTGCATTTGGAGCCGATCGGAGGGTGTTGGGAGTCATTAGGCCAGCTGTTGAATCAATAAGCCAAATTACCGAAAACGGCCATGTTGGAATATTGGGCACTGTTGGTACTGTACTTTCAAATTCATATCCGATTGAATTGGATAAATGGGCTGGGGGACAGGTAGTGAAAACTACTCAGGAAGCTTGCCCCATCTGGGTTCCTTTGGTTGAGAACAATGAAACCGATTCGCCTGGGACCGACTATTTCGTATCTAAAAGTATCAGGAATTTAATGGCTGCTGATCCTGAAATAGATGCCATCATTTTAGGTTGTACCCATTATCCATTGTTAATGCCCACCATTAAGAAATATGTTCCTAAAGGAGTACGGATTCTTGAACAGGGTAAGGTTGTGAGTGATAGCTTGGTACAATATTTGCATCGTCATCCTGAAATGGATAAATCCTGTTCCAAATCAGGAATAGTTAAATATTATACGACCGAGAATATCGATGTTTTTGAAAAGAATGCCACCACTTTCATTGGACATGAAATAAAAGGTGAAAAGGTTCTGCTCAAATAAGAACACTCCCTACCAAAGCTTTTCAGGATAAATTCCCTGTTCGGTTAATTTTTGAATCTGTTCAATCACAAACGGCTTATCTTCCTGGTAAGTTACTCCAAACCAAGGTGAATCAGCTTTTAGAACTTCAACCTTGGCCTTGCCTGTTTTAATCATCTCAAAAACCACATAAGGAATATAAAACTCTGATTTGGGAACTTCAATATTCGTTTTTAGAAATTCAATGAATTGATTTTCAATATTTTCGAATACTGTTGGATGAAATCCCCAGAAATTCATTGATACAGTTAGATCACCTGAAACTTCTACATTTTCCTTATTTTCTGATTCACAAAGAATTACATTACCTTCTTGCCTAATTTTATGGGTTTCTGTAATCTTGGTCAATAAATTATTCTTGTCAGTTTGGCTTATGCCCCGCGACACGCTTCCGAAATCGGAAAGAGTCTTATTCAATTGATAACCAACCATCGAATAGTGGTCCTTATTGACCGAATTAGAAAGAAAGTCTGCGATGACGAAATAAGATTGAGCGCCATAAAAATCGTCGGCATTGATAGCTGCAAATGGCTCATGGATTACGTCTCTGGCCATCAATATAGCATGACCGGTACCCCAGGGCTTCTCGCGGCCTTCGGGAAGTACAAAACCTTTCGGTAATTTGCCGATCTCCTGATACACGTATTCAATCTTAATTTTATCTCCTAATTTTGATTCAAACCGATCTTTAAAATCTTCTGCAAAGCTTTCACGAATTACAAATACAACTTTACCAAAGCCGGCACGAATGGCATCATAAACAGAGTATTCGAGAATCGTTTCACCCTTTGGGCCAACAGGTTCAATTTGCTTTAGTCCGCCATAACGGCTTCCCATTCCTGCTGCTAATATTAAAAGTGTAGGTTTCATTTTTCCAAATGTTTAATTGCACAACTTATAAAAGCCTAAAATTAAGCTTTTATATTTAATCGTACTGATTTTCAGTGACAGTAATTTAAATTTATTGTTACTTTAAAGTAGAAGGCTCGGGGGGCGGGGAGTAAGAAGCATGGAGCATGGAGCAAAGGGCATAGGGAAATATTCATGAAATTGTCTCATTGCTCTTTGCCCCTTTCCCCCTGCTCCCCACGCCCCATGCCACTATCCCTTTGCTAAATTTTATTTTGATCTTTGGCTTCAGAAATATATGGTTTGATCTTTATTTTTGTATTTTTGCTTGATTACTTTTTATCAACCTAATTAAATACCACTAAATTAAAAAACTTATGGATTTTAGAAAATTTATTATTATTCCTGTATTTATTGCTTTTCTTGCATTCGTTTTTATTCTAATCGACCAACTTATTAGTCCACTGATGCCTATCGCTGACAATAAAGGTTTTGGATTCGTAACTTTTCAGGCTTGGGCCATGTATTTTATGGCCGGTTGTACCCTAAAGGGTGGTGTGCGAACTTTCCTGGGTTATATAATGGGAATCATCGCGGCTATTTTAATTTATACCCTTGCCGGGGCATTTGATACATTAGGATTCTGGAAAGTGCCGCTGGCTGTATTTATTATTGTTATTCCAATGTGTACAATGGAAAGGGCGCATTCAACTCTCGATTTTGTTCCCGCATTGTTTATCTCTTCCGCAGTATTTTTTGCTTTTATGAATTATATTCCGAATGCAACTTTTACCGCTTCAGCAATTACAATTTTAATTTACTGCGCGATAGGTATGTTATTCGGAGTAGTTACTATTGCTGCCAGAGGAGCTTACGAGAAGCTTGTACTGAAACCTGTTTAAAGTTATAGTATTGTTATAATGTTTGCCCCCTTAAAGTTCCTTATACTGGCTTTAAGGGGGCAAACTATTTTTAAAGTTGTTAACCCAATACTCAAAAAGACCGGTTTGTTTTTTTTTATACTACTCTCTCTCTAAGAGTTAATTCCGATTTCAATCAAAATGACACCCTCAAAAATCAATCTATTTTCAATTTAGAGTATATTTATATATTTATTCTATACATCAGAGGTGATAGATTCAGACTTCCTGAATATTCCGTAATTCAGATTCGGGATGACACAATATGAGAATTAGACCTTGTATGCTGATATCAGATTGCATACTTTTGAATGAATGATACTGCTTATCCACTTGGGTCAAGTTGATAAGCAATCAGCATATTTAGTGTCCATGCGCCTTCAACGAAAAGTCCACCTGCAAAAAGATTTAATCCCTAAAAACGTAAGTTAGATATAGGCATCCCTATGAAAAAACCCATTATCCAAAAGTGGGTTTGGCAATATTAGCTTTCCTATTTTCTGCAAAAAGCACTCAATTCCATATAGATAGAATCCTTGTTATACTCCTGCTTAGTTCCCGACAAGACCGCCAAACCGCCAAACCGCCAAGACCGCCACTTGTCATTTTAATCTTGCAGGGAGTGAAAAAACCATTAAAACGACAAGTGGCGGTCTTGGCGGTCTTGGCGGTCTTGGCGGTTTGGCGGCCAGTGTGCTAATGTCGGATATGAAGTTAGAAGTGCCTCAGGGATTCCAACTATGCTTAATTGGGCAATTTTTGTAGAAGGCATGGAAACTAAGCTTGCAGAACCAATTTTTGAAAAATGGCTACTTCTTCAAAATGCTCCTTATATCGAACTCACGTTATATTAGATTTTTGCCCACAGTTCTTTAGTTTCAAAAAATCATCTTATGCCCAAAAATAGATAACTATTGATTGCAAATCTCGCATTTTGTTTTCAACACAACTATCTATATATATTGTATTTACGTTTTAGTACTTTTTAAATGCTCTATGCAAATATCAAATAACTTTGCCTTTTTGAAGAATTTTACAAAAAATCTTTCTACCTTTATATAATTAGATATCTTATCAATTATTTCATTGAATGAATTAATAAAATCATTGATCTCACAAATTGTATTTAAATTTTCGACTTTTTTTTAAATGCTCTATGCAAATCTCAAAGTCAAATGCCTTTTTGAATAATTTTAAGAAAATTTTACGCATGTCTGAAAAATCAAAAACCTTATCAATTATTTCATTGAATGAATTAATAAAATCATTGATCTCACAAATTGCATTTAAATTTCCACTTTTTTTTAAATGCTCTATGCAAATCTCAAAGTCAAATGCCTTTTTGAATAATTCAACACAAATTTTACGTATGTCTGAAAAATCAAAAACCTTATCAATTATTTCATTGAATGAATTAACAAAATAAAATAGGTCCTATCAATAATCATAGAAATGAATCATCTGCCTGTTGTACCCGGCAAAGATACCAACCCCGTTTTGGATATTTGAATAAACCTCAATGACTGATGCAAATGGATTGTTCTGGTTCACCACTTGCTTGATGTATGATTTTTGGTACTTGTAATAATCTTGGCTCATCCCTGTTGTTTCAAGCCAATACTCTTCCTTGTAATCAGTCTGGTTATTTTTGTTCAGCACCGGGATATAAGAAACAAAAAGGTTGGTCTCAGTAGTTCCGCTAAATTCTCCTAAAACATTAAAAATATCACTGGACACATTGTTTGACCAGGCATTGTTTGAGAATAAATAACCGGATCGAAAGGCATCATCGTAGCGGGTTGTTACTTTTATTTCTTTCAATTTTGAAATAACTATATTAGAGCCATTGTAAGGAAGTTCATATTTCTTGCCCATTTTCTGGATTATCGGCCAATATTGGTACATGTTCATACTCACACCGATTAATTTTTTCAGTTCACTTAGATAATCTTCGGGATATTTCTCTTTACGAAGTTCCGAAATGGTGGCTTTAGTAACCATATATCTTGTATATCCCCATTTAGTATTGAAGGTATATAATTTGAAGCGAACAAAGTTTGTCTGAACATCTCCTGAAATCTTGAAATATAATGGAAGAACAGGGTAATCGCTGAGATTGGAGTTTGAAAAATAGATGGTTTTCTGGGTGGATGGGTTTATTTCAGAAATTACCGGTTTTACTGGGATTGAGCTTTTGGCTGTTATTTTGTCCAGTTTCCCGTCATTGATTACCAATTGATATTGGATACCGCCTGCTGGCATTTCTTCTGATATGTAAATCCCATTTTCACTATAAGTCAGGTGAATGGTATCTTTGTTATCGGGAACAATGACAACGCGGGCGTCATCAACGTACGTATCAGATGGTTCGCTAAATGATTTTATTCGTGTCAAAATCACTTTCCAAGGCTGATCTTCCGAAAACAGACAATTAACAACAATGGTTTGATCCGGTTTATCAAAAGGCAAATCCAAATCCTTTGTGCATGAAATCAAGGTCAAAAGAATTACAATGATGGAGTACTTTTTCATATGTTTGGGCTTAAAAGCTGATTCGGTAACTGATGGATGGAATAATAGGGAATAAGGAGAATTGTTTTAACCCGGTTGAGCCATCGGGCTTTGTTTTGGTAAAAACATAGTAAGGGTTTTGTCGCGAATACACATTGTAAACGCTTAACGACAAGGCACTTTTCTTCCTATAAGCTTCCCATTCTTTGGTAAATCCAATGTCCAAACGGTGGTATGCAGGCAGACGAACTCCATTAATTGATGGATAATACTGGATTCGATCGGCGTTAATTGGCTTTCCAGTAAAAAAGTCATAATTCTCGTTGTTCGGGTTGCTTGGAGAGCCGGAATAATCGATCCCCGAATAGGAAGCAGGAGCTCCCGACTGATAGGTCCATGTGGCCGAACCCGACCAGTCATTGCCTAATTGGATGATGACGCCCACATCAAGCTTGTGCCGCCTGTCATATTGATAGGGGAACCAGCGCCCTTTGTTCATGTCTTCAAACTTTCGTTCGTTCCAGGCCAGCGTGTATCCAATCCAGCTTTCTATCCTGGATTTAATGTACTTGAGTTCTGTTTCCGCACCCCAGGCCCGTCCTTTTCCCGAAGTTACTTTTTGTTCCCAGTTTTGGTCAACATCCATAATCCCTTCGCCTTCGGTGAACGAAATAACATGGTTTAACCGCTTATAATATCCTTCAACCGAGGCCTTCAGTTGAGGGATGATCGTTTTTTTAAGCCCTGCTGAAAATATATCGGAGGTTTCAGGCCGGATGATTTTGGTGGATGGAACCCATATATCGGTAGGTAAACCAACATTGCCATTCGATAAAAGATGAATGGCCTGGGTCATTACCGAGTAAGAGACTTGGTAGCTTGTATTTTCATCTTGCCTGAATGTTAAACTAAAACGAGGTTCAGCTGCAAAATAGGTCTTTTGATTTAGAATAGTATGAAATACGGTACGTAGTCCGGTTGTAATGCTGAATTTTTTGCCCAGATCAAACCTTTTATCGATATACATCCCGTAATCCAAACCAGAGATTTCATTGCTCGAAAATTGATCGGTTTGCTCATTTCTCACCACTGTTTGTCTTCCGGGTAAATAGTTGCTGGCCGAAGCAAACAACCCGATTTGAAAAGGAAGATTGGATTTTGAATAAATATCCAAATCCGACTTGATGCCAATGGTTCGGATTTGTGACTGATATTCCAGGCTGAATTGGCTTTTCGTTTCTTCATCCCCGATTTTAGTCCATGCACTTCCATCAAAGAGATTGCCGTAATTGAAGATACTTCCGCTTAAGGTCGTATTCAAAAACAGTCTTGAATTCAATTGGGAGTTAAGTTTTAAGGCAGTCATCACATTTCCCCAATGCAAAGTGCCGCTGGTCTCCTGTTTATCTTCCTTGGACATCATTTTTATATATTCGCTGTACTCAAACGCCAATTTGTCTTTGCCTGAATAAAAACTCAAGTAGAGGTGATTGTTCTTGTTCAGTTTGAAATTTACTTTCCCGTTAATATCATAAAATCCATAGGAGGGAGTTGACTTTTCATCCATACCTCGTTGGGCTACCTTGGCAACACCTTTGAAAATCAGGTCAAGCAAGGTCCGGCGTGCCGAGAAAAAATAGGATGATTCGCCTTTCTTAATAGGTCCTTCAGTAGTAAACTGGCTGGAGATAAGGCCAAAGTTGATACTACTTTCCCGTTTGTATTTGTTGCCGTCTTTCATTCGCAGGTCGATCACCGACGAAAGCCTTCCTCCGTAACGTGCCGGGAACCCGCCCTTGTAGAAGTCGATGCTGTTAATGGCTTCAGGGGTAAAAACCGATACAAAGCCAAACAGATGGGAAACGTTGTACAGCGGAACATCATCCAGCAGAATTAGATTTTGATCAGGACTTCCACCTCGTACAAAAATCCCGGAACTTCCCTCGCTGCCCTGCTGCACTCCCGGAAGGATCATCAGGGTTTTCAATACATCTTTCTCGCCCATCAGCGAAGGCAGCTTCGCCAATGTCTTGGTCGAAATCCTGGTATGCCCCAACCTGTCCTCCTTCTCATGATTGTTTGAATTTCCTTTCACAATGACTTCACCAAGAGTATTGTCCGATTTCAGGGAGATGCTGAGCAAAGTATCCGCCTGGAGGCTGATAATTCTGGTCTGGGGCTGATAACCTACAAACGAGAATTTTAATGTTACTGCACCATCAGGAAGAGTTAGACTGAAAAATCCAAACCGGTTACTGATGGTTCCCGTGCCTGAATTTTGTCCGAACACCGTTGCTGCATATAACCGCTCACCCGTTTGTGCATCAGTAATATAGCCTGAGATTGTTTTTTTTTGCTGAGCCGATAAGTTAATCGATAACAATGAAACGAGCAGAATTAGAGTAAAACGCATCTTATTTTTTTTGCCAGATGGGATATGAAAGGTTGAGCTGAAGCATTTGATTGTGGTATCCAGTCGCACTTCTATATTTTCCGTTTTCTATTTCATAGAGTCCGTTCACAAAGCCCACCTCTTTAAATCCGCGGATGTAATTGACCGACCATTTTAGCTTATGCTTTTGGCTACCGAATCCCGTAGTCCAGTTATATTCAGTTTTTTTATTCCCAGTATCATAATTTGCTATCCAACTTGCTTCAATGCCACCGCGAATAAAGAAATATTTACCGGTTAGTAATTGAAGATGAATTGGCAACACAACATAGTGAAGATCGTATTTTTCCCAGCCTTCTTCACTTGGTGTTGAAGTATAGCCATATACTCCATATCCATTAATCGTTTGTGGCATGGTATAATGCTGTTGCATTTGCTTGTAACGGTACGCTAAGCCAATGTCGGCTGATAATCTCCAAAAAATGCTTCGGGAAGCGTAAACACCTATCCCCGTGCCCCAACCGTTACGATTCGGTTCCGAATATTTGTCAATAGGTCTGGGGGTAAACCACGAGCCTTCGGTGGTTATACCGAATTCAGTTTTGGATTGGGAATAGCTAAACGTTGAAATACAACTTAATAGTATAATTCCAAATGCTCTTTTCATTTCTCTCTTTATTTAAAAGTTTTAATAGTCTGATGGAACTCGCCATTAAACACTCCTCTATGTGAGAAGACTGTCTCTTGGTTCGTTTCATTTTGTTGATTTATTATTTTTGCCAGATAGGATATGAAAGGTTGAGCTGGAGCATGGTGTTCCTGTTAATCGATATTTTATAATGACCATCTGGTTCAATGGTTTTGTTGCCAAAACCCTGATCTTTAAATCCTTTGATGTAATTGACCGACCATTTCAATTTGTATTTTTGACTACCGAATCCAACCGTCCAGTTACATTCAGGCTTTTCGTTCACTGCTTCGTAATTCATCAGCCAGGTCGATTCCATTCCTCCATGAATGAAAAAGCTTTTGCTTAATAGTAATTGTAAATGAACAGGAACAACAATATAGTGTTGTGGCAATTTATCCCAACCTTCAATTTTGTCAAGATTGGAATATCCAATACCACTTTCATAACCACTTCCATAACTAGACCCAGTCCCGGTGTAAACCACATAATGCTGTTGCATTTGTTTGTACCGATATGCTAAACCTATGTCGACAGAAAATCGCCAAAATATGGTACTTGAAGCGTAAACACCAATTCCAGTGCCAAATCCGGCTTTAGTTGACCAGTCACGGCTAATGGATTGGTGTGGCATAAACCATGAACCCTCGGTGTTTACTCCGAATTCAGTAACGGATTGAGAATAGCTAAATAGAGCATAACATGTAAAAATAAATACGGTAAATATTTTTTTCATAGCTTTTATTTATGCTGGGTATTAATTACCCGGCGGTGAAATTTTAATGAATACAAAATCACGTCTTGTTTACTCAATTGAGTTTAGCCAATCCATTGTCAGGCCAGCAGCCCCTATGATTAATACTACAAACATATAAAAATTAATACTCCATAATCAAATATTAACATATTAAAATATAATTTAGTATTTTTTTAAATTATGATGGACAAAACTAGCTTTCTGCACTTAAAGATTATCTGTGATGAGAATTTAAGATGAAGCATGTAGCAGCCCTTTTCTGTTAATGGGTTTTATTTCCAAAGCAGGGCAGATACACAGGTCTGCCAATTCCAAACCGATATTATTATCTGAAAAACTGCTCCACATATTTATTACCCCTGCCAAAAGTTACAAATTCGCCATTACTGAGCCGGATGTTTCAAGATGAAAGTTAATTCGATTTCAGTATAATCATTTCAGCCACAGTGGATATGAAACCTTCAATTGTAACATTCGGCTATTATAAGTAACGAACTTATTGTTTGAGCCGGAGATCAATACATCTGACTGTTCTTTGTTTCCCCATAAATAGTTTAGCGAATAACTCAGTTTGCCTATTTTACTACCTGCTCCAATTTTCCAAAGTAATTCTGTTTTGGGATCTTTATTTTCTCTGCCAAAAATCCAATTTAGTTCAGGCCCGATCTCAACAAATAGCCTTTCGTTAAAAAAGCTCTTTCGTAGATTAAATGGGACCACCAAATAGTTTTGATTGTACTTGAACCCATCCAAAGTTGGTTCACCAATATAGGACGAAACGTTTTTATCAAAACGATTGTATTGAATAAACCTGTAATTTATTCCGGTATTGGCTGAGAATGATTTCCAGATTTGATGAGATACATATATTCCGACCCCTGTGCCAAAACCGCTTTCTATTGTCGAGGTATAGGAGAGGTTTTTTGGAGTCGACCGGATACCTTCCACCTGAAAGCCTACCGAGAATTTCTCCTGGGCATTTAAACTAAAAATTGTTAATACCAGTAAAATTGTTGTAATTGTTTTCATGTTAAATTATAGTAAATTGATTAATTGTAATTACCATTTATAGCGATATGAAACTGATGGGATAAACGGGAAAATGCTGAGTTGTTTCGCTACTCCATCTTTTTTATAAGTAACCCATGGATTTAAATGATTATAAATATTATAACCTGAAAATGACCATTCATGACCTTTTCCACTACTACGGTATTTCTTTACCGAATAATTCAGATCCAGATGGTGGAAGGAAGGCATCTTGAAATTATTCGGGTTCTCGTATGTTTGTCGTACCCGAAATTTGTCAACTTCTTTTGGCGACGCATAATATTCAAATCCGGGAGGCATTACCCCTTCAGTTTCTGTATCGTTAATGGTTACATGATTTCCTGATTGGAACACGAAGGCAAGACTTATTTTCCGTTCACTTGTGTATTTACTTTTTAACTTGTAATCAATCAAAACAGAAACATCATGTCTCCTGTCATATTTGAAAGGAAACCAACGCCCCTTATTGATGTCGTTAAAACGTTGATTCGACCAGGATAAGGTATAAGCCAGCATCCAGTTCAGACGTGCGTTTTCTTTGCGAAACATGAATTCGCTTCCATAAGCTTCCCCTTCGCCCACCGAAACGTTGGTTTCCCAATTCCGGTCGCGTCCACTCAAAAAGGCTGCCCCTTCATTAAAACGGGTCACGTTCTTCATGGTTTTATAATATCCTTCTATGCCCAAAGTGTAATTTGTGCCAATGTGTTTTTCAATTCCCAGGGATATCTGATCAGCCTTTTGTGGCGCTATTTTTTTTGTTGATGCAACCCATAAGTCTGTAGGAAGTCCTAGCGATGAATTGGTTAGCAAATGCAGGTTTTGACTGTTTCTCATGTAACTGGCACTCATGGTTAAGTTGGGTATTAACATCCAGTTTAACGCAATACGTGGTTCGAGCGAGAAATAGGTTTTGCTTTCAATGCTATATGTCGCCGCTCTAAGCCCAACATTTGCATTCAGATGGTTCCATTCTATTGCATCTTCCATATATGCCTCACTAACAAATGCTTGATTTTTTGTAGCTTGATAACTGTTTATTTCGTTCTCGTCGTTTCGTTGTTGAAGAATATCAGGGCTAAAAGATAATTGCGAAAGTTTGCCACCAAAGCGTACCACATTTCCCGGCGCAAGATAATAGTCGTAGTCTGATTTAAAACTCCACTCGTTTAGTTTTGAGGATGTTTTGAATAAATTAATAGATCTGTCTTCTGATGATTTTGTTTGTTGGGTATTGTTGAAGTTGCTAAAATACAATGATGTATTGGAAAACAATTTGTTGCTCAATGTACTGTTCCAGCGAAGTACAGTTGTGGTGTTCCCCCACTGATAATGATAAGATTGTTTTAAGTTACGGTCGTTGCCGTTAAAAAAATTACGGTCGAGCCCACTATAGATACTTAGGTAAATCCGGTTTTTCGGATTAAGTATCCAGTTTGCCTTGGCATTTATATCATAAAAATAATATCCTCCTATGTAGGGTTGTTTTTGTATTTTCTGAATCAACATTAACGGTAAGTCAATAAATGTTCTCCTGACAGAAATAATGTACGATGCGGTATCTTTTTTAATGGGTCCTTCCATCGTAAAACTGCCTGCTACAGGGCTTATTGAAAATGTACCTTCCTGCTTTTTCAGGTTCCCTTCTTTCATACTTACATCCAGTACTGAAGAAAGATGCCCTCCATACCGGGCAGGAATTCCACCTTTATAGATTTCAGCGCTCTTGATGGCTTCACCATTAAATACGGAAAAGAATCCCATTAAATGATACACATTGTAAACAGGCACCCCATCCAATAAAATAAGGTTTTGATCACTGCTTCCACCCCTGACATTAAACCCGGCGGTATTTTCTGCACCTCCTTTAATGCCAGGTAAATACTGTATTGCTTTTAATAAATCACGTTCACCCAGAATGACCGGTATATCTGCCATTTTAGCCATGTCCAGCTTCATCATATTCATGGTCGATAAATAGGGATGAGAGTGCCTGTTAGTATTACCTTTTACAGTTACTTCCTCCAGATTTAATGAAGTTTTAAGCTTGCAATTTAATATAGAGTCTTTTTGCAGATTGATTTTGATGGAAGAGGTTTGATAACCAACATAACTCGTCTGTAGGGTATTTAATCCTTTGGGAAGTTTAATACTGAAGAAACCATACGCGTTAGCCGAAACACCACGCTTTGCCACGGAGGAATAGACGGTGGCCCCGCTTAATCGCTCACCGGAGTTAATGTCAGATATTGTTCCACTTATAGTTACATGGCTTTGCGCAAAAAGTATTGTCGGCAGAAGTAGAAATGGAAGTAGAATATGTCTCATAGCTTGAAGCTCGTGATAGCTACTGATCCAAAAATACCCAATCCATTTTCAATGTTAGAATAAATCTGTATAGGTTCGTTAAATAGCAGATTATCTCCATCATTCATTCGTTGTTTAATTGTTGATTTCAAATATTTGTCATAGTGTTCATCGGTATCTAAAAAATAGATAATTTCCTGATCAGTTAAAAACGATGTTTGACTATAGGTTAATAATTGACCATCGAACCCCGTGTCCTTTACTCGTAAATAGTATTCATAATGAAATCCATATTTGTCTGTTGCATCAGTTACTTTATTAAAATCGTCAAATATTGGAGAGTCAATGTCATAATAACCGCCTCCAAATCGCCAAATGCCATTAGTTAAAATTAATTTATATTGCCAATAGCGGTTGGTTTCTGGCTTGTCGTGAATCGTATAAGTTGTTCGATAAGTAGAATAAGAATAATATTCATTTATAATTTGTAATTCCGGATCACCTTTTTGAAAAGTTACAACAGGCTTTCCCGGAATTGTTGTAGATGCTGTTAAAACTGGAAATTCTTTTAGTATAATTCTTATTTTGTATAAACTTCCAGAACTCGGCTTAATATTTAAGTGATAAATTCCATTACCAGTATTATGCATTGTATCTACTATTTGTCCATCTTTATTTATCTCAATGATAGCATCGTTGATTTTCTTTAATGGTTTATTTTCGCTGATTGATTGACTTAAGGTCAGACTGCCATGAATGATTGAGTCGGGATTTAGAATACAGTTGAAACAAAGTTTTGGATTAACTATAACCTCTGTATTAAGCTCTTTTTCACAAGATGAGAACGTTAAAGTTAAGAGGCAAAACAAAATGATGGATCCTTTATAATGTTTCATACTTCATATTATTTTAAACAAAATCCCAGTACTTGGTTTTACAACCAAATACTGGGGTTTTGTTGTAATCTAAAGTGTAAAATTTAAGTGTTTATAGGGTTAAAGAATACTATTCAACATGTATAATTGGATAAGGTATACCGTCTAATCCCCGACACGATACTTTTGCATCTAGGTTAAAATTTGGCTGCCAATATTCATAAGTCCATATCCCGGAATGTATCCACGATTCTTCGTGGTCAACAATAATCCAATTAACCCCGCCATTAACTTCAGGTGAAACTCCTCCATTGGCATAAGATACTGTATGATAAGGATTAGCATCAATTTTATAGTTGACATCTTTAAACTCATAGATAGTTGCATAATCTCTCCAGCCAACTAACCAGGATTTTTTTTGAGCCTTTTGCTTCATACAAAATCTATAACCTTTTGTAACAATTAGAAAGGGATCCGTATCCTCCCAATAAACCCACATATCAATTGTAAGTTGGTTTAATACTCTTCGATCTCCTTTAGTCCAATAAGATTGTTTGGGTAGAAATGGACAATCATCAGCAAATTCATCCATCATAATAAATCCATTACTACTTCTTGCTACTTTTAAATGATTAATTCCAATGATATTCTTATCATTCGAATATGAACTTAAGTTTTTTAATTTATTCATATCACCATCTAGAACGATAATTTGCTTCTCTCTCGTATATTGGAAAAGGCTTAGGCCTACCTTAAATATACCCTTGTTGTTCATTACCGGGGCATAATAGGATGATTCATAAGGATAATCAATTGAGCAATCTGTTTCATCCATCTCGTTAAATTTTAACTGTTCAGAGTATTTGGCTTTAAATTTCAGAAACTCTTCATAAGAAGCTAACTTCTCGTAGACATCAAATAGCTCATCAAACTCATAACGGGCACTCTTTAATCCAATTTTTTGTTCCCACGCATCTTTTCCCTGACGGTTCATTTGTGATAATACATTAATCACACTGTCAACCGCATCCATGTTCTTAAATGCCAAATACCCATTCTCTAAATAGACATCTGATTTACTCGTTTTTGCGATCCCCTCATCAGGAGTTGTTTTTAACTCGTCCTTCTTACAGGAGTTAAAAACTGTTAATACTACGGCAATAGCCGCTAAAAACATTAATTTTTTCATACTTTTGTAATGTTTTGAAAAGATCAGTTCATGCTGCCCTTTTCGGGTAAAACAAATTAGTGCAACCCGGTTTCTTTTTAAAGGGCCGGGTTTTTCCCTTTTCTATTGTCAATATCTTTTGCCCAAACAACTCACGTTATGCGAAAGGCAAAGGGGTAAATGGACAAATAGACAAATCCGTCAATTGGCATTTTGATATATTACTACATATTAGACTACAAAAAGCTAAATAATGAAAGTGTCAAAAGGCCAATTAAAGTAATTGTCTATTAGTCTATTTGATCCTTGCGTAAATTGAAACTTACAACATTGAAACTTAGTAGAACGATTGATAATTAATAGTTTAACGAAAATCAAAATGGTTTTGAACTGAACTGCAATTGAAACAGAACGCTATTATTAGAGATTGGTTTTCATTTTGCGAAGAATAGCTTGTGCTTTATCCTCATAAAAGCCCTTGTCATTTACTATTTTCTTAAATTGCCTGATCGCTTTTTTGTCTTCCTTGGTTTGAATAAAACACAGTCCTATATACCATTGAGCCTGCTCAATAAATAGATTATCTTTATTCACAACCACGATTTCGTATTCTTTGATGGCATTCTTATATTTCCCCAATTCCTGTAGTGAAACTGCAGAATAGAAATGGCTTGCCATATTGTCTTGATCCTTCGAAATCACTTCCTGCAAAAGATTCAGGGCCGAATTATAGTCTTGATTATTATATTTTTGTAAGGCCAGAGCAAACGTTTGGTCTGAATTGGTAGTAGAAGAACGCGTAATGCCTGTGGTTTCATATTTGGTATAGAAATTTTGATAAATATCCGCTTCAGAGGTATATCTTAACAGTCCAGTGATTCCCATAAACAGAATTAATGAAGCTGCTGCAATTGAAATGGCTAACTTCCTGGGTATGATATTTATACCAATTGACCGTTCTGTTCGCTTTTCATTTGAATTTTCAATTTCAATATTTTTGAGATTGTTTCTCAGTTGCATGATATCCGTTTCTTGAAGGGCAATATCAATGTTTTTAATCAGATCTATTTCTGAATGAAGGTCTTTATTTTGGGACAATTCAACTTCAAATCGAGTTAACTCAGATTCAGTGAGTTCATTGTAAATGTATCCATCAATTTCCTCGATGCCGGCGGTAAACTTTAATGCTGAGTTCTGAATTTCTTTCAGAGAAGCTCTCAGGTTCAAGATGTCATTTTCTCCCAATGCCATGTCAACATCTTTGAATAGTTGAACATCTTTGGCCAGACCTTTGTCAGTTGCCAATTTTTCTTCGAAATTATTCTTACGATCTGCATCCATTGTTTCATCTACATAATCGTCGATATCGTTTAATGTATGCGAATGGTGCAATTTTGTGGCGGCAATCTGTTTTAGATTGGCCCTGAGATCCAATATGTCGTTTTCGAGTAATGCCATTTTAATTTCTTCAAAAAGAGCATCATCCATGGGTGAAAATGATTCTATCTCTTTATTTGAAGTATGTTCTTGTTGTTCTTTGTAGAATTGATAAATATTTTCTTTGGCAGCAATTAGGTGCTGATAGAGGTGAATTTTTGGGAAGGAATGGGTGAAATCGATGATCTCTTCAAGATTGATTTGCCCATTGAAATTGGGTTTAGCAGATAATTCTTCAGCCAATCCGAAATTGAATGTTTCTGAAATAGTTGACTCAGGAGTTTTTGATGTAATCTCTTGATTATGAATGATTTTATTCATATTATTACGCAGTTCGGCAATGTCCTTTTCCTGAATAGCTTGATGTACCTCCAATTGAAGATTATATTCTTCTGTTAAGTCTTGGTTGAACTCCATTTTAAGTTTCAATTCACTTAATTCTGGTTCGGTCAACTCGTTGTTGATGTACTTGTCAATAATTTCAAAATAATCTGATCTATGGCTCATCTTGCAATAAATTAGTGTAATATATAATCCTCAATGAGGAACTAATGATTTATTTATTTTTAATATTCTCCACCTAAATCACTATTGATTCGTTTAACTGAGCAAACAAAAATGCAATAAAATTGTGAAATAAATGAAAAACTATTCTATATTTTGTTGTGTAATACTTTTAAAAAACTATTCTATATTTTGTTGTGTAATACTTTTTAAAAATATTCTGTAATGCGTGGGAATAAATTACTATTCCATAGTGCTTTTATTCTGATCCAGAATTTATTGTATAAAAGTTTCAAGGGAACTAAATTTAATCGGTATTGGTATTTAATTATTCTATATGAACTATTAATCTACGATAACTGCAGATTCACTACGGTTGAACGTATACATCAGCTTCTTTTCCACCTTTTACTAAAGCAAGTTCATCTGAAGTTAAAACATCGAATGAGAAGTTGTCAATATTGTTTTTTTCGTTGTTGGCAAATAC
>Ga0123339_10000214_pt1 | contig 54182 bp, 42 predicted proteins | sample lystaG_FD_89956 | JGI IMG/M metagenome (GOLD analysis project Ga0123339, IMG submission 89956) | Glacier valley bacterial and archeal communities from Borup Fiord, Nunavut, Canada, to study Microbial Dark Matter (Phase II) -... | ecosystem: Environmental > Aquatic > Freshwater > Ice > Glacier ...
GCATCCGATATGGCCTCCGCGTCGACGACGCGACCGACGTGCTCGATCTGTATATGCGTTCTCGCTCCATGGGCTTCGGGCCCGAGACCATCCGCCGCATCATGATCGGCACCTATGCTCTTTCGGCAGGCTACTACGACGCCTATTACGGACAAGCCCAAAAAGCACGCACGGTCATCAAGCAGGATTTCGACAAGGCATTTTCCGATTATGATGTCATCTTGATGCCGACCACTCCGACCACCGCTTTCAAGTTCGGCGAGAAAACGGCCGACCCGCTCTCCATGTATCTTTCGGACGTATTCACCATCCCCGTCAATCTTGCGGGTAATGTGGGGCTTTCGATACCCATGGGATGCTCGAAGAAAGACGGCATGCCCATGGGCCTCCAGCTCGTCGGAAACTACTTCGAGGAGTCGAAGGTGTTTACGGTTGCGAGCGCGCTTGAAGAACTGCTCAAGTTCGACCCGACTCCCACCCGGCTCGGTTAAGAGGGAACAGCGATAGTGAAGTTCTGGAAAAAGGAACAGAAGGCCACGGAGGCGAAGAACGGACGTTCTTCCGATTCGACCGCCGAACTTCTCGAAGAGGTCGTAGATCCGTCGCCGCAACCTTTGACCATGTCGACCGTGCTCGGAGAGGTTCCCGATGAGGAGCCGACGGAAACCCCTTCTTCGGTCGTCCCCGTCTCCCAAGACGACGACAGGGCCATCGAAGGAGCTCTCGTCGGCCTCCGCCACGAGCTCGATGTCGCATTTCCCCTGCAAGAAGAGGTCCTCGATGCCGACCCCAATCCGATGCCCGATCTCGATTCCCCTCTCTTCAAGATGCCTGGAGGGATTTTCGGCAAAGGGGTGGACTACAACCCCGACGTTCAGCCCGATCGGACCAATCTTTATCGCGGGTTTGTTATCGGAGGACTCATCGTTTTGATCGCCGCCGGTATTCTGCTCTATAGGTTTGCCATCGCGCCATCCGTTTCCGTGCCCGACCTTGTGGGGAAATCGTCGGTCGAAGCCATCCACACGCTCAATGCGCAGGGGCTCGTGCTTGGCGACATGACCGAACGGGAGGTGGCCGGCGTCGAAGAGGGGACGGTTGTAAACCAGGACCCCCGGGTCGATATCCGGGTGGGCAAGGGCACGAAGGTCTCACTCGTTATCGCCAAAGCCGGCGATACGACAAGCGTTCCCGGCCTCACCGGCATGACCGGGAAGAAGGCTCGAACGGCGCTGACCGACAGTCGGCTCTCGATGGTGGATGTGAGCACGTACAGCGATACGGTCTCGAAAGGGAACGTCGTCGGACAGTTACCGGTCTCGGGGACGGCGGTCGCCGCCACAACGAGCGTCACGGTATTGATTTCGGCCGGTAGGTATTCGGATACGATCGCCACGCCGCGCGTTCTCGGCTTGGGCGCCGATGAGGCGGGAAGCGTCTTGCAGAGCAAGGGCTTGAACCCGACGGTCTATTACGCTTCCACGAGTTTCGGCAACGCGAACGAAGTCGTCGTGCAAACTCCCTCGTCCCAAAGCGCGGTGTTTCCCCGAACCGTCGTCCAACTGCTCGTGTCGAAACCGAAGTCGTCCCTGCAGACGAGTGTGCCCGACGTTGTCGGTCTCACGCTCGCGGACGCGCAAAAGAAGATAATCTCATTCGGTTTGACCGTTACGACCACCTACGCGACAGACCGCGACGTGCCTGTGGGAAACGTTATCGCGCAAATGCCGATTCCGAAGAACACGACCCTTCAGAAGGGTGATCCGGTTGGGCTCCTCATGTCGGTCGGGCCCTCCTCGGAGGTCATCGTCCCCGATGTCTTGAAAGAATCCGTGTCGCAAGCACGACAAGAGCTGACGAGCCTCGGTCTGACCCCCATCGTGGTGGCTTCCGACAGTTCGAACAATGACAACACCTCGGTGGTGCAGCAGTTTCCCGCCGGTCGAAGCTCCTATAGATTGGGCATGCCCGTTTTACTTTACGCACCCGTGGACGGTACACGATAAGTACCCTGTGAAAGGAACGTAGTCGTTATGGCAAAAGATCGTTTATTCGAAGTACTCGAGCGTTATGAGGCGGTTATCGGGCTTGAGATCCACACCGAGATCACTGCGACCGATACGAAGATGTTTTGCGGATGCGAGGTCGCTTTCGGAAAAGGACCGAACTCACGCGTCTGCCCCGTATGCCTCGGGCTACCCGGAGCACTTCCGGTCCCCAACAAAGCAGCTGTCGAGTGGACGGTGCTGGCCGGCCTCGCGACGGATTGTTCGATCGCGCGCCACAGCATGTTCCATCGTAAAAACTATTTTTATCCCGACATGCCGAAAGACTATCAGATCTCACAGTACGACCTTCCTTTCTGCGTCGACGGACATGTGTTCATCGATGTAGACGAGGAAGGCGTCGCGGAGCGCCTCGATAAGGACACGGCCGAGAACGTCGAGGTCACTCCTGACGGCTACAGGGCGCAGATAGGCATCACGCGCATCCACCTCGAAGAGGACACGGCGAAAATGATCCACGTCGGCGGCACCGAGGGAAGGATCGCCGGTGCGACCAAGTCGCTGGTGGATTTCAACCGTGCGGGAACGCCGCTCATGGAGCTTGTGTCCGAGCCGGATCTGCGCACACCCGAAGAGGCGCGTCGCTTCGCACAGAAGCTTCGTCTTCTCTGGCTTTCGCTCGGCGTCAGCGATTGCAGCATGGAGGAAGGTTCCATGCGCGTCGATGCCAACATATCCATCCGCAAACGCGGAGAAACCGAACTCGGCACCAAAGCGGAACTTAAAAACATCAACTCGTTCAAAACGCTGCACGACGGGCTCGCCTATGAGATAGTCCGACAGGCCGACGTGCTCGATGGCGGTGGAACAGTCATCCAGGAAACGCGCCATTATGACAACGCGGCGAAGGTCACGAGCACTCTGCGCAGCAAAGAGGAAGCGCACGATTATCGCTATTTCCCCGAGCCCGATATGGTTCCGTTCGAGTTTACCGAGGAGTTCGTCGCAAGTATCGAGGCGCGCCTTCCCGAGCTGCCCGATGCGCGCAAAGCCCGCTTCATAAAAGAATACGGCCTCCCGAATTTCGATGCCGGCGTTTTGACGTCGGACCACGACATGGTCACGTTCTATGAGCAGGCGGTCGTCGCCTGCTCGCCGAAGCTCGCTAAAGCGGTCAGCAATCTGATACTCAACGATTACTCGGCCTACTTGAATGCGAGCGGACTCGGCGTCCTTGAGACCAAGGTCACGCCGGCCCACATCGGTCAACTCGTCACCTTGGTCGATGACGGGACGATCTCCTCCAAACAGGCGAAAGAGGTCTTTCTCTCCATGGCCGAGTCCGGCAAAATGCCCGCTGCCGTGGTTGAGGAAAAAGGCATGAAACAGGTATCCGATTCAGGTGCCATCGAGGACGTCGTCGATACGATTATGGCCGCCAATCTCGACAAGGTCGAGGAATATCGCGGGGGAAAACAAGGGCTCATCGGCTTTTTCGTCGGTCAAGTCATGCGCGAAATGCACGGACAGGGCAATCCGCAAGTCATCAACGAGGTATTGAGGCGCAAGCTACAAGGGTAGACTGCAAAGGTAGACTGCAAAGGTAGGCTACAGGGGTAGGCGACCGTCTCGATCAATAAGAATTCTTCATAAGAGAACAGTATTCGGAGTGAATGATGAAGCAAAAACCGATTGTCGATCCCATGCTCACCGATCTTTATCAACTGACGATGGCACAGGGCTATTTTCTTTCGGGAAACGAGCATCTCGAGGCGAACTTCACGATATTTTTCCGAGAGAATCCCTTCTCGGGCGGCTTCGCCATCGCTGGCGGGATCGAGCCCGCCGTCGAATTCTTGAGCAATTTCGGTTTTACCGGTGACGATATCGCCTATCTGGCGACACTGAGAGCAGGCGACGGAACACCGCTTTTCGTCGACGTATTCCTCAAGCATCTCGCCGAGATGAAGTTCACCTGCAGCGTCGAGGCCGTCGAAGAAGGTACGGTCATCTTCGCCCGTGAGCCGATCTTTAAAGTATCGGGCCCCATCGAGCAGTGCCAGATCGTCGAAACGACACTGCTGAACATGATCAACTTCTCGACGCTTGTCGCGACGAAGGCCGCAAGGTGTAATATCGCCGCAAAGGGCGACGCGATCCTGGAGTTCGGTTTGCGCCGTGCGCAGGGTCCCGACGGCGGCCTTATGGCGAGTCGAGCCTCGTTTGTGGGGGGTTGCGCCGCCACTTCGAACACGCTTGCGGGGCAGGTCTACGATATACCGGTCGCCGGCACGCACGCCCACTCATGGATTATGGCGTTCGATTCCGAGAAGGAATCGTTTGATGCCTATGTCGAGACATCGCCGAACAACGTGGTGCTCCTCGTCGATACCTACGACACGCTGCGTGGAGTGAGGTACGCCATCGAAGCGGGGCTTGCGATGGAGGCGCGCGGGGAGCATTTCGTGGGAATCCGTATCGACTCGGGAGACCTCGCATGGCTCTCGAAGGAAGCGCGGAAGATGCTTGACGCCGCGGGGCTTGACCACGCGAAGATCTTCGCCTCCAACGAACTCGACGAATACACGATATCCTCCCTAAAGGACCAGAATGCGCCCATCGACGTATGGGGAGTCGGCACGAAGATGGCCACCGCGTTCGACCAGCCGGCACTCGGAGGGGTATATAAATTGACGGCCATCCGCAAGCCGGGCGACGAGGCCTGGTCGCCGCGCATCAAGGTATCCTCGCAGACGAGTAAGATAACGACACCGGGAATCCACGGAGTCCGGCGGTATCTGCGAGAAGACGGAAGTTATGCCGGAGATATGGTCTACGATCTGCAGAATGCTCCGAAATCCGCGGATGCTGTCATGGTGGACCCCTTCGACTCGACGAGGAGAAAGCACTTCGGCACCGAAGCGGACTACGTGGAGTTGTTGGTCCCGATGTTCGAACACGGGAGACTCGTGTACGAGTTGCCGACCATCCGCCAAGTCCAGGCACGGGCTAAAGAGGGTATACGGCATCTACATGAGACGCAACTTCGGTTCTTGAATCCGCACACCTATCCGGTCGGACTCGAACAGTCGTTGTATGACATGCGGCACACCCTTCTCGAAGAGGCGCGAAGCCAAGGCAAGGGAGGCTTATATGAGTGATACGGCACTGTTGGTGGTCGATATCCAAAATGATTTCCTCACTGGAGGTGCGCTTGCCGTGCCGCGCGGCAATGAGGTGGTCGAAGTCGTCAACGGCCTCATGGACGGGTTCGATGTCATCGTGGCCACCGTTGATTACCACCCGCGGGGGCATGTCTCGTTCGCGTCTTCGCACGAAGGGCGCGCGGCCGGCGACGTCGTGCAGATTGACGGTTGCGCACAAATGCTGTGGCCCGATCATTGTGTACAGGATTCGATCGGCGCTGAGTTGGTCGAAGAGTTGCACAACGACCCCATCACGCAATTCGTGTGCAAGGGAACGGACCCCCTCGTCGATTCGTATTCCGCATTTTTCGACAACAGCGGGCGCAATGACACCGGACTGGCCGCGTATCTGCGTGGCTGTGGCATTTCGAAGATCTTCGTGTGCGGTCTCGCCCTCGATTATTGTGTGAAGTTCAGCGTGCTCGACGCCTTGAACCTCGGTTTCGATGTTACGCTGATAGAGGATGCAACCCGCGCGGTCGATGCGGATGAGGGCGATGGCGAGCGTGCCGTCGCGCAGATGTGCGCAGCGGGAGCGAAAACAATGAAGAGTAGTGAGGTAACAAGATGAAGATAGTGGCAATCAACGGGTCGGCTCGGAAAAAGGGCAACACCCACGATATGCTTGTCGCCGCTCTGGCCCCGCTCGAGGCGGCCGGCCACGAATGCGAAATAGTGTCGCTTGGCGCCAAAGACGTGCGCGGATGCACTGCCTGCGGTAAATGCAAGGAGACGAGGGATCGTGCTTGTCACGGTCGCAAGGATTACCTCAACGAGATCATGGAGAAAGTCTGGGAAGCCGATGTCCTGTTTATCGGATCACCGACCTATTTCGCCGATGTGACCGCGGAGACTAAAGCGTTCATCGACCGCATCGGATACGTCAGTATGGCGAACGGAGGGCTTCTACGCCGTAAGATCGGCGCGGCGGTCGTCACCGCACGGCGTGGCGGTGCGATCCACACGTTCGATACCATCAATCATCTCTTCACCATAAGCGAGATGATCACCGTCGGTTCCTCCTATTGGAACGTCGGGATCGGGGCTATGCCCGGCTCCGTGAAAGAGAACGACGAAGAGGCCATGGGAACCATGCGCAAACTCGGAGAAAACACGGCGTGGCTCCTTGAGAAGCGTGCGTGACGTCATGGAAAGAATAGGATTCATCGGGTGCGGCGTCATGGGGAACGCGATGGCGGGGCACCTGCTCGATGCCGGTTACGAAGTCACCGTCTATAATCGCACGAAATCCCGTACGGATAATCTCGTCGCCAAAGGAGCCACATGGGCCGATTCGCCAGCGGCCGTGGCAGAGGCGGCCGACGTGGTGATCTCCATGGTCGGCTATCCGAGCGATGTCGAAGAGATCTATATGGGGACAAACGGAATCATCGAACATGCGCGCGCAGACGCACTCCTCATCGACATGACGACGTCGTCTCCGGCGCTCGCCGAGAAGTTGGCCGCCATGGCCGCCGCGCGCGGACTGAGGATGCTCGACGCACCGGTCTCGGGTGGCGACACGGGCGCGAAGAACGCGACGTTGACCATCATGGTCGGCGGAACGCAAGAAGATTTCGATCGCGCGTTGCCTCTGTTCAAGGTCATGGGAACGTCGTTCGCGCTTCATGGCGGCCCCGGCAAGGGACAGCATGCCAAGATGGCGAACCAGATCAACATCGCCGCCACTATGCTCGGGATGGCCGAATCCCTCGCTTACGCAAAAGCGGCCGGCCTCGACCCGATGCGCGTCATCGAGACGCTTTCCGGCGGTTCGGCGCAGACGTGGTCGCTCTCCAACTACGGTCCGCGCGTGCTGAAGGGCGACTACGCGGCCGGGTTCTATGTGAAGCACTTCATCAAAGACCTCAAGATCGCGCTCGAACAAGCAAGCGAGGCGGGCCTCGATCTCCCGGCGACGCGATTGGCGACGGAACTCTACGTCAAGCTCGCGCAAGACCATGACGGCGATAATTACGGCACGCAGGCGATAATGCTGATGTACTTAGGCGAAAACTAATGCCCGCACCCTTTACAAGCTATCCTTTCTTCGTCACCTGCGCGACCGGCCTCGAGCCGTTGCTCGCCGACGAGATGCGCGCCATGCGGACCCACAGCGTGCGACCGCAACATGGCGGCGTCCTGTTCACCGGGACCCCCAAAGATGCCTATCGCATCTGCCTGTGGTCGCGTCTGGCTTCGCGCGTGCTGCTCTCCTTGGGCGAGGTGGATGCGACTTCGGCTGAAACACTCTACGAAGGGGTCAAGGCGATGCCGTGGGAGGACCACATGCGCGCCACCGGCACGCTCGTGGTGCAATCGACCGGCGTCAACGAAAGCCTGCGCAACACACAGTTCACCAATGTGAAGGTGAAAGACGCCGTCGCCGACAGGTTCCGCGAGATGTTCAACGTGCGCCCCAACGTCGATCCGATCACACCCGAATTGACCATCAACGTGCTCATCATGAAGAATCGCGCCAAGATTTCGATCGACCTGGCGGGTGAGCCGCTGCATAAAAGAGGGTATCGCCAAGAGGGGGTCCAGGTCGTCGCTCCCATGAAGGAGACGCTTGCCGCGGCCATGCTCATGACTGCCGGTTGGCCGGAGATCGCCGCCCAAGGCGGTCCTCTCGTCGACTTCATGTGCGGCTCGGGAACGCTGCTCGTCGAAGGTGCCATGATCGCCGGAGATATCGCGCCGGGTCTGTTGCGCCGCCGATGGGGCTTTTCCAAATGGTTGAAGCATGACGAAGAGGCGTGGGACGCTCTCCTCGACGAGGCGAACAATCGTCGCGCACAAGGCGCGGACAAAATCCCGCCGATCGTGGGAAGCGACTACGATGCGCGTTCGATCGAGATCGCACGGCGCGTCATCCGTCGCGCGCGACTCGACACGAAGATCTCTCTTGCCCGCATGGACTTGCGCGCGGCCCAACCGCCGCTCGGATCCACCCAACCAGGCCTCGTGACCCTCAATCCTCCGTACGGTGAGCGCATGGCCACCACCGATGAAGTGATCGAAATCTACCTCAACATCGCTGAGATCGCCCGTCTTCGTTTCGACGGATGGACTTTGGCGATCATCTCACCGGACAATAGACTATCCTCGACGCTCGCGCTCAACCCTACGCGTGTCAAAGAATTCTACAACGGAAGAATCCTCTCTCCGGTCAGCGTGTATCGCATCGGTGAGGCGCAAGAGGTGAAAGCTCCCGAACCGGGGGATTTCCAAGAAGACCCCAAGCATCCGCTCGCATTCGGCGGAAAAGGCGACAAGACCATCGCCCCGAAATTCGACCTCGATCCCGAGCCGTTCAAGAACCGCCTCGAGAAGATGAAGAAGCATTATGAGAAATGGGCGCGCAAAGCCGGCGTCTCGTGCTATCGCATCTACGATGCCGACCTGCCGGATTTCAACTGTGCCATCGACATCTATCGCGGGGTGGGCATCAGCCGGGGACGCTCATGGATCCATGTGGCCGAGTATGCCCCTCCGGTAGAGGTCGATCCGCGCTTGGCGGCGGCCCGCATGGAGATAGTCCGGGAGGTCTGCTCCGAGGTGTTCGATTCCGCCGAAGGTGATCTCATCATCAAGCAGCGCAAGCGTCAGAGAGGGTCGAGCCAGTACGAGCGCACGGAGCAAGGGCAGATCGTCGGGTTCGTCGAGGAAGGCGGATTGACCTTCGAGGTCAATTTGACCGAGTACCTCGACACAGGGATATTCCTCGACCTCAGAGATGTCCGTGCGATGATCCGTGCGACGGTTGCAGACAAATCGTTCCTCAACTTGTTCGCCTATACAGGTGTGGTCTCGGTGTTCGCCGCGGCCGGCGGTGCGCGCAGCACCACGACGGTCGACCTGTCGAAAACCTATCTGGATGCCGCCCGGCGCAACATGCAACGCAACGATCTGCTGAACGATAACCAGGTGTTCGACCAGGCTGACGTGACGACGTGGGTCGACGAGGCGATCGAAGCCGGACGAAAGTTCGATATGATCTTCTGCGATCCTCCGACGTTTTCTAACTCGAAGCGAATGGACGACACGTGGGACGTGGTGCGCGACCATGCGGACCTTCTCATCAAGCTCGGACGGATCCTGTCGAGTGGGGGAGAGATCATCTTCGCCTGCAACAAGCATGGATTTAAAATCGATGTCGACAGTCTGAAGGCTGAGAATCTCGGCATCGAAGACATCACCAGGCGAACCATGCCGCGTGACTTCGAACGAAACACGCATATTCACAAGTGTTTCCGAATCACGCACGAATCATAATCATAAGAAAGGAACGCTTCCTGTGTCTGATCTCAAACAAGCGATCGCCGCGTATATGGATACGACCTTAAGCGACCTCGCAGCACTGGTCGCATATCCGTCGCTGGCATTCGAAGGATACGACCCTAAGCCCAATATCGCTTGCGGCAATGCGGTGCTGGAGATGTTTCGCGCAGCCGGCTTCGGCGACGCGGAACTCATCTCCGTGGGCCCCGGCTTCAAAGCCGTCTGGGCGGAGCATCATGTTTCGAGTGACGTTCCCACCGTGCTGCTGTACGCCCACTATGATATCCAACCTGCTCCCAAAGACGAGCAGCGGTGGAAGAGCGACCCCTGGACGCTGACACGCGGCGGGGACGGGCGTTACTACGGTCGCGGAGCCGCAGACGACAAGTCCGGTATCGTGCAACACCTCGGTGCGCTCCATGCGTTGGGCGGCCCCGATGCGATAACGAACGTGAACGTGAAGGTCTGCATAGAGGGCGAGGAGGAGGCCCACGGCCATCTCGCCGATTATATCGCGCAGGATCCGAATCGTTTCAAGGCCGACGTATACATCATCGCCGACACAGGCAACATCTCGGTGGGGGAGCCGATACTCACCACGAGCCTGCGAGGCGACGTGAACGTCGATGTCACCGTCGAGACGGTTTCCTCCGCCCTTCATTCGGGAATATTCGGCGGACCGACGCCCGACGCGCTCGTGACGTTGATAAGCGTCATCCGGTCGTTTTATGACGACGAAGGCAATACCGTCATCGAAGGTATAGAAAACGGCGAGGAGGGCGGCACCGAGTTCCCCGAAGAGTTGTTCCGCGAGCAAGCCGAGCTGCTGCCCGGCGTCGAGTTCGCCGGAACCGGCTCGATCGCGTCGCGTCTCTGGAAGCGCCCCAGTGCAACGGTCATCGGTATGGACGTCCCGAGCCTGGCGAGCGCCGCCAATATCATCATCCCGAAGGCCACGGCGCGTGTCGCCGTGCGATACCCTGCGGGCAACGACCCTTTGTCCGTCCTCGATTCCGTGAAGCGGCATATATCCATGTATACGCCCTTCGGCGCGCGCGTCACCTTCACCCGCGAGCTCGCATCGCCTGCGTTCCAAACCTCGCTCGATACCTCCGTTGGCGAGCTTGCGCTCGATGCGCTCGGCGAAGCATTCGGCAAGTCGGCATCGACGATCGGTTGTGGAGCATCGATCCCGTTGCTCTCCGAATTGCAGAAGATCGCTCCCGAGGCGACGTTCCTGCTGTTCGGCCCGGAAGACCAGGCCGAAGCGAAAGTGCATTCCGGCAACGAAAGCGTCGATGCGGACGAAATCGCCCGATGCATCCACGCGGAAGCGCTCATTTTGCAGCGGGTTGCCCGATAGCGACACCGGTGAGAGTCACCATGCTATGCCCGACCGCGAAGTTGTCTATGATTTCGCGGTCTTTTTGCGATAAAATAGTAGTCTGCCTCACTTATATAAAAAAGCTGCATATTAGATAGAAGAATTGCACCATTGCCTATAAATATGCCTTTTATACCTGTATGGACTGGATAGTATCGAGGAGCAAACATGGATCAAATGTTCAAAGGTAATCTAGCCGACGAGGCTGCCGACCACATGGTCTGGGAACTTCCCATCGATTCAAAGCTTGACACCGTTCACGTAAAAATCGACGATACCACGCTTCGCGACGGCGAGCAGACAGCCGGCGTCGTATTCACCAACGAAGAGAAAATCACCATCGCCACCATGCTCGACGAACTCGGAGTCGACCAGATCGAGGCAGGAATCCCGGTCATGGGTGGGGACGAAGCCGAGACCATCGAGCGCATCGCCCATCTCGGACTCAACGCATCGATCCTCGGATGGAACCGTGCGACCATCCCCGATATCAAGACATCCATCGCCTGCGGCGTAGACGCCGTCGCGATTTCTTTGGCGACTTCCGATATACACATCAAGACAAAGCTCAAGAAAGACCGCAAATGGGTCATCGATTCCATGCGCGAGTCTGTGCAATATGCAAAATCCGAAGGTGTCTATGTTTCGGTCAACGCCGAAGATGCCTCGCGTACAGAACTCGGGTTCCTCCTCGAATACGCCTTGGCCGCCAAGGAAGAGGGTGCTGATCGCATCCGATTCTGCGACACGGTCGGCGTCATGGAGCCCTTCCGCTGCTACTCGATAGTCAAGCATCTCATCGAGGAGACCGGGCTCGAAGTCGAAATGCACACGCACAACGACTTCGGCATGGCCGTGGCAAACGCCATCGCGGGAGTGCATGCCGGCGCCAACTGGGTCAATGTCACCGTCGGAGGACTCGGCGAGCGTGCCGGAAACGCCGCGCTCGAAGTCGTCGTCATGGCACTTAAATATCTCGAGCAGATGGATCTCGACTTCGACACCAAGCGGTTTCATGAAGTCGCCGACTACGTCATGCGCGCAGCGGGACGCACCATCCCGGCGTGGAGCCCCATCGTCGGCTCGAACATGTTCGCGCATGAGTCCGGCATCCATGCCGACGGCGTCATCAAGAATCCGAAAACGTATGAGGTATTCAGCCCCGAGGAGGTCGGCCTCGAGCGTCAGATCGTAGTGGGCAAGCACTCGGGCTCCAAGACGATCGAGATGAAGCTCGGCGAGTTCGGCATAGCCATCGCGCATCAAGATGCAGCCGCGCTCCTTCCGGCGGTCCGTGCGAAATCGGTTCTGTTGAACCGCTCGCTTTTCGATAAGGAACTCGTCGTCCTTTATCAAAATTTCATGAATAAAAAGGAGGCTTAGAGCCACATGTCGGGAAAGACCATCGCCGAAAAAATATTCTCTGCCCACTCGGACACCGATGCACATGCCGGTGATATCGTCGTCGCCGATGTGGACTTCGTCATGGGGCAGGACGGGACTTCTCCTCTCGCCATCAAAGCGCTTCAAGACATGGGTGTGGCAGAAGTGTTCGACCCCGAGAAAGTCGCGCTCGTCATGGACCATTCGAGTCCGAGTCCCGTCGAGGGTGTAAGCGCCCTTCATACGATCATGCGCGACTTCGGCACAAATACCGGCTGTATCGTCTATGACGTCGGCTGCGGCGTCTGCCACCAATTGATACCCGAGCGCGGGCACGTGGTCTCCGGGGACTTGATGGTCGGCTGCGATTCGCACACGTGCACCTACGGCGCCATCAACGTATTCTCCACGGGCGTCGGCTCGACAGACGGCGCGGCCGCCATGGCATCGGGCAAACTGTGGTTCAATGTTCCCCCTACCATCAAGGTAGTCTACAAGGGAACGCTTCCCGCCGGTGTTTATTCCAAGGACCTCATCTTGTATCTCGCAGGCATGATAGGCGCCGACGGTGCAACGTATAAGGCGCTCGAATTCAGCGGTCCGGTCATCGACGCGCTTTCGGTGGAGGCACGCATGACCATTTCGAACATGGCCATCGAAGTCGGAGCGAAAGCAGGCCTGATGGAAGCGGATGAGAAAACGCTCGCGTGGTGCAAGGCGCACTCGCACAAGGAGCTCCATCCACAATCCCCCGATGCCGATGCCACCTATGAACGCGTCATCGAGATAGATACCGAGAAGATCGTCCCCCAGATCGCCAAACCGCATTCGGTCGACAATGTCTCTCCCATCGACGAGGTCGAGGGAACGCCGATCGCGCAAGGGTTCCTCGGCACCTGTACGAACGGGCGCCTCGAGGACTTCGCGATCGCCGCGAAAATCCTGGAAGGCAAGCATATCGCCGACGGTGTGCGTTTCATCGTCGCCCCGGCTTCAAAAGATATTTATCTGCAGGCGATGGAAGCCGGCTACATCCAAACGTTCGTACGCGCGGGCGCTTGTGTCGTCACCCCGGGATGCGGACCGTGCGTCGGCACCCATGACGGCGTCCCCTCGAACGGCGAGAATGTCATTTCCACCGCGAACCGCAACTTCAAAGGTCGCATGGGCAATAGCGAGGCGTTCATCTATTTGGGCAGCCCTGCTACGGTCGCCGCATCGGTCATCGAGGGTAAGATCACCGATCCTCGCAAGTATTTCAGATAGGAGCTTGTCAGTCTCATGGGAATCACGGCGAAAGCGTTCAAATACGGTGACGATATCAATACCGACTACATCATCAGCGGTAAATATAAGTTCAAATCAAACGACATGAAGGCCATGGCCGTCCACGCCATGGAGGAACTCGACCCGCACTATTATGAAAAAGTGAGTGAGAACGGCGGATTCCTCGTCGCGGGGAAGAATTTCGGCATGGGCTCGAGCCGCGAGCAGGCGCCTCTCGTTTTGATCAACTCGGATACCAAGGCCGTCATCGCGAAATCGTTTGCGCGTATCTTTTATCGCAACGCGATCAACACGGGGCTGCCGGTCGTCATTTGCGACACCGATTCCATCGATGCCGACGATATGCTCGATTTGGATCTTGCCGGCGGGGTGATCCGTAACGTGACGAAAGGAACCGAGATCGCGTTCGCACCTCTCCCCGACGTTATGGCACAACTGTTGGCAGACGGAGGTCTCGCTGCGCATTTTCGTAAACATGGGGGATTCAACCTTTAGGCGGTACCTGCCGAAGCGGTTGCAACCTGAAGCATTATTCGGATGCTTCGCCTTCAAGCGACCCAGTTAGGGTGAAATGTTATGAAGTATAGCTTTACGCCGGAAACCCCGGCAGACGCGTGTGCGGAAAATGCTCTGCGACGTATCAAGATCCGCCGAGAGCTGATCGAGGCGCTCGGGTGCGAATCGCGCGTCCTAAGGCAGTATGCCGCGACGGTGCTTTTGGCCGTTGCCGAGGCAAAGCCCGAGCTCCTCGTCGAATTCCAGGGCGAATTGCTCGACGCGTTGAACAGGCCTGAACCGATGACACGTTATCAGATGCTCCGTATCATCAACGCGCTGATGGCACAAGATGCCCATATCGTCGAAAAAGGATATGAGGATATCGAGACGTGCCTCTACGACGAGGAATCCCCCAACGTCCGTGGAAGCGCGTTTCGCCTTCTCGCGCACTATGGAGCGACGACACAGAAACGCTCGGAGCGTGTGTGGCCGAGCCTGTCGGACGCATTGCGGTGTTGGCATCGCGATACGGTCTTCATGGAGATGCTGGCCGATCTCATCACGCTTTTGGAGGGGAAGTGCTCCGATAAGGTTCGCGACGAAGCGGCGACCCTTTTCGAATTCGACATCGAGAGTACCGATAACCTGCTTCGTCGAAAGGCTCGCTATATCGTTTCGCTTCGTCCTGAAGCCGGCGGAAAGTAAACGGCTCCGGCCTTGAGTGCCGGTCGATTGTTCGGCTTTGATTAATTACCGGTTGCAGACGAAGTGGTCTCCAACCGGTTTTTCATGGCACCGGAAAAAGCGACCCCATCATCTGAAGATGCCCATTCGATATCCGCTTTTTCAATGAGTTGTTTCACGCGTCCGGCGTAGAGCGTATCCGCCGTCGAATCCCACCACGCCGTATAGAGCTGCGTCCGCTTCGTGCCGTCATCGGTCGGCTCGTTTATCGTTTCATCCAAGGTCATCTGATGGCCCATTTTTGTATTGATTTTTTTGATGACGTGCCAGCCATATTGTGTTTTGACCGGTTTTGATATCTCGCCGTTCTTCAAAGACTCCAGAGCGGCTTGAAACTCCGGTACGTATGAGTCGGGTGAAGACCAACCCAAATCGCCCCCGCTTTTCGCAGAACCGGCATCGGTACTTTTCGCTTGGGCTATTTTTGCAAAATCGGCCCCTTTGATAAGCTGACCGTAGATCGCGTTCGCCTCGGTTTCGGTTTTCACCAGGATATGCGACGCTTCTATTTCATCATCGGTGACGAATTCGCTTTTATGGGTATCGTAGTATTTTTCCAGTATCTTTTTGTCGACCTTTCGAGAGGTTACGAACGAGTCCTTATATGCGGTGATCATTGCCATGTCGAAGAACATCTCCTCGACATCCGCTTGCGACAACCCCAATTTTTTTCCGGCGGCTTTCACGCCGTCGGCTGAACCGTAAGTGTCGGTGTAAGGCTTTGCCTGTGTCGTCATCTCTTGATCACCGACTGTCAAACCCTTCTTGTCCACGGCATCGTCGAGGGCGAGGTACTCTGCAACATAGTTGTCGAGGACCGTAGTCCTCAGCTCTGCGGCTTGGCTTGCGCTGAGCTTGGAATAATCCATAGTCGGATTCTGCAGTTTGAATACGGCGATTTTTTTGTCGATATCGGAGGAGGAGATTTTTTCTCCGTTGATTTTCACAACGTAATCTTTTGAACATCCGCTCGAGAAGAGAATACCGACGAGCAACCCCATTGAAAGAAGAAGCAACAGGATTTTTTGTCCCGAATTCGAAATTCGTACAGCTGAATGGTTGTGCGACATTATGAGCCCCCCGCATAAGTTTGTGTGTCAACGTTGCTATTATGAACCATAGAAATTAGTGCTACAAGACGGTTGTGGAATTCCGACTGAAAAAATGTATGAATTATGTGTACTAATTGTGGAAAGTCGTTGTATCATATCAGGTGTTCATGCTTAATCGCTTCATGAAGCACGAAAACGACTTAAAAGAGTTGATTTCCTGTGAGGTGTTCAAGCGACGTATAGAGGGAAGTTCTCAGTAGTAAATTAGAGTTCGGGTTTCTCATTGAGGGGGCATCCGGCTCTAGTGAAGTCACCTTGCTCTTGAAGCAAGGGGACAATCCAGTCACGGGGAGGGGGTGTAAAAAAGTGACACGAAAATTCATTTATGTTAATAAGGAGAATAATACTATGAAGAAAATGGGACTCGTCCTTGCTCTTGCTATGGCGCTCGTCTTTGCGTTCTGCACCATGGCGATGGCAGATCACTCACCACAGTTTTACTTCGATTTCTCGGCTCAACCGGCCCAGAGCGCTTCTTTGGCTGCTCTTTTCACCGCCCCTGTAGCTGCCGATATCGCAGACAACATCCAAAACGGCCTTTCGCCTCACGGCGGATACAGCGCGACCACTGCAAAGTGTAGCGTTTGCCACTCCGTGCACCGCGCACCGTCAGGCTTGCCTGATAAGAACGGTCTCGTCATGGCAAGTCCGACATCGGCAACCAATGAAGACGGCGAAGTCATCGCCGACTACAAGCCGACCGCCTCATCGCGCTACGTGACCTCGGCGTGGTTCGGTTCAAGCACCGGCTCCCAAGTCTTGTTGCGTTCGACGATCAGTGCTTCTTGCACTTACTGCCACAGCAGCAATATGTTCGGTGGCTATGTCGCAGGTACTGATGAATTCAACAACCTGTTTGGAACCGGTTCCGATCCGACTATGTCATGGAACAGCTTCTACAGCCACACCACAGGCTGCACCAGCTGTCACTCGGTTCACGGCGCGAAGGTAATGACTACAGATGCCTATCCGACCGGTAATGGCCTCGCAGTCCTGAAGTATAGCGGCATCAAGAACGTCCCGAGTGGCGCAGGAGTCGATCAAGGTCTCCAGCCGAACCTCATCGGTGGACCGCTCTTCAGCGGTACCTATGAGAACTCGGGCAGCTTTGCTCACCTGACCGTCAAGTCCGGCATCGAGGATCGCCGCGCAGTCAACACCGCACTTTGCACCAACTGCCACGCGAATTACTCGCCTGCTGCTGAGACGATCATCAACGGCACCAAAGTCGCCCAAGCAAACAGCACCGTGTATTTCGCCAACCTCTTCGGTGCGACCAACTGGACCACCTATGATCCTGCAACACAGACCTACAATGTTCCTGACGGAACCGAGGCGGCAAAGGTCCCCATCGGTACCGATGTTTACGGTCAGCAGGGCAACGGTTGGTTGTTCACTTGGAAGAACCACCCGAACGTCGCGCCTTCCGCCAGCTATGCGACAAGCGCATATTCGACCTCCACGACAAAGACGGCTGCAGCCGGCTCAGCCAAAGGCTTCGCCGTTGCAGATGCCGACTCGCTGTATTGCCAGTCCTGCCACAACTCACCTGCGCGTAACGCAGACGGCTCGTTCGGCACCGGCATGCTCGACGGTAGCAGCATCGTTCAGTCCTATCCGCACTACATGCCTGGTTACTACAAGTTCATGGCGCCGGCTGCTTCAGTTGCCGATAACTATGCTGTAGTCACCACTCTCGCCGAACTTCGCGAGGGTCGTGCAGCCTTCTTCGAGTCGAAGATCGCCGATGGCAAATCAGCCGCAATCATGTCTGATACCTACTGCCTGAAGTGTCACTCGACCGTAGGAAGTATCTACTAGATCGAAGCCGATAGCGGCGTGAAGATTTAGCAAAGTTGAAACCCTCCCTTTCCGGGGAGGGTTTCACAATATTTCTGTAGCGAATAGTGCTTAATAATCAGTATTGCCGTGCTAGAATTGTCCCATCGCATTGAATTGAGTTGCTGTTCGTTTTTCTACATTCAGCAGGGGTCGGGGGAGCTCGCGGTGCAAGAAAATACACCATACAATGACGCAGCGCAACGGGGACCGTCGTCTCATTACGGTACTGTCGACGCGCCGGCGGAAATCATCTCATCGAGTAAGAGAAAAATAAGAAAAGCACCTTTGGTTTCGGGCATCATCGTGCTGGTTTTGCTCCTTGTAGGGGCTGCCGCCCTATTCACTTCAAGTCGAACCGTGTGTGCCTCCTGCCATCGGGCGCAGGCGGATGTGCTTGCGAACAGTACACATTCAGAGGCCACTTGTTATGATTGCCACTTAAACGGGGGTGGTTGGGGTTTCATGGCGTTCAAAGCGCGTGAGTGGACGCACATGTATCCCGCCCACCGAGCATCCGATGCCGATGCGGTGACAGCACCCGCGCAGGTTTCATCCGATAATTGCCTCCGCTGCCATAAGACCGGCGACCTCGTTACGGGTACTGAGAAGTCCGGAATAAAAATCAACCATGAAACATGCATCATCAACGATGCATGTACTGATTGCCATGCGCGAGTTGCGCATGGCTTGACAGCGGGATATGCACCCGGAATTTCGATGGAGCAATGTCAGAAGTGTCACCTTTCCGATATGTACAAGAAAAAGTGCTCGCTTTGTCACACGCAAAGAGACCTCGATCAAAGAACCGGTAGCAAGGCTTGGCGTGCGACGCACGGAGTGAACTGGCGACAGAATCATGGCATGGGCGATTTGAGTACCTGCAGCACCTGCCATGCTTCCGGTTACTGTGTGAAATGCCATGACACAGAGATTCCTCATAGAGCTGATTTCGGCGCCACGCATGGCAAGATCGCGCAAAAGAATCCTCGGTCTTGCAAAGTTTGCCATAAGGCGAAAAATTTCTGTTCCGGCTGTCACGGGATCGCGATGCCGCACTCCGACGACTATCTTCAAGACCACGCTTCCATTGTGAAAAAACAAGGCAAGAGTGTGTGTTTGCGTTGTCACTCAAGCGAGGGTTGCCAAGATTGCCATGCCAAACATGTGCATCCCGGCGGGCCTCAGACGATAAAAAAGAATGAGGAGGCCGGACGGTAATGGAAACTACCAAAGGCGTCTCAGTGTTTTTGTCGCCGGAGCGATTCGCGGCGGTCGGCGAACTTTTCGGCTCGCCTGCCTCGGATCCCCGCGTGTTCGCCGCGCTGGTATTGATGGCCATCATTGCATTCCTGCTGGTGATACTCATTATCCTGTTCATTTTCGTTCCGCGTAAAAGAATCAAGTTGGTTCAAAAGAAGCGGTTTATTCCTGCCGATCGCATCGGACAGGTTCCGGAAGAGGATTTGCCGACGATTTATAAAGATCGCGACGGAAATGTCATTACCATCGGGAAAAAGCAAAATGAAGATGTGCATCCGAGGGCCGGTGCGGCTCGAGTCAAGGCGCGAGCCGGAGTATTCTCGCTGGTTGCAGCACTCGTTCTGCTCATTGGGGTTATCGTTGCTTACGGCTATTCGACCTCCGATAGTTATTGTGCTAACGCCTGTCACGGCGCTTCCGCGCATGTCCTAAAAGCGGAAAGGGTGCATCACGCCGATTGTGTGGGCTGCCATGCAGGCCCCCGCTGGACAGCGCCTCTTTCAAATACTTCGTTCGTGCTCTCCCGTTTTGCTCTTCTGGCAAAGGCTGATGTGGGAGCGACTCCGGTGGCCAATGAGCGGTGCCTGCACTGTCACAAGGATATTTTGAGTAAGACGATCACAACCGACAACGGCATTCGCATGAATCACACGCAGCCCGTCGCGCAAGGTCGCACATGCACAAGCTGTCATGAGTCGATCGGTCACATAACCGGCTCGGGGTATACGTCGGGAATGGCACCCTGTCTCGAATGCCATAACAACGGCGACCTTGAAGTAACCGGTGGTTTGAGCAAATCGGCTTCGAGCCGGTGCAATACGTGTCACGAAGAACGTGTGGCGCTCAGCCCGCAGAACGCATACTCCAAAACCATCAAATTCACTCCCGTTGTGACAAAAGATCCGAACTGCGGGGCTTGCCACAACCTGAAGAAAAACTGCAACCCTTGTCATGGGCTGCAACTCCCGCATTCAAAGAGTTTCTTAAAGCACGACCACGCGCGCATCGCGGCGTTCGACGGGAAGAAATTGTGCTGGAAGTGCCATACTGAATACGATACATGCGGCAAGTGCCATGGGGCGTTCAACTCGCATTCGAGCAATTGGAAAACGGAGCATGCCAATCGTCCGAATTGGAGAGAGTGTGGAGGCACGGGTTGCCATCGTCAGGTTCCCGCCGGAAAGGATATTTGTGCGGCCTGCCATACACATTATAAATAGTCGCCGATAGTCTACTACTCGGTAATGCAAAGGTATTGATAAGAGAGGAACGTAATGGAGGAACAATTCGTGGAAGAAAAGCCCGTCGCAGTCGACAAAAAACGCCGGTTGACCAATATCCTTTTCGGTATTGCCATTTTTGGCCTCGTCGTCGTCTTGAGCCTTGTTGCTTACGGTTTGGTGGGGGGAAAGTTCTTCTCCGATCAACCGGCGACGTCTGTTGAAAACAAGTATCAACTCGCTCTCGATGCGTCAAAGAAAAATCCGGCGAGCGGGACCGCAATCGCACAACTTGCAGAAGCTCAATACGCGATGGGCGATAAAAAAGGAGCCTATAAAACGCTTGACGATGGAGACAAGACGACGAAAGGCAAATTGCCGGCATCGCTGTATGTCGTCGCCGCCCGCCTAGGTATTTTGAACCAAGACAACAATTATAAAGAAGTGTTGAGGCTGGCTCCGAGCGCGCGCAACATGGCCGATAAGTGGGTCGTCAAGCAGTCCTCGGCGATGGAGGGCAAGACCACGAACTACGTCGACACAGTCGACTCCAGTCTGGTTATCGATGTGGCGTGGAACATCGGACAAGCCTATATGCAGGATAAGCAATGGGCAAAAGCCCAGCAATCCTATGAAATCGTCATCCAATATGCACCGACGCTTTCCGATGCATGGTACTACCACGGGCTTGCATCCTATGAACTCAAGGAGCGGACGCAGGCCATCGCCTCTTTATCACGTGCGGCTGACTTTTTTCCGACCGATACAAAAATCCAAGCAGCTTTGAAGAAAGCGAAAGAACTGCCTAAAGAAGGAGAGAAAAAATAATGGATCAAGAGCCATCTGTCCAAGGGCCGGACGCCGAGTTGCCGACGAATGGGTTCATTGAAGAGACCGTCGATGTCGTCGATAACTCGAAGTGGCGACTTCTCGCCGCCCTCGCCGCGCTCGCGCTCGTACTCGCCCTGATATGTCTTTTGGTCTATCTGCTCTTCATTGCAAAACCAAAAGGCGCGGCAAACCCCGAGACGACCAACGGCATAACGTGGGTACGTTCGATTTACGGAGCGACATCCGGTGATAAGACGCGCTTGATGGAAGCTCCCCGACAACTGGCGTTCGACAAGTCCGAAGGAAAGATCTGGGTCAACGCAAACGATTATGCCGTCGTCGTCTACAAGTCGGACGGGATGTTCGATCGTCTTCTCCAAGGTGGGTCGGTCAAGGGTAAAGTGAGCGAAGAAAATGCTTTGGCTCCTCGCTCACTCGATATAACCGATGACGACGAGCTCCTTATCGTTAACGCTGCCGTAAAGGACATGCCGTTTTTGTTCTCCGAGGAGGGCAAGGAGATCAAGGCGTACGGGATTAAGAACGTGCTCGATATTTCTTCTTCGGGCGACTATGTCGCGGTATCGACCACGGACAATACGCTCGGCCTCTTTACGAAGAATGAAGCAACCCCGTTGTTCATCATCAATAACGACGGCAAGGGGCATGGCTTCAACTCCATCAGGGGAGTCTATGTCGACAAAGAAGGCAACGTCTATGCTTCCGATTCATATAACGGACAGCTGGACAAATTCAATAAATCCGGAAAGCTCGTGTGGAGTGTCGGTACGCGACCGAGCACGAACAAAGATCAGATGAAAGCGAAAGCCGAAAACGCGAAGCGTCCATTCGAGTTGCCCATGGGGCTTACCGAAGACGGCAACGGACGGATATGCGTTGTCGACGCATACAAATTCAACATTACTGCGATAAACGCCAAGACGGGGAAAATCGTGGGAACGTATGGCGACTATGGAAGCAGCGAAGGACTTTTCGACCAGCCGTGGGATATCGATTACGACGCGACGCGCGATTGGTTCGCCGTCTCCGATACCATGAACAATCGTGTCCAAATCATACGTATTCCCGACAGTGCACCTCTGGCAAAATCGATTCTTTCCCGTTTTGCGCAACTCTTCGATACACCGTGGTGGATTTGCGCCCTGCCGTTTATCATTCTGGCTATTCTTGGATTCGTAGCCTTGGCCCGACGCAGAAAAGCGGCCAAGCTCGACCAAGAAGCAATCGACGCTCTCTGAGAGCCGTCGAAATAATTTAGACCCTTTTGAGTTTGGGGGAGGAGGTGGCCCGCATCAATTTGCGGGCCATCACTCTATTTTTTCGCTAAGCAGAACGGTATTTACGCTAAGATGGTCTCAGGCGATTATCGATAGGATTCGTCGAAAATCCATGAGAACTATAGATTCATTCGGAGGCATTTTTTTATGGCCCGTTATAACGTGACGCTCATTCCCGGAGACGGTATCGGTCCCGAAATAACCGATGCGATGCGTCGAGTCGTCGAGGCGACCGGTGTCGAAATCGAGTGGGATATCCAGGCTGCCGGTGCCGCCGTGATCGAAGAGGAGGGGACTCCGCTCCCCCGACGCGTCATCGATTCCATCAAACGACACAAAGTCGCGATAAAAGGGCCCGTCACCACGCCTGTCGGTACCGGTTTTCGCTCGATCAACGTCGCGCTCCGAAAAGAGCTCGACCTTTTCATAAACCAACGTCCCTCGCTCAGTATTCCTCATTCAGGTGCACGCTACGACGATGTCGACCTTGTGATTTTCCGCGAGAACACCGAGGATCTCTATGCCGGGATCGAATTCGAGATGGGGTCGAAAGGTGCGACCGAATTGCGTGAGATGCTGCGTTCGCTCGGGGCCGGGAAGATCGCCGAAGACGCCGGAATCTCCATCAAGCCCATTTCCGTCCATGGGTCACGTCGAATCCTCGAGGCGGCATTCGAGTACGCGGTCGCCAACGGACGTAAAAAAGTGACGGCGGTCCATAAAGCGAACATCATGAAACATTCGGACGGGCTCTTTCTGTCGATCGCGCGCAAAGTCGCGGCCGAATATGCGGACAAGGGAATCGAGTTCGACGACATGATCGTCGATGCGACCTGTATGAACCTCGTAATCGACCCCTCCCGATTCGACGTCATCGTCACAACGAACCTTTACGGCGATATCATCTCAGACCTCTGCGCCGGTCTGGTCGGCGGTCTCGGCATGGCTCCCGGCGCCAACATCGGCTCCGAAGAGGCGATATTCGAGGCAGTCCACGGAAGTGCTCCCGATATCGCCGGCCAAGGCATCGCCAATCCAACGGCCATCTTCTTGACGAGCGCTATGATGCTCACCCATCTCGGAGAGCGGGAAGCGGCTGCACGTATCACAAGCGCGGTGACCGCGGTTATTTCCGAGGGCAAGACGATTACCGGTGATTTGAAGAAAATAAGGACGGGAAGCGTTTCCGGAGCTGCGACGACCGATGAATTCACCGATGCAGTCATAGCTCGGCTCTAATCTCAAAAGAGATCCATTCTTCACTCATGGTCGAGGAGCATTCATGAAGTTGGAAGATAAGTTAAAGAACGGAACCGCCGTTTTTGGTGTCGTCGGTTTGGGGTATGTCGGATTGCCTCTGGCTGTCGAGATGGGCAAGGCCGGTAGCGATGTCATCGGTTTTGAGGTTTGCGCGGAGAAGTCCGATTTGGTAAATGCGGGAAAGAGTTATATTCCCGATGTGCCTGCTGAAGATCTTGCCGATTTGGTGAAGCGTGGAGCTCTGCGCGCAACGACTGATTTTTCGCAAGCATCCCTGTGCGATTGTATAGCGATTTGCGTACCGACGCCTCTTGATAAGATGCGCGACCCTGATGTGAGTTTCATGGTGAGCGCAGCTCAAGAAATCGCCCCCTACATCACCGCCGATACGTTGGTCACTTTGGAGTCGACGACCTATCCTGGCACCACAGAGGAGATTCTGATGCCGATTATCGAATCGACGGGGTTGAAAGTCGGTGAAAGCGTTTTCCTCGCCTTTTCTCCCGAGCGCGTCGATCCCGGCAACCCGGTTTATCAAACCAAGAATACGCCCAAGGTCGTCGGAGGCTGCACTCCCGCGTGCACACGACTGGCCGTCATGTTCTATGAACGGTTTCTGACCACGATCGTCCCGGTAAGTTCATCCCAGGCTGCCGAGATGACCAAGCTGCTCGAAAACATTTTCCGTTGCGTGAACATCGCACTTGTCAACGAACTCGCACAGCTCGCCGATCGTATGGACATCGATATCTGGGAGGTCGTCGATGCGGCGAAAACCAAGCCTTTCGGGTTCATGCCGTTCTATCCGGGTCCGGGTCTGGGCGGGCACTGTATCCCCGTCGATCCGTTCTACCTGAGCTGGAAAGCGCGCGAGTTCGATTTCCAAACCGAATTCATCGATCTCGCGGGCAAAGTGAACGAGGATATGCCGTACTTCGTCGTCGAACGCCTCATGAACGCGCTCAATACGCAGCGCAAGCCGCTCGCCGGCTCACGCGTGCTTGTTCTCGGAGTCGCCTATAAGAGCAATATCGGCGACATGCGGGAGAGCCCCGCCACCAAAGTCATCGACTTGATGGCCGCCAAAGAGGCCGAGATCGTCTACCATGACCCCTTCGTCGATTCGTACAACTACGACGGACTCGAAATCCCAAGGGTCGAGCTGACGGTCGACCAGATCGAGGCGGCCGATGTCGTTTTGATCCTAACAGCGCATGACGATGTCGATTACGGACTCGTGGCGCGACACGCTCCTCTCGTGTTCGACACCAGAAATGTGATGAAATCATACGCTTCACCCAACATCGTTCGGCTCTGAGCTCCTTTTTTTGGCAAGGCGGTGTCGAAAACGGTCTGGGTTGTATTGAAAATAACTTACGTGCTACACTGAAAATCCGCGCGGGCATTACGCTGGATTTCAGGCTTCGCGGCGGTGTTTACAATTGAAAAGTAAGGCTATGACGAAGAGAGTAGAGGCCATCTGCGCCCCCAGAGAGTCGGGATATCAGCTGGAAGCCCGATGCACAGACGTCTTGAAACACCACTTCACCAGCCACCTGGAACAAAGTCTTTTCAGCGCATGGACGACCTCCGCGCGCTGGAACTGACCGTTAAGCCGGGTCGGTGGCAACCGTTATCTGCCGTATCGGTATATCGATATACACCAATTCTCGGTGACTTTGAAAACGGCATGATGCCTTTTTCTCGAAGTCGCGCTTTGAGACGCGGTGGGGTTTTCTCTTTCATACCATGCGGCTAACTTGCTCATCACCCGGCGGAAAAGGTGTGAGATGGACAAGATCGGCAAACGCATGGATTCAGACAGTCGGCATGGTTCCGACAAAAAAGACAAGACGGCTAAAGCTCACAAGGCAAAATCGCTCAAGCTCACGGGAGCTCGCGCTTTCGTGGAGTGTCTGCGTGAGCAAGGCGTCGAGCAGATTTTCGGCTACCCGGGTGCCGTCGCCTTACCGCTCTTCGACGAGCTCTACGATGCGCCCGACATAGCGGTCCTCCTCCCGCGCCACGAGGCTGCCGCCGTACATATGGCCGACGGCTACGCCCGTTCCACCGGCAAAGTCGGCGTCGTGCTTGTCACGAGCGGTCCCGGTGCCACCAATACCGTAACCGGAATCGCCAACGCGTACATGGATTCCGTTCCCGTCGTCGTGTTCACCGCGCAGGTCGCCACCTCGGTGCTCGGAACCGACGCGTTCCAAGAGGCCGACATCACCGGAATAACGCTTCCCATCACCAAACACAGCTATCTCGTCAAATCAGGCGAGGAACTCTGCTCCGCCATTTCAGAAGGATTCCACATCGCCTCGACGGGGCGTCCCGGGCCGGTCGTCATCGACATACCGGTCGATGTCGCACAGGCTGTGTTCGATTTCGTACCGAGCAGTCGCGTCCAAGTGCCCGGCTATAAGCCGACGACACGCGGCAATGCCAAGCAGATCCTCCAGGCCGCAGATGCTTTGAAAAAGCATGCCCGTCCGGTCCTCTACGTCGGAGGCGGTGTCATCGCCGCCGGGGCGTCGGCCGAGCTCAAAGAGCTTGCCGAGTCGATGGAGATTCCCGTCGCCACCACATTGATGGCGCGCGGCGTCTTCCCCGAAGACCACCATTTGTGGATCGGTATGCCGGGAATGCACGGTGCGAAGTACACCAACTATGCTATGTCGGAAGCAGACCTCATCGTCGCGGTCGGCGTTCGTTTCGACGATCGCATCACCGGAAAAGTTTCCGAGTTCGCCAAGAACGCCTTCATCATCCACATCGATATCGATCCGGCCGAGATCGGCAAGATCAAGGCCGTCGACGTTCCCATCGTCGGAGATGCGCGCGATATCTTAGGGCGGATCGTCGAGACCCTCGAAAAAGAGGAGGCTCAGCCGATGTCGCGTACGTGGCTTGAGCGCATCGACGAGTGGCGCGATGAGAACCCCTTCGAATACGATGAGGCGGCGGGGAAGAAGAAGGTCCTTCCCGAAGTCATCATCGAGCATGTCATGAAGTTCGCTCAGGGCCGTGACACGATATTTGCGACAGAAGTCGGCCAAAACCAGATGTGGGCCGCCCAATATGCGCATCCGCGCGGCGCACGCAGGTGGATCACCAGCGGGGGGCTGGGAGCCATGGGATTCGGATTCCCGGCAAGCATAGGTGCCCAGATCGGCAATCCGGAATCGCTCGTCGTCTGTTTCGCCGGCGACGGTTCCCTCCAGATGAACATCCAAGAACTCGCCACGGTGTCGAGCAACGATATCCCGGTCAAGGTCATCGTGCTCAACAACGGGGCGCTCGGCATGGTCCGCCAGTGGCAAGGGCTCTTTTACAACGAGCGTTTCGCCGCCTCCACGCTTCCCGCCGACTGTCCCGATTTCGTGTTGCTCGCCAAAGCTTACGGCATACTCGGCTTGCGCATCGATAAACCTTCACGAATCGATCCCGTTTTGTCGGAAGCGTTCCAGCATGACGGCCCCGTGCTCATCGACTGTCGTATCCCCGCCGACGAGATGGTGTTTCCTATGGTCGCGCCCGGTGCCTCAGTCGCACAGATGCTCGGGGGAGTTCCCGGAGAGGGCATACACACGATGATCGATGCGCATGCGTCGCGCAAGGAGGCCAAATAATGCAGCATACCATTTCGGTTCTCGTCGAGAACAAGCCGGGCGTCTTGACGCGGGTGACGTCTCTTTTTGCTCGCCGCGGATTCAACATCGATTCCTTGGCGGTGGGAGAGACCGAGGATTCCGGCATATCCCGCATAACCGTCGTGACGGGTGCCGAGTCGGCCCCCCTCGAACAGATCACCAAACAGGTGTACAAACTGATCAACGTCCTCAAGGTGACCACGCTCACGCCGCATGATTCGATCTCCCGCGAGCTCGCGATGTTCAAAGTCATCTGTCCTCCCGAGCGCAGGCATGAGGTGTTCGCCATCGTGAACGTCTTCGAGGCGAAGGTCGTCGACGTCTCGAAGGACTCGGTCATGGTCGAGGCGACCGGGACCGCAGACAAGCTCGAATCGCTGGAAGATATTTTCAAAGGTTATGGAATCAAGGAGATGGCGCGTACCGGCGTCATCGCACTCGGCCGCGGTTCCAAAGAGAAGTAGAGGTGCGCGAATATGACAGACGATAAACATATCGAGCGTGATACGGACGCCGCACGCAAACCGGCCCACATCTACAAAGAGCAGGATTGCGATCCCGAGCTCATCACGAACACCGTGGTGTCCATCATCGGATACGGAGCGCAAGGCCATGCGCATGCGCTCAACCTCAAGGACTCGGGCGTGCGCGTCATCGTGGGGCTTCGGCCCGGCAGTCCCAACCGAGAAGTCGCACAAGCCGCGGGATTCGAGGTGGAGGGTATCGAGGAGGCCACCAAGCACGGCGACCTCATCATGATGCTCATCCCCGATGAGATCCAAACCGAGACATATCGTGAGCACATCGAACCGTACATGACCGCGGACAAGACGCTCGCGTTCGCGCACGGGTTCAATATCCTCTTCGAAAAGATCAAGCCATCGCCCGACATAGATGTCATCCTGATCGCCCCGAAAGGGCAGGGCCACATGCTGCGACGGATGTTTACGATCGGTTCGGGAGTTCCCGGCCTTGTCGGCGTCGCCCAAGACGTGTCCGGCCGCGCGTGGGGTATGGCGTTCAGCTATGCCCAGGCGATCGGGTGCGCACGCATGGGGATTCTCAAGACGACGTTTGCGGAGGAGGCGACGTGCGACCTCTTCGGTGAGCAGGCGGTTTTATGCGGAGGAGCGATGGATCTTATGCGCGCCGGATTCCAGACGCTCGTCGATGCCGGCTATCAGCCTGAGATCGCCTATTTCGAATGCATCCATGAGATGAAACTCATCGTCGATCTGGTCTACGAGAACGGGTTCGGCGACATGTTCAAGGTCATATCCAATACCGCCGAGTTCGGCGGGTACCGCACAGGCAAGACTATCATCACCGACGAGACGCGCGCTGCCATGAAGGCGTGTCTGAAGGATATCGAAGACGGCACGTTCGCCTCCGCATGGATGGACGAATGTACGACGCCGCAAGGGGAGGCCGACTTCGCCGTCGAGCGCGCGGCACATGCAAAGGGCCTCGAAGAAACCGTCGGGAAACGATTGCGCTCAGCGTTCACCCCTCCGAAAAAGTAGCGATCCGTCCACAAGAGCAGCAAGATGAAAGGGAACAGACATGAGCATGCAAAAGAAATACCTGATGACACCGGGACCGACGCCGGTGCCCGCAGAGGTACTGCTGAAGATGGCATCGCCGATGATCCACCATCGCACGCCTGACTTCTCGGCGGCGTTTCGCGCGAGCATCGAAGGGCTCAAGTACGTGTTCGAGACCGAGAAGAGCGACGTGTTGCTGTTCGCCTCGTCGGGGACCGGCGCGATGGAATCGGCCATCGTCAACACGCTTTCCGCAGACGATACCGTCATCATCGCCCGCAACGGTAAGTTCGGCGACCGTCAGATGCAGATCTGCCAAGCCTACGGCGTGAAGGTCGAAGACCTCGAATACGAGTGGACGCAGACTGTCAAACCCGCCGACATCGAAGCGAAACTTGCGGCGCTTGTCGCCGAAGGCATCACTCCCGCCGCAGTGATCGTGACGCAGTCGGAGACCTCGACAGGTGTACTCAACGATGTCGAGGCGATCGGAGCGATCGTCAAAAACTACCCCGACACCATCCTCATCGTCGACTCCATCACCGGTATCGGTGCCGTCGAGTGTAAGACCGACGAGTGGGGCCTCGACGTGGTTATGACCGGTTCGCAAAAAGGACTCATGCTCCCGCCGGGTCTGGCCGCGCTCACCATCTCTCCGAAAGCGTGGAAGGCCTACGAGCGCTCGACGTTGCCGAAGTTCTACTTCGATTGGATGAAGTACAAGAAGAGCGTCGACAAAGACACCACGCCGTTCACCCCGGCAGTCTCTCTCGTGCTCGGACTCAACGAGTCCCTTGCGATGATTCGCGAGGAGGGCCTCGAAAACACTATCGCTCGCCACTCACGCTTGGCCGAGGCGACCAGGAAAGGGTGCGAGGCGCTCGGGCTTGAGATCTTCGCGCCGCAAGACGGACGCGGTAGTGCGGTGACCCCCGTATGGGTTCCTGCAGGTATCGATGGCAAGCAGATCGTCAGCGTGCTCAAGAATCGTTACGGTGTGACGATCGCCGGCGGGCAAGACCATCTCGTCGGGAAAATCATCCGTATCGGCCACCTCGGCTATTTCGGGGAGTTCGACATCATCACGACGCTGTCGGCTCTCGAGATGACACTCGCCTCGCTCGGTTACGAGTTCGAGCGCGGTGCGGGGATCAAGGCCGCTGAAGAAGTATTCATGGCGCAGGATTAATCAGGATGGAGAACACGATGCGTGTACTGGTTGCAGAGAAAATCGCCGCTCGCGGCATAGAGATCTTACAAGAGAAGTTCGATGTGGATATCGAGCTCTCACTGACCCACGAGGAGCTCGTGGAAAAAATCGTCGACTATGACGCGTTGATCGTCCGTTCCGCCACGCAGGCGACGCGCGACGTCATCGAGGCGGGCAAGAACCTTAAGGTGATCGGGCGTGCAGGAGTCGGTGTCGACAACGTGGATGTGACCGCCGCCACCGAGCGCGGCATCATCGTGTGCAACGCGCCGACGTCCAATATCGTTTCCGCTGCGGAGCAGACGATGGCGCTTATGCTCGCCTGCGCCCGCAAGACGCCGCAGGCGAACGCGTCGATGAAGGCGGGGAAGTGGGAGCGCTCAAAGTTCACGGGCACCGAACTGTTCGAGAAGACGCTCGCCATCTTCGGGCTCGGCCGTATCGGTTCGCTCATCGCCGAGCGCGCGACGGCGTTTGGCATGCGCGTCATCGCCTATGACCCCTATGCAAGCGAGGCGCGTGCGCAATCGCTGGGCGTCGAACTCATGACGGAACCCCGAGAGATCATGAAACAGGCCGACGTCATCACCGTGCACCTTCCGAAAACCAAGGAGACCATCGGCATGTTCGATGAGAGCAGCTTGGAGTATATGCGCGATGGCGTGATCCTAGTCAACGCAGCCCGTGGAGGGATCTACGAGGAGGAGGCGCTCGTCTCAGGCCTTCGTAGCGGGAAGATCGGCGCTGTGGGCATCGATGTGTGGGAGAAGGAGCCGTGCACCGATTCACCGTTGCGCGAGTTCGACAACGCGATCATGACACCCCACCTCGGTGCTTCGACCAAAGAGGCCCAGGCGCGTGCCGGCATCCAGATTGCCGAATACGTCTCCCTCGGTCTCGAGGGACGCATGGTCGCCACCGCGGTCAACGTCACTCCGGTGCCCGCCGACGTCATGGTCAAAGTGCGCCCCTATATCAATCTCGCCCAGGATATGGGCACCATGGCCGCACAGCTCATCACCGGCGGTATCGAGAAAGTCGAGATCACCTCGGTCGGTCTGCTCTCCGAGATGGATACGCGCATCATCACGACCGCCGCTTTGAAGGGCATGCTTGCCAGCGTCACGAGCGATCCGGTCAATTTCGTCAATGCGAACTACTTGGCCGAGGTGCGCGGTATCTCGATCGAAGAGAAGAAGCGCGTCGACGTCTATGACTACACCTCGTTGGTCATCTTGGAAGTCACCACGTCGACAGGTACGGTCAAGATCGCCGGTAGCTGCATCGGGAAGAACAACGATCCGCGCATCGTGAGTCTATTCAGCTACGATCTCGACATCGCCCCTTCCGAACATATGGCGTTCTTCCTGTATCCGGACCGCCCCGGCGTCATCGGCAAAGTCGGAACCGTATTGGGCTCGGCGGGCGTCAACGTCGGTCTCATGCAGGTGGGAAGAAGCGAGACGGGCGGACAGGCGCTCATGGCCATCGCCGTCGACACCCCGCTTTCGGCGGCCATCCTCACCGAGCTCACTTCGACTTCCTCGGGGGAGCCGATGGACGAAGCATGGTACGTGCAACTCTAAATGTCGATGAGGCGTGCGCTATGAAGATAAAGATATTCGATACGACGTTGCGCGACGGCGAGCAATCGCCGGGCGCTTCGATGAATACGGCCGAAAAGCTTGAGATAACCCGTGAGCTGATCCGTCTCGGAGTCGATGTCATCGAGGCGGGATTTCCCGCCTCGAGCAAAGGCGATCTCGGCGCGGTCGCACGAATCGCCGCAGAAGTCGGGGACAAAGCGGTCGTGTGTGCGCTTTCGCGCGCGGTGGAGCACGATATCGACGTGGCCGCACAGGCTCTGAGCGGCGCGGTCCGCGGGCGGATCCACGTCGGGTTCGGAGTCTCACCGATCCACCTGGAAGCCCTCGGGCTGACTGAGGAACAAGCCGTGAGGAAAGCCTTCGATACAGTCGCCTATGCGCGCACGCTCTGCGAAGACATCCAATTTTATGCTGAGGACGCCACGCGCGCGGACACTGACCTCCTTGTCGAGGTGTGCCGGGCGGCAATCGCCGCGGGAGCCTCGACGCTCACCATACCTGACACCACCGGGTGCGCCTACCCCGCGCGGTACGGCGCCCTTATCGAAACGGTCAAGGAACGCGCGGTCGAAGGCCGCGAAATCGGGATCTCGGTCCATTGCCATAACGATCTGGGGCTTGCCGTGGCCAATTCGCTTGCGGGCATAGCCGCCGGTGCCCGCCAAGTCGAATGCACCGTGAACGGCCTCGGTGAGCGTGCGGGAAATGCCGCCACCGAAGAGGTGGCGATGGCGTTTTTGGGGGATCCGGATATCGACGATCCGCGGTTGAACCTCGTGACAGAAGAACTGACGCGAGCATCCCGACTGGTATCGCACGTCACCGGTATCAAGGTCGCACCCAACAAGGCGATCGTGGGGGCCAACGCGTTCGCGCATGCGAGTGGAATACATCAGGCGGGCGTTCTCAAGAATCCGCTTACCTATGAGATCCTCGATCCGAAAACCGTGGGTGCGGCCGGTACCGAGATCGTTTTGACCGCGCGCAGCGGACATCATGCGCTCAGGCATCGTCTCGAACGGTTGGGCTACACCTTGCCGACGCAAGAATTCGACCATATCTACGAGGCGTTCATCGAACTGGCCGATAAGAAGAAGGAAATATACGACGAGGACCTCGAGTCGATGATCAGCGAGGACAGCCGTATACAGAACGGAGCGTTTCGACTTGAGCGCCTCCAGGTCAGCTGCGGGTCCCCGGGGATCCCGACCGCCACCGTCGAGTTGCTCACGCGCGAAGGCGAGCGGTTCATCGATTCGAGCCACGGCAACGGTCCCATCGAGGCGGTCTACAACGCCATAAACAGGATCCTGCAGGTGGAAAACGAGCTCACCGAGTTCTCTATCCAGTCGATCACCCGCGGTATCGACGCTATAGGTGAAGTGACCATCAGGATAAAGTCGGACTCAGGCCGCGTCTATGCCGGCAGAGGTGCACATCCCGATATCATCGTCGCGGCTGCTCGCGCCTACACCAATGCACTCAATCGGTTGATGCTTAACGAAGTGGCGGACTGAAACGATTTGTTTCCGCGCGCGTGAGCTGACATAAAAATACCGCCCCGTTTTTGCGGAGCGGTATTTTTATCTGATGAACCTATCGAGGGAGCAGAGCGACTACTCGTCGCTCTGCGTCGTCTCGGACGGACCGCTCTCATCGATCTCATCTTCGTCGGTTTCGTCGTCAAGGATGTAATCCAAAGACGAGTCATCCGGAGAATGATTGCCTTTTACCAGCACGTAGATCAGAATACCGATCGCGATTGCGAGCAGAACGCCCGTGGCGATTATCAGGTAGGTGTTCATCGAGTTCTTGCCTGACTTGGCGGTGGAAGAAGTGCTCTCGCTTGCGATCTTGGCGTTGTTTATAAACGCCATCTGCACGAGCTTCTGCTTGCCGGCTTTCGCGTCGGTGAATATGGTTCCGTAGAGATTCTTGCCCTCGGCGTTCTGCCCGAGCAAGGAGATGTTTTTCCCGATGCCCGTATTATTGTCAGGTGCGGGGGTGAGGATGGCCATGCGCTTCACGTCGTATGACGGGGTCCACGCCATGCCGTATACGATGTGTCCGGTCGAACTGACGGTGAGGGGATCGCTTTTGAACGACATTCCGAACGCCCTTTTCGAGTCGATCGTTATGGAGTAGGTATTGACGGTCTTGCCCTTTTTAATGGTGTAGTCGACCTTCGTGGTTTTAGTTGGAGAGGCGGCGTCGAACGTATAGGCTTTTTTCGCGGTGAAAAAAATAGGAGCCTTGACTTCAACGGTCACGGGGTAGACTTGATCTATGGGCAACTCGCCCTTGACGTCGACAGGCACTTTCCCGGTTATCGCCGAGCCGGCGATAATCTGCAGATAGTCGAGTTGCTTGACGGGAGTGGCTGCTCCGGCAATCGCGGACCCGCTTAAGAGTGCCAAACACAGAGCGATGGATGCTGGTAAACGAAGAGTCTTGATTGACATTCATTTCCTCCTAAAACCCTTATACTGAGAGCCTGACGGCTGGGCAATCTCACTTATAATACCTTAAAGGTTCACAAAAAAATGTGTTAATTAAATTCCAGTCCGTTGTGAATCAACATGATATATACACATCGATATCAAGAACCCGTCGCTTCGTGGCATACTTTAACGGATGTCATCGATGAACGACAAGACCGGAAAGTAGAGACTGCGTGTCGACCTCAACGAAAGTCGATAAGGGCCACTTGGTTCTCAACACAATTTTCAACACGCTGGCACAGCTTGTGTCGCTCGTGTCGGTGTTTTTTTTCACGCCGTTGTTGGTCAAAGACTTCGGACAGACGCAGTACGGACTTTATATTTTGGCGGGCTCCGTTGTCGCATATGCCGCGATTTTCGATTTCGGGATTGGAACGGCGCTTATCAGAAACGTCGCCGAAGCCGATGCCCTAGATGACAATGAGAAATTGCACGAGGATATACAAAGCGCCCTGGTGATAAACCTGGCGATCGGTGCCCTCGTCGCGCTCGTCATGTTCGTTCTCGGAGTCTATGTCCAAACGCTCTTCAAAATCAGCCCGGCGCATGCCTACTCTCTGCGGTGGCTTCTGTGGATAAACGGAGGTGTGCAGTTCTTTTACTGGCCTCTTTCGACGGCCCGTTTAGTCTTATCCGGCCTCAAGCGGTATCGCTCCGTCGCCACGACCTCGGTCTTCATCGTCGTGGGAACCATGACCTCGATGGCATTCGTCGTAATAGCCCATGAAGGTCTCATCGTATTGTCGTTGCTCGCCGGTTTCATGCTGCTCGCCGGTCACGCGAGGAATGCCGTTCTCGTCATCAAGTCGCTTCCGCCGGTCCGTGCCGGTAGGAGCGTCGTCTCTTTCCATAAGGTGTCCACGGCGACGATCAAAGGAATGCTTATCGCGGGCGTTCCTCTTTTCGTCATTCAACTCACGTCGGCACTCATGCGCGATCAAACCGACAAGGTCATCCTCGGTGTGATGGTCGGGGGAGCGGCCGTCGCCCTCTACGAGGTCGGTTCGAAATGCAGTTTTCTCGTCTCATACCTTATATCGTTGATGTGTTCGGCCGTCTTGCCGGTCATCACGAACCTCGAAGCGCAGAATCGGAAAGACGACTCACGGAATTTTTTTGCACGGGGAACCCGCTATATCGCAATCGTCACACTTCCCGTCGCTGTGGCGCTCTTCTTGCTTTCGCGACATTTCATAGTTACATGGATGGGACCGGGCTACGGTGACTCGGTTCTGATCCTGCGTTTGCTTATCGGATCGCAAATCCTTATGCCGTTTTATATTCTGGGAGATTCGCTGTTGATCGCGCGGAAAAAGTACTCCTATTGGATCAAGGTCAGTGTCATCGTCGCCCTGCTCAATGTCGGACTGAGCGTCCTATTCGTCTATCGATACGGTATCTGGGGCGTAGCGTTGGGAACGCTGGCGGCGAACCTCGTCGATTTCCCCCTGCGGGGATCCTATGTCATTCGCGAGGCCGGATTGAAGTTGCGCACCTGGATCGAAGTCTGCATGTGGCCGGCGGTCCCCGCTCTGCTTTTGCTCGTCGGCTGCTATTGGGTGCTCGTTCGAACGACGCTCTTCGCCACGCTTTTAGGGGTGGTCGCAGGTTTCGGCATAATGGTCGCCGTGTACTGGGCGTTCATGTATATCGTAGGCCTGAAACCGTGGGAACGGCAACAGGCGATCGGGTTCGCGAGACGGCTTTTGCGTGGGGTGGGGCGCTCGTAGCCGACACGCTTTGAGGTCATATCCTGTGCTCTCTGTGAATCTTATGGAGAACATATGCACGGCTTCAAGAAATGAGATGTGAGTTTTTCGGGGTATGCTACACTTGTCGAGGTTTGAAAACCCTCTCGTTTCTATGCGCGCGAGGGCTGGATATAGAGCAAGTAGAAATATCGAAGCGATATCTAGCAATGTTGGAGGAATGCATGTCAGAGACGAACGAGTCGGTGGCAGTACCGGATACGTCACCAGCACCCCCAGAGACGAAGTCTCGCAAGGAAAAAAAATCACGTAACGTCAAGAAAGTAAATCCCAAGAGCATGTGGAGCGACCCGGTGGTCGCATTTATGGGTTTGATGGTCGTCGCGCTCATCTTAGCCGCGCTCGCCTTTGTGACGGTTGCGCTTATCAGAGGCTACATCGGCTCATCCGCGCCGACGAATGTCGACCAAGCATCCCTTGTACGCACCTCGCAAGATGCGAGCCAATACAAAGACGATGCCAATCTCTACTACAAATACGTCATGCAACTCATCGCCAACAAACAATACACGTCCGCTCAAGAGAAGATCGACAGCGGTCTCAAGAAGTTCGCCAAGACCGATGCCTACGACCAGAGCATGATGGTGGCACAGGCGTATCTCTATGCGGCGAAAAACGATCTCCCCGCCGCGGTCAAGGCGGGGGTTGCCGCAAAGGCCGAGATGACGAAGCAGTATAAGATCCTTCTGAAAAGCGATCAACAACCGAACTCGGCGACCGCCTACGGTATCAGCGATAACTTCTATTCGATGCAGCTGTTGCTCGGCGGCGTCTACGCCCAGCAGCATAAATATCCGGCAGCCATCAAGGAACTGAAGGCTTACCTCGCTATCACCGACAACTCGATGCAGGCGGGAGTCTGGATCGACCTCGGCGATGCCTACGCAAAGAACGGCGATACGAAACTGGCGCAAAAAGCATACAAGACCGCGTTGAAATATGAGCCGGATAACACCGAGGCGAAAGCAGCACTGGCCAAGTTAGGAGCAAAATAAATGAGTGAAGACTATTCGCAAATTTCGGCGCCGGACTCAGGCGAGCAGCAGGTTCTGGCTGCTCCCGATGAGAGCATTTCCGAAAACGAGGATGAGATCGACGAGAAAGTCGTCTCGAGCAAGGGGCGCAAGATCCTTGCCGCCGTTCTCGTCATCCTTGTGCTCCTTCTCTTCGGTATCGGTTTCCTTCTCGTGAAGATGATGCTTCCCAACACCGGAGCCGATAAGGACACCAACGGTGTGACATGGATCCGCTCCGTGTACGGCTTCGGCAACAAGTACGGTGAGCTGACCAATCCGACGAGTACCGTCATCGACCCGGCCAACGGAACCTTCTGGATGACGGACCCCTCGTTCATCCGTCTGGTCAACTATCGTATGGACGGCTCCCTGGTAAAGATCATCGGAAAGAAGGCCAACCAAAAAGGTGCGTTTCGCAACCCGTCGGACATGGCGGTCGGTAACGACGGTCTGATCTATGTCGTCGAAACCACCTATGATGTCGTACGCGTATTCGATAAAACCGGGAACGAGAAAGGTTCGTTCACCGTTCCGAGCCCCTTGAGCGTCGCCGTCAGCGACAACTATATCGTCGTCGGCGCCAATGCCGGCTTTGTCATTATGGACAAGAACGCGAATATCCTCCACTTGATCGGCACCAGCGGTAAGGGTAGCGGCCAGTTCGACAAAGTCAACGGAGTCGCCATCGACGGCGACGACAATATCTATGTCGTCGACACGTTCAACAACCGCATCTCCAAGTGGACGCCGCAAGGCAAGCGCCTGTGGATGGTGCTGGCCGGTTATCCGGGAAACAAGCAGTCGAACGGCCACACGAAATTCCCCACGACCGCCAAGGCTAAACTCGAAGTCCCGATGGGTTGCACGCTCGATGCGAACAACCACCTCGTGGTCATAGACATGCTCAACTTCACCATCTCTCAGTTCGATACGAAGACAGGCCGCTTCATCGCCAAGTACGGGCAGTTCGGTTCAGAAGATGGTAAGTTCTTCTACCCGTCCGACATCGACTACGACGCCAAGACCGATGTGTTCGTGGTCGCCGACAGCGGTGCGAAGCGTGCCCAGATCATCAGGATTCCGAACTCGGGCGGTAATGTACTCTCCAATCTGCGCTCCAACCTGAGCGGTCCTTTGGCGCTGTGCTGTATCCCGATCCTGATCATCCTCATATGCCTCGTCATCGCATACTTCATGCAGCGCAACCGCAAAAAGAAAGAACAAGAGAAATACTTTGAAATCGCTCTTGAAGAACACGCGATTAAAGAGTACATTATAGGTGCTTAAAAATACTTGATCCCGTGGGTCTTAACACCTAAGCCCATGTGATATAAGCGCTAACCGAAGGTTAGAACCCCATCTTGGAAAGGAGGTGCGCATATGAAAAAGATAATTTCAGCTATTTCTACAAACTCAAAAGGAGTCCACACTATGAAGAAAACTTTCCAGGTGCTCGCTCTTACTGCAGTGCTCGTCTTTGCTTTCGCCACTGTAGCATCAGCTAAGTACGCTTCGTACGACAATAAGGCAAACTACCTGTCATGGACAGGCGCCAACGTGCTGTACAACGCAATCAACGGCACAACCGGTGCAACGCAAGCAAACACCTCACCTCACGGTGGATACACCCAGACCTCAGTGAAGTGCGCCGTCTGTCACTCGACTCACCGTGCATTTTCTGGTAACACCGATGCGGCAGGCGTAACTACCGCTCGTACCACCGCTGGTCTTGGTTCTAACTACTTCTTGACCAACGGTTCGACCTCTTGCGTCGCTTGCCACGCATCATGGGGCGCTAACCCGTCAAAGGTTCTCGTCGAGGTCGGCACCGGAGCAACCGGTCCGCACATCGGAACCGCCGGTTCGACTTGTACCCAACGTGGATGCCACGGCTCTATGCACGGTATGCATGCTTCGAAGTATGCTGCTGTAAAGAAGTATAACTTGACCAACGAGTATGCTTCAGATCCTTCCCACACGGGCGGAATCAACATCGACACCCAGCTCGACAATGCAATCGCTGCAGGCAACGTCAACTCAGAGATCTCTCTGACCTCGACTTCAGCCGGCATGAAAGCATTCGTCACCGGTTACACTTGTAGCCCTTGTCACTCCAACTCACAGTTCGCTGTTGCGACCTTCGATGAGACCAGCAACGTAACCGCTGCCGTTTCATTCGGCGGCGAAGTAACCAGTGCTGCCACGAGTCCTACGACTCAGGTCATGCGTACTGGTCACCCCTCAGCGGGTGGCGGTGCTTGGGTACCTAACTGCGAAGCTTGCCACGACTTGGTCGGCGTAGCCACCAAGACGACCGCATTCCCGCACGCCAACAAGGGTATCTCGGTCTATGCAAACGGTCGTTACAACTATGAGACCGCTAACTACGGCGGAGACGGCTACTCAAGCGTTTCGAACCCGACTGCCGGTGCAACAACCGAGCAGTATGGTCTCTGGATGACAAGCAACGCATCTGACGCTGCTGACTCACTCGCAACACCTATCGCTGGTGCTTCTACCAACGGCTTTAACCTTCAGGACGGTGCCTGCATCAAGTGCCACAGCACTTCTGAGACAGCAGGATATCCTCTCCCTTAAGGTCTGAAACATATCTAAAGCATTCGCTTTAACATATGATTCGAAAACCGCCCACGCAAGTGGGCGGTTTTTTTGTCGCCGATCGGGGAATAATGAAAGGGGTCGCAAGCTGTTTGCGCAGGGATTATGTATTTGATGGTAATTGTTCGGTAACGTCTTTTTAATAAAGTAGATAACACTTATAATTGAAACGAACGTTGTATCAATAACTTCGGTATGAAGAATCATAAGGAGGGTCGTCCGTGAAGCGAACGCTTATCGTTTTAGGTTTTGCGATTGCATGCGTTTTCATCAATACGACAACTTCTTTTGCAGTGTATGCCGGCTACAATGTATCGTCTGCATACCTTTCATGGGGCGGAGCCGATGAGCTTTACGGAGCCGTCAACTCGACGACGGCGACACAGACGCTCGCGCACGGCGGCTACACGCAGACCTCGGTGAAATGCGCGATTTGCCATTCGACCCACCGCGCTTTTTCCGGTAATACCGCCGTCGACGGTACCACCGTCGCGCGTGTCGCGGCCGGTCTGGGAAGTGACTATTCCTTGACGAACGGTTCTGTCGGGTGTGTTTCGTGCCATGCGGCGTGGGGTGCCGCTCCTTCCGACACACTCGTCGAGGTCGGCCAAGCTACCTCGGGACCGCATATCGGCGACGGTGGCGACACCTGTACGGCAGCCGGATGTCACGGGTCCGTCCACGGAACCGGTCCGCAGTCTAAATATGCCATGGTCCGCAAATACAATCTCACCAATACCCACGAGAACATAGACGACCAGATAACCGCGGCCATCGAGGCCGGTAACGTCGTCAAGGTCGGCTCCACCGATACGGTCGCCACAACGAGCAACAGTACCGACGGCTCCACCGTCGATGTCATCAGCGAAAAATCGCTCGACCAGGCGATGAAGGCGTATGTCACGGGCTATGCCTGCTCCTCGAACGACAACCAGTGCCATGGAGCCTCTCGCTCCGTCGCGAATTCGACCTTTTCGTCCGTCGATACGTCGACGGCGTATACGGCATACGGTCACCTGTCGACTGGCGTTGTCGCGCCTCCCTACGTGCCTACCTGCGAGGGGTGTCACGATGTCATCGGGGTGGCCACCCGCTCGACGGCGTTTCCCCATGCGGACAGGGGCATAAACGTCTATTACGGTCGCTACAACCAGAAAACACAAGAGCCGTTGGTCTCAACGGAATCTACTCCTACGGATGATACGAATGCGACCCGTTACGGATTGTGGATGACGAGTGCCGGTTTCGGCCAAGATGCGACGGCCACACCGCTGGTCGGGCCTGTCGCCGACAAGCTTTCTGATTTCTACGATGCGACCGAGAGCAGCCCGAGTACGGCCGACACGAACATATATAATTTGAAAACCGACGGCGTGTGTTTGAAGTGCCATCCGGCCAGCGATTTGATAAGGTGATAGAGCGTGCCACAGGTTAAGTCGATAATCCGAGTCATCGTTCTGGCGCTTTTCGCGTTGCTTATGGTCGTCGTGTTCTATATCGGGGCCTTGGCCATCGCGCTTCCGGGCTGTGAAAGTTGTCACATCGAAAAAGACGGTACATCGACCGCGGACAAGACGGGCGGCGCGCCGCCCGTCGCGCAAGACCACTCCGTGCATGCATCGGTGAAATGCGTGAAGTGCCATGTCGGTTCCGGATTTTCACAAAGAGTATCATACGGTGCTCGGATGGGCTTTGAGATGATCATCCCGATCGTCCATCAAAACAACTTCGATGCGAACTCCAACTATTCGACACAATGCGTCGCCTGTCACAAGGTGCAAGGCGTCGTCGTCAACAACGGCATAAAGATCAATCACACGAAATGCGTCACGGACGCGAACTGCATCGACTGCCACGGGAAAGTCGCCCATCAGGCGAACGCCGGGGCAGTGACGACCACATACTCCATGGACGGCTGCTATACCTGCCACAGTGGCATCGCCCGCACAGAGGGCTGCTCGCTGTGTCACGCTGACAAGGACGGGCAGAAGCGTCAGAGCTCGACCGCATGGAAGGTCACGCATGGTGTCAACTGGAGGCAGACGCACGGCATGGGGGATCTCAACACCTGTAAAACCTGTCACGCTTCCGCCATGTGCGCGAAATGTCACGGAAGCGATGTCCCCCACGAGAAGGGGTTCTTGGCGCTGCACGGGAAGGCTTCCCAGTCGAAAGCGGCCCGCTGCTACACGTGTCACAAACAAGCCTTCTGCACCGACTGCCACGGTTTTGTTATGCCCCACCCTAAAGGTTTCGTGAAAGTGCATGACAAAGTGGCGAAAGACGACACGGATGCCCGTTGCCTTAAATGCCATGACGCGAAGGACTGCTCGGGATGCCATGCCGCGCACGTTCATCCCGGCGGCTCGATCGGTACGTTGGGCGGTGGCAAAAACTGATGTTTGAGTATCTCTCTAATCTGCTGAATAGGCTGATCAATGCCAACCTGACGTTCCCCACGCTCTCCGAGATCGTCTCCCGCGTCGCCGAAGCGTTCAGCAACCCGCAGGCGGATCCGGTGACGACGTTGATGGCAAGCGTCTTCTTGATGAACATCCTGGCGATCGTGTTGGTCATCGTGCTCTACATCATCATCAAGCGCAAAGATGACTCGACGCTCAAAGAGCAGCGTGAGGAGTTCGATAAAGCACTTATCGAGATCGATCCCGCGAATGAGGGCATGCTGCGTCATGCACGCATAGAGTCACGGTGGTTCATCGTCATGACGACCCTGCTGACGTTTTTCGTATTGCTGGCGGGCCTTGAAGTCACCACGACGCAAAACGCCGTATGTACCTCGTGCCACAAGTCGAGCGTCCATGAAAAGATCACCGGGAGTAAGACGGCCCATCACAATGAAAAATGCGTTTCCTGTCACGAATCCGGTGGTTTTATCGCCGGCATGACGATCAACTTCCTGCCGAGATTGAGCCATATCGCGCAAGGTGCGGTTGCTGCGAACAAAGCGAAGTTGGCTTCCGACGTCGAGGGTAGCGGGGCGGCGGATGCGGCGCTCAAGGTGTCGGCGACCGCCTCGGCCGCGGTCGGCAGAAGCAACTACGGAACTGTCAACACGGGCGCGTGTTTGAAGTGTCACGATGAGATAGAGCAGGGTACAGTGACCAACACTGCCGCAGGAATTCGGATGCAGCATAAGGAGCCTTTACGGGCCGGGGTCCGTTGCCTTGAATGCCACACGCTCAACTCCGGCACCGGGGATATCGCCGCAAAAGGCGGCATGAACAACTGCTTGAATTGCCATGACGGTAAAACCGCTTCGACGACCTGTACCACGTGTCATATCACCGACGACCCGGCAACCGCTTCGGCCTCGAGGATCTCCGGAGTCGGCGAGCAGCTGGTCACCGACTATAACAGCCATTGTTATTCGTGCCATGACCCTGCACCGTGCGACTCATGCCACGGGATCCATATGCCGCACACAGAGGCCTTCAAAACGACCAGCCTGCATGCATATGAAGGTACCAAGGCGTTGTGGACCGGTTCGGGCAAGTGTAGCAAGTGTCATACGGCCACGCATAATTCCTGCACCGGAAAATGCCACCAGCAGCTTCCGCATCACGTGGCGATGGATTCGACGTTCCCGCAAAACCATATGAACAACAGCGGGCTCCAGTCGGCGGGGGTCAACATGGACTGCAGCACCTGCCACCAATTCCTCGATGCGAACGGGAAACCGGCGAAGACGGTCTGTATCGGTTGTCACCGCGGCAAAGGTGCGAAGTAGGCCGGCATAAAACAACTTATTTCGAGAGAGCCTTTATCGCTTGGGCGTAATAGGAATTCGCATCCGTATTGGTCGGATCGATATTTGTCCAACCCTTCAACAAGGCAACGGTGTCTTGGTGGCGACCCGCACGATTGAGCGCGTATCCGCCGATCCCGCGCAGGGACACGGCACCGGGGTTGAGCGCGAGTGCTTTTCTCGTGTAAGAGAGCCCGGAGTCCATATCGGAACTTTTCTGTGTCGCCTCCCACGTCATGTACGAGGCCGTCGCGAGTCCGGCATAAGGCGCATAGTCATAAGGCGTCTGCGCGCTGTTCTTCGCGTACTGTTGCCGTGCGCGGTTCAAATAGGGAAGGTACTTGCTGTCACTCGGGTCGAGATTCTGCGCTCCCGAAAGCCAGATCTGCGCGATATTTTCGTTGAGCTCGACATCGAAGGGGGCGGTACGCGCCGCCGTGTTCAGAAGCGCCAGCGTATTCTTGGTGTCGTTGAGCGCGCGTCGGTAGGTCACGCTTGCTGAGAGCCAACAGACGCCCCAGAGGGCGGCGGCCACATTGAGGGCGCAGAGGAAACCCACCGATACGATGATAATCGTACGCGAAGCATGCGCGGGAGTTCCGCCTTTTGCCGAAGGGGCAGGCGTCGCGGCGATCTCCCTGCCGTTCGGAGCGAGTAACACGCCCAAAGCGACATAGAGGAGCATGAGCCAACTGATCGTCGACATGGCGGTCAGCGAACCAACGAGGACCGCAGCGGTTCCGCACGCCCACGCGGCGTACAGGACGCGGCTTGCGCCCGGCTGCTTACCCTCGACGTTTTTCGGAGTCTTGCTGATGAGCGCGATCGCCTCGAACAGCGCCCATCCTGCAAGAACGAGCGCGAGAAGAGCTGCCGGAATTCCGAGCGTCACCGCATATTGGATGAGAAGGTCGTGAGCATCGGTCATGACGGCTTCCGACCCGTAGAGGAGCGTCGCCTTGGAACGGTGGAGCTGCCATGCGCGCGCATAGTTTGCCGGTCCGGCGCCCAGGATCGGGGAGTCGGCGATCATGGCCGGAGTGTCGCGCCACATCAAGAGTCTGCCGCCGAGTGCCGCTTGTTTGCTGTCGTGCGCTGCGACGGCGATTTTGGATGCGACGGCATCAGCCTGGTCGACCGCCGTCGTCCTTACGGACTGTTTGCCTCCAAAAAAGCGCGCAAGCACCGAGTCGTTGCTTTTCTCGGAAAGAGGGACGGCGATGGCGAGAGAGAGAAGGAGCGTGCCCGCCACGAGGAGCGCAAGCGGTTTCCAACCGTATTTTTTCAGTGCGGCGATCGCGATGAAGGCGATCAGGCCGAACAACAACCCGATGATCGCGCCGCGTGTCAACGTACTCACGCAGGCCCCGCCGACGATGTAGAACAAGGCCCCGTAGATGAGACGATCCCTGCGAGAGGTGCTCACGGTGAAGAGCCCGAGTGCCAGCAGGCTCGGAAGGACCAGATAGTGTCCGAGGAAGTCGGGGTTGCCCAACGTGGAAGTTCCACGTGTGATGGTGTAGGCGGTCTGCCCGGCTTGTGCGATGGTTTTCGCCGTGAAGAAATCGTAGCCGCTCAGACGCTGTATCCACGCGAGTCCGGCGACGACTCCGGCGGAGTAGACGACCGTCTTTGCGAGCGTGATGATTTCTTTCGAGCCTCCGACGAGCTGGGTGGCTAAGAACAGCATCGTGCCTAGGGAGAAATAGGTGAGAAGACCGATGGGATTGTCGTAGCTTCCGAAGGTCGCCTCCACCGGCGATTTTGAAAAAGCGGTCGAAAGCGCGGTCAGCGCGGTCAATGCGAGTAGAATCCACAACGCCTTGTTGAAGCGCAGCGTCGTTTTATTGCCGATAAAGGCGACGAACCAAAGAATGAGCGAGACGGCCGCAAGTGCGGTGAGAAGGAAGATGCGCGGTGCCGCGCTCGGGTTGCTCGTCCACGAGTTGCCTCCGAGAAAAGTACCCAGCGCAAGAGGTGCCAAAGCTATCACGCTTAAGAAGAATCGCCACGACCATACAAGCGCAACGCTTTGCGGCGGATGGTTTCCAGTGGGCTGTTTCTTCATGGTTTCTCCTCGGTACTGCTTGGGATGATTCGAATTCGGTTCTTGGTGCGAAGCGACGGTACTAGTGTATTATAAACGTGTTGTAATTTTCGAGCGCGCGTACCTGAAAGGTCCGGGTCAGCGACTTTTTTCACGGATGTGCGGCAAGCTCCACTATGCATAAAGGACGCGTGATGAAGGCAGAGAACAAAGCACGGCTTCTTCTTTTCGCTTACGGTCTTTCCGGGGTGGCGGCTCTGGCCTATGAACTCGGTTGGATGCGAGAACTCTCGACGATGCTCGGTTCGACCGCCTATGCACAAGGCACCATGCTCTCGGCCTATATGACCGGGCTCGGCATCGGCGGCCTGCTCGGCACCTGGTTGGTGAAACGAGTGGTGCGACCCATGGTCGCCGCTTCGCGCGCCGAACTTTCCGTGGCGCTGTTCTCGGTCATCGCGTTTGTCTGTCTCCACTATATGCCGGGGTTCTACTTCGACCTCGTCAGCGGTACCCGCGATGTATCAGCCGGAAAATTCCTCGGCACCCAATTCATCATATCTTTCGTCATAATGGTGCTGCCAACCATCGCGATGGGAACGACCTATCCGCTCATCATGAAGGCCGTCGGACACGATGAACATATCGGCGCGCTCTCAGGCAAGCTCTATGCCATCAACACCGTGGGAGGAATCATCGGTTCGCTCCTTGCGACCTTCGTCTTCTTGCCGACGGTCGGCGTCAAAGGCTCGCTTGTGATAGCTGCTTGTTTCTCGGTACTCGCGGCAACGCTCATCCGCGGTTTGGCGAGCGGGGAATTCAAGGTATTCGCTTTCTTCAAGACGCCCGATTTCGCCGTTGCAATCGCGATTCTCGCGATCATCTCGGTGATTCCGGCTCGCTCGGGCTCTCCTCTGGGATTGGGGCAGGTCTTTTACTACACCAGCTCCAAGGCGTACAAAGAGGCATCCGCACAAAGAAAAGTACTGTTCGATAAAGAGGGAATATATTCACGCGTCCAAGTGGTGAAGAATGCCGACGGCTCCAAGACGTTGTGCAACGGGGCTTTGGACGAAGGCACCGACAATAAATTCGATCGCGTCACCACCACCATGCTCGCGGCCGTTCCGGCGATGAGCACCGAGGCGCCGAAGTCGGCTCTCGTTGTCGGGCTCGGCACAGGGTTCACTTCGAAAATGTATGACGACCTCGGGTTCAAGAAGATAACGACCGTTGAGATCAACCCCGACGTGTTACCGGCCTCGAAGTTTTTCATCGGCGAAATCCCGACGGATAGCGCCAAATGGAATGTCGTCGTAGACGACGCTCGTGCCCATATTCTGACCAACCCCGAAAAGTACGATTGCATCACTTCCGAGCCGAGTTGGCCTTGGTCTTCGGGAGTCGCCGCACTGTTCACCCAAGAGTTCATCTCAGCCGCCAAGACCCGTCTTAACGACGGCGGCGTCTACTGCCAGTGGCTACCCGAATATCTCATGCAGACCAAAGACGTCGAAATGATGTATAAGACGATGTGTGGCACATCAACTTCCCGAATCGCAGTTCCGGTGAGATTTTGCTCATAGGCCACAAGGATAAGGGCGGAGTGTCGCAGACGACGACGAAAACGCGCCTCGACCGCCTCATAAAGACGCATCCCTTCAACAACCAATATGTCGTGCCTAGTTGCATAACGCCATACAAGAACATGGATGTTCTCAAGGCTTCGTTGGCCGATCCGAGCATTCCGCTCAACACCGACGACCACTCGCGCTTGGAATACCGCGTGTTTTGGAACTATATCAACAATGCACTGACACCTCAGTGGGAGAAATGACGATGGGTACCGGAACCAAGCAGAATAAGAACACGTCTTTGAACTTTTCGGTCCTTTCCGTGGTGGTGCTGTGCGCAGGTATCGCTTCGTTGATCTACGAGGTCGTATGGGTTCGCCAGCTCGGGCTGTCGCTCGGTTCGACCGCGGTCGCCACAAGCGTCATGCTCTCGGCGTTTCTCGGCGGACTCGCCATCGGTTCATGGGCAATCGGGAAGTATGCCGATTCGACGCCGTCGGCGTTCCGCCTTCTCGCACGCACCGAAATAGCCGCCGCGGTATTCGGCCTGCTTTCGATACCCATGCTTGCACGTGCAGGACATGCCTACGTGTTCATCACCACGAACTTCGGACTGCAAGGGGGAGGCGCGCTTGCTTTGCGTGCCGCTTTCGCGGCCATTGTCATGCTTGTCCCCGCCATACTGTTCGGTATGACGTTTCCTCTCTCTACCGTCGAGGGTGGCCGCTTGATCGGCGGTCAGAAGGCTGCCGGGATCATATCCGCGTTCAGCGCGTTCGGCTCTGCGATCGGCGCCGCACTTTGTGGATTCTTCCTTGAGCCGTCTTTGGGGATCTTCCATTCGGCGATGGTGGGCATGGCGCTCAACCTGGTCGCCGCCGTATTCGCCTATGTCGGGCACTATCTCACGGTCTCGACGACGGACCCTAAAGACTAGTTCGTTTTCAGGCGGCGCCGGATTGCACGCGCGACGTCGATCGTCTTGGCAAGTAATTCTGCTTGGGAAAACTCTTCACGCATTATCAGAGAGTAAAGGATGCGCGTAAGCGTGCTTTGTACTTTGAGCTCCCGCGCTCGCTCGAACACCTTGCGCGCGTGGCTCTCATCCATAATGGAGACGATACGCGTCTTGAAGGTCTCTCTGGATCCGGGCGTTTGCGCTTCGTTGAGCAGCACGATTGTGAAATAGGTGCTCATATAGGAGAGGGCTTGTGTCTTGTAGGCGCCCGCCACGATGCGCGTGGACTCCGCGGACTCCAGCCCCATGATGCTCTCATAGAGGATATCGGCCGCGCGGTAGAGGTCGGGATTGTAGGCGCGCGACTGCGAGTTCTGCGTCTGTCGGTAATAATAGAGCGGTTCATCTAAGAGGATCACCGGCGTGTCGAGCGCGAAGAAGCACGCATTGAAGAGGATGTCTTCGGTATTGGCGAGGCGCCCGTCCAGAGTCAGGCCGTGTTCGATGAGCGTCGCGCGCGGGTAGAGCGCACCGCACATGCTCATCAAAGAGGTATCCGTCTCACCGAATAACTGCCGGTAACACATGCCCCCTTTGGTCACAGCTACCGCCTGTTTTTCGAACGCCTCGGCGGCGGTATCATTTTGCGGGGAGCTGTTTCGGTCGGAATCCGTTTCCCCGCGTTCGGGAAGTCTGAAGTTCGCCTTCACGCGTGCGATTCTGCACCGGACATGCACGTCGTTTGACGATCCGGTCGCCTCGAGCAGGGAAAAGGCGGTGGCGAAGAATGCCGGGTCGACGAGATCGTCCGCATCCACGCGTGTGACGTAGTCACCCTTTGCGCGCGCAAGACCGGAATTGACCGTGGAGGAAACCCCCACGTGTCCGTTGCGGATCAGGGTGAAACGGGGGTCCTTCTCGGTCGCCAAGAACTCCTCGACGCAATCGACCGACCCATCACTCGATCCGTCGTCGACGACGATGACTTCGAAGTCGCCGTAGGTCTGCGACCGCAGCGATTCGAGGCAGGGGAGAATCGTCGATTCCTTGTTGTAGAGAGGGAGTATGACGGAGAGTTTTTCCATGTTCACATAGTAGCGCACCGCTGCCTATCGCGCTAACGTATAATGAAGACCATGGACAAGAACAGGTCGACATACGGAGTGTTCAAACGCGCACTCGACATCGTTTTCAGTTTGCTTCTCATCATCATCTCATCACCGTTGCTTATCATCATCTCGTCTGCGAGTCTGTTCGCGATCGGTGCCCCCGTGCTCTTCTCGCAGTCGCGTCCGGGGAAAGACGGCGAGCTCTTCAGGCTCCATAAGTTCCGCACGATGGATGTCTCGGCGAGCACCGGTGTGGAGGCGGTTTCGACCGACGATGCACGTCTCACCCGATACGGCGCGTTTTTGCGCAGGTCCTCACTGGACGAGTTGCCCGAGTTGTTCAACATACTCATAGGCGATATGAGTTTCGTCGGTCCCAGGCCCCTCCTTGTGGAATATCTGCCGCTCTACTCCCCGCATCAAGCCCGCCGTCACGAGGTGAGACCCGGCTTGACCGGACTCGCCCAGATCAACGGACGCAATGCCCTCGCATGGCCGCAACGCTTCGATTTCGACGTGGAATATGCCGAGCATATGAGTTTCGCCCTCGACACGAGGATACTTGTCGATACGGTGCGTGTGGTCTTTTCCGGATCGGGAGTTTCCGCGACCGGGAGTTCGACGACTCAGCCGTTCAAAGGCGAGCGATAATCGGCGCCGTGCGCGTATAATTACCTCGGCGGTCATGCAGTGGCCATCGGGAACGTTATGATAGAATCGAATTACTTTTAGAGATGATCCATCCCTCCTTCCAAGGAGTATTGTGTGAGCGAATTCATGCTGGTCATAGTAGGTGACGGCGGCCATTCGAAGGTCGTTTGCGAGAGTGCTCGGGCAGCGGGCGTTTTCAACCTGTGCGTCATCGACGAGCATGCCGGAGACAGCCTCGAAGGCGCGGCTGCGACCGCGACTCATTTCCTAGTCGCCATCGGAGACAACGAAGTGCGGGCGCGCGTGTTCGCACGGGCGCTGGACGCCGGTCTCACCCCTTACTCCATCGTCGACCCGTCCGCCGTCATCGCCTCCTCGGCGGTCATAGGCCGCGGTGTGTTCATCGCTCCGCGCGCGGTCGTCAACCCTTTCGCAACGATAGAAGATGACGCTATCATCAACACCGGTGCCATCGTCGAACATGACTGCGTCGTGTCCGCCCACGGTTTCGTCGCGCCCGGTGCGGTGATGTGCGGTGCCTGCCGACTCGGCGAGTATGCCTTCCTCGGAGCGAACGCCACGATGATTCCGCTCGTCGAACTCGGGAGATATTCGATAGCCGGAGCTGGGGCGACGTTAACGAAAAGTTTCGGTGATTTCGTACTCGTCTCGGGTACGCCGGCTCAAAAGATGAAGGACTTGTCCGCGTGAACGAATCCAATGCACAATCGATACAATGGCCGGCGTGGCCGGTGATTCCTGCGGAAGGCATCGAGGCGGTAAGCCGCGTGCTGAGCAGCGGAAAGATTAACTACTGGACCGGCACCGAATGTAAATCGTTCGAACATGAGTACGCCGCGTACGTCGGTGTACCCTATGCGTTGGCCGTCGCCAACGGGACGCTAGCGCTCGAGCTGGCACTGGCTGCCTTCGAGGTCGGGCCGGGCGATGAGGTCATCGTGCCTTCACGCACGTTCATCGCGACCGCCGGTGCGGTCGTGCGCGTGGGCGCCGTCCCCATCATCGCCGACATCGACCCATCCACCAACAATTTGACGGCGCTTTCGGTCGCCCAAGTCCTCACGCCACGCACGAAGGCGATCATATGCGTCCATCTCGGCGGATATCCCGTCGACATGGATCCGTTGATCTCCCTGGCAGAACAGGTGGGCGCCGTCATCATAGAGGATTGTGCTCAGGCGCACGGAGCGACCTATAAAGGCCGCGCGATCGGTTCGTTGGGGGATGCCGGCTGCTTTTCATTTTGCCAGGACAAGATTCTACCGCTCGGCGAGGGGGGCCTCATCACCTTCAAAGACGAGGCGGCCTATAAACGCGCTTGGGCGCAAAGAGACCACGGCCGATCGTTCGACAGAGCGCACGACTCGAGCGTCGGGTCCAACTCCCCCGAGTTCAAGTATTTGACCGACCGGTTCGGCACGAATGCCCGCCTCGGTGAGATGGAGGGTGCGCTCGGCCGGATCATGCTGGACCATTTGGACGAATACCACGCGCAGCGCACGGCCAACGCGAATCATCTCGCCCGCGCATTCGAAGACATTCGGGGAATTAGGGCGTTGGTGCCGAGCGCGAGCGATTCGGCTTCGGGCACGAACCATGCGTTCTATCGTCTCTATGCGCGCATCGACGTGGGAATGTTGGAGAGCGATTGGTCGCGCAACCGAGTTATCACCGAGGTGAACAGACGCGGCGTGCCCTGCCAATACGGTTCGAGCGCGCTTATCGGGAAAGAGCGGGCGTTCCAACGTTTCGCCGATGTGAATCGTGCACCGCTGGACGGAGCGCACGTCGCCGATGGGGAGTCCATCGTATTCTACGTGCATCCGACGCTTGGTCGGTGGCATATGTCGATGGCCGCAGACGTCGTGTCCGCGGTCCTGCTCGAGGCGATGTCCGATGAATGAACCGGCACCGACGACACGTTTTCGCTGGCAGATACTGCTTGGCACAATCGACGTCGCCGCAATAGTCCTTGTGACGGTCGTGACCTACTCGGCTCGTTTCGAGGGGGTCATTCCACTGGAATATTATCGGTGGATGAGCTGGATGCTCCTGGCTTCGTGTATCGTCTACATCGGTTACTCCCTGATGTTCGGCTTGTATCGCGTGGTGTTGCGCTACGTGGGCATCGACACGCTGGTGCGGACGATCTTGGCCGTGGCGAGCGGGGCTGTGACGCTTGCGGTCGGTGACGTGGTCATCGGTATGCTCCGCGGCGGATTGCGTATCGTTCCGTTGGGCGTCGTTCTCATCCAGGCGGTTTTCGTGCTGGTTGCGCTTGCCGGTATCCGTATCACGGTGCGCACGGGACAGCATCTCCGCGCACAGAATCGTCATCTTGGCGAACGGGTGGTCATCGTCGGTGCGGGAAGTGCCGGTTCGCTGCTGCTGCGGGAGCTTCAAACACGTCTTGATCTGAATGTCGATATCGTCGGGTTCGTCGATGACAACGCGCGACTGTACCATTCGATCATCGGGGGCGTGCCTGTGCTCGGTCCCATAGGCAGGCTTGAGGAGATCGTCGCCGACAATCACATCAACCAACTGTTCATCGCATTGCCGACGGCCGACGACGAGTATGTCCGGTCCGTTTTGAACCGTGCGGCCGACATGGGGCTCACCACGCGCATCATGCCCAAGATCGTCGTCGAGCGCGGAAGCGTCGACCTGTCCGATTTGCGCCAGGTGAACGTTGAGGACCTGCTCGGTCGTGAGCTCACCCCGATCGACATGGAGCAGGTAGGCGCGACGTTGGAGGGGAAGACGGTCGCCGTCACCGGGGCTGCCGGATCGATCGGGTCGGAACTGTGTCGACAGATCGTGATGATGAACCCGTCACGCCTCCTTCTGCTTGAAATCGACGAGAGCCGGCTTTACGAGCTGTGGTTCGAACTCGAGTCGCTTGCCGCCGGCATCGCGGAAATGCATATTCTCGATATTCGCGACAAGCAAAAAGTCGATAAGATATTCTCGCAGTTCAGGCCCGACGTGGTCCTCCATGCGGCGGCGTATAAGCACGTCCCGCTCATGGAACTCGAACCGAGCGAAGCCGTCCGTACCAATGTCTACGGTACGCACAATATCCTGGAGGCGGCCGGCGCATGCGGCGCAGAGCGTTTCGTGCTCATCTCCACTGACAAAGCGGTCAATCCGGTCAATGTGATGGGTAAGACGAAACAGATCTCCGAGAGGTTGCTGCTCAGCACCGCACGAACCTATCCGGAGATGATGTGCGTCGCAGTGCGATTCGGAAACGTACTCGGATCGCGCGGAAGCGTCGTGCCGATTTTTGAAGAAAAACTCGCGCGGGGTGAAGACCTCACCGTCACCGACCCGGAAGTCACGCGGTTCTTCATGGTGATTCCCGAGGCCGCCAGGCTTGTTTTGCAGGCACAGGCGATAGGAGAGTCGGGAGATATCTTCGTCCTCGAAATGGGAGAACCGGTGAAAATCGTCGATTTGGCCCATAAGATGATCGCGCTGTCGGGTATTCCGGCAGACGTCGTGTTCACCGGGCTTCGCCCCGGAGAGAAATTGCATGAAATACTGCATACGGGCGATGAAAAACTCGAGCCTACCACCTGTGAGAAAATCGACAGGGTGACGTGTTCCTCGGTCACTCCTTTTCCGAAAGCCGAGTTCGAAGCACTGTCGGAAGCGGCGTTCGCCGGTACCCTTACCGCTTCGGAGGTCGTCGGCGGGTAGTGGCTCCGTTTACCTCCAGCGATTGCTCATACAACTTCTCGTAGTCTGCCAAGATCACCGGTAGGTCGTAGTGCTTTCGTGCATGGACGTATTGGGCTTCGGCGATCGCAAGCCGTGCGCCGGCATTCGACATGAGTGTGTCGAGCATGTCGGCCACCGAGGCCGCGGTGTGGTACCCGGCGATGGCGCGTGGGTCCACGACCTCATCGACTATCCCGCGTGTATGCGTCCCGGCGATCAGGGCTCCTCCGGCACAAAGCTCCATGAGCGAGCGGGGAAGCCCCTCACGGTCGGACGCCAACAGACCGATGTCGGTCGCGGCGATGATCTGCTCCAGTTCCTCGCGCTCGACATACCCGGCGAATGCCACGCAATCGCGCAGGCAGGAATCCTTGACGAACGCTTTGAGGCGCTCCTCGTTTTCTCCCGTTCCCACGAGTGTCAGGAAGAATGAAGGGCTGTTCGACTCGTGCAATAAGATGAGCGCATCAAGCAGCAATCTATGGTTTTTGTTGTCATTCATCTCGGCGATCATGCATAGGGTGATGGGAGTTCTTTGCTCGGAGTTCCGAGCATCGATATCCAGTGAGGTCTTAGGGCGCGAATCGTCGGGATACGCCTCGATGGTTTTATGCCGACGGGCATGGTTTTTCGCATACACCTCGGTAAAATCATCGAAATCGAATCCGATACCGTCGATGCGCACGATGCGACAACGGTGCCTTCCTCTTGCCAGATCGTGCGCGGCCCGCTCATCCTCATCGTTCATGACGACGAGTGTATCCGTCCAAGGCAGCGCCGCGCGCTCCATCGA
>Ga0123339_10000226_pt1 | contig 51221 bp, 38 predicted proteins | sample lystaG_FD_89956 | JGI IMG/M metagenome (GOLD analysis project Ga0123339, IMG submission 89956) | Glacier valley bacterial and archeal communities from Borup Fiord, Nunavut, Canada, to study Microbial Dark Matter (Phase II) -... | ecosystem: Environmental > Aquatic > Freshwater > Ice > Glacier ...
TACATTCAACATGAAAATTGCACGCAATTTTTCTATAACTTGATGTATAGGCTTCTCATCAATGGTGTAAATTTTTAGAATAGTCAAAAGAACAGAGCATTAAAAAATAATGATAAATAAACTTAAAAAATTTATTACAGAGGGGAACAAACGTAGCGTTGAAGCAAAAAAGAATGTGATTGGTTCAATGTTAATAAAAGTTATGAGCATTGCCATCAGTTTGGTAATGGTTCCGATGACGATTCACTATATTAATCCGACACAATACGGTATATGGCTCACAATGAGCTCAATGGTTGCATGGATATCTTTCTTTGATATTGGTTTTACACAGGGGCTTCGAAATCGTTTTGCAGAAGCAAAGGCCAAAGGTAATCGAGAATTGGCAAAAACGTATGTGAGCACGGCTTATTTTTTTATAGGAATTATATTTATTACTATTTGGGTAATTCTACTCCTTGCCAATCAGTTTATTGATTGGGGAAGATTACTGAATATCAATGAAAAGGCTGCCCATGAGGTTAGTGTATTGGCATACATTATTTTTTCCTATTTCTGTTTTCAGTTTGTATTTAAAATTATCACAACTATTTTGATTGCTGATCAAAAACCGGCAAAAGCAGTAATGCTTGATCTGTTTGGACAATTTTTATCTCTGATAGCAATTTATATTTTAACAAAACTCACCTCAGGATCTCTTATTTATCTTGCATTAGCACTTGGAGTGGCTCCAACTTTAGTTATTATTGGAGCAAATTTATATTTTTTTAAAACAAAATATAAAGACTATGCTCCTTCGCTGCGATTTGTAAAAAAGAAATATGCAAAAGATATTATGGCTCTGGGATTTAAATTTTTCATTTTACAAATTGCAGCAATAGTACAATACCAAACCATTTTGTTTTTAATAGCTCATTATTTCGATCCACTTCAAGTGACATCCTACAATATAGCATACAAGTATTTTGGAATTTTACAAATGGGCTTTATGATCCTGGTCACGCCTTTGTGGAGCGGGGTTACTGATGCATACAATAGCGGCGATATTGAATGGATTAGAAACGCAGTAACAAAATATCTATATATTTTGATTCCTTTTATATTAACGGGAGCTGCTATGCTTGCAATTTCTAAACCAATATATGATTTATGGTTGGGTGAAAATGTAGTTATAGTACCTTTTACAATTTCATTGTTGTGTTATGTTTTTATATCAACTACTCTTTTTGCTTATATTTTTGTGTTTGTAATCAATGGAATAGGTGCTTTGCAAATACAGTTTTATTCATCTATCATTACCTCTATAACATTTGTTGCACTTTCGATGATTTTAATTAAACACTTCCATTTTGGTGTTGAATCAATATTAATATCGTCAATTGTATCAAATTTATTCGGTATTATTATTGCTCCTATTCAGTATTATCAGATTATTATTAAAAGAAAGCAAGCCGGCATTTGGCTTAGGTAACAAGTTCAATTATAACTCTACTTATTATTAAACAGAATGTCAAATTTAAAAAATATATTCGTTTCTGTTTTTCACAATTACTTAGATGGCTGGGTATATACGATATTGTGGACTTCTATAATTATTTATTCATTGGGGTTTTTGTCTTACATTTCCGATCATGTCGCCTCCCAATTGAGCCTTCTAATAATGATTTTTGGACTTATCGGAATCGGGTTTTCATTTCTTAAACTTGTAAAATTAAATATTTCCAATAGCTACTTAAAGATTATTTTCCCTTTATTCATGTTATGGCAAATGTATATAATAATGAGGGGAATACAAGGCTTCAACTTTTCGATGCTCTTGAGTTTGTTATTTTCACCCTATTATTTTCTTCATTATTTAGTACCGCTTTTTATACTAATACCTGCCAATATATTCTTTGCGAAAAAGATGTTTAACTTGTTTACAGTTCTTTCAATATTACTTTTTGTTGTTTTTTTATTGTTTCCCAATGAAATACTTCATACCAATCTAATCTTTTCAGAGCAAGTAGTCTGGACTTTGGGAACAGGTGGTGGATTTCTTTTATTGACCTGGGGATATCACACTAAAAAAAGGAGAGTAATTGCACTTTTAACTGTACTGCTTTCATTATTTATTTCTACTATAATGGCTCGACGAAATATTATGCTTACATTTAGTAATTTCTTTATATTCTCGTTGCTTATAGTCATATTGAGTAGAAGTCAATCCATTAGAAATAAGGTATATATATTAACAATTGTTCTTTTGATATCTGCAGTTAGTTATGCAATTTTTTTTAGTTTTCAAGATAAATTATTCGGCAAAATATCCACTCATTTAAGCGAAAATACCCGGGGAATAATCTATGATGCCTTTATTAATGATATGACTACAAAGGATTTGGTCATTGGGAAAGGATTTCTTGGAGAATATTACTGCCCAGGGGCAGAGGAAGGGAGAGATACACGGTTTTTAATTGAAAGTGGATACCTTCAAACAATTCTTAAGGGGGGAGCCATTAGCCTCATTCTCTTTTTGCTAATTGCCTTACCAGCGGCTTATTTAGGAATCGTGAAATCTAAAAATATTCTTAGCAAGGCCTCGGGAACGATAGTGATCCTATGGTTAATCGATATGTTTCCATGGGGTATGCCGGCAATAAATATTCGATACATTTTAGTTTGGACATGTATAGGTATTTGTTATTCATCGGTAATACGCAATCTCTCTGAAGCGGAAATAAAAAATTCACTTTTACTATTTTCAAAATGAAAATTCTTTGGCTCACGGAAACTCCCTCAAAATATAAACCTGAAGAGTTTGGATATAATGGAAGAGGCTGGATAGCATCCTTACAATCGTTACTCGAAAACTGTACAGAAATTGATCATTTGGGAATTGTATTTCCGCATTTGACCGACACAGAAAAACTTACGGATAATAAATCAACCTATTATCCCATCAAGAAAGTGATGGCTGGCAATATTATTTCTTGGATTATATCGAATTGGAAAAATAAAATTGAACACAAAGAAGAAATCGGTCCTTTAAAAGCAATTATTGAAGATTTTCAACCAGATGTAATTCATATTTTTGGTACAGAAAGTTGGTTGTGCCATGTGGTTGAAATGACAGATAAACCCTGTGTAGTTCATTTACAAGGACTATTGCTTCCCTGCTTAAACGCATTTATTCCAGTAGGGATATCGAAATATGATTTGATGAAATACAATTGGATCGAATTTATTAAAGGAATAAGTTTATGGCATAATAAACGCGTATTTGATAAAAAATCAAAACGAGAATACCAATTCTTTAAAGAAATCTCCTTTTTTATGGGAAGGACAATTTGGGATAAGAGTATTTCAGGTTTTCTATCATCAAAATCCACTTATTTTCATGTAGATGAAGTTCTAAGAGATAAATTCTATACAGCATTCCCTTGGAAATATAATAAAGCAAACAGAGTATTGATTACCTCTACACTTTCAGACACCTTGTATAAAGGGTTAGATTTGGTGATAAAGACAGCTGCATTATTGATTAAAGAACACTTTGAATTTGAATGGAGGATCGTTGGTGTAAAAAACGATTCAAAATCAGCCAGACTCTTCAAGAAAATTTTAAATTCAGAGTATTCTTCACTAAATATAAGCCTTTTAGGAATTAAAAATACAGATGAAATTATAGACCTGCTATCTGAAACTACTTTATATATTCATACTTCATATATTGATAACAGCCCAAATAGTTTGTGTGAAGCCCAATTAATGGGAGTACCGGTTATTGCAACAAATGTTGGTGGCGTTTCTTCCTTAATTGAAGATGGAAAAGATGGATTTTTAGTTCCTGCAAATGATCCGTATTTTTTAGCATCCAGAATAGTGCAACTATGCAACGATCAAGTTTTTTTAAAAAAGATTTCAGAGCAAAGCAGAGAAAGAGCACAAAAACGTCATTCAAAAGAAAATATTTTAAATCAGCTTCTAAATACGTATAAATACATAGCAATTAATAGTACTAAAAAAAACAGTTCCGCAGTAAAAATTCTTAATACAGTTATTAATTTTTAAATCTATGTCAGAAAGAACAGCTTTACCAAAAGTGCTTATTTATGGTGAAACTTTTAAAAAAATTGGTGGAGGCGGTATAACTTTAAATACTCTCTTTGGAGCATGGCCGGCAGCAAATATATTTATGCTAAACGATAGATTTGCAGAAACCTCGGAGGTTCATTTTACGCATTATTATCAAATTGGTCATCTTGAAAATAAATCATTCATACATAAGTTGGGTTTTAAAACAGGCAATAAATCTGGCCCAGTTATAATTAATAAAGTCAAATCAGAAAAGACAATTACCTTACAAGGAAATAGTCTATTTAAAAGCAATTTGTATTTTAGATTAAAGGAACTGTTCATTTTAATTTTAAATACGCTTGGCATTTATGAATTATTCTTCCAACAAAATATTTCGAAAGAATTACTTCAATGGATAAAAGCGATCAAGCCAGATATCATATACTTTCAACCTAGTACTATTCAAAATATTCAATTTCTTAACAAATTACATAACATAACAGGAATTCCTTACGTAATTCATGTTATGGATAATTTTCTTGAAATAAATACTCATAGTAAAGAGTTAAATGGCAAAAGTAAATTATTGGTTCATCAAACTATTGAAGAATTAATTAAGAAATCAAATTTATGTATGGGTATATGTGATGAAATGTCTGCTCAATATGGTAAAAGATTTAATAGAGTGTTTTATTCATTTCAGCATGCTGTAGATAATAAATTCTGGTTTAAAGATTATGTTGTTCGCAAGGATCCTAAGCCATTTATAATTTTATATGCAGGCAGAATAAGTATGGGAACAACAAATAGTTTATTTCTACTTGCCAACTCAATTGATAATTGTAATAGGGATTATGAATGTAATTTTGAATTTCAAATTCAAACAACATCGGCAGTTCCTAAAGTGCTAAGAAAATTTTCAAGTTATAAATGTGTTAAAATTCTTAATTCGGTTCCTTATAATAGTTTGCCTGAACGTTATACTCAAGCAGATTTACTTGTGATACCAATGGATTTTGATAAAGAAAGCCTTAACTATATAAAATATTCGATGCCAACAAAGGTTCCAGAGTATCTGGTAAGTGGCGTACCAATTTTTGTGTTGGCACATGAAATTACTGCCTTATATAAATATGCGAAATCAGAAAATTGGGCCTTTATAAACGGAACTGAAAATGGTAAGGATATAGAAAAATTACTGATTGAAATTAAAAATAATTATAGTAAAAGGGTAGAGATTTCGGAAATTGCCAAATCTGTAGGCAAGCATAACCATAATATTAATAGTATCAGAGATTCTTTCCAGCAACTCCTTAGTGAATCATGTCAAAAAGTATTTTAGTGTCGTGATAAGGCTAATATGTGGCAAGATTATTTAAGGTTCTTATGGAACTATCCTCGCACTGAGGCTCCGATGGTGAGTTGATGATGGTAGATGCTACAATGCAAGGTTAATACGACAATAGTCAGTAAATATTTTAATCATGAGTCCACTGTGAAAAGTCAATAAATAAAAAATGCCACTAAGATATAAAGCTTCAAAGTTATACAAAGTATTAAATATTAGTCATGTAAATTTAGTGAATCTTTGAGGCTTATAAACTTAGGGGCAAATAAAACTTTTCGGAGTGGACCAGATCATCAATATTTTAATCACTTATTTAATACACTAAATTCAATTAAATGATATCAGGAAAAAAAATACTGGTGACTGGGGGAGCGGGATTCATAGGTTCAAATCTATGTGAGAAATTAGTAAAATTAGATAATTACGTAGTTTGCCTGGATAACTTTTCAACAGGGAAAATAGAAAACATAGAAACACTTTTAAACCATAAAAATTTTAAATTAGTTAGAGGAGACATCAGAAATCTTGAAGATTGCTTTTCTGCTACAAAAGATATGGACTATGTATTACATCAGGCCGCTTTAGGTTCTGTACCACGGTCAATTAATGACCCTATAACAACCAATGAGGTGAATGTAAGTGGCTTTTTAAATGTATTGATTGCTTCTCGCGACAACCATATAAAGCGATTCATTTATGCAGCCAGTTCTTCAACTTATGGAGATTTGGAAAGTTTACCAAAAATCGAAGAAAGAATTGGCAAACCCCTTTCTCCCTATGCAATTACTAAATATATAAACGAATTATATGCTGATGTATTTTCAAAAATTTATGGAATAGAATGTATAGGATTACGATATTTTAACGTGTTTGGACGAAAACAAGACCCTAATGGATCATATGCAGCAGTAATTCCACTCTTTATAAAGCAATTTCTTCATCATCAATCTCCTGTAATAAATGGAGATGGACAATATTCGCGTGATTTTACATACATCGACAATGTTATCCAAATGAACTTACTATCATTGACTACAATTAATCCAGAGGCAATTAATACAGTTTATAACACAGGTTATGGAGAATCGACAACATTAAACCAATTGGTATCACATATTAAATATTTTTTAGCCGAATTTGATCCACAAATAAATGAAATTGAAATAATAAATCGCTCAAATCGTATTGGTGATATACCTCATTCATTAGCTTCAATTGAAAAAGCAAAACGATTGTTAAATTACAATCCTCACTATTCACTTCAAAAAGGGTTACAAGAATCAACCAAATGGTATTGGGAAAATCTTAAATGACATTAAATTACATCACTATTATTTAGAGCATAATTATTTCAATGCTTGGAAAAGAAATATCTATAAAAATCTCACACAACGACCAATTAATATTAGTAAATAAAGATTATAACTCGTGTCATGCTAAATACTGAAATAAAAATTGGGGTAATTGGTCTTGGTTATGTAGGTCTACCCTTAGCGAGACTTTTCGCAACAAAATATCCTGTTGTGGGATTTGACATCAATCAAAATCGGATCAATAAACTTAAAAAAGGGCAAGACGATACCTTGGAAGTAGATAGTGAATCTTTAAAAGCCGCGTTAGTAAATAAGATTGAGACACTAAATTTAAATTCAGAAAATCAAAAGTATTCCAAAGGTTTATTTCTTACAAGTAATATTGAAGAAATTAGGTTGTGCAATTTTTATATAATAACTGTTCCTACACCAGTTGATAGGAATAACCAGCCAGACTTGACCCCGTTGATTAAAGCAAGTGAAACCGTTGGGACGGTGGTTTCAAAAGGCAATATTGTAGTTTATGAATCAACAGTTTATCCAGGTGCTACTGAAGGAGATTGTATCCCTGTTGTAGAACGTGTTTCAGGTTTAAAATTTAACCTTGATTTTTTTGCTGGTTATTCACCAGAACGCATTAATCCGGGAGACAAAGAACACACGATTGAAATAATAAAGAAAGTAACTTCTGGATCAACACCTGAAATTGCAGACATTGTTGATTTTGTATATCATTCTGTAATTAGTGGAGGAACACATAAAACTTCCTCAATCAAAGTAGCAGAAGCAGCAAAAGTTATTGAAAACTCTCAACGTGATATAAATATAGCGTTTGTAAATGAATTGGCAAAAATATTTAACCTAATGAATATTGATACCCATGAAGTTTTGGAAGCGGCAGGCACAAAATGGAATTTTTTACCCTTTAAGCCGGGATTGGTTGGAGGGCATTGCATAGGAGTTGATCCATATTATCTGGCTCAAAAAGCACAGGAATTTGGTTATCATCCGGAGATAATACTAGCGGGTCGGCGAGTTAATGATAGTATGGGCAAATACATTGCCGGTGAAGTTATTAAACAGATGATACATATTGAATTATCTATTAAAAATGCTAAGATATTAATGTTAGGAATTACATTTAAAGAAAACTGTCCAGATATTAGAAACACAAAAGCGATAGATATTTATAACGAATTGAAAAGTTATGGTTTGCAAATTGATATTTATGACCCCTGGGCCAGTCCCTCTGAAGTATTTCGTGAATATGGATTAACTATTCTTTCCGAATATCCTGAAAATAATGGCTATGCAGCAATAATTTTAGCTGTATCGCATAGTAAGTTTAAAGATATTAATTTGATGTACCATAAGAATATGGGATGTATCATATATGATGTAAAGGGAATGCTTGATCCAACAGTAGTTAGTAAAAGATTGTAATTATGGTGAACAATTATATTGTTGATAATTATATTAAAATGAAAATACTGCCAAATACTATCATTTGTTTACATGAGATTCACAATCAGAAATGGTTAAATAATGTTTTTGAATCTCTTATAAAAAATTATCATATCGTTGGACTTGAAGAGTTGGAAAATTATTATTATAAAAATAAGAATTTAAAAAATTCCTGTCATATAACTTTTGATGATGGTGATATGAGCTTTTACAAAAATGCATTTCCAATAATAAAAAAACACAAAATACATGTTTCCACCTATGTTTCTCCATTGATGGCTAAAGACCGAAAAAATTTTTGGTTCCAGGAGATAGCTGGTTATAATCAAGAAAAGCTATTTGTAGTTTCCCAAAAAGTAACAAATTGTAAAATCGAGAATGTCCAACCTATTGGAATAAAGAAATTTCTTAAGACACTTCCATTAGAAATTATTTGGGAAATCATAAAATTATACCAGAAAGAAACCAATACTCCTTTGAAATCACCAATGAATATGACAGAGAAACAATTAATTGAGATAAAATCTTCCGGATTTGTTGATATTGGAGCTCATACTTTAAATCACCCTATATTAATAAATGAAACAAATGCCATCGCCAGCAGTGAAATTACAGGATCAATTGATCAACTTAGTAATATATTAAATTGTGAGACTCGTTCGTTTGTCTACCCTAATGGAGACTATGGGGAACGAGAAATTAAAATTTTGAAGGATAAAGGAATTAAGTTAGCCTTTACGACCAAACGCGAAAAAATTTCATCAATAAATAATCCCTTAAGTATCCCTAGAAGCGGATCACCATTTATTTCAGAATTAAAGAACAACGAAGTCTACATTTTTTCAAAATGTTTAGTTCAGCTTTTGGCAGGAGAAAAACGGTATTACAAATATGCAAATACATGGAGTTCCGTTTTCTCAAATATTTTAAAATAAACTCAAATTAAAATGGTGGAAAGGAATGTTAATTCTATTTGCATTTTAAATAACACTTTAAATTCAGGAGGCGCTGAAAAAAATTGTGTTATAATTTGTAATGAATTAGTTAGGAAAGGGATTGTTGTTGAGCTTTGGATTACTAGATTAGGAGACACACCTATGTATAAGTTATTAGATCATAGAGTGCAAGTCAGACCAATACCCGGCAAAAGAGTTCGTTATACTTTCTTTCATTTGAAAAAAATGATGGTCAATTGTAAATCAAAAACCTTACTTGTATTTAATATTGAATTGTTGGTTCCAGCTTATATAATCAACAAAATATTTAATTTAAAAATAAAAATAGTAGCAAGGAGCATTACTACTCTTTCATTAGCATATAATCAACAAGGATTATTTAGTGAAAAAATTTGGTTCAAGCTCATTCGATATACCATAAATAAAATTGATACATTGATTGCTCAATCTTCTGGCATGAAAGAAGATTTAATTAAGAATTTCAATATTGATGAATCAAAAATTACAATAATACAAAATCCTGTTTATAATTTCATAAACACTTCAAATAAATCAAAGACATACAATGTCGATTCTCAGGAAATATTATTTGTAGGAAGGTTAACGAAAGTAAAAGGATTAAATTATTTATTGGATATTTTCTCTATTGTTTTAAGAAGTTTACCGGATTTGCATTTAACCATAGTTGGCAAAGGAGAATTGCAAAGAGAGTTTCAAGATAAAATAGTTAAGATGGGATTATCAAAATCGATCAGTTTGGAAGGGTATCAAACCAATCTTTTACCATATTACACAAAAGCAAAGGTCACCGTTCTGACATCAACACGCGAAGGATTCCCCAATGTTTTAGTTGAATCAATCTCATATGGAACGCCTATTATATCATTTGACTGTCCAAGTGGACCTCGAGATATTATTATTAATAATGTTAATGGTATTCTTATTGAACATCTTAATGTAATGGAATTTGCAAAAGCCATAATTGATGTTGTTAAGGAAAATATCAAATTTGATAAACAAACAGTGATTGAATCATCAAATAGATTTAATTTGGAAAAAATAATTAATCAATATGAAAAAATATTATTTGAATGATTTCCGCAATTTCAACATAAAAATAGAAATGGAATGCCCTGAAAATCATATTCTAATAGAGATTGTGTCCAACAATGTTAATAAATGATTTTTAAAGTATATAATTCAAGATTCTTGAATTATTAATAGGCTTTATATAGATTAACCAACAGTGTGTAAATTTTAGTCCTGATAATCAGATACCTTATGCTTTATTCGGAATAATGTCTAATGCAAATAATAATTTATTAAGGAAATCTTAGTAAAACAAAACTTTCACAATAAAATAATGAAAATATTACTTTTATTAAATCAACCTTATCCCAATGGTTATGCGTTAACTAAAAGATTTCATTTATACGCGAAGGGATTTATAAAAAATGGTCATTCTGCAAAATTAATTATTCCAATACCAAGAGAGAAAATCGGAAAATCTAACAATAATCTGTCAAAAGGATACCATGAAGGAGTTCCGTTTGAATATTCTTGGAGAAACTGCGAGAGAAGTAACAGTTTTATTATCAGGCGATATCATGATTTTTACGGAGCAATAAAAACTGGTATAATAATAATAAATGAAAAGCCTGACATTATTATCACATCTTCGTTTTCGTTTTTTATTTATTGTTATTTAAAGTTAATCTCTTTATTCATGTCTTTTAAATTAATAAGGGAAAAATGTGAAGTCGATCATTTAAATAAAGATAATATCAATCAATTTGAAAAAATACAAATTAAAATAATAAACAGCTTTTTTAATGGATTTATTGTAATAACCCGACAACTTGAAGAATACCAGAAATATATACTTGAATCAAAAAGTCCATGTATAAAAGTTCCAATTCTAGTGGAGGATTTCAAAACTGGGAGTCTTTTTCAAATACAAAAAAGAATTGTTTATACAGGTACTTTTTTAGAAAGAAAAGACGGGATTATTACAATATTAAAAGCTTTTTCAAAATTAAGGATTTATTATCCAGAATATAAACTTTTATTAACTGGATCTCCTGTTAGTTCTCCTGATTATCAAAAAATAGTTGATACAATTAATGAAGAAAATTTGAATAATTATGTAGTATTTACAGGATATTTGCAGGAAAGGGAACTTCAAAACACAATTTGTAGTGCTGAATTACATATCTTAACAAAACCAGAAAATAGACAAAATCATTATAATTTTCCAACTAAAATTGGTGAATACATGATAACAGGAAGGCCTATCATAGCTACAAATGTGGGGGTTATTGGAGAATTACTCACTAATAATATAAATATTTTTTTCGCTGAGTATTCATCCGATGCAATAGCTGAAAAAATGAAATATATAATTGAAAATAAACAATTTGCCACACAGATAGGGAACAATGGAAGATTGTATGCTTTATGCAATTTTGATTATGAATATCACACTAATAAAATGATTGAATTTTTTACAAAACTAATTTTGATAAAATCTGCTAATGTATATAATACAACAAGTATTGAAACTATAAAGAATTAAATATTATATTAATGATTTTTTACACTTAAATTATAATTGCATTTATTTTAACAGATGTTGGCATATATGCTCAGATGTTAAAAATTTAAACCAATTTAAATCAATTTAAGCCAATGAAACTAGCAATTCACTTTGAAAAAGGAGGTTTTAGTGACAGATGGATTTCATATTGTGAGACAGAAAATATTTCGTATAAAATTGTCAATTGTTATGATTCTAATATTATTTCACAATTGAATGATTGTAATGGATTAATGTGGCATTGGACTCTAAGTAATTACAAATCAGTTATATTCGCTCGTCAATTAGTAAAGTCTCTTGAAAAAAAAGGAATTAGTATATTTCCTGATGTTTATACTTCCTGGCATTACGACGACAAGTTAGGTCAAAAATATTTATTGGAAGCAATCGATGCCCCTCTGGTTAAATCATACGTATTTTATACAAAAAGAGAAGCGCTTGATTGGTTAGAAAAAACAACATTCCCTAAAGTGTTTAAGTTACGGGGAGGTGCGGGATCGATAAATGTTAGCCTGATAAAAACAAAAGAAAAGGCCGAATATTTAGTCACTAAAGCATTTGGCAAAGGATTTTCTCCAATTAACCGTATTCATCGTTTGGAAGACAGAATTTGGGTATTAAGAAGAGATAAAAATTATTCAGCATTCAAAAAGGTACTTACTGGTTTTGCCAGAATTGTTATACCAAATGAAGTTGAAAGATTTTCACATAACGAAAGAGGATACATTTATTTTCAGGATTTTATTCCTGAAAATGAATATGATACCCGATTATTTGTGGTTGGTAATAAATGTTTTGGTTTTAGAAGGTTTTGTCGGAAAGGTGATTTCAGGGCATCTGGAAGTGGTTTATGGGATCCTAATCCAATTCATATTAATAAGAAGAGTATAAATATTGCATTTATAGTAGCTAATAAATTAGGTTCCCAATCAATTGCATTTGATTTTATTATAGACGGACAGATTCCTAAAATAATTGAGATAAGCTATTGTTTTCCTTTAAGCGCTCCAGACTGTTGCCCCGGATACTGGGATGAAAATTTAGAATGGCATGAAGAAAAGATAAATGCGGAAGTATTTATGATTATAGATTTTCTTAAAAATTTAAAAAATGTGAATACAGAATTGCACAATAAAAAACCATTGCTTGAATTTTCTAAAATTGTTTTAGGCGCATAGACTTACCAAATATATTTATCGAATAATTGTTGAAAATCCATTTGCCAAATAGATTATTAATATGATTATTATATAAATTATTTGCTAATTTACAGGCAAAAATTACAATTTTGTATTTGCAATTAACTGAAAATTAATTGTTTTAAATAGTATGCTTCAATTTTAAGTATATTACCGTAACATAATGATTAGATTGATATATTTTAACTTAAATTTAAAAACCAATGAAAATAGCAATTCACTTTGAAAAAGGAAGTTTTAGTGACAGATGGATTCCATATTGTGAAAAAGAAAATATTCCCTATAAAATTGTTAATTGTTATGATTCTGATATTATTTCACAACTAAATGATTGCAATGGTTTAATGTGGCATTGGACACTAAGTGATTATAAGCCGAACTTGTTTGCGCGGCAATTATCACTATCTCTTGAAAAAAAAGGAATAAGTATATATCCTAATGTTGATACTTCGTGGCATTACAATGATAAGTTAGGTCAAAAATACCTGTTGGAAGCAATTGATGCTCCCCTTGTTAAATCATATGCGTTTTATACAAAAAAAGAAGCTCTTGATTGGTTAGAAAAAACAACATTCCCCAAAGTGTTTAAGTTGCGGGGAGGAGCTGGATCAGTAAATGTAAGCCTTGTAAAAACTAAACGAAAAGCTAAATATTTAGTAAATAAAGCATTTGGAAATGGATTTTCTTCTATTAACCGTATTCATCGTTTGGAAAACAGAATTTGGGTATTTAGAAGAGATAAAAATTTTTCAGCATTTAAAAAGGTCCTTACTGGTTTTGCCAGAATTTTTATACCAAATGAAGTTGAAAGATTTTCACATAATGAAAAAGGATACATTTATTTCCAGGATTTTATTCCTGAAAATAACTATGATACCAGGTTATTTGTGGTTAGTAATAGATGTTTTGGCGTTAGAAGATTTTGTCGTAAAAATGATTTCAAGGCTTCCGGGAGTGGCGTATATGATGCCAATCCTAATAATATGAATAAAAAATGTGTAAATATTGCATTTACAGTAGCTAATAAATTAGGAAGCCAATCAATTGCATTTGATTTTGTTCTGGATGGTCAGAATCCAAAAATCATAGAGATTAGCTATTGTTTCCCTCTTGGTGCTTCTGATGATTGCCTTGGATACTGGGATGAAAATCTGGAATGGCATGAAGGAATTGTAAATGCAGAAGTATTAATGATTAAAGATTTTATAGAAAAATGCAAAAATACAAATAACATAAAATTACATCGAATGGCATGATGTTGAAGTGTAGAAACAATTTTATGCATATTAAATAAGTGTTGGGAAATAAGGTCGAAAGTGATTTAAAACATGGAGTAATATACATTGATATAAGATTATTACAAATTAGTTTCCAACTAGTTATAGAAATTATTCAAATCTTGGTATGAACTTAAGGATTATTTAATTACTTTATGAGAATTCTATTTTGCGGTTTGTCAGGTATTCCCAATAAAGCATCTGCATCCATTAACAGATATATGGCAATAGGACAAGCTTTATCTTTAAATAATGAAGTAATATTTGTAAACAGGTTCCCGTTGTACAAAGAAAGTGAGCAACAATCCTTAGAAACCAATACTTTATTTAGAATAATTGATGCAACAAATATAAAATATCGGCCACAATCATTTTTCAAGCGAAATTTTATAAAATATGCCTCCTTTATTTATGAATATCAAACGATTAAGAAAATCAACAAGGAACAGAAGATAGATTGGTTTAATGTATACACACAATTTTTTTTCCTATTATTATTTTATTGTTTTTTGTCAAAAATATTCAGTTTTAAAACAATTTTGCATTACGTTGAATTTAGATCAATGTTTAAAAAAAGAACTTGGTTATTTCGAATTAATGATTTCTTGTTTGACAAATTTGCAGTTTTTCTATGCGATAAAATTATTCCAATAAGTACAACCCTAAATCGTCACATTTTAACTTTGAAACGAACTGCCCATACTTTAATAATTCCACCAATCTGTGATTTTAAATACTTTGACTCCATAAAACCGGAAGTAAGCGATAGAAAATATTTTGTATTTTGCGCATCCACATCATATGAAGAAGTTTTTTTATTCATTATTAAATCCTTTCTTAAAATAAATAAATCAAGCGAAATTACATTGCACCTTGTCATCAATGGTGACATAACTAATCAAACAATTAAGCAGTTACTTGAAGCCAATAAAGAAATAATCTTTGTTTTTTCAAAACTGGAATACAAAAAATTAATTGCGAAATACAAAGGTTCTCTGGCACAATTAATCCCACTTCGCAATTCAATACAAGATTGTGCCAGATTTCCGCAAAAAATAGGTGAATTTTTAGCTTCCAACAGGCCCATAATTACAACGGGTTTTGGTGAGATAAACCATTATTTCATGGATAATATCAATGCAATAGTTGCAACAGATTATGAAATAAACAGCTATTCAAAAAAAATGGAATGGGTTTTGAATAATCCAAATAAACTACAAACTATTGCAAATAATTCATATATATTTGGATTGAACCATTTTGATACCTATAGTTATTCTTCTAAAATTGAATTATTTTTAAGTGCTTAAGTATGTTCGCAACTTGGATATTAAAATTGCAAATCCTAAAAATTATATATAAATATTTTAACTTTAAATACTTAGAAATATGTGTGGAATAACTGGAATGTTGCATTTTGATAAACAACGCAATATTGATCCAAAGAAGCTTAAAAAATCTACAGATATTATAAGCTATCGTGGCCCCGATGGAGAGGGCTTTCACATTGATGGAAACATTGGGCTTGGCCATAGGCGACTATCTATTATTGATATTGCCAATGGAAATCAACCTATGTATAACCACGATGAAAATATTGTCATTGTGTTTAATGGGGAAATTTACAATTACATAGAATTAAGGGATGAATTGAAGTCACTTGGCCATTCTTTCAATACTAACTCAGATACAGAAGTTATTATTAAAGCTTATGAAGAGTGGGGAGTAGACTGTCAGTTAAAATTTAATGGAATGTGGGCATTTGCAATATGGGATAATAAGAAGAAATCTCTTTTTGTGTCAAGAGATAGAATTGGAGAAAAACCTATTCATTATGCTATATGGGATAATACTTTCTTTTTTGGTTCTGAAATTAAAAGCATTCATGAACTGGGAGTACCGCGTGAAATAGCTTTAGAATTTACTGAAATTTATTTGGTATTTACTAATATTCCAGCGCCCTATACATTTTTCAAACATATAAAAAAATTAATGCCAGGCCATTATCTTTGGATTAAAAATGGGGAAGTAAAAGAAAATAAATATTGGGATTTACCTTATATTGATGAAAATTGCATGTTAAATAATAAAAATGAAATATATGAGCAATTCGAATATCTTTTAAAAGACTCAGTTAGAATAAGAATGAGATCAGATGTTCCGTATGGATCTTTTTTAAGTGGTGGAATGGATTCTTCAGGAATAGTATCTTTGATGGCTGAAATATCACAAACTCCAATTAATACTTTTACAATGGGATTCCCTTATAAAAGATATGATGAAAGCGATCTGGCAAGAAGTGTGGCACTAAAGTTTAATACCATTCACCATGAAGAAACAGTTCATCCCAATTCCTTTAATGATTTTCTTAATAAATTGGTTTTTCACTTTGATGAGCCATTTGGAGATGCTTCCTCTATACCTGTTTATTATGTTTCTAAATTTGCAAAACAAAAAGTAACGATGGTACTTACTGGTGATGGTGGAGATGAAATTTTATCAGGTTACAACTCTTTTCAAGGTGCCAAGTTATCGAGCATCTATTCAGGGTTTCCGCACATAGTTCAAAACATAATTCCCACAATGATTAATGTATTATTACCTTTGACAAAAGGTTCCCTGCGTTATGAAATGAACAGGATTAAACGTTTTTGTGAATCTGTCTCAATTCCATTTAACGAAAGTTCGATTATAAAAAAGTCATTTACAGACCATTTTGCTATTCAGGAGATAACAAAAGAAATGAAATGCATTTCACCCAGCGAATACTTTTCTGATTTTATGAGTAAATGTCCGTATAATGACAATTTTTATAAAATTATGTATGTAAATCACAAGTATGATTTGCCCAATGATTTTCTTGTAAAAGTTGACAGAATGAGCATGGCAAACTCAATCGAAGCAAGAGCACCATTTCTTGATCATAGGCTAATTGAATATATGAGCCAGGTTGATAAGAATGTAAAGATGCAAGGATGGGAAAGAAAATCAATATTAAAAAAAACAATCGGAAAACGATTACCCGAATCGATTTTATCGGCTCCTAAAAAAGGGTTTAGAATACCTTTAACGGAATGGTTTAAAGATTCAGGATTTTCTGAAATACAAGCCGATTTATATAAGACAAATTGGCCTCTCAATAATAAGGTAATTAAAAATATCGTTCACGAAAATGATAATGGAAACAAGGATAATGGAACATTTATTTGGTCATTAATATTCTTAAAAAAAATAATGGAGTAAATAAGATATAAGTATAAAGTATAAAAAGCATAAAGGGATAAGGAATTTAATAAAAGAAATTTAAAGTCTAAAAAATGAATTTAATTGTGACAGGAGGAGCGGGGTTTATAGGTTCAAATCTAAGTGAAAAGTTGTTGGCTGAAGGTCATAATGTTATATGCATTGATAATTTTAATGAATATTACGATCCAGCAATTAAAAGAAGAAATGTAGAGGAACTTAAAAATAAAAAATTTAAATTGTATGAAGGAGATATATTAGATAAATTTTTTTTATCAAAAGTATTTTCTGAAAACCAAATAGACACTGTTGTACATTTAGCAGCCATGGCTGGCGTAAGACCTTCAATAGACAATCCTTTTATTTATTATAATGTTAACGTGATTGGGACTTTAAATATATTAGAAGTAATGAAAGAGAGTAATGTTAAAAATATGATTTTTGCATCCTCCTCTTCCCTCTATGGAAATAATGAGAAGATTCCATTTTCTGAAGTTGATAATGTTGATAATCCAATTTCCCCCTATGCTGCTTCTAAGAAAGCCGGAGAATTGCTATGCCATACGTACTCTCATTTGTATAAATTTAATATTAATTGTCTAAGATTTTTTACAGTTTATGGATCTAAACAAAGGCCAGATTTAGCCATTTACAAATTTACAAAAGCATTACTAAATGATGAACCAATTGTTTTTTACGGAAATGGATCAACACGAAGAGATTATACACATGTTAATGACATTGTTCATGGAATAATAAATGCAATAGGAAAATTGGACGGTTATAATGTTTATAATTTAGGAGAATCAACTACAATCACTTTAATGGAATTAATAAAAATACTTGAAACATATACAGAAAAAAAAGCTAAAATAAATTACCTACCTATGCAGGCTGGAGATGTGTTGCAGACTTACGCAGATATAAGCAAAGCCAAAGTATATTTAGCGTATTCGCCTAAAGTTTCGATCGAGAATGGTCTTAAAGATTTTGTGAATTGGTATAAAATCAATCATTCATTTAAATGAAAGTATTGCATTTAACTAATAACTTTCCTACATTAACTTATCCAATTTTTGGAATATTTGTTAAAGAGCAGATAGAATCGATGAAAAATTTAGGTATCGATTGCGATGTTTTTTTTATTAATGGAAGGGAAAAAGGCAAGTTTGAATATTTATTATCTATTTTCAAACTACGAAAATATTTAAATGAAAATAAGTATGATATTATTCATTGTCATCATGCAATTAGTGCCTTATGCTTAATAATTTCAGGTGCTGTAAAAAAAAATAGAGTAATTGTTTCATTTCAAAACGATCCTGAAAATGAGTTTGGCCTTTATATCTATAAATTTATAAAAAAGAGAATTAGCCAAAGTATATTTAAAAATAATTCAAAATTAATTGTTGATGATCGTGCAACCTATTTAGCGAATGGTGTCAATACTTCATTTTTTATCAATAAAGGTAAGGCTGAATCTTATGAAAGATTAGGATTAGATAATTCAAAAATATATATCCTATTCGTAAGTTCAAATTTTATCAGAAAGCAGAAGCGATATGATAGGTTTAAAGAAGTACTTGAAATTCTAACATCACAATACAATTGGAAAAATATTGAAGGACTATTTTTGATAAATAGTAAGAGAGATTTAGTTCCATATTATTTTAGTGCATCAAGTTTACATTTATTGACTTCTGATTTTGAGGGTTCTCCAAATTCAGTAAAGGAAAGTATGTGTTGTAATACCCCAGTTGTTTCAACTCCTGTGGGAAATGTTACAGAAATGATTGTGGGGGCACACAATTGCTTTGTAACCAACTCATTTAATGCAGAAGAATTGGCATTCTATTGTAATACAGCATTGAAAACAAACGGAAATCCAAGGGACATAATTATTCAAAAAAAATTAGATATGGAATCCGTGGCATTTAAGCTTAAACAAATCTATATTAAAGTAATCACCAGAGAAGTTTAAGCACCTTTATATCAAATAAAGGCCTTATTCAAAATCCTCCACTTTCGCATCAGAATTGCTGATATTAATACTTCCAAATTGCTTTAGTGGTAGCTATTTCGCGGCAAAATTATTAAATCCAAAATTTCAAATCCATAGTAAAATGAAAAAGAAAATTTATATGGCCGGCTGCGGCGGTATGTTAGGCGAAGCATTTTATGCCCAGTTTAAAAATGAATATGAAGTCAAATGTACTGACAAAGACGTAAATGAAGAATGGCTTTCATTCCTTGATTTTCGCAACTTTGATTCTTACAAGAAAGATGTTATGGATTTCAACCCCGATTACTTGTTTCATTTAGGAGCCTATACCGATCTCGAATTTTGTGAGCACAATGCAGATGAAACCTATTTGACCAATACCTTAGCTGTAGAAAATGCTGTTTATCTGGCAAATGCATTAAATATTCCTATACTATATATTAGCACTGCTGGTATTTTTGACGGAAAAAAATTTCTTTATGATGATTGGGATTTGCCAAATCCACTTGGCGTTTATGCCCGCTCAAAGTACATGGGTGAAAGATTTGTAGTTGAAAACGCATCCCGTTATTTAGTTTGCCGTGCCGGTTGGATGATGGGATCCGGGCCTAATAAGGATAAAAAGTTTATTCAAAAATTAATGTTGCAACTAAAACAAGGAAAAAAAGAATTATTTATTGTAGACGATAAAGATGGTACGCCTACTTATACACATGATTTTGCTAAAAACGTAAAATTATTACTCAAAAAAGAGTACTGGGGGCTTTATAATATGGTATGCGGGGGTCAAACAAGTAGATTGGAAGTAGCACAGGAACTATTAAATCTTCTCAATCTTGAAAGAAAAGTGAAACTAACTGCAGTCTCATCAGATTATTTTAAAGATGTTTATTTTGCAGAAAGGCCCCCATGTGAAAGATTGCAAAACCGCAAACTTCAGATGCGAGACTTAAATGTTATGCAAAATTGGAAAGACGCTTTAAAAGAATACGTAGATGCTTATTACTTTGATTATGTAAAAAGTTACGATCGGATTATATACTGATATATTAATACACGAATATTATACAAATTTTAAAAATAAATATTTTGTTTTCAGTACATAAATTAAATCCGTATGAAGGTTTAGAGTATGTCGAAAGCTGGAATGTAATGACCAGAATCAGTTGATCAAAATAAGGCTACAATTTTATAAATTCATAGGAAGTAAATCATCTATTTAAGAAATTAATCAGGTACATTACCAATTGAATCCGATTCAGAGCAAATAAGAGCATAAAAAAGGTAATCAAAAAAGTTCCCTTATTTATACTTTATTTATAATACAATTGTAAACTAATTGCAGCTGATTTTAAATCAATGTACAAAAACAATAAAAGTCTTAATATGAAATAATAATATGAATTGAATTGCTCCTTCATAATTTACTTTTTAAATTCATACCTGATATGAAAAAGATTGCAATTATTGGATCTCATGGCCTATACGCAAATTATGGAGGGTGGGATCAACTTGTCCGTAATTTGGCTGAGAAAAAATCAATAAATAATTTTGAATATTTAATTTATAATTCTTCTGATTCCCCAAAGGTCATTAATTGTCCGCCTGGAGTGAAAGTAAAAAGAATGATTGTAAAAGCATCTGGATTTCAGGGATTAATTTATGATTTTTGGTCAATATTATTATGCTACAGAAAAATTGATACTATTTTGTTTTTAGGCGTACAAGGTATTCCCTTAATTCCTTTTTTATTCCTGTTCCGGAAGGTAAAGATCATATCGAATGTTGGGGGAATTGAATGGGAACGGCCTAAATTTGGATTCTTGTCTAAAATGTATCTAAAATTCTGTTTTAATCTAAGCTTTATTTTTTCTGATTATGTAATTTTAGATAATCCCCATTATTATATGTTTTTACCTAAAAGAAAAAACGCCAAAGTAAAAGTATTAACCTATGGCGGTGAAATTGATAATAGTTTATCTGTTAATAATGATATAATTAATAAATATCCATTTATAAATGATGAATATTTTCTGTCTATTAGCCGATCACTTGAGGATAACCAACTAGAGGAAATATGTAGGTGTTTTGGTACCCTAAAGCAAAAATTAGTATTAATATCTAATTTCTCAAAGTCAGCTTATGGTTGCAAAGTATATGCTAAATATAGTAATTTACCTAACTTATTTTTAATTGACGGCCTTTACCAAAAACCAGAATTAGATCTTATTCGAAGAAAATGTAAAGCTTATATACACACTCATAAACTTTGTGGTACTGCGCCCTCATTGGTCGAGATGATTATTGCACAAGTTCCAATTATTTCATATGATAATCCCCAAAATAGACATACCCTTCATAACCAGGGATTTTTCTTTTCTTCATTTGATTCAATTCAAAAAATAGTTAATAGCAAAACAAATTTTGCAAATTATATTCCTTCAAATGAAATTGTAAAGCTTTATAATTGGAATCAAATTATTTTGGATTATGAGAGCATCTTTTAGCGCAATAATTTCAAATATTCAAAACTCTAATAATTATGAGTAAGGTCCTTATTACCGGAGCACATGGATTTGTTGGCACAAACATTTCAATATATCTTGCTGCTTATCGCGATTATCAATTAATAGCATTAGATATATTAAAAAAGACAATATCCTCATACAATGTAGAATATACTTGGGAGGAAATTGACAAGATAAGCTTTAACTCAATTAATACAGTCATTCATTTGGCAGGTAAGGCACATGACACAAACCATACGAGCCATGTAAAAGAATACTTTGAAATAAATGTGGGATTAACCAAGCAAGTATTTGAACGGTTTCTAAAATCGAATGCTGAAAAATTTATTTACTTCAGTTCTGTAAAAGCAGTGGCTGATTCAGTAAAAAATGGAATGCTTTCAGAGGAAGATTTTCCCAATCCACACACTCCTTATGGACAATCAAAACTGGAAGCTGAAAAATATCTTATGAATCAGTATCTTCCTGAAGGAAAATCACTTTTCATTTTTCGTCCTGCAATGATACATGGGCCTGGTAACAAAGGAAACTTAAATTTGCTTTTTAATTTGATAAGCAAAGGGATCCCATATCCATTGGGTGCTTTCACAAATCAGCGGTCTTTCACCTCCATCGGAAATCTAAATTTTGTAATTAAAGAGTTCATAGACCGAGAAATTAAAGCAGGAATATACCATATAGCTGATAAAGAAACGATATCAACAAATGATTTAATCGAACTAATAGGGGAAGCAACATGTCGAAACCCACAAATTTGGAACATTCCGGCATCGTTAATCAACTGTTTTGCAAGAATGGGAAACATCCTATCACTACCGCTGAATTCAGAAAAATTAAAAAAGCTTACTGAAAACTATCTTGTTTCAAATAGAAAACTCGTTGATGCATTGGGAGTTGAATTGCCAATACATGCTCGTGAAGGATTAAAAGCTACACTAAGCAGCTTAAGTAAACATCATCATCTATTGAATTCAGGTGGGAGCCACATGTTGAAAATTATTTGAATCTGAAAATAATGGAATATCTTCTACTCTTTGCAGTACTTTTTGCTTTAGGCCTTATTTATATCAAATTGGCCTTAAGGTATAATATTGTTGACAGGCCCAATAACAGAAGTTCACATTCTAATGAGACTGTTCGTGGTGGTGGAATAATCATTCCCATTAGTGCATTGGGTTGGTTTATATTTTCTGGGTTTCAATTTCCATTATTTTTTATAGGACTCATTATCATCAGTTTAATTAGTTTTTTGGACGATATTTCCCAAATTTCGCATACATTAAGATTATTCGTACATATTGGAAGTATATTACTACTTTTTACTGAAATACAATTATATCAATTTCCATGGTGGTCATGGATTCCAGCATTAATAATTTCAGTTGGAACTATAAACGCTTATAATTTCATGGATGGAATTAACGGAATTACCGGTGGATACAGCCTTTCGGTACTTACAGGCATTTGGTTTGTAAATAACTATCAAGTTGAGTTTATCAGCAACGAATTAATTTATTTTTTGATCATTTCTATTGTTGTTTTCTCTTATTTTAATTTCAGAACAAAAGCCAAATGTTTTGCCGGTGATGTTGGATCCATATCAATTGCCTATATCCTTGTGTTTTTACTTGCAAAATTGATCATTCAATCAGGCAACTGGCTTTACATTTTATTCCTTTGTATTTATGGGATCGATACTGGATTGACACTTATTCATAGGATTAAACAAAAAGAAAATATTTTTATAGCCCATCGAAAACATCTTTATCAATTACTTGTCAACGAATATAAAATTTCTCATCTCAAGGTTGCAGTGATCTATACATTTCTTCAACTTATTATTTGTCTGATAATATTCATTGTTTCAGGTAACAATAGAAGTCATTTGAGCAGTTTAATTACGGGAATAAGTATACTTGGTTTTATAACAGTTGCTTTTCAATTAATCAGGTTTCACATATATGATAAGGTTTTAAGGCTTTAATACTGAGTCTGCTCTGAAAACTTTTTTTATGCCACAAAGCCACAAAGTTGCACTAAAAATAGATAATAGCTATTTTCCGGGGCCTCGGGATGTACCTTAAGCATTGTCAATACATATAGTTCACAAATTGGATGAAATTTTAAAATAATAGATTCATTGGCCATGAAGATCATTCACTCTATCAATGGAAATATGAAATAGGAAGGCTTGTGGTTTTTTATTGAATCTTTTAGATCAAATCTAGTTAAAACTCTTACGAGAATTCATGGGGAAGTCATCTATGATTCATTGTATAATAAGTAAGTAATAAGTAGATAATAAGAAGATAACAAGCAGACAATAAGGTATTATTACTTATTAGGTACCAGTTAAGTAATCTATAAGTACTCATTTAAGGATTACTCATAGATGGCTAAATGAAGATACCAACAACACTCAGTGTATTTTTTGAAAAAGTAGAAGGCTGTTGTATTTGTACATTTTAATGAGGGAATTTAAACTTTCGACACTTAACGCATACTTCGGTGCTTTAACCGGATAAATAGTTGCTGATTTCAACGCTCTTTCAACAGTGGGATAACCGCTTGGATTGTGGGTTTTAATAATGTTATCAGTTTCCATTGTCTGATTTATCAAATGTAACTATTTTATTCAAAGTTTAAGAATATTAATCATTGACAATTCCTTAGTGCTATAATGAATTTAGAGCATTTATTATATTATTGACTTTTCGGAGTGGACTTAATATTATGTGCATAAAAAACAAGTGTAAAATCTCCAATTCAGCGTTTTTTACATTTCTTAAAAAATAATAGTTCACTTAATTCTTAATTAATTATTATTTTAAATTTCAAATAATCTTCTATATGAAAAAATTAATTAGGGCTTTAATTCACACTAGTTACCTTCCAAGCTGGCTGGTTTCATTTTGTGACCTGGTTATATATTCTATAACATTTGTTTTTACATACGGGCTAGCTCAAAATGCTTCAAATATTCCAGTGAATATTAATCTGATGATTTTGCAACTACTTTCAGGTGTGCCATTTTTCTATCTTGCAACATATTTGTTACAACCTCATAAAGGAATTATCCGACATTCCAATACAAGAGATTCAACAGTGATCATTTTTGCACATCTAATAATTAGCTCCGGATTGATGCTTGTGTCACTTATAGAGCATATATATGTAATAAATATAGCTATCCCATATTACATTATATTTACGCACTATTTTATTTCGGTAATGATGATGATTTCCTTCCGTTTAGCAATTAAATTTACTTTTATTTATTTTTCAATTAAACCAGGCCAAGTACAACGGATATTAATCTTTGGTGCAGGAAATAAAGGAAGAATTACCAGTGAGGTAATTGAAAATGATCGAAATCTTAACATTAAATTAGTTGGTTTCATTGATGACAATTGGCAACTTCAAGGTAAAATGATCGGTGGACTTCCTGTATATTCCGAAGAAAAAGCATTCGAAAAAATAATTGAAAAAGAAAAGATCAAGGAAATAATTATTGCTATCAATCACGATAAAATCAGTAAAAAACGAAAGAAACAAATTATAAACCTCTGCCTTGGAAAACAAATTAAAGTAAGTGAAGTTCCCGATACTTCTTCGTGGATTAACGGATCTTTATCAGCTACGCAAATAAAAGAAGTTCAGATTGAAGACTTATTAGGAAGGGATCCTATAGTTTTAAACAAAGATAAAATTGCTAACGGGTTATTTAATAAAACAATATTGATTACCGGAGCTGCCGGATCGATTGGTTCAGAACTGGTGCGCCAGATTTTAAATTTTCAACCTGGTTGTATGGTACTAGTTGATCAAGCCGAATCATCATTGTTTGACTTACAAACAGAAATAAAAGAAAGATTAACACATATAAAAACATACTTTGTCGTTGGTAATGTGGCTGATCGTTATCGGATGAGGAAAATATTTCTTAAATATCATCCTGATGTTGTCTTTCATGCTGCAGCTTATAAACATGTGCCATTGATGGAAATGCAGCCATACGAAGCCATAAAATGCAATATTGGAGGAATCAAAGTTATTGCAGATTTGGCGGTTGAATATGGAGTTAAGAAATTTGTAATGGTTTCAACCGATAAAGCTGTAAATCCCACCAATGTAATGGGTGCAACAAAAAGAGTCTGCGAAATTTACATTCAATCACTTTCTCAAATAATGAATATAAAGACCCATTTCATTACCACTCGTTTTGGAAATGTTTTAGGATCAAATGGTTCGGTAATTCCTCTATTCAAAAAACAAATCCTCAAAGGAGGTCCCGTAACTGTAACAGATGTAAATATCAACAGATACTTTATGACCATTCCCGAAGCTAGCCAATTGGTATTGGAAGCTGGATTTATGGGTAATGGAGGTGAAATATTTCTATTTGATATGGGGCAACCTGTTAAGATTTATGAATTAGCTGAAAAAATGATTTTGCTTTCAGGATACACGCCACATAAAGATATCCAAATTGAAATAACAGGATTGCGCCCGGGTGAAAAGCTATATGAAGAATTGCTGGCATCAACCGAAGAAGCCATTCCTTCATTTCACAACAAAATTTTGATTGGAAAAATAAGGCCATTTAGTTATGAAGAACAAAATAGTAAAATTGTTGCACTTCTAAATAATTTATCAAAAGAAAATGATGAATTACTTGTTACCCGATTAAAAGAGTTGGTGCCAGAATACATCTCGAATAATTCACAATTTGAATTATTGGATAAGCCTACTACAAATAATACAATTCATGCATCGCCACTTATTAAAAAGGATACAAATTGGCTTCATAAATCACTTACAGAAATCTATACTCATAAAAATCCATAAGTTGACTTGCTCATAAATTCATATAGAATTTAACTCCTTTATTTTTCAATATTTAGTAAAATATACTGATATTTTATCTCGGAATATTCAAATAAACAATTCAATTTTAAATTAATAGATATGAAAAATTTTATTTTCCTGATTTTTACATGCGGAGTGATCATGTTGATTTCGTCTTGTCGTTCATCCAAAGAATTTACTTTTTTTCAGGATGTGAACAGAAACCAAAACATTCCGGGAGTTTCTATTAAAGTTCAAGACTACAAGGTTCATCCCTATGACAACTTATATATCAATATTAAAACCATGAATCCTGATGTAGATAGATTATTTGATGCAAATGAGAGTACTTCAAGTTATTCTGCTGGTACTATGCAAATGTATGGGGATTATGTGTCACAATATATTAATGGTTATCAGGTTGATTCCAAGGGAACTATAACTTTGCCTATTTTAGGTAGCATTGAAGTAGTAGGATTAACACTTAATCAAATTCAGGAGCGAATTCAGAAAAAATCACTTGAATTTTTAAAAAATCCATCAATAAAGATAAAACTCCTAAGTTTTAAAATAAATATTAGTGGTGAAGTTAAAAATCCGGGTGTCTATTATTCATACAATGAAAAGCTTAATATTCTTGAAGCAATTAGTATGGCATCTGGTGTAACTGATAATGCCAAGTTGAGTAAGGCATTGTTAATCAGAGAAAATGAAAACGGAACAAGTACCTATAATATTGATTTAACTAGTAAAAATCTCCTTACATCAGAATCCTACTATTTGCAACCAAACGATTTAATTTATATTGGACCTGGTAAAAACAAACGCTTGGAATTAAATACCACTTCATATTCACTATTTCTTACAACGGTAACAACAATGTTATTGGTATACAATATATTAAGATAATAATAATATTTGAGAAATTTAAACAATCCATACATAAAAATTAATAATCATGGAAAAATTTGAAGAAATATTGAATACTCTTGAGACGGAGTCTAAAGAGGTTCGACAGAATTTTTTAGTAAAATTTACGAAAAATTGGTATTGGTTTGCCATATTTTGCATATTAGGTTTAATTGCAGGTTATATACTTTTCAGTTTCAGTCCACCAACCTATCTTGTTCAAAGCCGGTTGCTAATTCCGTCTACGGATGATGTGGAAAATACACTTCTATCATTTGACAAGCAGGTTATTCCCAAAAATCAAAAGGTTGAGAACCAAATTGGAACATTGCAATCATTTTCTCTATATAAAAAAGCGTTGGAAAATTTGAATTGGAAAACTTCATTTTATATTAATAATGGATATTATAAGACTGAATTATATGAAAATAAACCATTTGATGTAATTATTTCTAAAGGTGCTAAAAATATTGAGGGATTAGAATTATCGATTGTTGCTCTAAATGGTTATAAATTTGAAATAAATGGCGAAGGTATCATAACCGAAAATGGAATTAAACAAAAAATTAAATTTGATGAATCTGGTTATTTCAATACAAATTTTAAAAACAAATATTTTGATTTTACTATAAGAAAAAAAAATTACATAGCGAATAAAAAATATTACATGGTATTTAACAATGTAAATGTAATGTCTCAAAATTATTTGAAAAAAATTAAGATTATCTTAGAGGACAAAGAATCAGAATTAATTAATGTGCAAATTCATAGCCAAACCCCTCAAAAAGATGTCGATTTTATTAATGAATTAAATCAAGTATTTATTTTAGTTGGAATAAAAAAGAACAATCAGGCATCAGAGAACTCAATCAAATTTATCGATACTACATTAATTGGGATTTCAAACACATTAAAAAATGCGGAGTTAAATCTCAGCAATTATCGTAAAAACAACCAAGTTATGGATCTTGGTGCTGAATCTAATCTAATATATCAAAAACTGGAAGAAATAGAAAATGAAAAATATCTCGCAAAATTAAGAATTGATTATTATAAAAATATGCAATCCTATATGGGAGATGCGAAGAAGATTAAACAGATGATCAATCCATCTATCATAGGCATTACAGATATCGGGATTAATAGTATGTTGCCCAAATTAATGGAACTTTATAATAAGAGGGAAGTTTTATCTTATAGTGTTGAAAACAATAACCCAAGTTTGATATTGATAGAAAAAGAAATTCAACTTACAGGTAATGCATTGTCAGAAAATCTTAACAACCTTCTAAAAAATGCTGAAGTTGAAATGCAAAGTATGGAAATTAGATACAAAACTGTTCAGCAAAGACTAACTAAACTTCCAGATACTGAACGACAGCTCATTAGCAAACAAAGAGACTTTAATTTAAACAATGAACTTTATACCTACATGCTTCAGAAAAAAGCGGAGGCTTCAATTTCCCTTGCTTCAAATATTCCTCAGGTTCAGATAATTGACCCAGCAATGATTGAATCTTCTGAACAAGTAGGTCCAAGCCTTCCAAAAAATATTATTGGAGGCTTTGGACTTGGATTTTTAATTCCTTTTATTATAATTTTAATTTCTGATGCTTTAAACACAAAATTGAACACATTTGAAGAAGTTGAAAAACTATCTAAGCTTCAGATTTTGGATGGCATAATCCATTCGAATTATAAAAATGGTTTGCCTGTCCTTAAAAATCCACAATCTGGAATTACTGAATCCTTTAGAATTTTAAAGGTTAATTTGAGAAATATTCTGAATAGCCCTGAAAAGAAAGTAATATCTGTAAATTCACTAGTTCCAGGCGAAGGAAAAACTTTTATTGCGGCAAATCTTTCTGCTATCCTTTCATTAGGTACAAATGAAAAAAAGATTCTAATTGTTGAAGGAGACTTGCGGAAACCAAAATTGAATATTCTTTTCGGCACAAATGAAGGAATTGGGCTGAGTTATTATTTAGCAAATAAAAACAATATGAAAGATATTGTCATTCAAACTCCATATCCGAATTTGTATTTTGTTCCCGCAGGAGAAATACCACATAACCCAACTGAACTTTTAGAAAATGGTAGATTTGATATATTTATTGAAGAAGCACGGGCACAATTCGACTTTATTATTATTGACAATGCACCAATATCACTAGTTCCGGATGGTTTAATGACCAGTAAACACGCTGATTCAAGTATATTTGTTATCCGTCTTAATTACAGCAAAAAAAGAGAGTTGAAAGAAATAGAGAAAGTAGTTGCTGTTAATACACTAAAAAATGCCATTATCGTGATTAATGATGCACCAAATAACCGGTTTGGATATGGAAACAAATACGGGAAAAATGGTTATAGTAATTATATAAAATATGGTAAATCTGATTCTAATACTAATAATTTAAAATTAATTAAATCAGCTTAATAATAAATAAATTAGTATTTACTGAATTAATTATTGCAGCATATTTTGATGGTACGATTGTTAAACACAAATTCCCAAGATCGGGAAATGCCATCCTCAATGCTTTTGAAATTTTAAAAAAGCTAAAAGAGGAGGGCCATATTCTCATTCTATAGACATACTGCTCGGAGGATGAACTTAATCTTTTGCACTAAAATATTGAATGCAAAATGGGTTTGAGTTCTATACTATCAATAACAATTCGATCGATGAATATGCTGATTTATATATTGATGGCCGAAATCTGATGGGAATTCATATACAGATAAGTTAATGCTAAAATAGAACAGGCTCAAATATGAAATTATTATATTTATTATGTCCATTTTTTATATCTATGGTAAGCTCAATCTAAGTAAATGTGCAAATGCATTTTGTTACTCTGGCGATGATGAAATTCTCATTGAAAGAATAAATATTTCTATCAGAATAAGGTAAATAATTATAAAATATATGTACATTTAATAAACTTTATTAATAATTGGACAAATATATGAAAACAGCTATCGGAATAAACTTTAATAAAGATATTTTAATCCTACCAAATGTCGAACAAGAAGTTGAAAATATTACTTCCAAACTTAGAGAAGATATTCATGGAATATTAAGGCGTAACGGTGCTGTTGTTGGAATAAGTGGAGGAATAGATTCTTCTGTAACACTTGCATTGGCGGTACTAGCTCTTGGAGAAGACAAGGTATTAGGAATTATGCTTCCTGAAAAAGACTCCAACTCTGAGAGCAAAGAATTTGCATTAAAACTGGCTGAAAAGTTTAATGTTCAAACGGTAGAAGAAAATATTACCCAGTCACTTGAAGGGTTTAGTTGTTATCAAAGAAGAGATGAGGCAGTAGCCTCAATTTTCCCTGAATATATTCCTGTTGACTATAAGATGAAAATAGGCGTTAATAAAAGCGGAATTAACCAAAACTTGCCACCAGTATTTTCACTTACCATAATCGACAAAAATGGAAATGAAAAAAGCAAGTTGCTTCCTGCCCGTGAATACCTGCAAATTGTTGCCGCATCTAATTTTAAGCAACGTAGCCGGATGTCTATGCTTTACTATCACGGTGAACGGATGCATTATGCAGTGGTAGGAACTCCAAATAAACATGAAGTAGAACAAGGGTTTTTTGTAAAACACGGTGATGGTGGAGCTGATATTATGCCAATTGCACATTTATACAAGTCGCAGGTTTATCAGTTAGCCGAATATTTGGGAGTACCTCAGGAAATAATAAAAAGGACACCAACAACTGATACTTATACTGCTGAACAAACACAGGAAGAATTTTTCTTCCAAATGCCCTATCAGGACATGGATTTATTATGGTATGCATTTGAAAATAAAATTGATCCCTTAGAAGTTCAAATAGCTACGGGTAAATCAACTGAAGAGATAAACCTGATATTCAGGAATTTTTATAGAAAGCAAAAAACAACTGAGTATTTAAGAATGTCACCAATTAAATATTAACTCTATGAATTGTGTTGATTATTTATTTGAAAATACCTATTCCTTCAAAAAGGATTTAATAATTGGGACTCAGGAAACTATATCCTATGAATTGATTTTCCAAAAAGCTTTATGTTTGGCATGCTTTTTAAATCAAAAAATAGGTACAGGCAAAAGCATCCCCTTGGTATCTCAAAATAGTTCATTCTTTATTATTGCCTATTTGGGGATACTGAAATCGGGAAATATTTGCATTCCACTTAACCCAAGTATAGAACAAAATAATTTTGATTTTATATTAGATAAAACTAAATCAGAAATAGGATTTATTTCTGATCTGGCCAAAAAAAAACTAGATATTTCAATTGATTTTTACTCTGAATCTAATCTGTCCTCTATTTTAACCCTCACTCCAAAGATAAATAGTTTTAAGAACGATTTTGATGGAAATCAAACAGGAGAAATAATATTTACTTCTGGTTCAACTGCAAAACCCAAGGGTGTAATGTTAACTCATAACAACATCATTGCAAATACCGAATCGATTATTCAATATTTGAATCTAAATGAAGATGATAAAATAATGGTAATATTGCCATTTTTTTATTGTTATGGGTTATCTTTACTTCATACCCATATTAGGGTGGGAGGCCAGCTTTTAATAAACAACAATTTTATTTTTCTTGCCTCAACAATTAAAAGCTTAAATGATTATCGATGTACTGGTTTTGCTGGTGTACCAAGTCATTTTCAAATTTTACTACGAAAAACAGAATTGTTCAAGAAAACTGTATTTCCCAATTTACGTTATGTAACTCAGGCGGGGGGGAAGCTACAGAATGCATTTATAATTGAGTTTGCGGAATCATTCCCATCTATTAATTTTTTTGTAATGTATGGCCAAACTGAGGCAACGGCAAGATTATCCTATCTTCAGCCCGCTCTGCTGAAATCAAAACTTGGATCATTGGGCAAGGGGATTCCTGGGGTAGAACTAAAAGTGGTTGATTACAAAGGGAATATGGTAAGACCTGGTAAAATTGGAGAAATTATAGCCAAAGGTAAGAATGTGATGTTAGGATACTTTGACGAACCAAAAGAAAGCTCTAAAACAATTCGCAATGGGTGGCTTTATACCGGTGATCTCGCTACTATTGATGTTGATGGATACATTTTTCTTACTGCCAGGAAAAAGGAAATCATAAAAGTTGGTGGAAAAAGAGTTAGCCCAAAAGAAATTGAAGGTGTAATTGTCATGATACCTGGAGTAATTGACTGCTCAGTTGTGGCAATCGAGGATGAAATACTTGCGGAAGCAATCAAAGCTACAGTTGTAATTTCTGAAATTGAAAACAATATCAATGAAGAAACAATAAGAAGTTTTTGCTCAACAAAACTTTCAAATTATAAAATTCCTACAATTATTGAAATTAAAAAAGTTATAACAATAAGTGCTACCGGAAAAAAAACATTCGTAAATTAAAAACCATTGAAGGATATATAACGTACAAAAAATTTATATAAATGCAATCTATAGGCACAATTCTCAGTCGTATTTATGAAATGATAATGGCAAAAGCCAGTAATGAAAAAAAAATCATTTATCTACGTAAGAAAGGGATTAAAATAGGGCAAAATTGTGAGATTCACACCATGTCATTTTCTACGGAACCCTATTTAATACAAATTGGTAATAGGGTAAGAATTGCCAGTGGTACGCACTTTATCACGCATGATGGTTCCATTACGTGTTTTCGAGACGAACTTAGTGGGGGATTATTTGGAAAAATTAAAATTGGCAACAATGTATTTATTGGCATAAATTGTATAATTCTATTGAATTCTTCAATTGGGGATAATTGTATTATTGGAGCAGGCAGTGTTTTACGTGGACAATTCCCTGATAATTCTGTTATTATAGGAAATCCAGCTAAGGTGGTTTCGACCACAAATATTCAAAAAATGTTCTTTAGAAATAATCCAGGCTTTATCAAAACTAATAATCTTTCTAAATCAGAGAAAGATAAAATAGTTAAAATGTATTTTGGGATTAAATAAGTAACAATAAAACTATTTGAATCTTAGATCAATAAAATCATTTTAATAGATCTTTTTTTATTATTGATTGTTGTCATTATTTTACCATTTGTAACCTTGAGAACTATGAAAAATAATTTACAAAATACAAGCTCGGATAAGATGTATAAAATTATTTTTCTACATCATAGCACAGGACAACTGATTGTAAATGCAGGCAATGAAACTAACAGAATTATTAGATACTTATTTCCGCAAAAAACTTATGTTTCGCAATATTTTTCAGATTTTAATAGTATAAATGGTACCAATTACGATTTTACAGAACAATTTTTTCCAAAGAATAATCCCTATGGATGGAATAATTACCCATATGATTATTACAATATTTGGGTAAAGAATGCTGGTGATCAAACATATCTGGATGAACCAACATTAGAAATACTTACAAAGCAATACGAACTGATTATTTTTAAACACTGTTTTCCTGTTTCGAATATAGATGAAGACATTAATAAACCTGACATTAATTCAGCAGATAAAACATTAGAAAACTACAAGCTACAGTATTTAGCTTTAAAACAGAAATTACATGAATTCCCTAACAATAAATTTCTAATCTGGACTGGAGCTTCGCAAGTCATGGCTAATACAACTATAGAACAGGCTTTACGTGCAAAGACTTTTTTTGAGTGGGTAAAAAATGATTGGAATATTGACAATGATAATATCTTTTTGTGGGATTTCTATGCCTTAGAAACCGAAGGTGATCTTTTTTTGAAAAATGAAAATGCAAGCAATACTTACGATTCGCATCCTGGAAAATCCTTTGCAAAAAAAGTAGCCCCATTATTTTGTCAGAAAATTATTGATGTAATACAACATAAATAATTAATATTGACATAGATAATTAGTATGTACATAAAATAATTATAAATAAAACATTTACAATTTACTATTATGGAAGATTTAACTTTTATTAAAGGTAAAATTAGAAATTTTATATTAAAATCCTCATACTTACCAGAGGATAAAGTGAAAAATGATACCCTGATTTTTGTTCAGGGTATACTAGATTCGATGGGATTTATCACCTTGATAAATTATCTTGAAGAATCATTTTCGCTTGTAGCCAATGACGATGATTTAGTGGAAACAAATTTTGAATCAGTTAATGCCATTGCTGACTTTGTTGTAAAAAAGTTACATCCAGAAAAGATATTAAATGATGCTCTTTAATTTATTTGAAAACTTTACAGGATATATAAAAATTTATACATCCTGAATATAATTGAAGTATAATTAAAAATAAATTATATAATGTGTGGAATCGCCGGAATATATAACTATCATTCATCAAAAGAGCATTCAACAGAAAGAAGTGTGTGGAAGATGCTTTCATTGATCAAACACAGGGGACCTGATGAAAGCGGAATTTACCTTAACCAGAACATAGGCATTGGTAGTGTTAGGTTAAGTATCATTGATCTTTCATCTGGACAGCAACCTTTATGTGATGAGTCCGAGAATTATTGGATTGTTTACAATGGCGAAATATTTAACTATCCTGAGTTAAGAGCTGATCTAATCAAAAAAGGGATCAAACTCAAAACACATTGTGATACTGAGATAGTTGTACAAATGTATGCTTTATATGGAGCAAAATGCCTTGATCAATTTAATGGGCAATTTGCTTTCTGTATTTGGGATAAAAACAAAAAGGAACTGTTTTTGGCCCGCGATAGGGTAGGCATTCGTCCGCTTTTTTACTGGACACAAAATGGAGCTTTCGCCTTTTGTTCTGAAATTAAGGGCCTCTTTTCGCTTGATCAAATAGAAAGATCCTTAAATCCAGAAAGTCTTTCACAAATATTCACCTTCTGGACAACCGTCACACCGAATACCCCGTTTAAGAATATTTTGGAATTGCAACCTGGACATTGCATGTTGGTGAATGTAAACGGAATAAAAATTAAGCCATATTGGAGCCTGAATTTTCCTGCCGGCAAAAAAGCACAAACATCTGGTTTGTCAGATTCAATTGAAGAATTACATGAATTATTGCATGATGCTGTAAAAATAAGGCTAAGGGCAGATGTGCCTGTAGGGGCTTATTTAAGTGGCGGATTAGATTCGAGTGTTACCACAGCATTTATAAATGATATAAATCCTGACATATTAAATACCTTTTCAATTGGCTTTAAAGACAAGGTATTTGATGAAACTGGATATCAAATGGAGGCAGCAAATTATTTTAAAACCAATCATACAGCTTTTACTTGTACTTCGGAAGAAATAGCAGAAAATTTTGCAAAGACTATTTGGCATACAGAATTCCCCATTTTAAGAACATCTCCTACTCCGATGTTTTTACTATCGAAAAAGGTTAGGGAGAGTAATATAAAAGTTGTAATAACAGGAGAAGGTGCGGATGAATTTCTGGCTGGTTATAATATTTTTAAAGAGGCAAAAATTAGAAGATTTTGGGCCAGAGAACCAAATTCTAAATTGCGGCCAAAATTATTGACCAAACTATACCCCTATCTTCCGCTTATGAAGGAATCTCCTGATTTGGCCTTAAAAATGTTCTTTGGATATAAATTAACCGAAACAGATGACCCGCTTTATTCTCATCAGCTTCGATGGAATAATACGAGCAGGATAAAATCATTTTTTTCCAAAAACTTTGTCTCCTCTATGAATGGACATAATCCTATAAATGATATTTACAAAACACTTCCTGAAAGTTTTATGAATTGGAGTGATCTGGCAAAATCGCAGTATCTGGAATCAACCATTTTTATGTCCGGCTATTTATTATCTTCACAAGGTGACCGGATGTCAATGGGCAATTCAGTTGAAGGCCGCTATCCCTTCCTTGATTACCGGATGATTGAATTTTGTTCTCAGTTACCAGATGATTTTAAGCTTAATGGTTTGGACGAAAAATTTATTCTCAAAAAATTGAGCATAGGCAAAATCCCTCCCTCCATTTCAAAAAGACCAAAACAAGCATACCGAGCTCCAATTGCAGCTAGTTTCTGCAATCAAGATGCTCCGGATTATATAACTGAGATGCTTTCTGAACCAACTCTAAAATCATTTGGGATTTTCGACCCGCTAAAAGTAAAACATTTGGTTACAAATAAGATGCGACAAAAAACAATATCAGAAATAGATCAAATGGCTATTACCGGTATCCTTTCAACGCAACTTTTATATAAGATGTTCGTAAACGATCCTTTTGTTGCAGATATTGATACTGTGAAAAACTACAGGATCATTAACGATTGTAAAGTTTAAGCAATGAATTTTGAATTATTGGCGTACTGAAAAGCAACAAAGTGATACATAGGTTTGAGTTTGGATAAATTAGAATATTAAAATCATAGCGACTACATTTTGTTGTATTTTGTTAATTTATAGGGAATTAAATCAATTAATTAGTAATTTATGAAAAAATTATTATTAATTATATTTATCGCAATTAATTCGTGTGTTTTGATTGCGCAGATACCATATACAATTGAAGGTACAGTTGTAAATAATATAGAGACAGGCACATGGTTTGGAGTGAATATTCCACGCAGTGTACCTACTAAATTGATTTATCGGAATAATTCCATTTCTTCTGTTAATTCTGAAGGATATTTGCTACAGGCAGGAGATGAAAATCCAAGTGTAAGAGATAATAATCTTGACAGGCAAGAAATAACTGGTAATATATTTAAATGGAATGGCTCAAATGATCCTACTATAATTACTCATGGTTTATTTACAGGTTATAATATTAACTCAATAGTAAAATACAACAATCTTGTGAATGTACCTTACGGAATAATTTTTAAGTCTGGAACTGATGATGGGAAAAATATGACATTTACAACAGGAGGATGTGCTTACAATATTTGTAAAAATGGAAAATTTTCTGTAAGACTGAAGGGGATTAATGGGGTAAAAGTATATAATAATACGTTTTATAGTGGTGATAATGATGGTAGGTATCTTTTATTAATAACTTCAAATGATGACAGGGCTGTTCCATCTCCATCAACTGGTTCAAAAATATTTAATAATATATTTTATTCTACTATGCAAATACCTATGATTAGTATAGGGGCTGAATGTTTAACTAATTTTGAAAGTGACTATAATGTATTCTGGTGTACTATTGGAGAACCAACATTTGCTATAGATGGAGTAAAATATACATGGCAACAATGGAACGCTCTAGGATATGATACACATTCTAAAATAATTAATCCAAATTTTATAAATACTATTGACTTTGTTCCATCAGAAAGATTAGACTATGGATTGGATCTCGGAACGGAATGGAAAACTGGTTTATCAACAACCGCTAACTGGGTTGTTGGATCCTCTCCAGCAACTGCTGATCAAAATGGCACCTGGCAAGTAGGCGCAAAAATTATACAGGCTGCTACAACTGAAAATGTAAATGATCTTGATAATTTTATTGTTAATCCAAATCCATCGAATGGAAAATTTAAAATACTTGTTGATAAAATGCCTTCAGAAGGAGTTGTTGTCGAAATTAGAAACGTACTGGGCCAAAAATTATTGGAGCAGAAGATAGATAACACTATTACAGAATGGTCAGTTAATCAATATTCAGGCAATCTATTTTTTATCACTTTACAAAGTGAAAAAAATCATATTACCAAAAGGATTATTTTAAATAATTCCATGAAATGATCAAATAAACTATTGATTATAAAGAATCTTAAATCATTGTTAATTCCCTTTCTATAATAAAATACCTCCTAAGTAAATCATTGGACATTATTCCGAATAAAGCACAATGCCTATGATTATCAGGACTTAAATTTACACACTGTTGCTTAATCTATATAAAGTCTATTATCAATAAAATTAACTAATCGTATATTTTATAAACATCTATATTAAAATTGGTATAAATTTGTACACTTCACAGGAAGGCCTAACGTAATATTTCAGTTATTATCAAAGTGTTGTCATTATTTTACCTCTTCCAATGAAAAGTGTACAAACTTAACCCGTTGTTAGTATAGTCGATAGATTATAATAAGTTAATACTAAGTGAGTAAATTTTGCAATTCTAATACCAGCTATTGCGTACTTTACGTGTAAAAATTTTGTATTCACTATGAAGCGTATTTCGCTTAGTATGTAGTATTATCAGAAATGTTTAAACTATTTTTTGATGTTGGATGATAATATAAACAGCAATATTGATTAAGTGAATGATTTTCATGACAAATAAAATTATGTAATGTTATAAATATATAAACTTTATTTGATGACTATTACTAATAGATTGTGCAATTTCTACTCTTCCTACCTACAGTAATTATATAACTATATATAATCCAATAACTTACTAACAAGTTTATTTACTAAACACGATGAAAAAAATAAATCTATTAATTGATCAATCATTTGGTCTTGAAGAAAATCGGTGTCCAAATGAAATAATTTATGCGGATCCGCGTAATGAAGAAATTCATTTAAAAATTCTTAAAAAAGCTCAAATGAATGCTCAAATGTCCCGCTGGATGCTCGATCTTGAATACAATCAGCTTTTATGGTCAAATGGGTTTTATGAAATTTTAGAGATCGACACAAAAAAATCAGGAGCAAGTTATGATACTTTTATGGAAGTCGTTCATCCTGATGATCGGTCGGCTAGGGACGAAGCTCAAAAAGCATTGCTTACTACTAAAAAACCAATCGAAATTACCTATAGATTAGCAATGAGTGATGGGAGAATTAAATGGGTAAACGAAATTTGCAGTTCGGACTTTGATGAAAATGGAAATCCTATACGATTATTTGGAATAATACAAGATATTACAAGATATAAACTGTCAGAAAAGAAATTTTTACAAAAAGAGGAAGGTTTTAAAGCACTCATAAATTCGTTTCCAGTAGGAATTGCTATTTATCAGAATAATAAAATTACTTTTGTTAATTCGCAGGCAGTACACATTTTAGGAGCAAAGGAATCAGATGAATTAATTGGCCAGTCGGTTATAAAATTTATTGATTTGAATTCAATAAAGAACTTTCAAAAAAAGATGAACGCAACGGCTCATGGAATGACTTCGTCTACTTTCGAAGAAAAGTTAATTCGGCTTAACGGTACTATTTTTGATGCACAAATTACAACTATACATACAATTATTAATGATACTCCAGCCGTTCAAGTAATTATTATCGATATTACTGAACGAAAAAAAACTGAACAAGCATTAAAAAAGAGTGAAGGAAAGCTACGTTGGTTGACTGTCAACTTATCTGATATTATATGGACCATCAATCCGCAAGGAATAATTACCTATGCAAGCCCCTTTGAGGAAAATATTCTTGGTTACGCGGCTGAAATGATAATAAAGAATGAAATTCCCAAATACTTAACTCAGGCTTCAATGGTATCAAGTTTAATTGAATGGGAAGAAATGAAGTCGATTGTTCAGTCAGGAAGAAAAATGGAACCCAGAAAACTCATTTTAGAGTCTATTAGTAAAGATGGAAAAACCAAATGGATAGAGGTAACCAGCACCGCAATGTACAATTCAGCAAATATTTTTATTGGCTTTTCAGGTTTCTGTCAGGATATTACCAAAGGAAAGTATACACAACAAGTTGTTGAAGAAAATGAGCAATTGCACAAAAACGAAATTCATTTCAAAGAGCTTATTGCTACTAAAGACAAATATTTATCTATTATTGCGCATGATTTGCGCAGTCCTTTCCATAGTATTGTTGATTTTTTAGAATTATTGCTGGACAAATACGATGAGTTCAGTGATGCCGAAAGAAAAGAGAATATAAATTTAATCGTAGAGAATGCAAATACTACTTTAAATCTGCTTGAAAATCTGCTTATATGGGCTAAATCACAAACTGGCAGGATTGCATTTCAACCGGTCAAGCAAAAACTTATCCCAATGATTGATACAGTAAATAAAACTTTCAATTCAGCAATAAATCATAAAGAGCTTGCTCTTAAAATATCTATTTCTGATGAGATTGAGATTTTTGCTGATACTAATATGCTTAATTCCATATTCCAAAATCTGATCAGCAATGCAATCAAATTTTCCAGACAAGGAGGTATAATTTTAATTAATATTCAAGAAATTCAAAATCAAATTGAAATAATTGTATCGGATAATGGAATTGGAATGAGTGAAAAAACCATAAGCAGATTATTCAAAGTTGGCGAAGATATTTCTATTCCAGGTACTTACAATGAAAAAGGAAGTGGGTTGGGATTGATAATTTGTAAAGATTTTATAGAAAGGCACAATGGAAGTATTTGTGTTGAAAGTGAATTAGGAAAAGGTAGTAAGTTTATAATTAGAATACCACAAATCTGAGAATTTGGATTTTGAATAATGATCCCCGGTGATGTATATCACGGGGATCTTTATGAGATCAAAATTAATTGTTAATGATATGAAGTAGGTTCACTTGAATTATACCTTGAACTTTAAACAGAACGTGTTGCAGCTGTTTTATGCTCAAGATAAACTGTTCCTCCAATATTGTTATTGGCTATAAAAGTTGATATAGGAACCGTCAGTGAGATTGAATTTGAGGAAATGGTGAAGGCAGAAACTACCAGGTGAAAGCCTTAGAGACAGGAGAACTTCCGGTTTCAAATGCGCCAATATCAGGAGCTGAACCATTGTAGGGCACACCAACATATATTCCGGCATTAATAGCTGGCGATTTTGCCTTTAATTGATAATCTACCGGGGAAACAAACAATGGATTGCCCGTTATATTGTTACTTTCAGTCTTATTGGTAGCCGTGATATTAAAATCTGTGGCATTGGTAGCATTGGCGTAATACAAATTATTATTGATCGTCACATTTGACAAAGTGGCCCCGGCTAAGTTGGAGTTAAAGGTAATGGCATAATTCCTGCAATTTGTGATGATATTGTTTTGGATAAAAATATTGGAAAACGTCCCTGCCACATCCCAATGAATACCTGTTAAGGCCTTGTTGCTATTATTTACACCCTGTATGGAATTGTTATAAATATGAAAATTATCAACAGTAATGTTACTGTTACTTCCATATCCTTCAATCCAGATGGGGTAATTAGATAGGTCGGTCATTCCTACATTTTCAAGCACATTGTGGTGTATATAATTGTGACTGACATCAAATGAACTGTATCCTTCACCTGTATTTACAATTATGTTATATTCAATGGCGTTGGGTACATTTTTGAAATAATTGTCATTGATGTACACGTATTCCAGGTGACTGCGACCTTCAATTGTAATGGAATACACCTGATGGGCGGTAAATGGAACAGTTGCTGCGACCAGGTATTGATTGTTGTATATTTTCAATCCGTATTCAAAGGTAGATTTCATCACATCAACGATATCCATGGTGGCTGCACCATTGAATATATTGGCATAAATTTCACCCCCTCCCTGCCAGTGCCAAAGCTCGAAGAAGAAATTCCACTCACTCTTTTCATCATCGGACTTTGTAAAAACATTGTCATAAATTTTTAATTCCTTATTCCATTCACCCCCTACAATGTTACCATTTTGTCCTGCATACCGGGAGGTTTGTGTGCATAAATTATGATGAAGCAAAAAACCGTTTTGTCCGTTTATCCGGATGGAAGCGCTTTCAGTAGAACTCCTGGTGCCGCAATTGTTGATCGTAGAATTATATAAACTGTTTCCACTCGCGTAAGGGGAGGGTTCAACGTCCCAGGCTTGTTTACTGCCACGGAAAAATACACCGCTTGCAATAAAGTTAATAACCTTGATGTGATGTACTGTTACATTGTTCCTGTAATTGATGCAGATTCCCCTTGTGGCCGTTAGATTTGAGCCCGTAAGGGTAAGGTTGCTGATGGACTGGTTGCCACTTGCGGGAGAAGACGAATTCAAAAGAATGGCACCGTCTCTTGAAGACAAGGCAGTATATGTTGAATTTATTATGGTACTATCTATTCCAGCTCCTTCAAGGCTTACCCCAACCGCTAAATTTGATCTTAATGGTTCATTAAAGGTACCTGCATTGATGTGAATGATATCTCCGGGGAATCTAACATTCGAACATGCATAGGTTAAGGTTAGCCACGGGCTGCCAATTGAACCGTTACCACCATTGTTTCCTGAAGCATCAACGTAGTAGGTGGCTGAAAACCCGGCTACAGAAAAAAGAATAAAAAAATTAAGAAGTAGAATTTTTATGGCACACATTTCAGAAAATAGTTTCATTTACAGCGTTTTAAATATCTCTTTGATCTATGTAATTTATTTAAAATTGACATACTTAAATATACAAATTTTCCCTTTATTATTTTACATTCAATCAACTCTTTTATATCAAAATCTCGTTATTCATAAGTGCATTATACAACTTCGATAAATCAAGTAATCTTTTTAATGTTTTATTTGTTAAAAGTTTATCATTTTTTACATGCAATTAATAAACAATTACTTGTGGAAATTATATTATGAATGAATCAATATCAAAAATTCTAATTGTTGACGACGACGTCTATTACCTTACGCTGCTAAAAACAATTTTAAAGAATATAAATGCCATTGTATATATTGCTGAATCAGGAGAAAAAGCACTTTTATTAATCGAAGAAAATAATTTTGCTTTGGCTATTCTTGACATTCAAATGCCTGATATGGATGGATTTGAACTTGCTATTCGTATCAACAGCTTAAAAAACAGAGATCTTGTTCCTATCATTTTTTTAACATCTTATTTTTCTGATGAAATACAAATGTTCAAAGGATATGATAATGGTGCGATTGATTATCTGACGAAACCTGTGAATAAGACCATTTTTGTAAACAAGGTCAAAATATTTCTGGAACTTGATCGGCAAAAAAGGAATTTGATCTCAAGTAAAGAATCATTGGAAAAATCTAAATTAGAACTTGAAGTGCAGCAAAAGGAGATGAAATTTAAAAATAATGAGTTGCGAAAATCACAAAAAGAAACTGAAAAATCACAAAAAAAATACATTAAATTATATGATTTTGCCCCTACTGGGTATTTTACCATTAACAGAGAGTGCCGTATATTTGAAATTAATCTTAAAGGAGCTAGATTATTAGGGGAAAAACGCACGAATTTAATCGACTGTAATTTTAAAGAGTTTATCGACAATGAGATGCTCTCAGATTTAGATAATTTCCTAATCCAGGTATTTGAGAATATGACGACATCAGGATGTGAAATGAAGTTGAAAACTGCCAAGGGAAAATCAGACTTTGTTTACCTTGAAGGTGCAGTGAGCGATGAAAAGCAGAAATGTTTGCTCACAATGGTCGATATTACTGATTTAAAAAAGGCACAAATAGCTCTTAAAGAATCGGAAGAGTTGTATCATTCATTGCTTCGAACATCTCCTGATGGGATTATTATCACGGATTTAGAGGGAAGAATTACAGAAGCCTCGGATGTGGCTCATAAATTATTTGGCAATAAGGAAGATTCAAAAATAGAACGAATGCATTTTATGCAGTTCATTCCAATGTCTTCACGAAGGGAGGTAATAAAAATATGTAGGATAACCACCAAAGAAGGAGTGGTTCAAAACCTTGAAATTAAACTAAAGAGAGTCGATAATAGTGAGTTTATAGGAGAAGTCAGTTGTACACAAATAAAAGGAGAAAATGGCGAATTAAAAGCTTATATGGCGGATATTAGAAATATTTCAGAGAGAAAACTATTGGAAAAGCAAATAAGACATTCAGAAAGAATGGCAGGAATTGGCGAGTTAGCCACAGGAATGGCACATGAGATTAACCAACCTTTAAATACAATTTCACTTATAATCGATAATATTATTTATTCTATTAATAATAAAACAATTACAGACTCGTATCTTAAGACTAAGATAAATAAGGTTTTTGACAACATCACAAGAATAAAAAATATAATTGATCACGTCAGAACCTTTTCCCGAGATCAAGATGATTATGTGCTATCAGAATTGGATATTAATAGAAGTATCAATAACAGTATTTCAATGGTATCCGAACAAATGAATCACAAGGGTATAATGATCGAATATAATGAGTTAGGTGAGATTCCCTTATTAAAAGGCAATACACAACGATTTGAACAGGTTATGCTTAACTTGTTGATCAATGCAAAGGATGCTTTAGAAGAAAAGAAGCGCAAACTTGGAAAAAGTTTCAAAAAAAGAATCGACATATTGATCCAAAAAACCAATAATCAAATTATTATTGAAGTAAAAGATAATGGTATCGGAATTCCATCAAAAACCATTGACAAAATTCTACTTCCTTTTTATACGACAAAACCTCCTGGACATGGCACCGGATTAGGCTTGTCAATTTCATACGGTATTATAAAAGAATTAAATGGAGAATTGGAGATTCAAAGCGAAGTATTAAAAGGAACAATTATTAGAATTATAATTCCCATAATTGCATCAAGTCATAAAAAATAAGGCAATGAAAACAACAATATCTAATGATTCCGCAAAAAACGAAAATTTGCTTTTAAATAAGCAAATGAAAGTTTTAGTTCTTGATGATGAAACAAATTTTACTGAAGAGATTGAGGAATTTCTTCAGGTTCATGGCTTTATTTCATTTATTGCCAACAATGTACATAAGGGGCGTACAATATTGAAAAACAACGATATAGATCTGTTAATCCTTGATGTGCGACTAAAAGGTATTAGCGGATTAGACATATTACAGGAAGTTAAAGCTGAATATCCAAAATTGGAAGTAATTATAGTTTCTGCTCATGGAGATATGGAAACTGTTATCAAGGCGCTTCGATATGGAGCTATTGATTACCTGAAAAAACCATTCCGGCTTATTGATATGCAGATAGCGATCCAAAAAACAAGAAAATTCGTTGATCTTCAGAGGACTATTAAAAATTTCGAAGAAAAAAACTCTCTAATCTCAAAAAACCTGCAGGAAAAAATCAAAAGGGATTTTATAGGTGAGAGTCATCAAATAAAAGATATTCTGGAAATGGCTTTTACAGCAGCTAAATATAAGGATACAAGTGTGTTTATAACTGGAGAGAGCGGAACAGGGAAAGAAAATATAGCAAGGATAATTCACTATGATAGTGAGAGAAAAAATAATGTTTTCTGCGCTGTTAATAGCAGCGCCATTAGTGAAACGCTATTAGAAAGTGAATTTTTTGGACATAAAAAAGGTTCATTTACAGGGGCAATTTCAGATAAAAAAGGATTCTTTGAAGTCAGTGATCAGGGGACTTTATTTTTAGATGAAATTGCAGATATGCCATTAAATCTGCAGGCAAAAATATTAAGGGCAATGGAAGAAAAAACAATTACCCCAGTGGGCGATACAGAACCCATTGCTACGGACTTCAGAATTATTGCAGCTACCAATAATGATATTGATAAATTAATAAGGCAAAAAAAATTCCGCCTGGATTTATTACATCGGCTCAATACAATCCATATCCATATCCCCCCATTAAGAGAACGTACAGCCGATATTGGACCTTTACTTGATCATTTTATGGCCGAGTTTGCCCGAAAACTTAATAAACCAGTTTCAAGAATTGATAAGGAAACAGTAAAAATGTTGAAAAGTTATTCTTTCCCCGGAAATGTAAGAGAATTAAGAAATATGACCGAAAGAGCGATTATATTATGTAAAGGCGAAGCATTGACAGTTATGGATTTTCAAACCAGAATTAGCAATGAACCTGAATCTCATAAGGAAAAAGTTTACTTTAATTTAGAAGAAAACGAATCAAATTTAATTCGTTTGGCGCTCAAATTGAAAAATTATAACCAAATTAAAACAGCTGAAATTTTGGGAATTACACGTGACTCATTGATTCGGAGAATGAAAAAATATGGCATTCAAGTTAATAAAATGGATAATTTACAAACCGACAATTAATCGGCTCATTAGCTGATAAGACATTAATTGTCAGAATGCAAAGTGATTACGTGAGTTCGATCCATGCGTAAGTTAATCGACTACTGTTTTAAAATAAGTTTTAATCACGTGAGTTCGATCTAAGAAAAGGGGGAAAACAAGTTTTTGTCCCTATTGGTTTTTTCAAATTACGCAAATTACGCATATTACATAGTGCACCTTTTTAGTCAAGAGGGGTTCAATGTCTTGCAATTTTGCTTTTCATCAACAATGTAGAGGTGACTGAAAAACCAAACCCACGCTCTTGAAGGCTAAAAACACAGGATATGTAATATGCGTAATATGCGTAATTTGGTTAAGGCAATGATGAACTCAGCTACAGGAGTAAATTTCACTGAAAGAAAATCTATAGAAACAAATAATTTGAAAATTGTTTATGTAGAACTCACGTTAATCATAGCAAAGGTACAAACACTGCTGATATTTCCGACAAACCGCCAATACCGCCAATTTTCAATTGGGCGGTATTGGCGGTTTGTCGGAAATAAAATAGGGGTGTCAAAGGGCTATTTTTTTCGTAGACGGCATGGAATTATGCTTGCCAAGCCCACTTTTGGGAAACGGGCTTTTTTGAAAAAGTGTTGCTTAGTTCGAACTCACGTTAATAAAAAATGCTGCCCATGGGCAGCATTTTTTATTAAATTATTTTCTGGCTTTTATACTTTTTTGTTTTGCCATATCTTCAAGCTTCTGCTGGAAGTTTGATTTTATAACTGGCTTCTTTTTATTGATAAGTATTTGCGCCCTTATCTTATCTTCATCGACCATCAATCGAAAAACATACATCTGACCAATGGTAATCACATTCGCAAGGAAATAATAATAGCTCAGACCCGATGCATAGCTATTCAATATAAACAGGAACATGACCGGCATAATATACATCATGGTCTTCATTCCCGGCATTGCAACAGTACTCTGTGCCTCAGAATTAAGGTAAATTGAAAGGATGGTGGTGATGGTCATCAGCAAACAGAACAAACTTACATGATTTCCATAAAACGGTATGTTAAACGGTAAATTCCATATCGAATCGTATGTAGATAAATCAGTAGCCCACAGGAAACTTTCCTGACGTAATTCAATCGATGTTGGAAAAAAGAAAAACATGGCTATCAAAATTGGAAACTGTAATAGCATTGGTAAACATCCGCCCATCGGGTTTACTCCCGCTTTTTTATACAAAGCCATTGTTGCCTGCTGCTTCTCCATGGGTTTATCCTTGCTGAATTTCTCGGTAATTTCCTCTATTTCAGGCTTTAAAGCTTTCATCTTAGCCTGAGAATGGTAGGACTTATAGGTCAACGGAAAAATCAGCAGTTTGATTAGGACGGTCAATATTAAAATGATAATTCCAAAGTTGTCAATGTAATTTCGCAATAAATTAAAAGTTGGTATGATCAGCCATTGATTGACCTGACGAATAACGACATACCCCAAGTTGATCAGGCTTTCCATTGAAAGATCGTACTGTTTCAATGTATTGTAATGGTTTGGCCCAAAGTAAAACTTCATCTTAATGCTTTCCGCGTCCTTTCCTTCGTAAGGCAGGGCAATGTCAGCATTGAAATTACCAAGATACATGGGATCTTCTTTTGTCAATTCAGTTTTAATATCGGCCGATGGGAATGATTCATCAGCAATTAATGCAGATGAAAAAAACAACTGTTTAAAACTTACCCATTTTGTTTTGGTACGTAGGCTTTCTATTCCTGATTTTCCGGTTGACAAATTATCAACAGCATCATCCAGATACTTATAATAGATGGTCGTGTAATTATCTTCACCGTATTGTGATTTCTTTTCCTGACGCGGAACATTCATATTCCAGTTAAAATTCAGGTAATTCGAATTGGTTGTAATTACATTGCTTAACCCTTTTGTATTTACCTCGAAACCAACAAGGAAGGAATTATAACTTAGAGTATATTTATATTCAAGATATTTACCGTCACCCACTATCAGCCTCATTGAAAAGGTCTTTGATTCGCCCTTGTTCGATGTATTGAACTTCTCATTTCCTTCTTTACCTTTTTTTACTTGCGGGCCAGATAATGTTTGATCCTCAGTTGAGTCAGATGGTACAAAATAAAATGATTCGGTCTCGATGCTACGGTTTTGAGCAAAGAAATTCATTCCAAATTTGCTCTTGTCACCTTCGAAAAGAATCAATGGTTTATGATCGTAGGTCTTGTAATTTTTCAATTCAACTGAATAAATGCGGCCCCCTTTGTTTGAAAAGGTCACTTTCATCAGGTTACTTTCAATGACGTAGAATTTCTCCTGGCCAACTGATGCAGCAGCAAAAACACCAAATTTTTCCTTTCTTTCATTATCCTGATCAGTACCAAGGCTATCGCTTGGCCCTATTGAAGCTGTCGAAGCCTGAATTGAATCCAGGTTTGCTACAGTTTCAATTTGCTTCTGATTTTCAATGCGCACCATCTCAATCGAATCGCGCGTTTGTTTTGCAGCTGCCAGCTGTTTCTCCGAAGGTTTACTAAAATAGCTGAACCCTATCAAAATTGAAAAAATCAGGGCTACACCTATGACCGTATTTCTATCCATATAAAAAATAAATTATTTTCCGAGAGCCGCTTTTACAAAAGCAACAAACAACGGATGTGGTTTTAAAACTGTACTGCTGTATTCAGGATGAAACTGAACTCCTACAAACCATTTATGGGTCGGAATTTCAATTACTTCAACTAAATTGGTATCTGGATTCAGGCCAACGGCTTTCATTCCGGCAGCTTCAAAATCTTTTAGATAATGATCATTAAACTCGTACCGATGACGATGTCTTTCTTTGATTTCAAATTTATTGTAGGCCCTGTAAATATTAGAATCCTTGTCTGCAATCTGACATTTATAGGCTCCAAGCCGCATGGTACCTCCTTTTTCCGTAACCCCTTTTTGTTCTTCCATAAGATCAATTACCGGGCAATCGGTTTGCTCATTCATTTCTGTTGAATCAGCCGTAGGCCAGCCTAGAACATTGCGGGCAAACTCAATGACAGCTATTTGCATTCCCAGACAAATTCCAAAAAAAGGAATGTTATGTTCCCTGACATATTGAGTAGCAATGATTTTCCCTTCAATACCACGATGTCCAAATCCCGGAGCTACAATGATCCCCTTCAGGCCCTCCAGTTTCTTTCCGACATTTTCGTCAGTAATTTTTTCAGAATGTAGCCACCGTATTTTCACCTTGCACAAATTCATGGCCCCCGCATGAATCAAAGCTTCAACAATCGATTTGTAGGCATCCTGCAATTCAACATATTTGCCTATCAGCCCAATTTCTATTTCTGAAGTGGGATTTTTTAGCTTATTCAAAAACTCGTTCCAATCGTCCAACTTCGGCTCATCTTTCAGTGAAAGCCCCATCTTGAGTAATACTATTTCATCCAACCGCTGTTCCCGTATTTTGTTGGGAACTTCATAAATGGTTGAAACATCGATGGATTGAATAACGGCATCTATGGCCACGTTGCAGAAAAGGGCTACCTTTTTACGCAAATCCATTCCAAGTTCATGTTCAGTACGCAAAACCAACACATCGGGCTGAACTCCGTTTTCGAGCAATGACTTGACTGAATGCTGGGTTGGTTTAGTTTTTAGCTCGCCGGTAGCCGCTAAAAACGGAACCAATGTCAAATGAATGACCAGTGCATGTATCCCCAATTCCCATTTCAGCTGGCGCACGGCTTCAATGTATGGAAGAGATTCAATATCACCCACTGTACCACCAATTTCGGTAACCACAATATCATACTTACCTTTTGATCCAAGAATCTTAATTTTTCTTTTGATCTCATCGGTAATGTGAGGGATGATTTGAACGGTCTTCCCCAGGTAGTCACCACGGCGTTCTTTGTTGATGACTGACTGATAGATACGCCCTGTAGTTACATTGTTGGCCTGAGAGGTCGGAACGTTCAAAAAACGCTCGTAATGGCCTAGATCCAAGTCTGTTTCGGCGCCATCATCAGTGACAAAACATTCACCGTGTTCATAAGGGTTCAAAGTTCCGGGATCCACATTGATATATGGATCCAATTTTTGAATCGTTACAGAATAACCTCTGGACTGAAGCAATTTAGCGAGCGAAGCAGCTAATATTCCTTTCCCAAGTGAGGAGGTGACTCCTCCTGTTACAAATATGTACCTGGTTGCTGACAAGATTTTGAATTTAAAAGTTCTTAAAAGCGAGCAAAGGTAATTAATAAAACATACCCCTAAAAAATGTCATGAAATTTAATGGTATCGTAACAACAAAAAACCCGCTTGATGTAGCGGGTTCTTTTATAATGCTATTCATCGTCTTCCATTGCATCCATTATCCGGATCTTCTCTTTCAAGAATTCGATTTTTTCTTTGGTATTAATAATCTTCTGATTTACATCCCCGATGAGAGCCTCAGCATTTTTTGTATTGGCAAAAAAACCAATGTTGTTATCGAGCAATGCCAGATCAGATTCCATTTGTTTCAATTTGGTCATGTATTTATCGCGCTCAAA
>Ga0123339_10000228_pt1 | contig 50981 bp, 48 predicted proteins | sample lystaG_FD_89956 | JGI IMG/M metagenome (GOLD analysis project Ga0123339, IMG submission 89956) | Glacier valley bacterial and archeal communities from Borup Fiord, Nunavut, Canada, to study Microbial Dark Matter (Phase II) -... | ecosystem: Environmental > Aquatic > Freshwater > Ice > Glacier ...
TAATCGTTAATCGTTAATCGTTAATCGTTAATCGTTAATCGTTAATCGTTAATCGTTAATCGTTAATCGTTAATCGTTAATCGTTAATCGTTAATCGTTAATCGTTAATCGTTAATCGTTAATTTCTTATTTCTTATTTCTTATTTTTTATTTAGTTAATTAGTTAATTAGTTAATTGTATTCCTTCAAATGTCTATCAATATTTACTAGCTGACTTGATTCCTTCCTTTTTTGTTGAACCAAATAGTCCGTCTAACAGATCTCTGCGGTTCAAACGAAGCAGTTCGCTTTTTATTTCCTGATGGTATTCACGTTGATACCAGAAGAAATATTTGCGTTGCGCCAATTTTTCTTTCTGAGTCTTGGCGGTAAATACCTTTTCCATTGTATAGGGGTGATAACCAGTATAATAAATTACAGTAGCCAAAGTCATTGGCGTAGGCGTAAAATCCTGGATCTGCTCCAATTTAAAGTCCAGACTCTTTGTTTCAACAGCCAGATTAGCCATGTCCACATTTTCGCATCCCGGGTGACTGGAAATGAAATACGGAATGAGTTGCTGATTGAGACCTTCTTCCTTGTTGATCTCCTGAAACACCTTATTCAACTTGTGAAATAATTTGAATGATGGCTTGCGCATTAAATCCAATACCTGGTCTGAAGTATGTTCAGGAGCTACTTTCAGCCTTCCAGAGACATGATGTTTAATCACTTCACGCAAGTATTCCATGTTGTTTTTATTGACCTGGGGATCGTTAGTTTCCTTCAGGATCATGTCGTAACGTATTCCGCTGCCGATAAACGCTTTTTTAACATCAGGATGCGCACGTACCTTTTTATACAAATCGAGCATCGGCTTGTGGTCGATGTTCAGATTTTTACACACATCTGGAAAGACACACGATGGGCGTTTGCATTTATTACAGATTTCCTGATGAATACCTTTCATCTTATACATGTTGGCTGAAGGGCCGCCCAAATCGGAGATATAACCTTTAAAATCAGGCATCAATACCAACTTGTCTACCTCTTTCAGAATTGATTCTTCAGAACGGCTTGCAATAAATTTTCCCTGATGTGCTGAAATAGTACAAAATGTACAACCACCAAAGCATCCGCGATGTATGTTTACCGAATGACGGATCATATTGTAGGCTGGAATTTCTTCCTTATTTTTATAGCGGGGATGGGGTAGACGGGTAAACGGTAAATCGTAGAAACGGTCAATCTCCTTTTCTTCCAATGGAGGCCATGGAGGATTCACAATGACCTGACGATCACCAACATCCTGTCTGATAACATTCGCCTCCACCTTATTTGATTCCTCTTCAATATGCATAAAGTTTTTGGCAAACTTCTTCTTGTCCTCAAGGCATTCTTCGTAGGAATATAAATCTATGCTGTTCCAATCTTTATTGCTGACATAATTTTCCTCTTTCGGAACCAAAAAGGCAGTCTGAGGAATATTGGTCAGCTTTTTTGGGTCAACACCTTTCTGAAGGAGACGGGTATATTCGAGAATGGATTTTTCACCCATTCCATAAAACAGCATGTCAGCCCTTGAATCTACTAATATAGAAGGCTTTAGATGGTCGCTCCAGTAATCGTAATGGGTAACACGACGCAGAGAGGCTTCAATTCCTCCGATTACAATCGGCACATCAGGAAACAAATCTTTCAATATATTACAATAAACAGTTGTGGCATAGTCAGGACGCTGACCCGATTTACCGCCCGGAGTGTAAGCATCGTTGGAGCGCTTACGTTTATTGGCCGTATAGTGATTCACCATCGAATCCATATTGCCTGCCGTAACTGCAAAATAAAGGTTCGGCTTCCCCAATTTCTTGAAATCGCGCAAATCATCCTGCCAGTTGGGTTGAGGCACTATGGCCACTTTCAAACCCTCAGCTTCCAGTATTCTTCCTATAACAGCCGCTCCAAACGATGGATGGTCGACATAGGCATCTCCTGTGAAAAAAATGATATCAGGACTTTCCCAACCGCGCGCTTCAACCTCTTTTTTTGTGGTAGGCAACCATTTGTTAATATCGTACTTCTGATATAGTAAATTCAATTTAATTCAATTTAAATGCAAAATAAGCTATTAATTAGACAATTGACCCATTAATTTGTTCAATTGTCTGAATTTTTATGAAACGAATACAAATAGTTCAACTAAAAAGACTGAAATTATTTGTTCCCACTTACATTTACTCCAATACGATAAATGTACTTAATTTGTTGCAAATTAAGCAGAAAACGGCTGAGAATTTTATTAATTGATTGTAAAATTCATAAATAAAACATATATTTGTATTTGTGGAATTAAAGAAATGACAAATAGAGAACATATAAAACGAGATATAGCAATTGCCTTTGATTTTATAGAACAAATCATTGACAATCCTGAAATGCTTGATAAAATACCTGAGGGCTCAACCATTACTTTCCTTGATGAGGGTGATAAAAGAGCAAATAAAAATAGTATTGGAGAGCCTGAAAGAATGTACGTTAAGGTTAAAAGGAACTTCGAAATATTGTAATAGGACTATTTCTTGAAAATAAAATAAACAGCCAGAATCAGGAATATAAATCCGATAAAATGGTTGAGTCTGATGTGTTCGTTTTTGAAGAACAAGACAGAAAAAACAGTGAAAACCAACAATGTAATTACTTCCTGAATCACTTTTAATTCAATCAGTGAAAATGGGCCGCCGTTTTCTTTGTATCCAATCCTGTTAGCTGGCACTTGAAAGGCATATTCAAACAGGGCTATTCCCCAGCTAATAAGCACAATGGAAACGATACCCAGTTTGCTGAACCATTTTAATTCACTGAATTTTAAATGTCCATACCATGCGAGGGTCATAAACGAATTGGAAATGACCAATAATAGAATTGTATAGATACCTCTCATGAATAACTGTTTGAAGTTTAGTGCAAAATTAAATCATTCTTGCTTTTATACAAATTGAATTATAAATAATTCGAGTCTATATCTGTTATTTAGATGGAGGTATAATTTAACCGGCAATCCCACTACGAAAACATAAATGCATTCTATTTAAGGTGTGTTGAAAAACTCAATCCCAAATTCTCTGTGTGATTTTCACGTAGTGAATTAATATCAATAAAAAAGTATGAACGCGAGCAGCTTTGTCCGTAGGACATTAACAGTCATTGGCTTATATAAATCCCCTACGGGAAAATCGTCACAAGTTCATCCGTTTTTTATGGATATAAATCCCTTATGGGGAAATGGACGCCCTACCGACGCTGTACCGACGCCTAAGTTAATAGGTAGATAATAGGTAGATAATAGGTTCTTAATAGGTATATTATCCCTATTTTTACCTGTAAGCTACCAATTATTTTCCAATTATATACCTATTATCCAAGACGTTGGTAGGGCGTTGGTAGGGCGTTGGTTACTACCCTTTATAAGTTCTATGCTTATGGAAATTTCAATGGGAAGGATGTACCCTAAAACTTTAATCGCCTGAATGAATTTTTGCGTAACGTATTTTAAATGTATAAATATACGAAATTTCTAAACAAAAGATGAGGTTTTATGTTTCTTTTTAAGTTGAATAATTATTTCATTATATAATAGAAATTATTTCAGAAATAAATATAATCAGTCCTTTATGAAACGATCAGTACTTTTGACTTTAGTATTTGCGTTATTGATAGCCTGCAATTTAAATGCCGGAAAAAGTGTAAAGAATATTGAACCTGACAAAGACAATGCAGGTTTGAAACTTCCTGCGGGCTTTTCAGCAGTTGTGTTTGCTGATAATATAGGGAATGCACGGCACCTTGATGTTAACTCGAATGGTGATGTGTATGTATCGCTCAGCCGGGTTAAAAATGGCGGTGGAATCGTTTGCCTTCGTGATGAAGATAAGAATGGAAAGGCTGAAATCATTAAGTATATGGGGAAATTTGATGGAACGGGTATTAAAATTCACAATGGATATTTATATTTTGGAGCCGATACTGTTGTTGTAAGGTATAAACTTAAGGAAGGAGAATTGGTACCAAACGATAAGCCAGAGGTGATTGCCAAAGGTTTTGAGGCGCAGAATCAACATGCCACCAAACCATTTACTTTCGACAAGTCAGGTAACATGTATGTAACTGTCGGTGCTCCTTCAAATGCCTGTCAGATGCAAGATCGGACCAAAGGATCAGCGGGTATGGATCCTTGTCCTATCCTTAAATTGCATGGAGGAATATGGAGGTTTAAAGCCGATGTACTAAATCAGGATCAGGCTAAAGATGGTTATCGTTATGCAACAGGGATCAGAAATGCGGTTGCACTAAATTGGAACAACGCTGAAAATAAACTATATGCCCTTCAACATGGACGTGATCAATTGTCACAATTTTATCCTAAATTGTATACTGATCAACAAAGTGCAGAACTTCCGGCTGAAGAGTTTTTATTGGTAGAAGACGGATCGAATTTTGGCTGGCCATACTGTTATTACGATGGCGCAAAACATAAGAAAGTATTGGCCCCGGAATATGGCGGCGACGGATTGAAGGTTGACAGGTGTTCGGCCAATACCGATCCTATCATGGCATTTCCGGCACACACTGCTCCCAATGATATTTTGTTTTATACAGGAAAGATGTTTCCTGAAAAATATAAGAATGGTGCATTTATCGCATTTCATGGTTCATGGAATCGGGCACCAGAGCCACAGGAAGGATTTTACGTAATATTTGTTCCCTTCAAAGGATCTGTGCCTTCGGGTAAGTGGGAAGTTTTTGCTGCTGGATTTGCCGGGGTTGATGTGGTAAAAAGTCCGAATGATGCCAAACATCGTCCTTGTGGTTTGGCGCAGGCTCCTGATGGTTCATTGTATATTTCGGATGATGCAAAGGGTCGGATTTACCGGATTTTATACCAGTAGAAATAGATTGTTGCAAAATAGTTGTATATTGACCATCCAAATTTAATTGTATTTTATGAAACGAATAGTTAATCTGTTAATATTTAGTGTATTATTGATTGGAGTAATCATATCTTGTCAAAGTAATACTGAAAAAAAGAAAGTGGAAGCGGCAAATCCCCAAACTTCGGCGAAAGAATTAACAACCAGTCTTCCTCCTCAAACAACAGGGAAAGAGCATCCAGGTAAAGCTGTTTACGATGAATATTGCCTTGCTTGTCATCAAGCTGATGGCTCAGGTGTTCCCGGAATGCATCCTCCATTGAGTGTTGGTAGTTGGGTAGGCAAAGATCCCAAAGAACTGGTGGCTGTGCTGATGAAAGGACTTAATGGCAAAGTGGAAGTAAATGGTGAACTCTACAACAGTTCGATGCCTTCACAGGCTCAGTTGACCGATCAGGAGATGGCTGATGTATTGTCGTTTATCAGGTCAAGTTTTGGGAATAATTTTGATCCGATAAATGTTGAATTGGTTAATAAAGTTAGAAAAGGAAAATAAAAAGGACAGTAATATCTTCAACAAAGGTCGTTCTCAGCAGTGAGGGCGACCTTTTTTAATTCTGAAGAATGTGTATTTTGAAGACAGTTTTACTTATTTTAATAGAGTCGAGACATTAACCTTTGCCTGATTTTTTCATTGCTTTCTTAAATTCGGCTCTTTCCAAGTTCTCCTTAACCCTGAACCTGACTATTCTGCTAATTAAATTCCTGAACCTGTAGGATAAAAGCCAATGTGATTTTTGTAAGCAGCGAAATATACAAGGGGGCCCTTAAACATGTAGGCAGGCATTTTATAACTGATCGTTTCGAGAGCTTCAGGTGATGCCTTTTTAACGGTACTTCTCAATTCTTTCAACATAGCCTGAACGTTTTCAGGGAAGCTTGTGATATATTCATCAATATCTTTGGCTGATAGAGGGTTCATTGCCATAATTTCCAACTGTATTGTTGTTCTATTTTATAATTAGAACAATTGAACGTGCAACTGGTTCTTTTAATTTGGTTTTAATTGCTACTTATCAATCGGAAGAATTTCACCAACCTTAAATACTAAGTAATCTGTATCCGTTGGTTTTCTCCAATGACGAAAATAGCCTATTTTTAAAATAGGACGGAGGATATGTAGGAAATGAAACAAGTCATTCGAATTAAGTGGCTTGTTCCTTTTTAAAAAGCTTATCTGTTACAGTTGAATTGCTTTATTTTCCATTTTTTTAATGATTTCCCGCAACAGGTCGTTTTGCTCCCGTTTTAAAACAATATTTTTATTTACCCAGTAATTGATTAAAACAAAGATTCCTATAAGTATTGCAAGATATACAATAATAATAACCATAATCGGTAAGAAAGGTAAAAAGCCCATGATAGTAGTTTTTTTAGTGAATGGTTTTAAAAACAAGTTTATATAACTCAGATTAATTTCTGAATTGGGTATAAAACTACAAATATTTTCTAACTATAAATCATATTCTAATAATTCTTTTAGGAATAATAATTGGATAAAAAAATTGATATTATTATAAATTAGTTTATAATAAATTATTACATTTGTAAGTCAATTAATTAACACGGAAAATAATTCCTATGAAACTAATCTTTACATTCATTGCAGCTTGTTTTGTCGTTTCTTCAATAATGGGACAGACAGAAAGAACAAAAATCACTGAGTTTGGTAATAGCCGGCAACTTAGTAGAAATAATAGTGATTTTGAAAATCTTCAAGGCGTAAGAGCTGAACGCCACTCGTTGAAAGATTTTTCTTTTAATCAACCCAAAGTTTCACAGTTGAAATCAGCACAGGCAGTAACGCAACTTTTGGATTCTACAGTTGAAGAAACAGTTGATGCAGCTACGGGAAAAATGATTTTGTCTGAAAAAATTCTTTATGTTTACAATTCAATCGGTAATTATATTCGGTATCTAAATTATAGTTGGGACATGAATATCAGTAAGTGGGTTGTATCTAATAAGGTTGAATATTCTTATGATGGTAATGATAATAAAACGCTCCAGATCTCATATACTTATGACACGAGTAATGGTATATGGCTTGGTTCAACTAAGCATGAATATACGTATGATTCTAATGGAAAGATGACCATAGATAGTGGATATAAATGGGATATAAACACGAGTAATTGGGTTGGTTCTACTAAATATGAATCTACTTATGATGTTAAAGGAAATCAAAATCAAAGAATAGCTTATACATGGGACATTAATACCAATAAATGGATTGGATCAAGTAAGTATGAATATAATTATGATTCTAATGGGGAAAGGACTCATTATATCATATATAGTTGGGATACAAATAATAGTAAGTGGGTTGGTTCCAGAAAGTCAGAATATTCTTATGATTCTAATGGTAAGTTTAGTCAATTAATTAATTATAGTTGGGAAATAAGTGAAAATAAGTGGATAGGTTCTTATATGTATGAATCAACTTATGATTCTAATGGAAATGAAATTGTATGGTGTTATTATGTTTGGGATCTTGAAAATAATATATGGGTCAATGAATGGAAGGATGAATATGCTTATGATACTAATAATAATATGATTCTTTATGCTTCATATAATTGGGATATCATTAATAATAAATGGATTGGAGATTGGAAGGAAGAGTATATATGCGATAATACTTATGGATATCAGTTGTTTAGTAAAAATTATTCATGGAATATTTATTCAGAAAATTGGGAAATTTCGGCTCAATCAACCAATTATTACTCTCAACATGAAGTTACAGGTACTATTAATGTTTTAAGTGTTGTAATCAATATAATCCCCAATCCTGTTACGAATGGTTTCCGTATCAGTGGATTGGCTGAAATATCAACAATTATCCTGTCTGATATAAATGGAAAGATAGTGTTGACCAAAGAGGTTGCAAATGATGAGTATGTGTCTACAGATGCTCTGCCACAAGGAATTTATTTGGTAAGAATAAACACCGGTGAAGGCAGTATTGTAAAGAAATTGGTAAAGAGATAGACAGAAAAACAGAACCAAAAATTTAACCTGACAGAAGCTGAGCCGTTTAAAGTGATGCAGTAAGTTTTCGAATTTGGTTGAAGCGTTCGGTGAGTGTTTTGTCGGCACGTGCTATATGCATGTTGTAACGCGTTTGCATGTTCACCAAAGTTTCAGGGTCAACCCCAAGCGCGGCTTCTATAAGTAGAGCAAATTCAGTATTTACAGGTCGCTTGGCGTTCAATATTTCATTTAACATTGTATGTGAAATGCCCATTTGTGCTGCAAGTTTACGTTGAGATATTTTGCGAAACTCAATTTCATCTTTGAGTATTTCACCCGGATGTGTTGGGTGAAGTGGTGTCGTTTTATTTGATATTGCACCCATAACTATTTTATTTATAATGATTCGATAATTCAATAAGATTACACACTGTAATAATAGCTTCAGTTTCGTTCACGTTTGTAGTGATAAACTCAATGCGGTATTGGTCGTTAACCCTTATAGATGAAATGCCTTTTTTGTTTCCCTTCAAAACCTCATAATTCAGTGAATTGAATTTATAAAGAGCTTCCAGATTCGGTGCACTAAGCAATATATCAACGCACCGAACATATTTGGAAATTACATATTGTTGGAAACGATATTTTTTATCCGTTGTCTTTTCAGTTTCGTACAATTCCCTCAAATATTCTTTTTCGAATGTAACGACCATTGTTTCTTCGATTATTGCTTACAAATATAATTCAATTTTTAAAGCATTCACAAATAAGTGAACTTTTTTGTTTGGCTTGTTTTTCGACCATCCTTAATTACAGATCCGTTGTTAATAGTTGCTCAACCTATTGGGTAGCTATATTAACTAGGGTCTGCTGAAAAACTCACTCCCGATCCCTCCCGATCCCTCCCGATCCCTCCCGATCCCTCCCGAGAACTCGGGATCGGGAGGGATCGGGAGGGATCGGGAGGGATCGGGAGTGACAGTATTATAAGAAGATATCAACCTGCAAATTAAAACAAGTGAATTGACGATTCACTTGTTTGTTTTTAGAATCAATTAATTTGGTATTTTTTGCAGATTCAAAAATAAAACAACCAACATCTTTCGGAGAATTTTATTTCCCTTTCACTTCTAACGACAGTTTTAACAAGTCAATGGGAATGAGCAATATTCAATTCTAACCATAAGAACCTAATAAGTCGATACTGAGTTTTTCAGCAGACCATAACTATCTATGAATCACTTCATCAGAAAGCAATCAGCTTATTTAACCGGTTGAAGGCTCAAATCGGTAGCTTTTTCCCATTCCCATCGTGAGATGCCACCCCAGTCGATTGTTCGTTTATACCCGGCTTTCTTTAAATCCTTTAATGCTATTTTTGCTGAGGCTCCCACTGTACAGTATAAAATCAAATAGGTGTCTTTGGGAATTTCATTCAATCTGCTGGTAATTGTTCCATAAGGAAACGATCGGGCCGAGGGAATATGACCATTCGAATAGGCTTTCTCAGATCTCACATCGATGATCCATATTGAATCTACAGGGCTATCAACGAGTTTTTTTAATTCCGATGGTAAAATATATTTCCTTAATACCCTTCCTTCAGGCCCCGCTTTCCCAACAAATACAGATTGTGCCGATACTACATTAATAAGTAAGGTAAATGTTATTGTTATTAGAAGGATTTTTGAAATGTAATTCAATCTATATTTCATTCTTTATATTGTTTTTCTAACTATCTATATTTCTTGATAATATCTTCATAATCAACTGTCTCACCCTTTTCAATCTCTTCGATTCCCATTAGAATTTCATCTTTTTTATCTTGAGGCATAGTTTCCCAAAAATCAGCATTCAATTCTTTTTTGAATAGCTTTTTAATTGAATTCAGAATTCCGGGATTGTCAGTCTCCAGAACCATTTTCATTATTTCAAGTTTTTCTGCCTTAATATTCATAAAATTCATTTTTACAAAGTTAAGAAATTCGAAGATGTAGCAATCACATTGAACTTAGAATAATTAACATCATTCACTTACGAATAAATGGAAATCTGAAGGCGGCAGAGCCGCAAAATATTTGTAGTAAGATAAAGTTCTATGAAAGCGGGGAGGTGCATCGCACCGGAATATTAATATGAATAATAATTAAATGTCATTATTTCAGTGCTGTGCACCTTATTAAAGCATGGATTCATATACTTTCTACAAATATTTCGGTGCTCTGCACCTTAAGGGAGATCCGATTTATGCCTTTCTACAAATATTTCGGTGCTCTGCACCTTCTGTGAGATTCGATTTATGCCTTTCTACAAATATTTCGGTGCTCTGCACCTTAAGGGAGATTCGATTTATGCCTTTCTACAAATATTTCGGTGCTCTGCACCTTAAGGGAGATTCGATTTATCCTCTTCTACAAATATTTCGGTGCTCTGCACCTTAAGGGAGATTCGATTTATCCTCTTCTACAAATATTTCGGTGCTCTGCACCTTAAGGGAGATTCGATTTATGCCTTTCTACAAATATTTCGGTGCTCTGCACCTTCTGTGAGATTCGGTTTATCCCTTTCTACAAATATTTTGGTGCTCTGCAGCTAAAGGGAGCATATAATTGTTAATTGAGAATTCATCTTTATTTTACTATTTCTGTTATTAAATTTTACTAATGCTAACAAAGTTATGCTTACTTTTAGTTTTTCAATTTTGAATAAAAGATTACCAAAAAGACATTAAGGCAATAAAAGATAAAATCAAGCCTGCAATAAGGTTTTATTATATCTTCCTTTATGTAATAGTGTCTTCGTGGCCAAGTAATTACATCTATGTCGCAACTTAGAGTATATAAAGCATCAGCAGGGTCAGGGAAAACGTTTCGACTGGCCATTGAATATATGAAATTGGCATTAACCAATGATGTCAACTATCGTCATATACTGGCAGTTACCTTTACCAACAAAGCCACTGCTGAGATGAAATCACGTATCATCGGTGAGTTGTTCCGACTGGCTAAGGGTCGTAATTCTGTTTATATGGATGTGCTGACCAAGGAGCTAAACTGGCCAGCATTGCGGGTGCAAAATCAGGCACAGATGGTGCTGAAGCGCATCCTTCATGATTATTCACGCTTTTCGATCAGCACCATTGACAGTTTTTTCCAGAGGGTGATCAAAGCATTCAACCGCGAACTGGGCATCAATGCGGCCTACAATGTGGAGTTGGATGAAAAGAGTATCCTTGAAGAGGCAGTTGACCGGCTCATTCAATCGGTTGAGGACGATCCAAAACTGCTTGCCTGGCTTGATGCTTTTGCTTCAGAAAAAATAAGGGAAGGGAAGGGCTGGAATCTCAAGAAAGATATGATAAGACTTGGAAACGAGATATATAATGAAACATTTAAGTCGCTTACCGATGAGCTGCATGCTAAACTTAACGACCATGCATTTTTAAAAGAGTATCGTGCAAAACTATATAAGATCATTGCTCAGTATGAAAACAAGCTGAAAACACTGGGGCAGGAAGGGATGACCTTAATGGCCAATGAAAGTTTTTCGCAGGACGATTTTAAATCCAAAGGAAGCGGACCTGCAGCAGGATTTCGAAAGATGAAAGAGTTGACTTTTACTTTGAATATAACAACTATCAAATCAACGACCGAGATTTCGGCATGGGTAACTGCATCAACTAAAGAGCCGCAAAAGTCACAGCTACAAGGATTTGCCGAACAAAAGCTGATGCCCAAAATGGTGGAAGCTGTTCGTCATGTCGAATCGCAACAGCGCATTTATAATACGGCACGGCTTATTATCAGTCAGTTGTATACTCTTGGCATTCTGGTTGATCTACGTAAAGCTGTGAAGGAGATTTGTCGCGAAAAAGGAGTTGTACTGATATCAGATTCAGGTCATTTGTTAAAGACCGTTATTGCTGAATCTGAAACTCCATTTGTCTATGAAAAGACAGGTGCAATATATTCTCATTTCATGATTGACGAGTTTCAGGATACCTCAGGAATTCAATGGAACAATTTCAAACCATTGATTGGGAACTCCCTTTCAGAGGATAATCTGGGAATGGTAGTTGGTGATGTCAAACAGGCCATCTACCGCTGGCGAAGCGGCGATTGGCGGTTACTTGCCGGTAAGCTGGGTGAAAGCTTCCCAGGATTTGGCCTTCAAAATGAGGTATTGAACAGCAACTGGCGAAGTTACGGAAAGGTCATTCGATTTAATAATACACTATTCCGACTTATTCCTGAGTTGCTTCAAAGTCATATAGAAGCGGAACTTTTGGCTGCTAACATTGCAGAAAATCCGGTAGAGATCACCATTCCCGAAGTCTATGCCGATAGTGTTCAGAAGATATCTAATGAAGAGGTGACTGATTTGGGCTATGTGCGTGTTAAGTTTCTTGAAAGTAAAACTGAATTGAAAGTTTCCAATCAGGAATTGATACTTTCAGAATTGGTTGATTCGGTAAAATTACTTCAGGATAAGGGCGTAAAAGCTAGTGAAATGGCTATTTTGGTACGTGCAAAGAGTGAAGCCCGCCAGATTGCTGATTTGTTTCTATACCAGAAAGGTCTGCCTGAAAATGTAATCTATAATTTTGAAGTACTTTCAAGTGAATCACTCTATATTGTTAATTCAGAAGTTATTGCCTTTATCATTGCTGTGCTCACCAGCTTTTTGAACCCTGACGATCAGGTGGTGAAAGCAGAAGCCAATTACCTGTATTACAAAAAGATATTTCCCCAGTTGAAGATTTTGGGCAAAGCGCCATTGTTGCTGGAAGTTGACCAAAGTTTAAAACCAAGAAACAGTGACCAAAATTTAAAGTTGAATCTTTTTCCTGAGGCAAATGAGGCGCAAGGGGAGTGGAGAGCAGTTTACGAACCTGAAACTTTCCAGCAATTCGAGGAGATGAATCATCCGGAAAATGAATTAATGCATTTTTTGAGTGGAAGAAGTTTCCAGGAATTGATAGCAGGAAAACCAATCCCTGAAATAATATATAGCCTTTGCGAAAAGTTTAATCTTTTTAGTCTGGCCAATGAATTGGCTTATTTACAGGCTTTTGTAGACCAGATATCCATCTTTGAACGTACCCAGGCATCCGAATTAACCAGCTTTCTTCGTTGGTGGGATGAAAATGGCGACCGGTTTACCATTCCCGTTTCAGATAGTATTGATGCTATCACTGTATTGACCATTCATAAGTCGAAAGGACTGGAATTTACCCATGTATTTGTCCCATTTTTCAATTGGACAATTCATCCGCCTGCAACTCCAGACAGAGCGCCATTGTTGTGGTGTAAGCCAGAAATAGCGCCGTTCAATGATATGGAACTTGTACCTGTCAGATTCAAAGCCGACGTTGGAAATTCCATTTTTTACCGTGAATACTTTACTGAGAAATTCAATACTTACATCGACAACCTGAACCTTATGTATGTAGTTTTCACGCGTGCAAAAGCTGCTTTATGGGTATGGGCTTCCTTTTCGAATAAGCTGAATACTGTGGGAGATTTGCTGAAACAAGCAGTAGAGAAACAAGAATTAATGGGCTCTTATGGCTTGAAGGAAGCCGAATCAGTTCAGTTGGGTACATTGTACAATCCTGAAAAACAACTGCTTGAAATGGGCGATTTAACCGTTTTAAGAGGAGAGAAAAAGGAGAAGGATAAAAAGATAAAAAATGTCAGACTAACTGAATTTGAGTTTGCTGATTTCCGTAAGTTCCTGAATATTAAAAAGCGGGGTGAAGACTTTTTTAGCTGGGACGACAAGAAGAAAAGCGGTATCAACAATGGAAAACTCATTCATGAAATACTTTCGTTGATTGAAACATCCACTGATATTGAAAATGCTGTTAAACGGATTGAACTGGAAGGTAAAATCGGCGCTGACAAAGCTAAAGCCATGAAAGTTGAAATGACTGAATTGGTAAGTGATCAGGCAATTAAATCATGGTTCGATGGAACTTACCGTGTGGTAAACGAACGCAGCATTTTAACAGGTGTAAATGGTGTCAAACGACCTGACCGTATAATGATTGGGAAGAATGATGTGGTAATAGTCGATTATAAATCAGGTGGAATAGAGTCTGATAAATATAAATACCAGTTGCGGACTTATATCCGTGAACTGAATAATTGCGGCTATGAAAATGTGGTTGGTTATATCTGGTATACCAGAAAGAATAAACGGGTGAAGGTTTGATGGGTTGGGGGGTGGATGGTTAGATGGTTGGATGGTTAGATGTTTGGATGGTTAAAGGTTAATCGCATGGATGGTTGAGTGGATTGGGGAAATTCACAGAAACCATAAGTTGATGATCCCTTTATTTCTTTTATATTTATTTACTCACATTAACTATTTGTGTAAATATAATCAAATTTTGTTAAAACTGTCATTGGAAGTGAAAGGGAAATAAAATTCTCCGAAAGATGTTGGTTATAGGTTATACCCCGAGTACTCGGGGTAAATGTCTGAATGTGAACATTTAATATTAAAAAAGGGTATAACCGCAGACTTGACCCCTGCCTGTCCCTCCCGAGTACTCGGGATCGGGAAGTACTCGGGGTGGTTATACCCTAAAATGATTCAAGTGACAGCTATTTAGAATATTACAAGGGTATAACCTATAACCAGAGTATGTGTGGTTGTTTTATTTTTGAATCTGCAAAAAATACCCAATTAATTGATTCTAAAAACAAACAAGTGCTCCTGAGTACTCGGGATGAATCGTCAATTCATCCCGAGTACTCGGGAGCACTTGTTTTAAATAATGCATGCGAATTAGCAAAAAGTGTCATCGTGCAATCTGTGCAATGTGTGCAATCGTTGTTATACCCTATTTAAAAATAAAAAACCCACTATTCCGATGGAGTTCGGAACAGTGGGTGGGAGGATATATTGAAACTGTTTATTTTTTCGAAATCAGTTTGCCTGATTGAATGGTTTTGTTGTCAATGTTCACCTTGTAAAAATAAATTCCTGAAGGAAGATTACCTGTTTCAAGAGTAGTAATTTGTTTGGTGATTATTTTATGAGCTACTTGTTTTCCTAATATATTGTAGATCATCACTTCGGTATTTTTAATTTGTGAAGCATCATTGATCGTGATATTTACTGATGTAGTAAATGGATTTGGATAAACGGTCACAGTCTTATTCCCGTTATTAACAGGAGCGATACCAGTTGCATTGCATGTGGAAGCTAATGTTGTTGTAACTGAATTGGAAGTTAAAGCGCCAAAGGTTGTAAATGCTTTTCCGTTCAGCGTAACTCCTGTATTTATTGCATCCAAGGCTCCATCGAAACAGATGATCGTGCCTGAGAAAACTGAGTAATTGTTGATACTAACAGCACCTTTGATCAACCAATACACATTTTTTGCCTGTGCTCCGTTAATTAAAAGAACTTTTGAATAGGTGCTTGTTGATAATGCACCATTGATCTTGATAACAAATACAGCATCAGCATTGCCTTGTGCATTAAGATATACAGAATCTGTAAGTACTGTAGCAGCATTCAATAGATAAGTGTGAGGTGTAAGAACCAGGTTGCCGCCAAAACGTGCAGGATACAATAACTCAATATCATGAGGCAATACGTTCAAATAATTGTAGACAGCCAACAAATCTACTGCGCATTTGGCTGTAGAAACATCTGGAATAAGATGAACAGTACCCGATACCAACAATGGATCAAATCCTGTAGTTATTCCACTGTTAGTTCCAACATCTCCGGCAACTGTGGTTATACCGGTATTTGTTACCTGTCCGTTAGAAGAAAACAATGCATAGCATTTTGTTGTACCAAGTTCTGGAGCCACTGGACCGTTAAGTGTTGTACTGCCACAACCAATAGGTTTGTATGCAGTTATTCCATCAATAGTAATTGCACCGGCTGTTGAAAGTGCTCTACCTTCAAGAATAGTACCTGTTTGCATGATAATAGCAGAATTGTTTGCAATAATTGTTCCTTTCATATTGGTACCTGAAGCCATCTCAACTAAACCTTCAATCATCCAGAATACATTACATGCCATCGCTCCATTAACTAATTTAACTTTAGAAGAGGCGTTGGTGGAAAATGCTCCATGTATCTGAAAAATAAATACAGCGTTTGCATTTCCTTGTGCATCCAAAGTAAGGTCTAAATTTAAAGTAGCAGTACTGGATATAGAATAAACTCCTGCAATAAGGGTAGCGCCGTTTCCAAGCAATGATGAGGGAAACAAAGTCGGAATAGTAGCATTCAGCTTATTATAGGCAATAGTTAAATCGGCTGCACATTTAGCAGCAGCGCCATCATTATCGTGCATAACGCCATCCACATTGCCGAAAGCGGTACTGGAACCATTATTGGTTCCTACATTGCCTGTAATTTGCGAAATACCTGTGTTGCTTACGGCTCCATCTGAAGAAAAGAGTACAAAATTTGCAGCAGTGCCCAAATCAGGTGCCTGACCGAAATTTACATTAGGAATAGAAAATAAAGAAACTGTAATAATTAATAGAAGTAAAATGTGTTTCATGGTAATATAATTTGAGGGGTTTGAAATAATTCTATATGATTGGTAATATTTAATATTTTAAAGTTTATACGATTTAAATCATCACTTAATCTTTATTTTGCTCCTCGGAATCATTATGAAAATAGGATATGAATAAGAGGTCCGCGAGAAGTTTATGCAATTCTTCCTTTGTTTTACCCAACTTGATTTGCAACCTTAAAAACATCTCATTGTTAATACTTTCACCAAGCAACAAGTCATTGTTGGTTAATCGTGCAAATCGTTGTTTGAGATTTTCTTTCTCCACATTCCAGTCTTGTTCAATTTGAGTGGTTTTCATATTTTTAAATTCAAGTTGTGAAAGAATTATCACTTAGCAAAGGTGAGGATCATGAGCCTTATAAAAGTTACACTATTTTAAAGAAGAATTACAAAATTCACTGATTTGAGCTGAATAGTATGAATTTATAACAATTTGATTTCTTCTGAATTAGGTTTAAATTCACTGTCAGTTTATGGCATTCAGATGATTAAAGGTTGGTGAGTAGTTTAGCCAATTCGTCCTCAGTTTGGCTAAGATGTACCTGTTGCCTTCCTATTATCTCCTCATTCATACTTTCATCAAGCAGTTGGTAATCATCTATTAAAAGTGCAAATTTATGTTTGAGTTTACCTTTCTCTACATTTCGGTTTCCTTCTAATTCAGTGGTATCCATGTTTTTAGTTTATGTTGTGAAAGTATTATCACTCTACAAAGATGGGAATCATCACACACAAAAATGTTACATAATTCTAAAGAAGAGTTACATAATTCACAGGTGAGAAGGTGAGAATAGGATGCAAAGATTTTACTTTTCTCAATTTCTCATCTTCTCAATTTTTCATTTCTCCCTTTACAAATTAAAAAAAGAGACGTTACAAATTGTACCGCCTCTTTCAAGATATTAAATCTTCTAATATATTATGGTTTGGTAACTGCATTCATTTGAAGAGTTACTGCTGTTTGTGCCAACATTCTACCATTGATAGTTGCGCCTGTTTGCATGTTAATGGCTGTCTGGCTCAATATGATACCTTCAAAATGACTGGTTGTACCTAAAGTTACAGCACCAGAAGCCTGCCAGAAAATATTCTTTGCAAGTGCTCCGCCAGCAAGAGTAATTCTAACTGCTGAACTCATTTTAAGTGTTCCTGCAATCTGGAATATCCAAACATCAGTTGCACTACCTGAAATTGTAATATTGGTAGGAATAACAACAGCTGTTGTAAATTTATATAGACCTGCTTTAAGTGTTTTACCTCCAATGTTTCCGGCACCTAGATTCAGAAATTTCGGATTCGAGCGTCCTGCTGCATCAGTATATGCTGTTTGCGGTAAATGTTGAGGTATTGATCGTTGAAGCATTCATGGCTTCACTGAAAGTTGCGCTTACATTACTGCCGGCAACTATTGAGGTTGCATTATTACCTGGAACAACAGATTGAACTGTTGGTGCTGTTACATCAACACCGCCTCCACCTGTTGTGAAACTCCATGAATAGGTTTTCGACGATTGTTTATTATCGTCTCCTTCATGATCATCATCATCACTTTTAGCAACTGATGAAACAGTAACGGTATAAACTGTGTTTGCTTTTAAGCTGCTTGCCGGAATAAATTTAGCAGTCTTCCCTGAATAGGCTAATGAGCCTACTACAGCTGTAGTTCCTTCTGTAAGGGTAATCTTCATTGCTTTGATTTTTGAAGACGACATGTCATCCTTGAAGGTAACAATTGGCTGAATGGCGACTGCTACTGCTGTTGCATCTTTCAAAGGAAGTACTGAAACAATTGAAAGTGCATTGCTGTTTCCATCACCCTTACGGCCTTTGCCGGTCGTAAATGTCCATGAATGTTCTCCATCTTCTGAAGTGCTCTTTAAATTGGATTTAATAGTTGCAGTATACCTGGTATCGGACTTCAGGTCAGCTGTCGGCTTAAATGTTGCCGTTTTGCCTGAATAAGATACAGTTCCAGGAACAGAAATTGTTCCTTCTTGACTAATCTGTAAATCAGATGGTTTTAAATGTCTCAATACGGTTGATATTTGTTTATACGGTTGAATATCAAATGAAAAGATACAAAATAAATGATTTTATTTAAATTCAATTCACCCTCAATTTCGCTATTCTATTATTTTAACAGTTTTTTATTCAAAGGGGGACAATTCATTGTTTACATAAAATATAAAATATCATTTAACAGAGGGTAATTTTACAATCCCCTCTGTTTTATATTATTAATATTATTGTTATTATTATTATTATTATTAGGGCTGAATAACTATATTCTTGTCAAGAATTACTGAAGTCTGTGCTAAAGCTCTTCCGTTTAAAGATGCTCCTGTTTTAAGAATAATGCTTGTTTTCGACATAATAATCCCCTCAAAGTGTGAGGTTGTTCCAAAGGTCACAGTTCCGGCTACCTGCCAGAAAATATTTTTAGCCTTCGCTCCATCCTTCAATATTACTTTTACGGCAGTACCCGCTGTAAGGTTTCCTGCGATCTGGAAGATCCATACATCATTGGCTCCTCCCGATATAGTTACATCGGCTGGTACAGTTACATTATTCGTCCATTTATAAAGTCCGGGTGTAAGTGTTTTTCCTCCAATATTTCCTGTTGCCAGCTCAGTAAAATCAGGTGAAGGGCGACCAGCTGCATCGTTGTAACCGGTATTCATGTTATTGACTGCTGTAGTGAGGTTAATCGGTGTTGGTGAAACCATATCGGCTGCATAAATTTTTCCTGTTACCTGAACAGCTGTTGCATAGCCGGTTGCGTTGGTCAATGAAAAACCTGTCACATAAGAGGTAGCTGCCGGACTAAGACCCATATCACCGGTAATGGCGGAAGTAGCAATATTATTGATGGCTGTTTTGGCCAAAATCACATAATTACCTGCGCTGCCAATATTTACAACTGCAAGTTGAGATGATGAACCTGCTGTGGTAAAATTCCATTCAGTGCTTGAAGAAAGTGGGATACCTGCTAAATTTTTAGCTCCAGTGGTAATTGATGCAGTATACTTAGTACCTGCTTCCAAATTAGTTGCAGGTGTAAATGTTGCCGTGGTTCCCGAATAGGTAACTGTACCGGCTACTGGATTTGTTCCTTTATTTAATGTAAATGTTGAAGAATTGACCGTTGATGGATCCATGGCCTCCTTGAAGGTATATGTGAGTACCTTATTACGTGATACGCCATCGGCATTGGCGAGGGGGTCTGATGTGGTTCCTTCTGGGTATACATAAGTATCTTCATCTTTATTACAACCCGATATGAATACAACCAATAGCATCGCTATGATTGGCAATATTTTTTTTAGATTCATTATTATTGTATTAGTTTGTGACTTTATTATCACAGGTCAAAGATGAGGGCTATGCTAAGATCTAATGTTACATATCTTTAGGGGAAAGTTATAGATTTCACATTGGTAAAAAATGATTATTTGGGTTAAAACGAAAAGAGGCGACTCCATTTGGGGACACCTCTTTCAGAATTATAAATTCTATTATTTTTTATGGCTTTACAACAGTATTCATTTGAAGAGTTACTGCTGTATTTGCAAGAGTTCTTCCATTTATTGATGCACCTGTTTGCAAATTGATACTTGTTTGTCCTAAGATATTCCCTTCAAAATGAGCTGTTGTTCCTAAAGTAACATTAACTGCTACAACCCAATAAATATTTTTTGCCTGAGCTCCACCTGCAAGGATAATCTTCTTAGCTGCACTCATTGTAAGTTTTCCTGTAATCTTGACTACATCCAGTCATTAGAACAAACAATAACATTGCTGCCGTGGGTAAAAAGTTTTTAAGATTCATAGTATAATTTCATTAGTCGTGATTGAATTATCACAATACAAAGATGACACATCTATTTGGCTGAAATGTTACACAAGTTTGGAAGTAGGTTACAGAATTCACACTAATTACTTTACGCGGCAATAAAAAAATAAGTTCAGTAATTGTTTAAAGTGTTGTTAGTAAGATATATAAGCTAATAATGGAAGATTATGCGGGTTGTAAAAATACTTTACATTGAAATAAAGGTTGAGAAAAATTTAATACCTCTAGATGTAACATAGTGTCGTGGTGCTTTTCTTGTATTTTTAATATATTGACTTTTCCAACTAGATTCATTTATGTTACTTTAATCGAATGAATCCAATCATTTTATTGCAATGGAATAGAAAGTACCTATCAGCTTATGGATGGGGTAGGGCTAATGTCAATTTTCATGGAAAGTGTTTGATATCAATATTGATAATTGTATTGATATAATAAACATTTCGAAAACTGTAATTTACATGTTTAAAATAGATCACTATTTGAAGGAACCCAATCGAAGAAGTTTAATCTCAATGAATGTAATTACCATCACTGCCTCAAAACATCTGTTTTAAACGAATTAAGGCACCAATTACATCTCAAGGCAATAAGTGCCTACTTTATTCCATAGATGCTGAATTCAAGTCTCTATGGTATGAATCCCACGTTAGTTTAAACCATTGCTAAAAATTTGGAAAATACGTACATTTTATATTCCCCGGTTTAAAAAGGAAAAATCATCAATAGATAATTCATGATAGTTAATATCTACCTCATAGCACCGCTAAATCAAATATCCATTTGAGTAGACGACCTTTAATTGTTATCTATTAACCTTTAATGTTCATCCAAAAATAACTTCGTTTCTTAAGAGTGTTATCCCAAACAGTTTGACAATCAGAAATTATCAATTGATTGGTATACTTTCAGATAAAAATTAGGATGAACAAATTTTAATGGGATAAATCCTCAAAATCAATATTCACATAATCCTTCTCCAAACTGCTTATTGTCAGATTACCTCTTTGATTGCCATTTGCTGTTTCGTATTCAGCATCGTTTTCATAATCATATTCATCAACCTGATTCTGATCAATAAATGTAATCACTTCCTGCAATCCATCAACAAATTTTTCAAAATCTTCCTTGTACAAAAAAATCTTGTGCTTTTCAAAATAGAAATTTCCATCGGGCTCGAATTTCTTTTTACTTTCAGTGATAGTCAAATAAAATTCGTTTCTTCTTGTTGACTTAACGTCAAAAAAATAGGTCCTCTTTCCAGCTCTGACAGCCTTTGAATATATCTCTTCACGGAATCTGCTGTCGATTTCCACACTTTCTTCTTTCTTTTCCAAAGCTTCCATTTTATTCTTTTTAAATTTGACTAATTGTTATATATCCAAATATATAAAATAAAAATGAGAAAAATTGGAATTATAACCTAAATCTTATATCCTAAATTGAAACTAATCTCAATGTGGTAATTTTATTTCTCTAAACCGTAGTTCAATTCTTTCTGATAAGCCCAATATTTGATTTATCAGAAATCTAAATGATGGTGACTGAATGTATTTGTTAAATCATTTTAATTCCGTAGGTTGAATTTTGTAAAGATCTTTTTTGTATTGAAATCTACATAATAAACAAAGATTAAGTTAATGCGATTTCAATCTAATAAAATGTTCAAAATTATATGCATTCAAGTGTTGCTTTTTCAGTAAATATTCCTATCTTTGAATTCAGGAAGAATATAAAATCGCTATAGCTCAATCTATTTCTTTAACCCATTTTAATATTAAATGGCTTACTGATACCACTTTACTTATTGAATGCTGAAATTTAATATTGAGCCTCCTCCGAAAAATCTAATTAAGTGTGATACCAACGCCCTACCAACGCCCTACCAACGCCTTGGTATATTGGTAGATAATTGGTAGATAATTGGTAGATAATTGGTAGATTACGGGTTCCACAACGTAATAGCTACCTGTTAGCAACCTATTATCTACCAATTATCTACCTATATACCAAAGCAATGGTATCACCCGGGTATCACCAAGGTATAAGGAAAAATTAGTAAGGCCTATAGGAAAATAAATAAGGGAAGAACATCGAAAAGTATATCTATTTAAGTGAGTTGTCAAGGCTTACCAAGCATCAAAAAATAGTTGAATAGTTTGGTTTCCTCAGGCGATATTCAAATAAAATTTTCTATTCAATCCAAATAAGAAAGGTGCTGATTAAGGCACCTTTCTTTATATAAATATTATTTTCAATTTACAATCTCTTTTTAACGGCCAGCAGGGTGTTGAGTAAAAGAGATACTCTGGTCATCGGACCCACGCCTCCGGGAACAGGGGTAATATATGAACATTTAGGAGCAACTTCATCGAACTTAACATCGCCTTTCAAGCGCCATCCCGATTTGGTTTCCGGAGCACTGACGCGCGTCGTTCCTACATCAATTACAACAGCACCTTCTTTTACCATGTTCGCTTTTATAAACTCTGGTGATCCCAATGCCGCAATCAATATATCTGCTTCGGCACATACCTTTTCAAGATCTTTGGTTTGGCTGTGAGCCACGGTAACCGTAGCATTTATCCCTTTTTGAGACATTAAAATACTCAATGGCCTTCCAACGATATTACTTCTTCCAACAATTACACAATTTTTCCCTGAGGTCGGAATGTGGTATCTTTTCAGCAATTCAACAATTCCAAAGGGAGTTGCCGAATAGAAAGCCGGCATTCCAAGCACCATACGTCCAACATTTTCAGGACTGAAGCCATCCACATCCTTGCGCGAGTCGATTGCTTCAATAATTTTTTGTTCCGAAATATGTTTGGGCAATGGCAATTGAACAATGAACCCATCCAACTCATGATCCTGGTTTAATTCCTGGACTTTTGCCATCAATTCATCCTCGGTCACATCATTTTCAAAACGGATGAGCGAAGAACGAAATCCAACTTCTTCACAATCTTTTATTTTGAAGGCCACATAAGTTTCGCTTCCGCCATCGTGCCCCACCAAAACAGCTGCCAGGTGAGGCGCTCTGTTTCCATTGGATACAATCACTTTCACTTCTGCAGCAATTTCCTTTTTAATATCGTCAGCCGTTTTTTTTCCGTCAATTAAAATCATCCTATATAGTTTATCGTCTCTGACCTGGGTTACCCATCACTTTATTAATATTTTTACCTTGCGACACTACACGCATCATCTTTCGGGTTTCGGCAAACTGCTTGATTAAACGGTTTACTTCCTGAACATCGGTACCCGAACCATCAGCAATACGCTTCCTGCGTGATCCGTTTAAAAGGCTTGCATCTTCCCTTTCGGCTGGAGTCATAGAGTAAATGATGGCTTCAATATGTTTAAACGCATCATCTTCAATCTGAACATCTTTCAATGCCTTGCCCATACCCGGAATCATTGCTGCCAGATCTTTAAGGTTACCCATCTTTTTGATTTGCTGAATCTGTTTCAGAAAATCAGAAAAGCTGAATTGATTTTTAGCCAGCTTCTGTTGAAGTCTTTTTGCTTCTACTTCATCGAATTGTTCCTGAGCTTTTTCAACCAACGAAACGATGTCGCCCATGCCGAGAATTCGGTCAGCCATACGTTCAGGATGAAAATTATCAAGGGCATCCAGCTTTTCTCCGGTTCCGACAAATTTAATAGGTTTATCAACTACCGAACGAATGGAAAGTGCAGCTCCACCGCGGGTATCACCATCAAGTTTTGTAAGAACAACACCATCGAAATCGAGACGGTCATTAAATTCTTTGGCCGTATTAACAGCATCCTGACCGGTCATTGAATCGACAACGAACAAAATTTCATGTGGTTTCACTGCATCTTTAACAGCGCTGATTTCGTTCATCATTTCCTGGTCAATTGCCAGACGACCCGCAGTATCTATAATTACGACATCATAGCCCTGCATTTTTGCATGTCGGATAGCCTCCTGAGCGATCTTAACCGGATTGCGGTTATTCTCTTCAGTGTAAACCGGCACATTGATTTGAGTACCAAGGACTTTAAGCTGTTCAATAGCAGCAGGACGATAAACATCACAGGCCACCAACAAGGGACGCTTTCCCTTTTTTGTGGACAGCATCTTGGCTAGTTTGCCGGCAAATGTAGTTTTACCTGAACCTTGCAGACCTGCAATTAATATGACGGAAGGATTTCCTTTCAGATTAATGTCGACAAACTTTCCACCCATCAATTCAGCGAGTTCATCGTGAACGATTTTCACCATTAACTGTCCAGGCTTCAGGGAGTTGAGAACGTCCATTCCCAATGCTTTCTTCCTGACATTTTCAGTAAATGTTTTCGCAATCTTAAAGTTAACATCCGCGTCAAGTAAGGCACGGCGCACTTCTTTTAATGTCTCGGCAATATTAATTTCGGAAATCTTCCCCTGACCCTTCAGGAGTTTAAACGACCGTTCCAGTTTTTCATTCAGATTCTCAAACATATCTATTTATAAGATTTTCATTTTTACAAACTGATGCAAATTTATAAAATTTTAGCTAAATGAAACGAGCCATGATCAATTCTTCTCACACAAATGAATCCCGAGTCCTCGGGATTGGCGAGTTCCATCTGGCAATTAAAAAACAAATTATAATCGGATGAAATATAAATCGATTTTTTTTAAATTTCATTTTAAATTACTTCCCTTTAATTTTAGACAATTAATAAATATAACCAATTAATTTGATTTTTAAAGTTTTCAAATTGAAAATTGAGGATAACAAATGTGTAATAAATGTAATTGGGAAATGCTATTAAAAAATGGAATTTTTGACCACACTAAATGCCCAATTAAAAATTCAACTCATCCTTCCTAAAATCCTTGTAATAGCTCAAAAACAACCTTAAAACTAAGTGTTTACATTATTTAAACATCCCTTCGATAATGCAATGGGCCCTGTCTGTACAGATTTGTAAACTCTGTGGCAATTTATAAAAAATAATAAATCCTTTTCAGGTTTTAAAAATACCTTGCAGAAAAAAATATGAATTAATTCATTATATAGGTCTGGAGGGTATCACTAAACTTTGAGCCGATTTGGCATAAACCAGATGGATGATCCGAATTATGAAAGCAAAATTGTGTTGTATGATACGCGTAATTACCTCCACAATTTTCATTTTTTTTCACTTTCATTTTATAATATTCCATTTAAACCCCCAAATAGAACTCAAATAAATGATTTCAGTGGAAATATTAATCGCATAGTCATATTATAAATCACAGGCAATGAGTTTATTATGAATAAACCGAAGTGCCAATATTATTAAAAAATAAATCAATATAGATTCTTTGAAAAAAAGTTGGTAATAAATCATTTTTTTTGTATATTTGGTTATGCAATTAGAATTAGAAACAGTTCTAATTGTAAAGAATCAAATTAGAAAAAAAGTACTTTAAAATATTCTAATAAATATTTTAAAAGCTTTTTTTTAGTAGTAGATATTTTTAATGGCTCTTAAATATCACAATGATTTGATGTTAAATCACAGGGAAATGTGACTAACAGTAGGGCATCCTCTGTGAAATGCGCATATTTTTAGACAAAAAAATATATAATTTAGGATTTTAGAAATTTATCATTCCAAAATTGTTAATTTAAATTCATGATTTTATTTTAATGGGTAGAATTCTCATTTTAACAATTAGAATTGAAAGTTATTTTCTAATTAACGATTCTAAATTAAAGGAAATTAATTTCTTTTTATTTTGAAGAAATGAGATTAAATAATGATATTTTACTTTTACGAGTGTTTTTCACCGAATTAAAAACCTTCAACTATTCAGCATGCTATGACTAAAAAAAGATTTGTAGAATCACAGATTTATCACATTCTCCGTGAGAATGAAGAAGGCATTCCAATTCAAAACCTTATTAAGAAATATGGCATAAGCCAAGCCACTATTTATAATTGGAGAATAAAATATGGTGATATGAACATCTCAGAGATCCGAAGATTAAATGAATTGGAGGAAGAAAATGACAGATTAAAAAGGATGTTCGCCGATTTAAGTCTTGAAAACTTGACCTTGAGAGCCAAACTTGAAAAAGAAAAGTAGTTAATCTAAAAATTAATTAAACGGAATGATGTCGTTAATTTGTATTTTTTGAACTTTCTGATAGTATAAATATGGTTTTTCATTCGGAAGAATTTTACTCGGACTGTTTTTACTTATGAATACAATTTAAGAAGGTAAGCATTTATATAGTGGGCGCAAAAAAAATTTTAAATAGTAATCTTATGTACTTGGAAAAAGCGAACTATCAGTGGTATGCAATTTATACCCGGGCAAATGGAGAAAAGAAACTTTTAGCCAATTTGTTAGAGAAAAATATTGAATGTTATTTGCCTGTTAAGAAATCGCTGAAAGCATGGAGCGATAGAAAAAAATGGGTAGAAGAACCACTTTTCAGGTGTTATATTTTTGTAAAAGTCTGCTATAAAGAATTCTTTACAGCATTAAATACGCCAGGAGTAGTTTGCTATGTGAGTTTTGGAGGAAAAGCTCAACCTATTCCAGAATCACAGATATTAAGCATTAAATCTTTCTTGGATCAATCCGATCATGAAATTACTTTAACTTATGAACGAATTCAAAAGGGTGTATCCGTTGAGGTTCTATATGGCACTCTTAAAGGGGTAAAAGGTGAAGTAATTAATATTAACGGACAATCCAGGCTCGTTATGCGAATTGATTCAATGAATTGCAGCTTGTATGCCAATATTTCAAAAGATGAAGTTAAATTAATTGAAGATAAGGCAGAGCACAAAATACATTCTATGGTATAATTAGTTTTAATTACTATTAGCATCAAAATTATTGTGCTTAACTAAAAAGTTTGCATGTATTTTACATTGTATAAATAAATTGAAGATACTTATCTTTCATTCAAACAATGGATCTAATTGTCTATTTTCATTTAGCAATTTCTTTTATTGAAAGTTTCAAATAATAAAACATCAACATTTCTTTCCTAATGCATTTTCCTTATTATAAAATGAGGTTTCAGTTTGCCATTTTAACCAATGACTTTATATTTTTCATCAAGAATATTAATAGATTTAAATGTTAGTGGACAATTATGATTAAATCACTAAAATCCGAAGTTATACGCTGTCGCCCAAGTATTAAAATGAGTCCATTTTCATGAGTGCTCTTATGAATTATAAATTTATAAGATGCTTACTCTGGGTAGTTTATTAATATTGGAAAGCATTGAGCAATTGATGTTATATATGATTATATAATGATGATAAAGAAAATCAAAAATTTTATTACACAAGGAAATAAACGTAGCGTAGAAGCGAAAAAAAATGTAATTGGTTCTTTGTTGATTAGAGTTTTAAGTATTGCCATTAGTGTGGTAATGGTACCGATGACAATTCACTATATCAATCCGACACAATATGGGATATGGCTCACAATGAGCTCGATGGTAGCCTGGATATCTTTTTTTGATATTGGGTTTACCCAAGGTCTTCGAAATCGTTTTGCTGAAGCAAAAGCAAAAGGCGACCTTCAAATGATAAGAACCTATGTAAGTACATCTTATTTTTTTATAGGTATAATATTTGTCAGTCTATGGATCGTTCTTCTACTTGTAAATCAATTTATTGATTGGGGAAAGGTGCTGAATATCAATGAAAATTCATCCAGGGAAGTTTCATTGTTAGCATACATCATATTTTCATATTTTTGTTTTCAATTTGTTTTTAGAATTATCAACACTATTTTAATTGCTGATCAAAAGCCAGCTATTGGTGCGATGTTAGACCTTATCGGTCAGATCTTTTCCTTGGCAGCCATCTATATTATTTCAGTACTTACAAAAGGTTCGCTCATTTATCTTGGATTGGCCCTGGGTATTGCTCCAACTTTAGTTATTATAGGAGCCAATCTTTATTTTTTCAAAACCAAATATAAAGACTTTGCTCCTTCCCTGCATTTTGTTAAAAAAGAATATGCAAAAGATATTATGAGCCTTGGATTAAAATTCTTCATTCTTCAAATTGCATCCATAGTTCAATATCAAACTATATTGTTTTTCATTGCACATTACTTTGATCCACTTCAAGTAACATCCTACAATATAGCGTTCAAATATTTTGGTATTTTGCAAATGGGATTTATGATTTTAGTTACTCCATTGTGGAGCGGAGTTACTGATGCCTATAGTTCAGGCGATATCAACTGGATTAAAAATGTGGTGAAAAATTATTTGTATATATTAATTCCATTTATATTAATCGGTGCTATAATGCTTGTCGTTGCAGGGTCAGTTTATGATATGTGGTTGGGAAAGAATTTAGTTCATATCTCATTTAATATCTCGCTACTTTGTTATATATTTTTTGCAACAGGGATGTTTGCTACTGTGTTTGTATTCGTAATAAATGGGATTGGTGCTTTACAGGTTCAGTTCTATTCATCAATTATTACAGCTATAGGCTTTGTCGTTTTTTCGATGGTGATGATTAAACAATTTCATCTAGGTATTGAAGCAATTCTTATTGCTTCAATCATTGCCAATGTATATGGATATATAATTGCCCCCATTCAATATTATAATATTATTATCAAAAGGAGTAAATCTGCAGTGTGGTATCGATGAAAAATAATACCAACAAAATATCTTTATATGGGGGATTGGGAAACCAAATGTTTCAATATGCATTGTATTTATTTCTTAAGTCAAATGGTATAAAATCCAGGATTTCAATTTCAAGTTTTTTGATTCAGGATCATCACAATGGATTTGATTTAGCCCGTGCTTTCAAAGTACAACTTTCGATTAAGAATAGAATACTATTTTTATTGTTGGAACATGGTAATTTCTTGATTACAAATAGATATGTTAATTTTATTTTATGGAAAACGATTCCGGGAATTCAGAAGCACAATTTAGCCATTTACAAAGAAAAAAAGGAATTTAGAATGGATAAGGACATATTAAATGTCAAACCCTCTTTTATCGTCGGAACCTGGCAATCCTATTTATATTTCAATCATATTAGGGAAATTGTTTTAAAGGAATTTACATTTATTAGACCAAATGACGTAAAAAACAGAGCAACAATTAATTTGATAAAAAACACAAATTCGGTAAGCATTCATATTCGAAGAGGGGATTATCTAAACACTCAATGGCAAGTTACACATCACGTAATAAAAAAAATGGATTACTATTTTAGAGCCATCCAGCATATAAATAAACATGTACAAGAACCATTTTTCTTTATTTTTTCGGATGATATTGAATGGACAAAAGTTGCATTTAACGGACTACCAAATGCTAATTATATTACTCATAATATAAATAAAATGAGTTACATTGATATGTATTTAATGAGCATTTGCAAACACAATATAATTGCAAATAGTACATTCAGCTGGTGGGGAGCATGGTTGAATCAAAACAATGATAAAATAGTAACCTCACCCAATATATGGCTAAATGGAATAGATTGTTCTGAATTAATTCCAAAAGAGTGGAAACTTATTGACATATAAAAATATAAAATCGGAAATGTCTAATTCAAAAAACATATTGTCACATTATATATTGGATAGTTTCAAAGGCGCTAGTTATTCTATTTTCTGGACTTCCATCGTTCTTTATTCTTTAGGATTTTTATTTTATGTATCTGAGCATGTATTTAGTCAACTTTGTCTTTTGTCTATGGGTTTTGGAATTATTGGTATTGGCTTTTCTCTGATCAATTTGGCCAAGTTGAGTATTTCGAACACTTATTTTAGAAGTATTTTTATTCTATTTATGTTTTGGCAATTTTATACAATATTGAGGGGAATACAAGAACTTAATCAGCCGATGCTTTTAAGCCTGTTTTTTTCGCCTTATTTTTTTCTTCATTATCTGGTTCCGCTGATCATACTTATTCCTGCAAATATATTTTTTATAAATAGAATGTTTAACTTTTTTTCATTTCTTTCAATCTCTCTATTTGTAGTTTTTGTATTTTTTGCAAATGATGTACTTTTTACAAATCCAAGTTTTTCAGAACAGATGGTTTGGACTCTTGGAACTGGTGCTGGATTTCTCTTATTGACCTGGTATTATCACAATAATAAAATAAGATTTATTGCTTTTTTTTCAGTGTTACTTTGTTTTGCCATTTCAACAATAATCGCGCGAAGAAACATAATGATCACATTTGGCAATTTTATTGTTTTTTCAATTGTAATTGTATTGTTAAGTTCTAAACAGTCAATTAGAAGTAAGATATATATTCTAACAAGCATTGTCTTGATCAGCATATTGAGTTATTTTATTTTTATGCGATATCAAGAAAAGGTATTTGAAAAAATAACTGGACATTTTAGTGAAAATACACGAGAAATAGTTTTCAATGCTTTTTTAAAAGATATGTCAACCAAGGATTTAATAGTTGGAAAAGGCTTTTTAGGAAGATATTATTGTCCTGGAGCTGAGAACGGTGTAGACAACAGATTTTTAATTGAAAGCGGATATTTACAAACGATACTTAAGGGGGGGATTATCAGTCTTGTACTTTTTTTATTGATTGCCATACCTGCTGCATATTTAGGAATTATTAAATCAAAAAACATACTTAGCAAGGCATCAGGATGCATTGTGGTTCTATGGTTAATTGATATGGTTCCCTGGGGTATGCCAGCAATAAACATACGATATATTTTAGTGTGGACATGTATAGGTATTTGTTATTCAAAAGTAATTCGCAATCTTACGGAGGGAGAAATAAAAAATTCACTTTTAATATTTCCAAAATGAAAATCCTTTGGCTAACCGAAACTCCTTCAAAATATAAACCTGAAGAATTTGGATATAATGGTAGAGGTTGGATAGAATCATTACAAACAATAGTTGAAAAATCCACAGAAATTGAACAACTAGGAATATCATTTCCTCATTCAACTGATTCAGAAAAGCAAATAGACGGAAAAGTTATTTACTATCCAATAAGGAGGGTGTTGCCGGGTAATTTAGTAAAATGGATTATTTCGAATTGGAACAACAAAATCGAACATCAAAATGAGATTAATGCATTAAAAACAATTATTAATGATTTTGAGCCTGATTTAATTCATATTTTTGGAACAGAAAGTTGGTTATGCCATGTTGTTGAAATGACTAATAAGCCATGTGTAGTTCATTTACAAGGACTATTACTACCTTATTTAAATGCATTTGTTCCCAATGGTATTTCCATATATGATTTAATTAAATACGATTGGATTGCATTTGTAAAGGGAATAAGTTTATGGCATAATAAACGGTTTATTGAAAAAAAATCAAAACGAGAATACAAATTCTTTAAAGAAATCTCCTATTTTATGGGAAGGACAATTTGGGATAAAAGTATTTCGGGTTTTTTATCATCAAAGTCCACCTACTTTCATGTAGATGAAGTTCTAAGAGATAAATTTTATTCAGCTATGCCTTGGAGATATAATAGGACGAACAAAGTATTATTAACTTCAACACTTTCAGATACCTTGTATAAAGGGCTAGATCTGGTGATAAAGACAGCTGCATTATTGGTTAAAGAACAATTTGAATTTGAATGGAGGATCATAGGTGTAAATAACGATTCAAAATCGGCCATACTATTAAAGAAAATTTTAAATTCAGAGTATTCTTCACTGCACATAATACTTTTGGGAATAAAGAATACGGATGAAATTATTGATCTACTTTCAGAAACAACTTTATATATTCATCCTTCATATATTGATAACAGCCCAAATAGTTTGTGTGAGGCTCAATTTATGGGTGTACCAGTTATCGCTACAAATGTAGGGGGTGTTTCATCTTTAATCGAAGATGGGAAAGACGGTTTTTTAGTGCCTGCAAATGATCCGTATTTTTTAGCATCCAGGATAGTACAACTTAGCAATAAACCGGAATTAATGAAAAGGTTTTCCTTGCGATCGAGAGAAAAAGCCCAAAAACGTCATTCCAAAGAAAATATTTTAAATCAGCTAATTGACACTTATAAGCATTTGACTTTTAGCAAGTAATTCAATGAGTTATAAAAGTTGTTATGATATCATTTGAAAGAATGGTTTTATGAGTATTTAAAAATTGAAGGAAAATAAATTGCCATCTCTTTTATTTAAGATAATTAATCATTAGAAATTTCTTTATAAGAGATGAGCCATGAGTAATACACACTGAGGCGCCGAATCCCTTGTATTCTTGATAGCGAATTCAATATGTAAATTAATAAATAATTTATGAACAAATGAAAAAATCCATTCTTACTGAATTAACGGAAGATCATGGAACACGATTAGTTCTAATTTTCGATAATTTCAGGATGTATAATTTAAAGATTTATTCCAATTTTATTACTAAAATTATTTCAATTTACAGAGGTGTAAAAATGGGCAAAGGTTGTGATTTCTTTGGGTTACCTCACTTTAGACGATACCCTCTTTCAACAATTCAAATAGGAAAAAACTGTATCATAAGGTCTGATCATAACTCAAATTTAATCGGAATTAATCATAAATGTATAATTTCAACACATCTTCATGGAGCAAAAATAATAATTGGGAATAACTGTGGTTTTAGCGGAACATCTATTGGCGCTGCAATTGAAATTAATATTGGGAATCACGTTTCGATTGGAGCAAATGGAATCATTACTGATTTTGACTGGCATTCTGAACGAATTAATACACAGCCACAACCAGTTATAATTCGTGATAATGTTTGGATTGGAGTAAATTCTACAGTTCTAAAAGGAGTCACCATTGGCGAAAACAGCATAATCGGAGCGAATAGTCTGGTCGTTAAAGATATTCCTGCAAATGTAATCGCGGGAGGAATTCCTTGCAAAGTCCTTAGACAACTGATAAAAAGGGAAGTGTAGTAAGTTTTGATCCTTTGCTTTAAAAGGAAAGTTGTCTTTGCAATTTTGATGCTAAACTATGACAGAAAATTAGCATAGCTTTTTGTATTTCTATATTGTTTTTGTAAAAATAAAATTAATGGAAGAAAATCAAACCTTACCAAAAGTACTTATTTATGGTGCAACTTTTCAAAAGATTGGCGGAGGCGGAATAACATTGAATACTCTCTTCGGAGATTGGCCTTCAGAAAGATTATTTATGCTAAACGATAGATTTGCAGAAACCTCCGAAGTCCATTTTGCACAATATTATCAAATGGGTCATCTTGAAAATAAATCTTTCATACATAAGTTAGGCTTTAAAACGGGAAACAAATCGAGGGCGATAATAATTAATAAAAACAAATTAAAAGAGACAATAACCTTTCAAGGCTATAGTCTATTCAAAAGCAATATATATTTCAAATTAAAGGAATTGTTCATTTCAATTTTGAATCTGCTTGGCATTTATGAATTGTTTTTCCAACAAATAGTCTCGAATGAATTAATTCAATGGATAAAAAAGATACAGCCAGATATCATTTACTTTCAACCAAGTACAATTCAAAATATAAAATTTATAAACGAATTGCATAATATTACCGGAATACCTTATGCAATTCATGTAATGGACAATTTTCTTGAAATAAATACTCATGCCAAAGAAATAAATGGCACAAGTATTTTATTGGTTAAGGAATTCATTAACGAATTAATTCAGAAAGCAAATTTATGTCTTGGCATTTGTGAAGAGATGTCAACTCAATATAGTAATAGATTTAATAGAGTGTTTTATTCATTTCAGCATGCTGTCGACAATAAATTGTGGTTTAGAAATTATGTTGTTCGAAGAGATCCAGAGCCATTTGTAATATTATATGCCGGCAGAATAGGTATGGGAACAATAAATAGTTTGTTTCTACTTGCCAACTCAATTGATAATTGTAATAGGGATTATGAAAGTAATTTTGAGTTTCAGATTCAAACCACATCGCCAGTCCCTGAATTATTAAAGAAGCTTTCAAATTATAATTGTGTCAAAATTCACAATGCGGTTCCATATAACAGTTTGCCTGACCGATATACTGAAGCTGACTTACTTGTGTTACCGATGGATTTTGATAGAGAAAGTCTAACTTACATAAAATACTCCATGCCAACAAAGGTACCCGAATATCTGGTAAGTGGGGTGCCAATTTTTGTACTTGCTCACCAAATTACTGCCTTGTATAAATATGCAAAATCAGAAAATTGGGCCTTTATTAACGCTACCGAAAATAGTAATGATATAGAGAATCTTTTAGTTGAAATCAGAAATAACTATAATAAAAGAGTAGAAGTTTCAGAAATTGCAAAATCTGTTGGTATAAATAACCATGATATTAACATTGTCAGAAATTCTTTCCAGCAACTCATTAGTGAATCGAGCTATCAAAAGTTGTAATGGCAAAACATTGTTGTTGCATTCATTAAAATTACTTATTTAATTTAATTAAATGATATCAGGAAGCAGAATACTGGTTACTGGAGGTGCGGGATTTATAGGTTCAAATCTTTGTGAAAAATTATTAAATTTAGGTAATTATATAGTTTGTCTGGATAATTTTTCGACCGGGAAAATGGAAAATATAGTTACACTCATTCAAAATGAAAATTTTAAATTAATTAGAGGCGATATCAGGAATTTTGAAGATTGCATGTTAGCTACTAAAGATATGGAATATGTGTTACATCATGCAGCTTTGGGATCAGTACCAAGGTCAATTGACGATCCACTAACAACAAATGAAGTTAATGTAAGTGGATTTTTAAATGTCTTGGTTGCTTCTCGGGATAACCATATAAAACGATTTATTTATGCCGCCAGTTCATCAACTTATGGCGATTTAAAAAGTTTACCGAAAATTGAAGAAAAAATTGGCAACCCTCTTTCTCCTTATGCAATTACTAAATATGTAAATGAATTATATGCCAATGTCTTTTCAAATATTTATGGTATTGAATGTATAGGATTACGGTATTTTAATGTTTTTGGACCAAAACAAAATACCAATGGATCGTATGCTGCAGTTATCCCCCTCTTTATTAAGCAATTACTTAATCATCAATCTCCTGTAATTAATGGTGATGGACAATATTCTCGCGATTTTACCTATATCGACAATGTGATACAAATGAATTTTCTTTCATTGACAACTAAAAATCCAGATGCAATTAATACGGTATATAATACTGCCTTTGGCGAATCGACAACATTAAATCAGTTGGTAGCACATATTAAATATTTTTTATCTGAATTTGATCCTCAAATAAATGAAATTAAAATAGAAAATAGCAAAAATAGAATTGGTGATGTCCCGCATTCTTTAGCTTCTATTGAAAAAGCAAAGAGATTATTAAATTACAATCCCCAATATTCGCTTCAAAAAGGCTTAAAAGAATCAATCAGATGGTATTGGGATAATCTAAAATGACTTTATCGTTCGCTCTCGGAGTTGGATCATTAATATTTAGAAAGAGGGAAGAAAATAAGATTTAGAAAATTTAAATAATCAACCAATTAATTCTCGCCGCAAAAAAATTACAAATCATATCATGCAAAATACTGAAATAAAGATTGGGATCATTGGGCTGGGTTATGTTGGTCTACCATTAGCTAGACTTTTTGCAACCAAATATCCGGTTGTGGGATTCGATATTAATCAAAATCGGATTAATAAACTTAGACAAGGTAATGACGAGACTATGGAAGTAGATAATGATACATTAACAGCTGCCTTAGTTGATAAAATTGAAACTCTAAATATAAATTCAACAAATAACCAGTATTCCAACGGCTTATTTCTTACAAATAATCTTGAAGAGATCAGACTATGCAATTTTTATATAGTTACTGTTCCTACACCTGTTGATAGGAATAATCAACCGGACTTGACCCCATTAATTAAAGCCAGTGAGACTGTAGGGCGTGTAATTTCAAAAGGTAATATTGTAGTTTATGAGTCAACAGTTTATCCTGGAGCGACAGAAGAAGATTGTATTCCTGTTGTCGAACGTGTATCAGGTTTAAAGTTTAACCTTGATTTTTTTGCTGGCTATTCACCTGAACGTATTAATCCAGGTGACAAAGAACACACGGTAGAAATGATAAAGAAAGTCACTTCTGGTTCCACACCCGAAGTTGCAGATATTGTTGATTCAGTTTATCATTCTGTGATTAGTGGTGGAACATACAAAGCTTCCTCCATTAAGGTAGCAGAAGCAGCAAAAGTTATTGAAAATTCGCAAAGGGATATCAATATTGCATTTGTAAATGAATTGGCTAAAATATTCAACTTGATGAATATTGATACCCACGAAGTTTTGGAAGCCGCTGGTACAAAATGGAATTTTCTACCTTTTCAACCGGGACTGGTTGGAGGACACTGTATTGGAGTCGATCCATATTATCTGGCGCAGAAAGCACAGGAATTTGGTTATCATCCGGAAATTATTCTCGCTGGTCGGAGGGTAAATGATGGTATGGGTAAATATATTGCAGGAGATGTTATTAAACAGATGATAAACAATGAATTACCTATTAAAAATGCCAAGGTATTAATGTTAGGTATTACATTTAAAGAAAACTGTCCTGATATTCGTAATACAAAAGCCATAGATATTTATAATGAACTGAAGAGTTTTGGATTACAAATTGACATTTATGACCCGTGGGCTAATCCCATTGAAGTATTGCATGAATACGGCTTATCTATACTTTCTGTGTATCCGGAGAATAATGGTTATGCAGCAATTGTCCTGGCTGTGTCGCATAATAAGTTTAAAGATATTAATTTGCTATTCCATAAGAATACGGGATGCATTATTTATGATGTAAAAGGAATTCTGGACCCATCAACAATTAGCAAGCGATTGTAGTTCTTGTATCAAAATGAATAAATATTCATCTATTACAGATCATAAGCAATAAAATGAAAATACTTCCAAATACAATCATTTGTTTTCATGAGATTCATGATCAGAATTATTTAAACACTGCTGTCGAATCTCTATTAAAATATTATAATATTATTTCTATAGCAAAGTTGGAAGATTATTTTTACAAAAATGAAAATCTTAAAAATTCTTGTCATATAACCTTTGATGATGGCGATATTAGTTTTTACAATAATGCATTTCCGGTAATAAAAAAACACAGTATTCAAGTTTCCATTTATGTTTCACCGTTAATGGCTCAAAGCCAGAAGAATTTTTGGTTTCAGGAAATTCGTGGTTATAATATGGAAAAATTATTTGAAATATATAAAAATATAACAAATAATAAGCTTGAAAATAATCATCCATCTGAGATAAAGAAATTTTTAAAGTTGCTTCCTTTAGAAGCTATATGGGAAATCATTAAATTGTATCAGAAAAAAACTAATACACCTCCCAAAGCAACAATGAATATGACGGAAAAGCAATTAATTGAAGTGAAATCTTCAGGCTTAGTTGAAATTGGAGCTCATACACTAAATCATCCCATTTTAATAAATGAAACAGATGCCATTGCCGACGATGAAATTATTGGCTCAATTGATCAGCTTAGTCATATGCTACACAGCGAGATTAAATATTTTGTATATCCTAATGGAGCTTATGGAGAACGGGAGATTAATATTCTCAGGAATAAGGGAATTAAGCTTGCCTTTACAACCAAACGCGATAAAATTTCAACAATAAATAATCCCTTAAGTATCCCTAGAAGTGGATCACCATTTATTTCAGAATTAAAGAACTATGAAGTCTATATTTTTTCAAAATGTTTAGTCCAACTCCTGGCAGGAGAAAAACGATATTATAAATATGCAAATACTTGGAGCTCAATTGCATCTAATATTTTAAAATAGGCTAATATTAAAATAAATGGTGGAAAGGTATGATAATTTTATTTGTATTTTAAATAACACTTTAAATTCTGGAGGTGCTGAAAAAAATTGTGTGGTAATATGTAATGAATTGGTTAAGAAAGGGATTATTGTTGAACTTTGGATTACGCGTTTTGGAGATACGCCTATGTTTAAATTATTAGACAAAAGAGTACAAGTCAGACCAATACCAGGCAAAAGAGTTCGTTATACTTTTTTCCATTTGAAAAAGATGATGATGAATTGTAAATCAAAAACCTTACTTGTATTTAATATTGAATTGTTAGTTCCAGCTTTTATAATCAACAAAATATTTAATTTAAGGCTTAAGATAGTAGCACGAAGCATAAGTACGCTTTCATTGTCGTATAATCATCAAGGATTATTGAGTAAAAAAATGTGGTTTCAGTTCATTCGATATACAATAAATAAAATTGATTCAATGATAGCTCAATCTTATGGCATGAAAGAAGATTTAATTAAGAATTTCAATATTTCCGAATCAAAAATCACAGTAATACCAAATCCTGTATTTAATTTTGTGAGCAATACAACTGTATCTAAGATAATTAATAACAATACTCCGGAAATACTTTTTGTGGGAAGGTTATCGGAAGAGAAAGGATTGAATTATTTGCTTGATATTTTTTTAATCGTATTAAATAAAATTCCGGATTTGCAATTAATCGTTGTTGGGAAAGGAGAATTACAAAAAGTTTTTCAAGATAGAATAATAGCGTTGGGACTTTCACATTCAGTTTTTTTAGAAGGGTATCAAAGTAATATCGTGCCTTATTACACAAGAGCAAAGGCAACTGTATTAACTTCAATGCGTGAAGGTTTTCCTAATGTATTGGTTGAATCAATTTCTTTCGGAACGCCTGTCATCGCCTTTGACTGTCCAAGTGGACCTAGAGATATTATTATTAATAATGTTAATGGTATACTCATTGAACATCTTAATGTGGAACAATTTGCAAAAGCAGTAATTGATGTTGTTAGCGAAAATATTAGATTCGATAAACAAAAGGTAATCGAGTCTTCTAATAGATTTAATTTGGAAAAAATCATCAATCAATATGAGAAAATACTATTTGAATGAATCAATAAAAGATTTAATTTTTTCTTCATTAAAAATAACCATGAGAGATTTCTGATTATCAAATTTACCGTATTAATATAGAAATATATTTATGAATATTATTTTTGTCTCAAATGGAATATATCCTGATCAACATGCAGCTGCAATAAGGCATTCAACCCTAGCTCAGGGAATAGTTGAGAATGGACATCACCTAAATTTTTTATTATTAAGTTCACAAAACTGGCAGAATGCAGAATTAAATTATAAAGGTGTTGTTTTCGAATCATTGAATAATTATTGTGGGAAGAATAAGTTTAAGCGTTTGTTTAATTTTTACAAGGCAATAAACAAATCAAAAACTAGAATTTTTAACATAAATCAGAAATTGAAAGTGGATGCTATTGTTGTGTTTTCAATAGATATATTGGTAATTCATACATTAATATCATTCGCAAAAAAGCATAAAGTAAAGATTTTCCACGAAAGAACTGAATTGCCTTATATCATAGGAAAGGAAAATACAATATTTGGAAACTTAAAATTCAACTACTACCTGAAAACACTTATACCTGAATTTGATGGGATTTTTGTGATTAGTGATAAAATAAAATCATATTTATCGAAATATAACCAAAACATTGAGAAAATTTTGACTGTAGTTGATACTGAATTTTTCTCCACAATTAACCGTCGCATCTATGATTTTCCATATATCGCCTATTGTGGTAATATTTCCGGATCAAAAGATGGCGTTCCAATATTAATAGAATCTTTCACATTATTATCAAAAATATTTACAACATACAAACTTATTATAATTGGGGATAACACAAATGATCAAAAAATCAAAGAAACCATAAAGGCAATTGCACACTATGGCATTCAAGAGAAAGTTATTTTTACAGGTTTCGTAAATCGCCATGATATGCCTGATTTATTAGGGCATGCTGACCTGTTAGTAGTTTCAAAACCGGATAATGAACAAAATTCCGGAAATTTCCCTATAAAAATTGGTGAATATTTGGCAACTGGAGTTCCAGTAGTTGTTACTAAAGTAGGAGAAATATCACAATTTATTACTGATGGAAAAACTGGCTTTCTTTCTTTACCCAATTCCGCTGAATCATTCTATTTAAAAATGGACGAAGCATTGACAGATTATAAAAATGCAAGAGAAATTGGAATTAAAGGAAAACAAATTGCTGAAAATATATTTGGGTACAAAATTCAGGCAAAGAAAATGTCTGACTATATAAATAAAATTAACGAGTCAAATGGGAGTTAAAATTTTAATTGGAGGTGATTTTTGCGTTACTCCTCAGTTTTCTTCTTCAAATCTGTTTTCAGAAGGTTTAATTAGGTTATTTAATGATTCAGATATCAATATTATAAATCTTGAATGTCCGATAATTAATGAAGAAAATAAGGATAAGTTAGTTAAATCAGGACCACATCTTTATACAAATAATACGGTTATTAAAATATTAAAGCAGATAAATATACATGCTGTTACCTTAGCAAATAATCATATTCTTGATTTCGGACCTAAAGGGTTATCCTCAACAATGAAAGAATGTTTACAAAATAATATTTTAACCACTGGTGCCGGTGAAAATATTGAGTCAGCATCAACACCAACAATTATTGAGCAAAATGGGATACGAATTGCTCTTGTCAACTTTTGTGAAAATGAATTTTCGATAGCTACCACAATAAGCGCAGGAGCAAGTCCCATAAACATTATTGATAATTTAAATGCAATCAAATATGCCCGAACAATAGCTGATTTTGTTTTGGTCATCATACATGGGGGTCATGAGCACTACAACTTACCTAGTCCGAGAATGGTAAAGCAATACCGCTTTTTTGCCGAGAATGGAGCAGATGCAATAATTGGACATCATACACATTGTATTAGTGGATTTGAAGTGCACAATGAAGTACCGATATTTTATGGACTAGGCAATTTGCTTTTCACAAAAAAATGCGACCAAAAAGGTTGGAATAATGGATTAATTGTGAAATTAGAGATAGAAAAAGGAATTACTTTGAAATGGGATCTAATTCCAACAAAACAATCAACTGAGAATTTTAAACTATCCATATTAAGGAATGAAGATCGCGAAATAGTATTGAATGAAATAAACTCCTATACTAATATTATCTCAGATAGTGAAAAATTGAATAATAGTTGGATTTTATTTGCAAGAAAAATGGAACAACAAATAATAAATGATTTTTCTCCAATAAATCTCTTTCCAGGGAGGTATGTAAAGGCAATCTTGAGAAGATCAGGTTTAAATAAACTAATTTTTCGCAAGAAATATTTGATCCCAATTTTGAATTCTATTGAATGTGAGTCACTTAATGATTTAAGTAAATTCATTCTAAATCTAAAATCAAAGGAATAATGAAAATAGCAATTCATAAAGAAAGCGGAAGTTTTAGTGATAGATGGATTTCCTATTGTGAATCAGAAAATATTTCCTATAAAATTGTCAATTGTTATGATTCGGATATTATCTCTCAATTGACTGATTGCATTGGCTTAATGTGGCATTGGACACTTAGCGATTATAAGTCGGCCTTGTTTGCGCATCAACTATCACTGTCTCTTGAGAAAAAAGGAATAAGTATTTTTCCCAATGTTGATACCAGCTGGCATTATGACGATAAGTTGGGACAGAAATATCTATTAGAAGCAATTAATGCCCCTTTAGTCAAATCTTATGTGTTTTATACAAGACGAGAAGCTCTTGACTGGTTAGAAAAAACAACATTTCCAAAAGTATTTAAATTAAGGGGTGGGGCAGGATCAGTAAATGTAAATCTTGTAAAAACTAAACGAAAAGCTGTTTTTTTGGTAAATAAGGCCTTTGGCAATGGTTTTACATCAATTAACCGTATTAGTCGGTTGGAAAACAGGTTCTGGGTATTGCAACGAGATAGAAATTTTTCTGCATTCAAAAAAGTTATAACAGGAATTGCCAGAATTTTTATACCAAATGAACTTGAAAGATTTTCTCACAACGAAAAAGGTTACATTTATTTTCAGGATTTTATTCCCGGAAATGACTTTGATACCAGGTTAGTTGTGGTGGGTGATAAATGCTTTGGTGTAAGAAGGTTTTGTCGTAAAGATGATTTCAGGGCATCCGGAAGTGGTTTGTGGGATCCTAATCCAAATAAAATCAATAAGGACTGTGTAAAAATCGCTTTTATAGTAGCTAATAAAATTGGCTCCCAATCAATTGCATTTGATTTTGTTATCGATGGACAGAATCCTAAAATTATAGAAATTAGCTATTGTTTTCCCATGGGTGCACTCGATGAATGCCTCGGATATTGGGAGGAAAATTTGAAATGGCATGAAGAAAAGATAAATGCGGAAGTATTTATTATTAGAGATTTTATAGAAAAATGTAAAAATATGAATTTAAAAAAAGATTTCTACATAGCATAGTGATTAATTGAAGTTTTCAATTTCGTGATTATATAATTATTTTATGAGAATTTTATTTTGCGGTTTATCAGGCATACCCAATAAAAGATCTGCATCAATTAACAGATATCTGGCAATAGGACAAGCCTTGTCTTCCAATAATGAAGTGATTTTTATTAACAGGTTTCCACTATTCCATGAAAGCGAGAGTCAATGCTCAGAAACATACAATAGCTTTAAGATAATTGATGCAACAAAAACCAAATATAGATCACAATCATTTTTAAAGCGTAATATTTTAAAACTTATCACATTTGTTTATGAATATCAAACTATTCGAAAAATTAACAAAGAAAAGAAGATAGATTGGCTTAATGCTTACACTCAATTTTTTGGAATTTTATTATTCTATTATATTTTGGCAAAAATGTACAGATTTAAAACAATCCTGCATTACGTTGAATTCAGATCTAAGTTTGAAAATAGAAATTGGTTATTCCAGATAAATGATTTATTGTTTGATAGATTTGCTGTTTTTCTATGTGATAAAATCATTCCAATCAGTACAATGCTAAATAGTCACATTTTATCTTTGAAGCATAATGCGAATACATTAATTATTCCACCAATATGTGATTTTAAATACTTTGATTCGATCAGGCCAGAAATATCCAAGAGAAGATATTTTGTATTTTGCGCATCCGTATCCTATCAAGAGGTTTTTTTATTTATTATTAAGGCATTTCTTAAAATAAACAATCCAGGAGAAATTACTTTGCACCTGGTTATCAAAGGAAAAATAACTAATCAAACAGTAAAGCAATTACTTGAAATTAATAATGAAAGAATTTTTGTTTTTTCACATCTTGAATACGAAAATTTAATTGCAAAATATAAGGGTTCCGTAGCACAATTAATACCACTTCGTAATTCACTTCAGGATTGCGCCCGGTTCCCGCAAAAAATATGTGAATTCATAGCTTCTAACAAGCCAATAATTACAACTGGATTTGGTGAAATAAATAAATATTTCATTGATAATCTAAATGCTATAATCGCAACTGATTATGAAATAAGTAGTTATTCCAAAAAGATGGAATGGGTTTTAAATAATCCAGATAAACTCCAACCCATTGCAAATAATGCATATATTTTTGGAAGTCAATATTTTGATATTTTTAGTTATTCAACTAAAATAGATAAATTCTTAAGTGCTTAAAATCGATCTTATCTTAATAATAAGATAAGATTGTATATAACCATTAAAAGGCATTTTTGTATTTTAATTCATTTAAAAAATTTGAATTATGTGTGGAATAGCGGGGATATTGCATTTTAATAAGCAACGCAATATAGATCCAGAGATGCTAAAAAGAGCAACAGATATTATTAGTTACCGAGGTCCCGATGGAGATGGCTTTCATATTGATGGTAATATTGGGCTTGGACATCGAAGATTATCTATAATTGATCTTAGCACAGGGAATCAACCGATGTATAATCGTGATGGAAATATTGTCATTGTTTTCAATGGAGAAATATACAATTATATAGAATTAAGGGAAGAGTTAATGATGCTTGGACATATTTTCAGTACGAATTCAGATACTGAAGTGATAATAAAAGCGTATGAAGAATGGGGAGTAGATTGCCAGCTAAAGTTTAATGGAATGTGGGCATTTGCTATATGGGATAATATAAAGAAATCTATGTTTGTATCAAGAGATAGAATTGGAGAAAAACCTGTTCATTATTCAATTTGGGACAATACATTCTATTTTGGCTCAGAAATTAAGAGCATACATGCGATGGGGGTACCACGTGAAATAGCGTTGGAATTTACCGAACTCTATTTGGTGTTTACAAATATTCCAGCACCTTATACGTTTTTCAAACATATAAAAAAATTAATGCCTGGACATTACCTTTGGATTGAAAATGGTACTGTAAAAGAAAAAGAATATTGGGATTTACCTGAAATAGATGAAAATTGCATGTTAAATAATAAAGATGAAATATATGAGCAATTTGAATATCTACTTAAAGATTCAGTTAAAATACGAATGAGATCAGATGTACCTTTTGGATCTTTTCTAAGTGGTGGAATGGATTCGTCAGGAATTGTATCTTTAATGTCTGAAATATCGCAAACACCAATCAATACCTTTACAATTGGATTTCCTTATAAAAGATATGATGAAAGCAATTTAGCAAGAAGTGTAGCGCTAAAGTATAATACTATTCATCATGAAGATACAGTACACGCAAACTATTTTAACGATTTTCTTAATAAATTGGCATTTCATTTTGATGAGCCATTTGGTGATGCCTCCTCAATTCCTGTTTTTTATGTTTCTAAATTTGCAAGAGAAAAAGTTACTATGGTGTTAACAGGTGATGGAGGGGATGAGGTTTTATCTGGTTATAATTCATTTCAAGGAGCAAAGTTATCAAGTATATATTCAGGTTTTCCTCAGATTGTTCAAAATATAATTCCTACAATGATAAATGTATTATTACCTTTGACAAAAGGTCCTTTACGTTATGAAATGAATCGGATTAAACGATTTTGTGAATCAGTTTCAATTCCATTTAATGAAAGTTCCATCATAAAAAAATCATTTACTGACCATTTCGCAATTAAGGAGATAACTAATGAAATGAAATGTATTCCTCCTTCTGAATATTTTTCTGATTTTATGAACAAATGTCCATATAAGGATGATTTTTATAAAATTATGTATGTGAATCACAAGTATGATTTGCCAAATGACTTTCTTGTAAAAGTAGACAGAATGAGCATGGCAAATTCTATTGAAGCAAGAACACCATTTCTGGATCACCGAATAATTGAATTTATGACTCAGGTTGATAAGAATGTAAAAATGCAAGGATGGGAAAGGAAATCGATTTTGAAAAAAACAATTGGAAAACATTTACCCGAATCGATTTTGTCGGCACCAAAAAAAGGATTTAGAATTCCACTAACGGAATGGTTTAAAGATTCTGGATTTTCTGATATTCAAGCTGATTTATATAATACAAAATGGCCGTTAAATAATAATGTCATAAAAAATATCGTTCGCGAAAATAACAATGGCAACAAGGATAATGGAACATTTATTTGGACATTGATATTCTTGAAAAGGATAATCGAAAATAAATAATTTGAAAAATACACAGCAAAAAAAGCCGATATAAAATTTCTACCAATGCAATCAGGAGATGTTTTACAGACTTTAGCCGATATTAGTAAAGCAAAATTTCATTTAGGGTATTCTCCTGAAGTCTCCATTGAAAATGGGTTGAGGGATTTTGTAAATTGGTATAAAATAAATCATTAATTTAAATGAAAGTACTTCATTTAACTAACAACTATCCAACATTAACGTATCCCATTTTTGGAATATTTGTTAAAGAGCAGATCGAATCATTGACAAATTTGGGTATCAAATGTGATGTTTTTTTTATTAACGGCAGAGAAAAAGGCAAGACTGAATATTTATTATCCATTTTCAAATTACGAAAATATTTAAATAGAAATAAGTATGATATTATCCATTGTCACCACGCTCTTAGTGCCTTATGTCTGATTTTTTCAGGTGCGGCTAAAAAAAACAAAGTAATTGTATCTTTTCAAAATGATCCTGAAAATGAGTTTGGTCTATTCATTTATAAATTTATAAAAAAAAGGATAACCCAAAGTATTTTTAAAAACAATTCAAAATTAATTGTTGACGATAGTAGTGCTTATATTGCGAATGGTGTAAATAGTTCTTTTTTTATTAATAAAGGCAAAGCAGAATCATATAAAATGCTTGGATTAGATAATTCAAAAATATATATATTATTTGTTAGTTCAAATTTTATCAGAAGGCAGAAGCGATATGATAGATTTAGAGAAGTGATTAATATACTTTCATCTAAATATAACTGGAAAAATATTGAAGAACTTTTTTTAATAAATAGTGAGAGAGATTTAGTGCCTTATTATTTTAGTGCAGCAAGTTTACATTTATTAACTTCTGATTTTGAGGGTTCTCCAAATTCTGTAAAAGAAAGTATGTGTTGTGATACACCTGTTGTTTCAACCCCCGTAGGTAATGTTACTGATATGCTTTTGGGAGCTCCCAATTGTTTTGTAACTAATTCATACGATGCCGACGAATTGGCATTTTTCTGCAATAAGGCATTAAAAACAACGGGAAATCCCCGGGATTTAATAATTCAAAAAAAATTAGATATCGAATCAGTCGCTCTTAAAATTAAGCAAATCTACATTAATATTGATACAAGGTATAGTTTAACCATTAATCACTAGTTTCCATTAAAAAGCTAAATACGTTCATTTAAATCATAGATAATCTATAATTTACAAGGATTTAAGTCGCGTGACGATTTGAATTGCTTAAATTATCAATAGTGCCATTATTACCTATTGACTGATTCTTAGCGTTGGAAAAGAGCTGAAAATAAAGTAATCAACTTACGAAATATTACAGGTAATGGACATATGTCTATTGGACAAAACGCCAGTAAATGAGCTATTTGCAAATATAGATTACAAAGATGTCAACGAATATGATTGTAAATGGCTGTCAATCAAATTGTTTTAAGTAGGCAGCATTGGTAATTAACAATAAAAATTGGATGCTTCTATTTAACACTCTATTCCTATATGGACTTTGCAGTTGTTAATCATTTCAAAAGCATGTTTCTATATATTATACATAAATCATTATTCAAATTTCAAATCCTCAGTAATATGAAAAAGAAAATTTATATGGCTGGCTGCGGAGGTATGTTGGGTGAAGCTTTTTATGCTCAATTCAAAAATGAATATGAAGTCAAATGCACTGATAAAGATGTAAATGAAGATTGGCTTTCATTTCTGGATTTTCGAAACTTTGATGCTTACAAAAAAGATGTTATGGATTTCGAACCTGATTTCTTATTTCATTTGGGCGCCTATACCGACCTTGAATTTTGTGAACAAAATGTTGAAGAAACCTATTTGACCAATACTCTAGCTGTAGAAAATGCTGTTTATATAGCAAATACATTAAATATTCCAATACTATATATTAGCACTGCAGGCATTTTTGATGGAAAGAAAGAACTTTATGATGATTGGGATTTACCAAATCCTCTTGGCGTTTATGCACGTTCAAAATTCATGGGGGAACGATTTGTAGTTGAAAATGCAAATCGTTATTTAGTATGTCGTGCCGGATGGATGATGGGATCTGGGCCCAATAAAGATAAAAAGTTCATTCAAAAGTTAATGATGCAACTTAGGCAAGGTAAAAAGGAACTATTCATCGTAGATGATAAAGATGGAACACCTACATATACACATGATTTTGCTAAAAACGTAAAATTATTACTGAAAAATGAATACTGGGGACTATATAATATGGTTTGCGGCGGACAAACCAGTAGGTTGGAAGTCGCCCAAGAACTATTACATCTTCTTAATCTTGAAAGGAAAATTAAATTAACAGCTGTGTCATCAGAATATTTTAAGGATGTTTATTTTGCAGAAAGACCTCCATGTGAAAGATTAATAAACCGCAAACTACAGATGCGAAATATGAATATTATGCGAAATTGGAAAGATGCATTGAAAGAATACGTGAATGCATATTATTTTGATTATATAAAGAGTTATGATCGGATTATCTACTGATAAATTAAATACGAAGCATAATGAAAATTTTACGATTAAATATTCTTATCTCTTCACATGAATTGAATCCATATGGTGGCTCAGAGTGTGCAGAAGGGTGGAATGTAGTGACTAGACTTGTAATGTATCATAATATTACTGTTTTGTATGCAAAAGGAAGTCAATTCAGTCCAAGTTCATATGAATTTGCAATGAATGATTTTTTTTCAAAAAACACTAATCCGTATAATATTAAATTTATTTCTATAGAGCAAACAAAAGCTACTCAATTTGTATCCAAATTAAATAGAATAATATCGAAGAATACAGGCAGCATAGGAAATCCATTGTTATATTACATAGGTTATTTTTTTTGGGAGAAACAAGCATTTAGAATAGCCAGACAACTTTGCGTTGAATCAAAATTTCATATTATTCACCATCTTACATCGATATCATTTAGGGAACCTGGGTTTTTATGGAAACTACCCATTCCATTTGTTTGGGGGCCAACTGGAGGTTTATCAAAAATACCATATCAGTTTTATAAATATATAGGATTTAAATCCTCATTCCATGAAATCACCAGGAATATTATAAATCAATTACAATTTAAAGCAAATAACAGGATACAAAAGGTGATCAAAAAAAGTTCCCTTATTTATACTTTTTCTAAAGAAGATCAATTTATCTTTTATAATATATCTGGAAAACAGCCAAAATTATTATTAGATGCTGCTGCCTTAAAGCCAACGATGAAGAATATAAATATTTCGCGTGATTCAAATCTCATTTCAGTATTATGGTGTGGTGAGCTGATAAAACGAAAGTCGTTGGATATCATTTTATTCGCAATAAGTTCAGATCCTCAACTTAAGCAAAGGATTACTCTTAAAATTGTTGGAAGTGGACATTTAGAATTACAGTATAAAGATTTATGTGATACATTAAATATAAATAATTGCGTAGAGTGGATAGGTCAGGTGGATAGACCAACTGTATTTAAAATCATGGACGAATCTGATTTATTTGTTCATTCAAGTTATCGAGAAGGAACGGGACATGTTATAACAGAAGCATTATCGCATGGTTTACCAGTCATTTGTCATGATATTAATGGGATGAGTATAGCGGTTAATGATGAATGTGGTATAAAAATTCCATTAATTAATCCTGAAAAAAGTATCAATGGATTTAAAAACGCCTTGTTGGAACTTACTAATAATTCTACACGATTAAAAAAATTGCAAATGGGAGCTATTAATAGATCGCAGGAACTATCGTGGGATGCAATGGCTGAAACAATTGCAACTGATTATTTATCAATTTACGAAAAATATAAAAATATAAAAATTGAACAAAAATGACTCATAAGTTTTTCCTTGCTAATAATTTGATACAAATTGATAAATGATTATGAAAAAGATTGCAATTATTGGATCTCATGGTCTTTATGCGAATTATGGAGGGTGGGATCAACTTGTTCGAAATTTGGCTGAAAAAAAATCACTCAATAACTTTGAATATTTAATTTATAATTCTTCCGATTCCCCAAAAGTCATAAAATGTCCTCCGGGAGTGAAAGTAAAAAGAATGATTATAAAAGCTTCAGGTTTTCAAGGATTAATTTATGATTTTTGGTCAATATTACAATGCTATAGAAAAATTGACACCATTTTGTTTCTTGGAGTACAAGGTATTCCTTTAATTCCAATATTATTTCTGTTTCGAAAGGTAAAGATTATATCGAATGTTGGCGGAATTGAATGGGAAAGACCTAAATTTGGATTCTTCTCTAAATTGTATCTAAAATTTTGTTTTAATCTAAGCTTTATTTATTCTGACTATGTAATTTTAGATAATCCTTATTATTATCTTTTTTTACCTAAAAGAAAAAATGCTCAAGTTAAAGTATTGACTTATGGTGGTGAAATTGACAATAGCTTGGCTGTCAGTAATGAATTGATTAAAAAATATCCATTTATAAATGAAGAATATTTTCTTTCTATTAGTAGATCGTTAGAAGATAATCAACTTGAAGAAATTTGTAAGTGCTTTAGTATGTTAAAGGAAAAGTTAGTATTAATATCTAATTTTTCAAGGTCAACTTATGGTTCTAATGTTTTTGATAAATATAACAAATTACCAAATTTGTTTCTAATCGACAGTCTTTATCAGAAACCAGAATTGGATCTTATTCGAAGAAAATGTAAAGCATATATTCACACGCATAAACTTTGTGGTACTGCTCCCTCTTTGGTTGAAATGATTATTGCTCAAGTTCCAATTATGTCATATGATAATCCTCAAAATAGGCATACCCTTCATAATCAGGGATTTTACTTTTCTTCGTTTGATTTAATTAAAGAAATAATTTATAGCCAAATGAATCTTGAATGTTATGTCCCTTCAAATGATATCGTAAAGCTTTATAATTGGAACCAAATCATTTTGGATTATGAGAGCATATTATAGGGTCTGCTGAAAAACTCAGCAAGCCCTTTTTAGGTTAATTCGGTTAGAATTGAATATTTCAGGTAGCAGAATCATCTTTCTGCAATTTTCGAATGCAAATCGACTATTGGGAACAATCA
>Ga0123339_10000229_pt1 | contig 50886 bp, 40 predicted proteins | sample lystaG_FD_89956 | JGI IMG/M metagenome (GOLD analysis project Ga0123339, IMG submission 89956) | Glacier valley bacterial and archeal communities from Borup Fiord, Nunavut, Canada, to study Microbial Dark Matter (Phase II) -... | ecosystem: Environmental > Aquatic > Freshwater > Ice > Glacier ...
CTAAAACGGATAAATACACTTATAAAGGATATGCAGCGCAGTGCCTTTGATGGTATTGGCAAGCCAGAGCCGCTAAAAGAAAATCTTAGTGGCTTTTGGAGTCGCCGCATTGATGAAGTACACAGGATTGTTTATCAAGAAAAAGACGGGGCGATTATTATTGCTTCCTGTCGAGGGCATTACGAGGATTAAACTGTAACGTGAAGTTGCAGTTTAATAGTTTAACCTTGCGGGCAAATATCAAATATGTTATTATGACATTGTTAATTTAAGTTCACCCAACCGGGCGATCTTTTTTTTATTTAGAAGGTAAGGCGTTATTTTTGTTCCGCAAGGGACCGAAGTAGCGCTTTTTTTATTTTCAGGTCGAAAGACCTGCAACAATTCCGTGAGGAATTGTAAACATAGAGAATAAATGATAGCCCATGGGCAGCCTTTCAGACGCCGAGTGCGTCGGGGCGGAAACAAGGAGAAGAAAAAATGGATGCAACGAAAAAACTACCCTTTTGCGGGATGAGCCGAAGTGACTCCCCGCTCAGCAAACTTCCGATTGATACGGCCGCTGTTTCCAAGAACCTGTACGACGCTTTGAAAGCGCTGGAATGCGGAACTACAGCAGTCGGAACGATTGGCTCAACGTATGTTGTTGAAATGGATGGAAACACGGCAGGCGAAAGGTATGTCTGTGTGATCTTGCCGGATGGAACGTACAAGACAACTTGTGCGATCTCGGGCGGGTTCAAGACGATGTCAAAAAATGAGGATGCGATCTACATTATGCGGATTATAGCGATTCTCATAGAACACAATGTATCTATCATCCCCGTTTCCCAGTGGGAGGCAGCGGGAGGCACGGACGTCACTGTTCGGGATACACTGGTAAGCCTTACACAAGCACTGCAATTTCTCTTGGACGATTACAACATTGGGTCGAACATTAACCTAAAGGCAGCCAATATTGACGACGGAACTTTCGCACCCGAAACCGTTTATAACGGAACGTTTACCATTCTTGCAAACGGTTCAAACGGATCTGCGATAAGAAAATCGACTAGGAAGGCATCTTCCTTTAACGGCACCTATGCCGGAAACAGGGAATTGACGCCAGAGGAACAGTTGCTGGTTCCGGTGCTCAACGACACATACATTCTGGGCGAAGCGGAGCAGGAGGTTGCAGAGGAAGTTTTTAAGTCAAAGCCTTCGGAACTACGCAACTTTATGTTTGCCGGACCTTCGGGAACAGGTAAAACCGAGGCCAGTAAAGCCGTTGCGGCTGGACTAAAGCGACCATACACAACCTTTGTATGTGATGCAGATACGGATAGAACATCCCTGTTCTGCCGGTATACACCGACCGCCGAGCGTGAGGGCGCCAAAGAATCGTTTCAATTCTGGAAACTCATTAACGAAGAGGACATGGAGATGGATCCGGAAGGATCGTACGAAATGATTACCGGCGCAAGTGGTGAAGGGAAGACAGCAGATGATGCACGAAAGGCGTTCGAGGTTCGCAAAGAGGATGAAAACCGCGCAAAACCGGCGTTTACTTATGTGGAGTCGGAAATCGTAAAAGCGTTCCGGTATGGATGGGTTCTTGAAATTCAGGAACCGACCACAATCAAGGACGCAGCCGTACTAACGGAGCTGAACGATGTAATGACCAAGGTTGGCAAGGTCAGACTCCCCTTTACCGGAGAGATCTTCCCGAGACACCCGGATTGTGTCGTCATCTATACGACCAATCTTGATTACAACGGATGCCGGGCGATGAACCAGTCGGTCATTGATCGCGTGGATGGTACGTACTTCTTCGAAGACATCTCGGAAACCCAGCTTGCGGAACGCGCTTACGTACAAACGGAGCTAAAAGATCGTGTCCTACTGAATAAAATGGCGAAAGTCGTTGCTGGCATTACGACAAATTTGAGGGACTGTGGAGATGATACAGGTGTATGCGGACTTCGGTCTATGCTTGCCTGGGCTCGTAAAACAGCAATCCACGGCGACCCGTACAGTGCCGCACTCACAGCTGTTATTGGCAAATGTTCAACGGATAGACAAACCAGAGAAGAAATGAGAGCCGTCCTTGAGACTGCCTTCAAATCAGCATGAAGATACGGCCAGATAGATCTGGCCGTACCTTTTCTCTCGAAAGGAGAAAAAATGAACAAGATAGAGAAATCATTTTTTGCGTCATCGGCACTTTGGAGATATTTCAGAACCTTGGTACGTGCCGTATTATCTGTGATGGGGCTGCTCAAAATTGAACCCAGGATACAGAGTACGACGGAAGGTCTTGCCTGCACAGACGGGAGTACGATATTTGTAAATCCTGCTGTAGACATTTTCGAAAAGGTGCCACTGATTCAACGGTTTGCCTTGCTTCGGGGACTTGTGACACATGAATTGTCACACCTTCTATTTACAAACTTCAAACAAACGGGGGTCTTGGCGAATCAGTTAAAGCTAGGGGACCTTGCTGGCCTAACAGAAACCATGTTAAAAAAGAATCAATGGTATTGCGAAGGCTTGAAAAAAATCGAGGCAGTAGCCAAAGACACAGCGGGCAAGTTCGATCCGAATCCGCTGGTCAGTATCTTTCTTGACTGGCAAAACTCCATTGAAGACGCATACATTGAAGGCGAGTTCGCGGCACACTTCCCGGAAGGACAGCAGACAAAAGACTTAAAGTATCTTCGTCGTTTTATGCACTCACTGGATCAGTCTGTGTCTGAAACGGTACAAGAGCTGGATGAGAAGAAATTGCTGAAATGGAACGCACTGATCTATATTTTGCATCAGTACGCGACATCGGAAACAGTCATAGCGGAAACCAGCGCCGACTATAGTTTATCGCTGTACCAAGAGGCAGCAACAGCCTTCGATTTTGTTGACATTGCTTGCACGGGGAACAATACAATGGCACGACTCAAGCAGTCCTTTACGATTTGTGTTTTTTTTGCAGATGCCTTTTTGGAAATGGTGGAAGAAGCCATTAAAAACGGGACACCGGTACAACGTCCTAAGTCCGCAACAGAAAGAGGAACGTCAAACACAACAGCGCCCGGAGCAGGCCAACAAAAAGCATTATCCAGAGGAAAAAAAGGAAAAAGCGCACCGAGCCAAGGACAAAGAAAAGGGCAGGGGCAAGGCCAGACACAAGGCCAAGGTCAGGGTCCGAAACAAAGGCCAGGCCAAGAAGAAGGGCAGGGCTCGTGCGAGGGTCAAGGATCGGGCGGAGAAGCGGAAGAGGAAGAGGGAGAGGGAGATGAAAGTGGCGGCGGATACGGAGCAGGTAACTCAGCGTTTGGCAATGACGGAATAGACAGCGACGCCGCTAAGGTGGTTGAAAGCATTCTTGGAAGCCGCGAAACTGCTTCAATAGACGACACAAACGACATCATCAAGTCCCTTTGTTTGGCCGCAAGCAATATTCCGTTTGGAGAAACACATAAGGACGCAAAAATGTTTATAAACATCGTGAATACAAGCAACGAGAAAAATGAGCAATGGCAGAAGGCAAAGCCGGTTGTTGATAGATTTGTTGCACGATCCATTCACAATGTTGAAAAAGCGTTTGAGGAGAAGCAGAACGGCGGGATTCAGAATGGCTTATACTTTGGAGATGATTTGAATTTTTCGGAATTGTACCGAAAAGATCTGAAGATCTTCCAGAAAAAGAAGCTTCCTGAACCAACGCTGGATGCAGCGGTTGCAATCCTTGTAGACCAGTCGGGGAGCATGAGCGGTTCTAAAATAGCAACCGCACGAACAATGGCACTCGTTATGCAAGGAATATCTTCGAAGTTGAAGATGCCAAGCGGCATATACGGTCATAGCTGCCGGGGCATACAAAACGGTTCGATTGTAACGGAACTTTCTGTGTATCAGGAATTTTCGCAAAAGGCGGATCCGTCAAGGATTATGGGAATGCAAACAGGCGGCTGTAACAGAGATGGTTATGCGCTCCGCTTTGTAGCAGACAGACTGCAAAGACGTCCGGAAAAAACAAAAATTCTTTTCTTTATTTGTGATGGACAGCCGGCCAGTTCCAATGGATACGACGGGGATATTGCTAAAGCAGACCTGCAAAGCATACATCGCCAGTTACGTAGACAGGGCATAGTGTTGGTGGTAGCAGCCATCGATGAGAATAAGGAAGAAATCAAGGAGATATATGGAGATGCCTTTCTTAACATCACGCATCTCAATCTTCTCCCACAGATCTTGCCCAAAAAACTCATGACGCTTATTGGCATGAACTGATCGCAAGCCCGTCTTCTTTAAAAAAGGAGGCGGGTTTTGTCTCTGCATCACTTGGCAAGATGTAGCTGCCAGGCGCCGCAATTAACGGAAAATTCCTTGCGAACCATAGGCAATTGTGCTATTATGACATTGTTTATTGAGATTACTCGGAAGGGCGATCTTTTTTTATTTTGAAGTATGCGTTCTTTGTCCCATACATGGGCCAAAGGGCGCTTTTTTTATTTTCAGGTCCTTTTGGGACCTGCATCTTTTCCGCGAGGAAAGGTAAAGATAGAGAACGATGAACGCCAATGGCAAAGACTGCGGGCACGGAGAGTGTCGAGTCAGAAAAAGGAGAAAAACCATGAACATTTTGTTGACATTACTTGCCTGTGACCAGGACCGGTTCGCCATAGCGGCGAAGAGAGTCCGGTCCAGGATCTTGGTGTGGCTGGTAGAAATTTACACCTGCCAAATGAAAGACGTGGGCTTTGCATTCACTTTCGCAATCCAGAACAAGAGCGTTTACAAAAACACGACAAGACTGGTACGAAAGATAGTCGAGGAGGGCGACGCGCTGGATGCATACTTGGTTACCAAGTACATTCCTCATCACGGTATTTCCGTGAAGGAGCTTGAAGACCTCGTAATTGAACGAGACATCACAGGAGAAGCGTCATATCACATGGCACTCCGAATGCCTACCGTTGATACCGAGCGGCTTCGCCGCAATCTGCAGATCAAATGCCCCCAAAGTCAGTATCTGGTGATGTGGAACTTCAATGTGTTTTCAACACCGGCGAGCGGCTTGACGGATTTGAGGGCAGGTGAAGCAAACACGGCACAGTACAATGTCCCAAACATTGCAAAAATGAGCAAATAGAGAAGGGAGCACAAAATGGATATAAAAGAGGCGGAAAGACGATTTAAGTCGTCGATTTGTACCGGCCATGACATGGAAGAATTCAAGAAAGCAGCCATGCTCAAGGTTGCCATGGAGGCTTTCAAAGAACTCATGGATGGCACTAAAATGCTCAGTACAGAAGCGAGCGTGCTCCATCATTTCGAAGCTGTAAAAATAGCTTTGATTTTTGTCTGTGCCAGTTTAACGACAGAGCAATCGTGCCGACTGGTCGAGATATTCCGACCCAAAATGAAGTTTTTTGAACGCTTTGATCCGCACAAGAGAGAAGAATATCAGCAGGCCATACTGAAGCTAGTATCGTCCGCGTCAAACGGTTACCTGCTCGTAATAAACGAGAAGGCAGAAGGGAGCGAAAAATGAGTGAAAAAATGGAAAAAGAGGCCTTAGTGGCCAAGTACGAAACGATGGCCCTGCCGTCAGACTCCATGAACCTGATAACCGGAACACAGAAACGGTATCTGCCGTATGCAGCCCAGCTTTCCTGGTTTCGGGAAGAATATCCCACAGGAAGAATAGAGGTTGAAGTCATGTTGGTTAAGGAGCGGGAATATGCACAAGTGTGTTCCCGGATCTACACCGATACAAAAGCAGGTGAAAGAGAATATCTTTCCGCAGCGGTCGAGGAACGATGGAGCGGGCAGGGTGAGGATACCTATTCCTCGCCACTTTCCCGGGCCGAAACGGCAGCCGTATCCAGGGCGTTGTCCATGGCCGGCTATGGGTGCCAGTTTGCTATTGAGGCAGACAGACAGCTTCCGCCAGCAGGAACAACAACCGCTCCGGCACTCCCGGAAATCATGAAAGACTTGACGATGTTCCCGCCAGGCGAAGCAGAACAGGTTGCAGCAGCCCCGGAAGCGCCGATAAGGACTTCGGTACCTGTACCACAACCAGCTTCGGCAAGTGTGCCTTTAAAGCAGGCTGAGAAAGAACCAATGACAAAAGAAAGGGCATTAGCGATTAAATGGCCCTTCGGAGGAAAGACCTCGCCCATCTTTGATAAAACACTCCAGCAGTTGCTTGATTCAGAGCAGCTTGGGGGGTGCATCAAATGGCTTTTAGCCGAAAAGCAAGAGTTGCGCCGGGCGCAGCACTCAGAACTGACAGAAGCGTGTCATTTTCTGATCGGAACCTCGCGAGAGGCAGCATAGTGGTTAGGCCGGTGTGAAGTATCACACCGGCTCTCTCCATGAGAGGAGTTCATGTATGGAAAAAGTAACCATGCAATTTATACTTACACTATTGGGGGTCTGTTTTCCAAGTGATCGGTCCCAAATAGAAATATCCTGCCCAAAATGCGGCAGGAGCATGGGCTTGTCTTTTGTGAAAGAAAGCTGCAATTGCTTTCACTCCAGCTGCGGGTTTCACGCAGGAAAGATTGACCTCTATGCGTTCTGCCGGAACCTGAGCCATGAAGCGGCAATTCAGGAGCTGACCGACATTCAGAAGGACAAGAACTGGACCAAGTGTTTTTCGTATCCCCAGGTAAAGGAACTGGAGAAATCCTTTCCCAAGCTTGTGGATCTGGCACCAGTGGCAGTCCGAAATCATACATATACAGAAATGTTGAAGATCTTACACCTGTCCGATGTGCACAGGATGGACCTCAGTAAAAGAGGTGTCTTTGCAGAAACCATCGAGAGAAAGCTTTACAGGGATACACCTTGCTATAAAACAGAGTGCAGAACGATCGTCAAACAGTTGCTCTCGTTGGGGTGTGTACTAGATGGCGTGCCGGGCTTCTATAAGGATGAGGCTGGATACCACTTGGTAACAAGTCCTGCTGGAATGCTGTTTCCTGTACGTGGAACGGGACAAGATAATCGGATCCAATCACTTCAAATTCGTCGAGATGTAATACCGGAAAACGGCAGAAAATTCATCACGTTGTCGTCCAGTAAATTTGCAGGAGGCGCGGCCTCCACTTCTTTTCTGCACTTCAGCGGAAAGGGTTGTCCGAACAAAGAGGTTTTCTTGACAGAGGGACCACTCAAAGCCGACATTGCAAACCAGTTCACCGGAAAATCATTTCTAGCCTTGACCGGAGTGGGAAGTGTCCAATTTCTTAGCTTCCATTTGCAGGCTCTTAAAAAGAGATACGACTTGCAAAAGGTATGGATTGCCCTGGATATGGATTACAAGACAAACGAGGGCGTAAAGAAGGCTCTGATTAAAATCCAAAAAATATGTCTGGAAGGAGGTTTTGAAGTGTGCGTCTGCAATTGGGACTCCAAGTATAAAGGGATAGACGATTACGCGTATCACAAATATCTGTTACAACAGCAACAGCTTGCTTAAGGAAAGACTTTCGAATCAAAAAAAGATTCGAAAGTCTTTTTTCGGACATTTTCGAAATTTATCATGGATTTCTATGTTAAATGCGGTTGACATTCACATTTTTAGCACGTACACTCTCTTTATGTATCGTAGGTTGATAAGGATATATTAGTTAAATGATTTTGAAGCGGAAGAATTGAAGCAGAGAAATTGGGGAAAATGATGTATAAATCAAACAGTACAATTGCCAAAATACTCCAATCAACCACGAGTCCATCGGCTGTCAGAAGAGAAACCGTCGTGACCTCTATGGACTATTTTTCAGAGGATGCACTTGTTAAGGAACTGATTTTGCACGGGGAAATACCAGACCCGGGTATTGCTGATGAACTCATTCGCAAGACGGAGCAGGAAAACAAAAAGGTGTTTTTTCATAACATCAAATTCTGGCTGGAATGTTATCGCGAAATTACGATGGAGATGGAAGGCAAAAAGGCTGTTAGATACGAACTTTTTGGTGAGGACGCCTACTATGATGCGGTACAAAATCGAATTACCGATGCGCTTGCAGAACTTCAGCAAGTTGTCTATACCTTACCCAAATGGGCAGCGAACGGTGAACTGTATCGTCAGGTTTTGACAATGCGGTATCTGGCACTGGAGGAACAGAAGGATCAACCCTGGACCCAATTGAATCCGCCCGTGTCACGGTCTCGCTGGTTTGCTCTGCTTAACAAAGCAACAGATAAAGTGGCGGAGATTTATTTTGGTGGACCCAAACGCATGGAGATTGAAACGCTCTTTTTTTATATACGAAAGATTACGTAATATAAAACAATACTTGACAAAACTGTCAAGTGTAAATATAATCATAATGTATTATTATATTTATCCGGTGCATATTATTATTGCGTCGGATTTTTTTGTGCTTTTTTATTTGCGAAAGGAGAAGTTATGAAGAATTGTATCGATCAAAATGCGAACAAATTATCAAACATCAAGACAGCACTATGGGGTGGAGCTGCAGCGATAATTGGCACAGCATCATCGATTATACCTGGCTGGGCTACCACTGGACTGTCAGATGTTACAGCTTCTTTTAAGGATGCTGCGCAATCCGTCTATGACAATCTGCTCATTATTGCCCCAATAGCAGCAGCCGTCATTATTGCTATTTTAGTCCTGATCTACATCTTCACCACCGACGAGAGAGATGCAGCGGCTATTAAAAAGAGATGCATCAAAATAGCAGCGGCCGTGGTAATTATCTTCGCGATACCGGTACTAATCAAAATCTTAATCGATCTTGGCAGCAGCATGAGTGGCGGATCCACAGACCTTCCTACATTCGGAGGGTAACCAAAAAAGAATAATAAACATAAAGAAGCACGGTTATGCCGTGCTTCTTTATGTTTATAGGAAGGATTGAGTATGCCAGATTTTATAGACAACTTCTTTGCTTCGATTATTGCCTATTTCACCAATTTAATAATACAAATACTTGATCTGATCACGTATTTGGCGGTCGGCGCATTCAATTTGGAAATCAATGGCAACGGAATGTTGGCTACTATAGACGCGTACTTCCCATTCGTAGCAGGCGCAAAGCCCGTTTTCATGTGGACAGGTATCGGATTAGTTATTGCACTGTTTATTTTTGGTATTGCCCGGGTCGCCATGTCCACAAATAACGACGAACTTGAGCACCCTTTTTTCCAAGTAATTCGATTCTTCAGTGCAGGGATCTTCGTATACACATCATATATAATCTGTGGCGAGTGTATTAAACTGGCATCGAGCGTATATAAAATGATGTGGGCGATCGACTCTAGCGCTGATGCATCAATGTACAAATTTTCAGATGCTTCCAGTTATTTTACCGCAGGTCTTCAGACAGCAGCAACCGATGTGGGACTTACAACAATTACAGGGCCGGTATTGGCTTTTGTTGTTTTGGTTTTCATGATTGCTATCGGCTGGAACTACATCAAACTCATTATGGAAATTGCAGAACGCTATTTATTAGTGGCGGTCTTTACCGTGGTTTCGCCTTGGTTTTTTGCATCACTGGCAAGTAAAAATACATCCAAAATATTTCAAGGGTTCTGCCGCGTTTATTTTTCGCAATTTGCACTTATGACTATGAGTGTCTTTTTCCTTCGAACATTTAATTCCGCCATGGCACAGTACAGCATATCCCATGGCACGATCGCTGGTACAACGGCAACATCGGGTATGTTCACAGCGGGAAACGTAATGTCTTTTATGATTGCTCTTTTGGCGCTCTTGATCGTAGCACAACGAGTGGACAACGCACTGCAAAGTACGGGCATGAATGTAGCAACGACAGGATCCGGATTGATGGGCGAAGCAGCCGTTGCGTTCCGAACCCTCCAAGGCGCTTCACATGCAATGGGAAAAGCGGGGAGAGAGATATCCTATGCAACGTCAGGGCAAGGCGCAGCTATTGCATCCGGACAGCTCGGCACCGCGTTTCAGTCTTACACGGGTCAAGGAGTACCCAATGGATATAACCTGCAAACGGGTATGAAGGGACAGAACAGCGCAGATTTTACCATGCGCAGTCCGGATGGCAATCCAACAAGAGTTCAATCCTTTGACAAAGAAACAGCACCCGATCCACAAAAAGCGCCGGGCCTTTGGACAACGACAGATGATGGAAGTCAAAGATACTTGGTTGGAAGCGGAGATAACGTGGCGGAAGCCATTTCTCCCGTGAAGACAACACTTCCCGATTATGAAGACACAGCCAAATCCTGGCAGCAAGACTACAACACCGGCTTGCAAATGAAAAATAATGATCCTTCCTTTGATGCGAAAGGATATGCTGACACAAAAGCATACCAGAGAGCAGCAGAGAATGGCCAGGCAGCAACGTATGATAAACATAACGAGGAAGTATCCAAATCCTTTTCTGGATTTGGTTTTGAAAATATGGCAGTCGAACCACAGGAGGGCAGACCGGGAGTGATGAAATACGCCGGAACCAAAGCAAATGGCGAATATCAAGCCGGCGAAATGTATGCAAAAGGGTTTCTTGGAGATAACCTTTCTATGCCCAGCGAATCAAAAACCGATAATCATGGTAACGGCTGGCGCATGACTTCGCAAGCAGATCTACCGGAATATGGACAAGGAGCACTTGCGGATCCAAACCAGAAGGCGGCAAATGTCTACGAAAATGTTACTCCGGATATAGCCGCTGCTTATGCAGCAACCGTGTCGGATGGACTGCAGCGTGGTGAGGATGGTTATGAAGCGGGCAGAGCGCTGCTTGAAAGTTCTGGGATAAACGAAGCTGCCATCAGCGATATGGAGGAAGTATATTCTGAAAGTCTTTCTGGTAGCGACTCATTCGAAACGGCAGCGGTTTCTGGTGGCGATATGGGACAGGCAGCTCCGGTCAGCGCATACACAGGCGGATATGACGGAGAAGACATTGGCAGCGAGGACGGACAGGCAGCTCCGGTCAGCGCATACACGGGCGGATATGATGGAGAAGATATTGGCAGCGAGGCCGGTCAAGCAACCGGTAATGAAAATTATCAAACAGCTTCCGATAACCTGCAATCCTATGTAGCAGCCGTACAAGGCAACGGACAATTTGAATATTTCCAAAATCAACACTTCCCTGAAATTGGAAACGTTATCCCGGGCGACATAAGTGACCTTGATTACAGCAAGGCAAAGTCGGAAGGAATGTATCAAGTAGAATCGAAAGCAGGAGAACAAAAGTATGCAACGAGAATGCTCGATGCGAACAGATACCAACAAGAAGCACTTTCGACCGAAGTAAGGGATGGCAAAAATCACAGCTACTATGTGGAAACAAAAGAATATGGCAAAGACAAAAACGGTCAGCCAGTAGCACCAAAGTTCAATAAGCCGCGCCTTAAAACCGTTAGAAGTGCCAAAGAGATCGTAAGTATTAACCAAAACGCACTGAGACCCAAGCGTTCCTTATTTCCCAAAAAGAAACGCTAATTCATAATCCTTCATCGTGGTGAAGAATAAAAAAGACAAGAGCCGGAGCTTGAAAGCATGCTTCGGCTTTTGTCTTTTGTTTTTGAGGAGGCCAGAATGAGTCAGGGTAGTAATGACGATAAAAAATCGTCATCAGAGCTTGAACAGTCGGTAGGTTCGATGAAAGATGCCGCAGACAGCGGAAAAAAGGCAATGCATAACCTGAATGGAAAGAATGCGGCCAACACAGCTTCAAAAGCAACGTCTGCCGGAAACAATACAGCAGCCGGAGCGGCAGCGGCCGGTGCATCTCAAAGCGCACTGAGCGCAACAGGCTCATCCATGGCAGGTACTGCAGCCGGATCAGCGGCAGGCGCATCTGCGGGTACAGCGGCAGGAGCTGCAGCCGGATCCACGGTTGGACCGGCAGGAACGGCAGTCGGCGCAGCAATAGGAGCACTCGGTTCAGGAATTGCCAAAGCGGCGGCTGTTTTGTTTTTTTCCTTGCTAATCGTTGCCTTTCTAGTAATGTCTCTGCCGAACTTGATGTTCAAAACAATGGAAGAAGCAGTCGATTCGGAAGTAAACCTTGTCTATACGACCATCATTGATACCGTTACAGGGCTTGTATCCTACTTCACTGGCAGTGGAAACCCGGTAGCCAGTTATGCAGATACATCCAAAAGCATCGAAGAAAGCTTGCTTGCAATGGTGCAAAATCAGCATACAGCAGTCCTTGCTGAGATAGACCAAAAAATCAAAGACAAAGGGTATGACGCAGAACTCACGGAACAAAACACATCGGATAGTTCTGGAGAAACCGGAATTATGGATACGGCCTATGTTTTATCGGTATATTCGGTGTCCGTGCCGGAAGAGCAGCAGTCCACGCAAGATTTATTTGATCGAATAGGGTCAGTTGATTTTTATACATATTCGATGGAAGAAAACAAAAAGGAAGTTCTTGTCCCTCAATCCTTTCAAACATATAGACCAGTGATGGTAACACATTGGGATAGCGAACTAGGGTCTACGATCTCTGAAAAATTGTACCTCCCCGATAAAATCATTACATTGACACAGGACAGCGATCAATATACATACACAGAAAAAGAAGTAAAACTTATCAAATATGAAAAAGACCAAAGGAAAGAATATACAGCGACGTATTACGTACAAGGCGTAAAATCACCCGTTACTTTGGCCAGAAAAGAAGTTAAATATGCAGTAGTTAAGATCACACCTTGCTATGAGGCAGCCCTCAATACAGCGTGCGGGTTTGATCCGGATGGTGTGTATTGCGAATCCGTTGATGGAACAACAATAACCAACCGGCTAAGGGCTCAATACCTGTCAAGCAACTATCAGCTCATCGTGTACGGATATTCAACCGGCGGGAAAACAATAACCGGCCTTGCTTTCGGCTTGCAGCAACAAACCCCCTACACCAAAGAAGAGATGCTGGCGGTTCTTGACACTCTGCAATGTAGTCAGAACCGAAAGTATCTTTGCTACTCTGCGCTATCACTTGTGGGTCGGGTACCCTACTTTTGGTGCGGTAGGACATCTGCAGGCTGGGACGATAGCTGGGGCATATTAAAGCCGATACCGAATGAGGGGAATGACAAGCAGATTGTTGGCACTATGTGGCCATGGGGACTGGATTGCTCAGGTTTCGTGTCATGGACCTATAAAACGGCATTTGGCGGAAATCCTCTTGGCGATAAATCTACAGTGGGTCTTTACGAAGGTACAGTTGTTAAGCAGATAACAAACAATGACCTGTTGCCAGGCGACATACTACTAAAAGACGGACACACCGGACTCTTCCTCGGATATGACGAAAGCGGAAGTATGATTGTCATTCATGAGGCAGGAACCAATGCCGGCTGTATATGCGGCCCGTACGACAAATTTACTTCGTACTGGCGTTGTACAACGGTATCCAACTTGGAAGGCGATGACCTCGTCTGGAGTTTTAACCAATAGAGCTCCTGAAAGGAACTCACACATAGGAAGAAAAAGTCATCCTTGATTGCCGATTGCAACCGAAAAGGTGGCGTTGATAAGACAACATTGGCATAAAGGGCGCCCTGATGGGCACGGACAAGCCGCATACAAAGGCGGAGGGTGTTGCCATCATCTTGCGTATTCAAAATGATCTGGCAAAAGAAAACGCACCAGGGAAGGAACAGAGAGAAATAAAAAAGTATTCTCTTTCTTCTATCCGGCGAACACGACCAAGAGCAGATTCGAGCAGACGTCTTTCACAGACTGGCAGTAGGGGGTAAACAATAATGGAAGAATCAAACAAAAAGGTCACGTTTATCATTCCCAAAAACTATAAGCGAGATATGTACATCTTTTCCTTTTCGCTCAGAAACGCAGCAGAGGCGCTTGTTATCTCACTGTTGTTAGGCTGGCTGGTGTTACAAATTCCCATGTCATCTCAACCGGTCCGGATAACATTGATTTGCGTGGTCTGCGTGTTGACCTTCTTTTTGCTGTCGCAAGGGAAAAGAAGAGACAGTCCGACACAGTATTTGTACGCAGTTATCCTCTTTATGCAGCACAAAAGAAAACTCGTATACAGGAGGGATTTTCGTGACCCAGCTAAATTCAAAAAAAGAAAATAAACATAAATTTTATACACAGGACATTGTTATGGAACAAGAAATAGAGGGTCCGATTGTTACCCTCAAGGATGGCCGTCAAGTTGCATTCGCTGAAATAAGACCCATAAATTTTCAGAATATGGACGTTGCAGAGCAACAGGCATTGATTGCTAACCTGTGTTCGTGGTATAAGATATGCCCTGCTAAATTTCAACTGAAGATCATTACTTCCCGGGCAGATGCCAAAGTACATATCGAACATGTCCTAGGCGACCTCAATAAAGAAAGCAACCGTGAAATCGTAAAATTGGGCAGGGCATATTGTGATTATGTGAGTCAGAAAACAACAACATATGCCTTGAAAAAAAGATTCATATTTTGCTTTTCCGATGATGGGATAGAGGGCCGAAACAAAACAAAGATCGAGCTGAAAAATGAACTTCGGACAATTGTATATCAGTGCAAAGAGTATTTTTCACAGTGCGGTCATAGAGTAATCAATTTTACGAGTCGACAAGAAGAACAAACGTATATCCAGGAATTGCTGTACTCGTTCTACAATCCAAGAAGCTACGAGACGGACACTTTTGAAAATCGGTTCAGAAAAGTGAAAAATGATTTTCAGCTGCGCAATCCAGAAATGCCGGAAGCGCATATCCCGTTGTCTTATGTGTTAGCCCCGAAAAACATCGAACTTAACCACAAGGACTACATTGTTATCGATGGCATGTATCGGGCCTACTACTATATTCCTTCCGACGAATATCCGATGGAAGTCAATGCGGGGTGGCTAGGCGCCATTAAGACGATTAACGGAACCAATATAGATATGTATGTTAAAAAAGCAACCAACCTGAACGATTTGCAGATGCGCAGAAATCTGGCAAGCAAAGAACTGCTCACATCGAAGGAGGGCTCGGCAGCAACGCGAAACCTGAAAATCATCAAACAGTCAGCAACCTATTTCCAGCAAGCGATGGAGCACGAAGAGGATGTGTTTTTCTTTGCGATTATGTTTACCCTGGAAGCAAAAACGCTGAATACTTTAAATAAAAACAGGCGGGATTTGACGGATTACTTCAAGGGGCGATCCATGAAGCTATACCCGCTCACATACCAACAAGAACAGGCATTCCAATCCTCGCTATACAAGAACCGGTTGGATCCCAACATTATGCGAAAAGCATCACAGAATATTTCAACAGTTTCCCTGTGCAGCCTACTTCCGATCACGTCATTTGAGATGAGCGATCCGGACGGGATCTTTCTGGGGCTGAACCGGAATAATGCATCACCGGTAACATATGATCCGTTTGACAGCACCTATCACGAAAATGCGAACATCCTGGTTTTAGGTGCTTCGGGAAGAGGAAAAACAATGGGGCTTCTCGTTCTTGCGTTACGGTTAAGAATTAGAGGAATACCTGTTTTCATCATCGCTCCGGCAAAAGCCAATGAATTTGCACCGATTGCAAACAAGTGTAAAGGTACGTTCATTACTCTGTCTGACTCCTCTCCGGATTGCATCAATATCATGGAGATCCGTCCACAGAACAAAGAGAAAGAAAAATTGCTGTCGGGAGAATCGTATAAGGGATTGTCCTTACTCGCACAGAAAATTGACGATCTTGAAGTTATGCTGGAAATGATCTTCCCATCAGCGGACGAGAATATCACGCAGACATACAACAATTGCTGCATGAGAACCTATGATAAATTTGGCATTACCCATGACAACAATTCACTCTTCGAAGACGACAGAAAGACGATCATTAAACCAATGCCCGTCCTTGGAGACCTTGTTGCCGAAATTGATAAAGTAGCCGTAAAGGATCCGAAGGTGCGTGCACTGGCCAATGTGATGAGTCGCTTTACAACGGGAAGTTCACAGCGGTTTAACGGACAGACGAACGTTATTATGACCACTAAAATGGTTGTCATAGACGTAGAGCATCTATCAGAAAAACTCAAACCGTTCGGCATGTTCATCGCTACATCCGTAGTCAAAAGCTACATTGAAGAAGACCGAACACAAAAGAAAATGCTCATTATTGATGAAGCCTGGACCATGATCGGATCAGAAAGCACACCCAAAACGGCTCAGTTTGTCGTTCGGTGGTGCAAGACAATAAGAGGCCTGGGCGGAAGTATAACCCTTGCATTCCAGGAAATATCGGACTTGTTTGCCAAGGATGGCGGCACATATGGAAAGACGATTTTGAACGCCTGTGAAACGGTAATCCTGCTTGGAATGAACCCCCAGCAAGCAGACGAGACATCCAAAATAATGCACTTAACATCCAAAGAGAGAGAAAAATTAGTGGGGCAGACCAAAGGCCAGGCGTTGTTGTGTACACATGATAAGGTGCCGATTCAAATCATGGTATCCAACGACGAACTATATGCCTTTACTACCGACCGACACCTTCAGGAAGAGAAGCTGACTATGTTGGAAAGTCAAAAAGAACTAGAGAGGGAGATTCAACATGAAAACAATTCCGGATATGAAGCCTGAGCAGATATTTGACTATTACCTTCGTCGGATGCATTGCCTGGAGAAAGAACAGTTTATTCGGCTCATCCAATTACACACAAAAATCAAACGAAAAGATGTCGAGTACATCTTCCAGACCAACCTCAGTAGAGGTCTCATTTATCAAGCGACAAACAGTCCTTCCTGTGTCGCGATCGCTCCGGGAATGCAAGCAGAAGAAAGCACGATAAAGAGTTTTTGGGTGTTCCTTTCCTATCTGGCAGCCGAGCAGGGCGACATCAAAATAATCGGATTAAACAATTGGAACGGGATCGATTTTGATCGGGCAGGGGAGACAACCAGTATTGTGTACTTGGCCAACCAAGGCGCATCCGTTATGAAATCCGTTTGCCGGGAAGATAATAGGGACACAACGTATGTATTTCTTCTATCCAATCCAATCGAAATTGTGAAGTACCAAACGGTTACGCCGCAAGATTGTTTTGCTGTGCTGACCTATAAAGAGAACTACACATCACCTGTAGTAGATTTTTTAGATCCACCCAACAAAGTGGAGGAATAGAAAGTGGAGGGTCCCGATAAAGCACTCTTAAGAGCCAAAAAACACATACGATCCGCACTGTATAAGATTGAGGAAAATGGTATAGATAAGGCCGATACACCAGATCAGTCAAAGCGGGTGTTGGACATTTTAAAAGATCTGGAGGCGACCTGCTTCATGTTGCGGATGGTCTCTTTTCAATGGGGTTTCCACGAAGAGGATGATTATCTTAGCATGCACCAAGAGCTATGGAAGGAATTCAGCTGCTCCTGCCGAGTGGAAGGAGAAATTGTGGTTTTAGAACTTCCCCCACTTCGACCTGAGAAGAATCGCTTGTCCGGGCAAGGAAGAAAAATCATAGGAAACGAAGTACGCAGCTACGTAAAATCGAGCCTTACGGATGAATTCACGAGCATGAGAAATCGAGCGAACTGCACAGTCGTATTCGAGCATACAAGAGAAACCGGAACTGACTACTTCGACTACGATAACTTGGAATTTAAGGTTTATCTGGATGTAGTAGCCGATCTGTTTTTGTGCGGCGATTCATGCCAGGACATCAACTTGCTTCAATGCTCTCGTGCAGCTGACAAAAATCTAACAGTCATTTATGTCATACCAAACACAATTTTCCCGGATTGGATTGGGCTGAAAATGAGGAACTGTTTGTAATTTGCGGCCAAATTCATACGTCTTAAATGCGGATAATACTTGCAATAAACAGCGAAAAAAACATACGTCATGAATTGCAGCGCACAAACAAATATTCATTACAAAGACAAACCACTGAAAAACAGCCAATTTTGAGCGTTTAGACCATAAAGGGATAACGCATTCATGACGTATGTTACAGACCATATTCACATCATTTATGACGTAGGGTAAAGAGTACGTCATACCGTCCTCACAAAACGCAAGAAAAGAGCGGCAGAAGGAGAACCCGAATGGAAGAACTAAAACAACAAGGCGAACGTAGTCTGTTGCGCTCGCTGTTGCGGATGATAGCAATCTGCGGTGAGGTACCGCGCTCTGATACATCCTGGCTAGGGAGCTCGGCGGCGGTCAATGTCATGCTGAGTCGCTATAAGGGATTAGTACGAGTGTCAGGTGCGGCCAACCGACTGAAGATGAAACAAGAAACGGACATGGCGGAACAGATCACGAAAAAAAGAAAGACGGGCGAATGGGAAACCAACGTGAAGACGATACGCGGATCCTTGCAGAAGCAACTGGACGGTGCCCCCGCAATCCTAAGCGAGTTAGAGAGCATTAGTCCGAGAGCGCGCGAAATGTGGGAAGACAACTTTCGTGGAATGAAACTCGGTGGCAACATCGAAAAAATCTACCGGAATCACAAAACGGCGAGAACGCTGATGATTCTGGACGCAGCCGGAATTGGAATCGAGCCATGGAGCCGACCCTTCCTGCCCGGTGGCGGGGAAATCGTTGACAACCAATTTTACACGACACGAGAAGTTCGGCAATGCATGGAAAAGACCATGCAAAAAGAATACAAAGCAGTACAGACAATGGGATTCTTAACGTATCCTGACAAAACGTATATGACGTATTTCTTTTTTGCGTTACCCGCGAAACGAAATGACGAGCCGGAATCCAGAATGCGATTTGTCTTTGAGGAGCTGGCACAAGGGCGAAGCAAGACGATTCGGTGGAACCCGACAAAATTAGACTGTAAAGATGTGCTGCTAATTATTCAGTCAGATCAGGTGGGCTTTGACTATCTGAAAAACGAAAAAGAAGAGCGCCCGTGGTTTTCTTCGAAAATCCGAGATGTTCATTACGTTCCCAACTCACCGGACGGCAGTAAACTTCTTCAAATATGGCGATACCCGAACTGGGAAGAAAAAATCGCGGAAAAATTATTTGAGCCGAGCATGAGAGTCATAGGAAGTCGTGATCTGCATGCCAAAATTGGAAACAACTTCGCAACGATGTGGTTCGATGGAAACCTGTCCCTTCTGAAGACGATACGGAGAAACGCAAGAAACAACCCGCAAGAAAAGTACGTCATTTTTTGTTTTGACTGTCAGGCAGAGTTTCTGAAAATGTCGGGTTACTTCTCAAAGTGCAGCAACACCATCATTAAGCCTGTATCCGTTGAAGTGGGCATATCAATGATTACATGGGAAGAAAGAAAGGAGGAAGGTCATGAAAGCAGAGCAACCAACGCGGATGAAACAATGGCACACTAACCTAAAAACACTCGTGCGCAAAGTCCGCTGGAAAACGGTTGTTGACTGGTGGCAGAACGATCGAAAAGAAGCAATTATAACACTCATCAGCATAGGCGCCGGAATCATCCTTTTTCCGATGCTGACAGGATTTGTTTATCTATGCACTCTGTCGCTTACAGGTACGCCAAGAATTAACATCATATCGTGCTGGCTCGCCGGCATTTCGAAAATGTGGATCGTTTCCTGCGTAGTAACAATCGTATTTTTGGTAATCATCCGAGTGGCACGCGATCTCATTATCAACCAAAATATTACCGACGACAGAAATGTCAAAACAACGGACGCAGGGACGTATGGTACTGCCGGTATCATGACCCCGGCTGAAATTCGAGAGGTGCTGCTAACCGGTCAACTTGAAGAGGAAAAGATGACCGGCCCCCTGTTCGGAAAATTGATTGATGGAGAACCGGGAGAACTGGTTACTCTTCCCCTTTATGGAAAACCGGGGCAGCTATGGTCCATGAACGGAAACATATTTGTTGTTGGTGGAAGCAACGCCGGAAAATCGGTCTCACTGCTGTTGAACTTTGTCATTCAGGCAATCCGTCGAGGAGAATCGGTCATAACGTCCGATCCTAAGCTCGATACATATGCAAGAACGGCCAGCCTTTTTATTGCCCAGGGATATGAAGTGTATGTCTTTTCGACCAAGCGGCTGTTCATGAAAAATTCAGACCGGCAAAATTGTCTGGATGGAATCTGCAGGTTCAGGGTTCTAACGGCAACCGGTGAGGAAATCATCGATACCACTGGCTACCCGTTTCAGGAAACCGACAGAATCCTATTTGACATAGATGATGACGTGGACCAAGTTCTCGCTCAAATGATCGCCGATGTACTGATGGAAAGGACATCCGATAGCTCATTAGAGTTTTGGGCTCAGGGTGAGTTGAATCTATTGAAGGGTATGATCCTTTACGTTGTAACCCAGGAACGGTTCATCAAAAACCGAGAAGCAAACATCAGTAAGATCTATCAAATGCTTGTTGAAGAGGGAGTATCGGGCATCGAATCCATCGTTTCAAAACTAACGTACAACCATCCGGCCTATGCGCCATTAAAGGTCTTTAAAGACGCCTCTGACAAGATCAAACCAGATGTTGTCCTTGGCTTGAAGCAACGGCTTTACCTATACGGGATACGTGATGTTTCCAACATCACCAGTGCGTCCGATTTTAACTGTGTAAATGCAGCCAAAAGAAAAACGGCCATTTTCGTTGGCATGGACGAAATGAACAATACCTTTGACTTTCTATCCCAGTTATTCTTTACGCTCGCATTTAAGGACATCGTTGAATATGCAGACATGCAGCCGGAAAAGAAGTGCGATGTGCCGGTCAATTTCATGTTTGAGGAAGCGGCTAATATCGGCCCCATTGCCGAGCTTCCCCGAAAAATAAGTGTTGTGCGATCCAGATCGATCTACATCACGATTGTCCTTCAATCCTTGTCGCAGTTGTCAAAACTATATCCGGATGAGGCAGAGACGATCTTAAGTAATTGCAACACAAAAATCTTTATCCGCCCGGATGATACTGAAACCAATGATTACATACAAAAGCTTGGCGGAATAGAAACCATCCTGCAGAGCGGAGAACGGCAGTCTGAACGAACGGTTGGTGAATCACTCAATTACCACCCAACCGTTCAACGATCGGAGGGGGAAGGCAAGCGGTTTGTTATAAACGCAGACGAAGCCAGACGAATGAAGCCGGATGAACTACTGGTTTTCATTACCGGACAAAACCCTATGTTTCTCAAAAAATTCATATTCGTCAACCATTTTTACCACCAGCGATACTACAAAGAAATGCTTGCACAGGATCGACAGCCAGCATGGTACCAAAAACAGAAGCAGGAATCGGGAGAAGTCATAGAAAAACAGCGCAGAAAGAAAATGACCTGGCTATTCTTCCCGCAAGCCCAGCTCTGGTGTTACGCCGACGGGGAAATCAATAAGGAAACCGAATTGCTGCCTGTTTGGGATCTGCGTCTGAAAGAATGGACGTTTGAAGGAGCGCGACTGCTAAAACAGTTGGCTGCACCCATCGTAAAAGACGGACAATATGTATTTGCTGAAAACACGGACCTGGCGTTGAACCCGCAGCCACCGATGAAAATTACGAAAGGCAACAGCGAAAAAGAACCGTCTGAAGCACAGGATCGCCGATATGCCAAACCCGGACCCAGACAAGCAGCTGAAAACCCTATCACACAGGATACTAATACTGAAAAACATAAACATACCAATAAGAACGCAGCACCTTTGCCTGGACAACAAGACTTATTCACTGGCATTGAATCGTGGGGGAAGATGGTGCATAGCAATAAACAGGAGGAAAAAACAAAATGACGAAGAAAAGCGCACACATTGAAAACAATAATATAGAAGAAATAGCGACTGAGCCGGTTTTAGCCTTTGAGAACCAGGCGAATTTATTTGCGTATACACCGGAAGCTGCGAAAACCATGTCGGCAAAGAACCGTGCGACACAGCCCACAACTGCAAAAAAGGCTGAACCCGAGCACATTGTCATCCCGGAAAAAAAGACAAGACCTACAAAGACCAGACAACCAAAAGCACAGACGGTTACTCTGATGGGCGCCGTAGAAAAACCGGGAATCAAACCAACCTCATTTATCAAATCACCAACCATCATGTCGGCCACGGGAAAACTGCAGTTAACACCACAGAACAAACAACTGGAAAACGACCTTATTGAACTCAAGCAAAGCCAACGCGGAAAAACACTAACCGGTACCGTTTGCGTTATTGAGGAATCAAAACATATGGGTATCGTAGCAGTAGTCATGCACGGCGGTTACAAGGTTATGATCCCTGCGACGCAGTTCAAAATATTCCCGCCTTTTGACGAATCCAAAGGTTACAATTCGATTGAACACATGCAGCGAGCAATCCTAAATAAGCACTTGGATGCACAGATAGATTACATGATTTACCCACAGCCCGACAGTATCGTTATCAAGGACAGCATTGCAATAGCGTCCCGCCTTGCCGCTATGCGCTCAATTAAACAGGATGCCTGGATAGCAAAGGACAGAAGGGGGCAGACAAAAATACAAAATGGTATGGTAATTGAAGCACGAGTCGTTAACGTACCTTTTTCTGCCGCTGTTGTTGAAATACAGGGCATTGAGTTTATGATCCCACGCCAAGAGTTGTCCTGGCAGCTATTGAAAGATGCAACCACCAAATTCTGGCCGGGACAAACCATAGAAGTTGTTGTTCGCGATATCAGCACAACGGATGACGGTGAAGTAACGGCCCATGTATCTCACAAGGAAGCTGTAAAGAACCCGCAAGAAGTTGCTTTGATGCATCTTCAGGAAGGATCTACTGGAACAGGGCGAGTGACAGTGACCACTAAAGACGGGTGTTATGTTATATTGGAACAGGGCGCCGAAGTAAAATGTGATCTACCCAAATTCACCATCATTCCCAAGGCCGGTGACAGAGTCCACGTCAAGATCAATGTGATTGATATGACCACACTCAGAGTAAAAGGTGATATTCAAAGGGTATACGAACGTTAAAGGCGGTAGAGAGGAAAAATAAACTATGGCATCAACTGATTCAATGCTGCCGGATACCTGTTTGGATACTTTACGGGATATGGTTAAAGAGTTGGGATTCACAGAGGTTCAGAACTCGTCTGAATCTTTGCCCACGCAGTTCGGCACCGAGTTTGCGAAAGACAAGGGTGACTTCATCTTGTTCTGCCGCATAATGAAACCAGACTACACATTTCCGTATTTACGGATAAGTCCGGTCAAAAAATATACCCAGCCACTTACTTCTAAACAGCAGGGCGTCATTCGCTATTATCGTATGACAGAACTATTCGGACGTATCGTTTGCTATTACATGACGCCAGAATTATCACAAAAGGTCTTTCACTTAAAAGACAAACCATACGAGGGTACCCGGTCAATTCTTTATTACCACCACAACATCGATCTATATAACTATCCGCAATCCCTTCCGTCAGAAGCAGCTATTCAGACAATCATTACTTGTATGACAGAACAGTTTCAGAAAGTATTGGATGCTATTGATGCTGCAGGTAAAGAAGACGAAGCACCCGTACGATTTAATACTTCGCCAGGTGAATAATAAAAAAAGACGCGATGAAATGGATTGCAACGAAAGAAAAACAATCCCAGGCCTTTACGAGCCTTGTATTTGAAAAGGAGTCAAAAATCGGGTTTTTCCGTTTTTTGCAAATTCGTGCGTATAACATAGATAGAAACGCAAACGAATGCGCTTCTGAAGGGATACAAACAAAACGCAAAAGCGGGAAAAATAGGAGAAAGAACTATGACAAAGAATGCATACAGCACTTTGATCTTCACCCTGGCATTCCTGATCACAACGTCAGGCTGTGCAACGAATACTCGCGTTTCCGACATCACCGTGACGGACGCCACGAATATTGCCACAGCGTCTTCCTCTGAAGAAACCAAAAAAGAGCCAACAGCAACAGCGGTTGTCACAAAACCTACACAAAAAATAAACATAACTCCTACACCGACGGCCAAAGAAACAATAGCAGCTACGACTAAGGCTACTGAGACAACCGCGCCGGCCGCTACGACAAAAACAACTGCCGCTCCTGTAGCTACTACCAAGGCGCCTGTTGCCACTACCGCTGCTCCAGCGACGACAACAGCATTGCCGCCCGTTGAAACAACCGCTGCACCTGCCGCGGATTACACGGCGGTATGTGCGGAGATCAGATCCAAGGTGATTGCAATTCTCGAAGCAAATGGACAATGGGATGAGGCATTTACGGGAGAAAACAATAGTGGCGGTTCACAGTGGTGGGGTGTAGGTTTCTACGATGACAGACAAATGTCTACAGATGATTTTGCCCAACATTTTTATGCTAATAAATTTGATGGGATGGCAATTTGCGGAACCTCAATAAATTGCTATATGGCGGATGGCAACATCAATATTGCTTACAAAGGATACTGGATGTCATAAAATTAGAGTGTGTATTCAAAAAAGCAACCAAGAGGTCCAGAGCAATCTGGATCTTTTTTATGCAAAAAAATATATACACAGAACTAAACAGCATGGGAAAACAATTATCCATGGAGGAGATAGAAGTGAAGAAAAACTCAATATCAAGAAAAGTATTGTCCATGATTTTAGCAGCATCAATTTTAATATCGCTATTGCCTTTTGATAACATCTTTGCAGAATGGACTACTCCTAACAACATCACGATTAATGATTCAACTGGTTCTGGAGAAGTTGCGTACTTCGCAAACCAGTTCGGCACGCCACAGCAAACGAACCTGTACTATGTCGCAGGTCAGGCCGATACGATTGCTTACTGTATTGATGCAGAAGCAACCGGACCTGGAGGGACTGCATATTCAATCAACGATTCTGCTATTGATGCTACTTTCAGAAACGGTCTCGCACGAATTGCTCAGTATGGCTATCCAACAAATAGCTGGTCAACGTATGGCATTTCCGCCACAGAAGCACAATATGCTACTCAGGCCGCCATGCACTGGTGGGAAAATGCTGTTTTTGGCGGTAACGAAGGTTGGATTCGAACAGGAGTTGTCAATAATGGTAGTCCCACAAATTTCGCAGGTACGCTAAGCTATGCGGATTGGTTATTGTGGTTGGCCGGAAGCAGTATATCCCCAGTGTTGTATTCAAAAATCACAAGTCAACCTACGGCATGGTCCAATGCAGCTACGCCAACTTCAACTTTCAATGTCAGTGCATACGATTCAGATTATTGGATTTTGTCGCTTCCGGCAGGTGTGACCTCTGGAGGAGTGAGTACAATATCCGGATCAGGTAACCAAAATATCACAGTTCAACTTACCAATGCAGTAGCCTTTGCAGCATCATCAAAAAACATGAGCGTTCAAGGATACTCCAACCGTACAGAGGGTCAGATTCACTATTATGTTGCAGGTGGCGGATACCAAAACATGATTATCTATCAGCAGAGTGTTAGTGCCGCTGGTGACCCATCTGATGCTAACCTTTCAGATGCTACAGGAACCCTGTTCCTTTATAAGCAGACCCAGTGGACAACCGGCGTTACATCATCTGAAGCCAGCGTAATGTTCCAGGTATACAATAGTTCTGCCATAGTTGTTGCCATTATAACAACGGACGCATCCGGTAATGCATCGGTAGACTTGCCATACGGAAACTATACAATCCACCAGGTATCCGGTCCTGGCTATACGGTTAATGCGCCTGATCAAGTCTACACGGTGAGCGCCAGTTCGCCGACGGCCACTTTTACAAATACGGTATATACCGGTCAAATTGAAATCAACAAAATATATGCGGCACTGACGGGTACTGTCGCGGAAGCCGGTGCCGTATTCCAGATCTTTCCGAACGGATCTTCTTATGCCGTGGCTGGCGCTTACCAGAGAGATCAGATAACGACTAACGGCAGTGGATATGCCATTTCCAAGTCGCTGCCATACGGTACTTATACGATGGTACAGACAGCCGCCCCCATCGGATCTCGGATCAATGGTACAAGCTGGGCATTTGTCCTGGGTGCGGACGGGGCTACGTTCATTAACGGCGATATTGATACAGTCAATATTTCTAACACACCAACCACCGGAAAACTCGAAATCTCAAAAACCACAAACAGAGGATATTTTATTCCCGAATCGGGAGCCATATTTGAGGTTTATTCAACAGCGTATGCTTCCTATGCAGCAGCTCCAGCAGCACTCAAAGACACACTTACGACAAACGGCACCGGAACAGACATCACCAAGGATCTCCCCTACGGTAATTATCGGATCCACCAGAGTGGAATGCCTGCAGGTACAATAGCTGTAGCAGATAGTACAGTTACTCTTGGAGCAACAGATGGCGCTACGGTACATCGTGATTTGGTTAACACGGTATATTGGGGACAAATCGAAGTCAACAAGACAACATCCTATGCCGGAAATGCAAAACTGGAAGCGGGAGCTCAATTTCAAATCTATAGCACAGCGTATGCTTCCTATGCGGCGGCTCCCACAGCAGAGAAGGCAACCATTACTACAAATGCAAGTGGTTACGCAATTTCTAAGCTCATGCCATATGGAACATACACAATGTCGCAGACGGTAGCTCCGACCGGCACACAGCGAAACGCAACCGTTTGGACTTTTCAACTGGGCATAGACGGGGTGGTATATCTCAACAATGATGTAGACACGCAGAATGTTATCAACATCCCAAATTTGGGTAAACTGGAAATAGCAAAGACCACCAACCGTGGTTACAGCGTAGCCGAGGCAGGCGCTGTCTTCGAAGTCTACTCAACGGATTACGCATCCTACGCCGTAGCTCCTGATGAGTACAAAGACACACTAACGACTTCCGCATCAGGAACAGCAATTTCGAAAGATTTGCCTTACGGTGTTTATAGCATTCATCAGATAGTAGTACCGGAAGGAACGATTGCGATGGCAGACAGAATTGCTACCATTGGCGCCGTCAACGGTGTTACGATACATCGTGATCTGGTCAATGAAGTCTATTGGGGTCAGGCTGAAATTAATAAGATAACAGAATGGGCCGGCAATGTGAAGCTGGAAGCGGGAGCGACTTTTCAGATCTATAACACAGCGTATGCTTCCTATGAAGCAGCCCCTGCGGAAGAGAAGGATACGATCATAACCGATGCAAACGGGCATGCCAGAAGTAAATTTCTGCCATACGGAACCTATACTGCGGCTCAGACGGTAGCTCCTGTAGGAGCGCAGCTCAACACGGGAACGTGGACGTTTGTTCTTGGTATCGACGGAACCACTTATGTGAGTAACGATGTCGATACCGAAAATATTGTCAACCTGCCGACGTTTGCACGGCTGGAACTCAGTAAGACAACAAACCGGGGATTTAGCGTCGATGAAGAAGGCGCAGCATTCGAGATCTACTGCACAGAATACGCTTCCTTTGCAGCGGCTCCTGCAGAGTACAAAGATACGATCACAACCGACATAAACGGTGATGCTGTGACGAAACTTCTGCCATATGGCGAGTACATGGTTCACCAGTCGGCAGCACCGGCCGGTACCAAAGCCGTTGCAGACTACAAGGTATCTCTTGAAATAGCACAGGGAACCGTCGTTCATCAGGATCTTGTAAATGAGACGTTCTGGGGCGATATACAGGTCCTCAAGTACAAGATTGCACCAAGCATATCCGGTGTATCGACACCTGAAGCAGATGCGACATTCCGGATCTACCCGTCTGAGTTTGCCACATGGGAAGAAGCGCTTACAGATCTGACTCCGGCACAGCAAGATGTGCTCGTAGATGAGATCACATCGGACATGGGCGGCGTCGCCTTAACAAACCATCAGCTTCCTTACGGTGAGTACACCGTCGAGCAGATTGATACGATAGCGAACCTTTATACCTTCAAGGTTGACGCCTGGCAGGTATTCGTAGGAGAAGCAGACGATCAGACGTACACCTATGTAAGAAATAACGAGATATACGAGCAGTACCTTGCGGTTATTAAGACAGATGCAGAGACCGGGCAGGTTATCAGGCTGGCCGGCGCCACCTTCGAGATCCTGGCAGCAGACGGTGTTACCGTATTAGCTGCTGCAAATGGGGATAACTCGTTTGTGACAGATGCCAACGGAAGAATCGATATCTTTGGCCTGGCGTTACAGGTCGAAAACTACTTTATCCGTGAAACAGCAGCACCCAAGGGATATGTCCTCAACACAGATTTGCAAGCCTTTGCAGTAAGCATCGCCGACCACGGCAGTTCTATTGTCACAATCGACTATGGCGTGGATATCAGAAGCGAATTCTTTACCGATACCGCGCAGACCTGTCAGCTGATCGTCGAAAAACAAGGTGAAGTTCTTACATCGGCCACGCTGATTGATGCAGTCAATGCAGATACAGGCGCCAGGTATTCCGATGAAGAGGGAACAGACCTGTCAATTTACGACTTCGGGTATTCCCTGACCGGGAAAGCGGGAGCTGTCTTTGAAGTATTTGTCGGAGAAAAGGATATCGGCGACAACGCCGGTCTACTGAAGACTTTCGATAAAGACGGGGATGGAGTCAAAGAGACAGAACTGACCGCCGGCACAAGCTTGGGTCGGATCACGACCGCCGCTGTACTGCAAAAAGACGGAACCACCCGATACATCGCCTCTATGGACGGACTACCTTTAGATGCTGGCACCGGAACCGCGCAGTACGTGCTCAGGGAAGTCACAGCTCCGATAGGGGATCTCATTAACTCGGAACCGCTGACCTATGACTTCTCTTACGCGGACCAGACCATTGCACAGATTGATCAGGAGCAATCCATCACCGATGCCCGGCAGAAGGTACAGATCACTGTTGAAAAGAAAAAAGAAGCCGGCACCTGGAACAATGACACGAAGTCGTTCGACTGGCCGCATGTTGCAGCCCCGGAGATTCTTTTCGGACTCTTTGCAGCAACAGACATCCTTGCCCCGGACGGAAGCGTTCTGGTCGCTACTAACACCATTGTAGATGTGCTCTACACGGATGCAGCGGGTGTTGGCAAAGTAACACAGGATCTTCCGATGGGAAGCTACTATGCAAAGGAATTGAATGTTACATCGGATGTTGTATACGACAGCAAGACAGAATACCCGGTAACAGCAGTGCCAACTTCAGATCAAGTAGCGCCCACGGCATTCTTTGTGCTGAATGATGGTAAAGCCATTATCAATCGTCAGCTTGCCGGAACCATGGAAATTTTCAAGTATGCGGCGGATTCGAACTTGCCGATGCCAGGCGTTGTATTTGAAGTCTATGACTTGAAAGGCAACTTGGTAGATACGGTTACAACAGGGGCCGATGGAACATCAAAAACAAGAGTGCTGCCATATGCCAGGTATACACTCCTTGAGACAAAGACAATCACAGGGTATGCTCTCGCGGAAAGAACATCTTTTTCGATCTGGATCATGCCTAAAGAAGGAGCGACATACTCCACGTCGGAAATGACAATTGTTGATCAAAAAATGGCACAAATTGAAATGTACAAATTAACAGGAGACGGAACAACGACTCCGATGGGCGGTGTTGTGTTTGGCGTATATGATGCTAAAACAGACGCGCTTGTAAATACGCTGACAACCGACAAAAGCGGGTACGGCATGACCTATGTGCTCAAAGGCAGCTACTACTTGATGGAGTTGCACACTTGGAACGGATTCGCGCTCATGCCCGGAAAAATATCGGTGAACGCAGACTGGGCAGTTGTATATACCTATCGTGAGACAAACTCCGAGACGACTATCACACTTACAAAAACGGATATTAACACGAGTGCTGGAGTTGCCGGCGCCGAAATCACGATCTTCGACAGTGCCGGAAAAGAAGTGAGCAAAACTTTTACGGACAAAAAGGGTGAAACAACAATCAAAGCGCTCCCTGCCGGGACATATACATTCAGAGAAACGGAAGCACCAACGGGCTATGTTATCAATACAACAACATTCTCGTTTACAATTGACCAATATGGCAAAGTAACAGGTCAGACATCCATAGCAGACAATCCTACTTCACTTTTAATCAAAAAGACAAGTACAATCTCCGATACGGGTCTGCAGGGAACACAATTCACTGTAACGGATGCCGTCACAATGGAACTGATAAACGTCGTCTGGTCCGAAACGCTACAGGCTTATGTACCGTCAACTGCAACAGTGTTAGGTGCAACGAGAGATTTAAGCCCTCTGACGACACTTACCACCGGAGCAGATGGAACAGCAACCGTCTTGTATTTGCCAGTATCAACCTACATAGTTGCTGAGATCAAAGCTCCGGCTGGGTACAATCTCGATTCAAAACCGACAAACGTAAAGGTTACGTCTGATTCAACAGGCGTATTGAGTGCTGCGGTAACGATTAAAAACTCTCCCATAACACCAAAAACAGGTGAGGTGGGAGACAACACTTTCTTGATCATAGGAATTTGCTGCCTTGGACTGGCTATCAGTGCAACCATAATTGTCACGGCACGCAGAACAAAGAGAAAATGAATCAAATAAAGCGCCCTTGCAGCGAGGGGAGAGAAACGAGTGATCGTCTTTTCTCCCCCTTTGCGCTTCCCCGAATCCTGAAATAATATCGAACTAATATTTGAATAAAAAGATGGGAGGCTGCAGATCCAGATGCAAAAGAAAAACCTACTAACAATTTTTGTCATCCTACTCACTACGTGTATTCTGCATGCCAGCGTCATTGCGGATGCAACGGTATCTGTGACCCCAGGTTCTCTTCCTAAAACGGACGCAACCTTTGTTGTCACATACGCCGGTACAGTTTCTTCCATTACCGTTGTCACGCCAGACGGAAGAACGCTTTCCGGCGCATCGGATGGAGCGGGTACTGCATCTGTTTATTTGGGAGAGGCTCCGAGCGGGACTTATCGTCTTACGCTGACAGGTGAGTTTTCTACGTTTTCCGTTTTTATTACAGGAACAGCTGCTGCACCAAAGCCTACACCTACTCCAATACCGACCATTGAATCAATACCTCAACCTACTGCAACACCAATACCTACACCTACTCCAGAACCAACACCCATTCCCTCGCCAACTCCAATTCCTACGCCTTCACCCAATCCACTCTCTTTGAATATAGTTACACCAACACCTAATCCCACTCCGGATCCAATAGTAAAACCGACAACAAGTTTAACATCCGCTACTTCTCCAGGCACGGAAACAAACCCTTCCTATAGTAATCCAGACACATCAATGGAAAGCATGGGGGTTGCTGAAGGCGTGAATGCTACATCCACACCCACACCAGTAATAACGTCTGTAATAACTCCTATACCAACAAATGAAAAAGATGGCGGACTCATGATCATTCCGGGACTAACAATAACAGTTGGTCAGACAAAAGAAATGGGTATTGTATTGTATATGGTGAGCGCAGTATTTGGTGCGTTAGTTGGCTCTGCTGGGGGGTATGTTTTGCGCGATAGAAAAATGAAAAAGGAACGTCAGCAAGAAGCTTATGGTCAGGAAATTCAATTTGATGACAATGGGAGACAGATACTATGAAGATAGCAGAAAAGAGAAACGTTATATTTGTAATAGCAGCGGCGATGTTGTGCCTGTTTGTGAGCGGGGGTGCCGTGCAGGCAACCGAGAGCATTTCGGTCACCCCTGCAGAAACAACAGTAACGGACTTCGTTCCAACCCTCGCTCCAGAACAGCCGGTTGTCTATGTTGTGAAGGTAGGACAGGCGCAAACATATGCTAAGATTAACGGCAAATATGTTGCCCTGGCAGAAACTTTCTCCAAGGATACGGAAGTTACCGTAACGGGCACGGAAGGGGAATATGCACAGTTCGAAGACGGATTCATTCACCTGAAAGATATCGCTGTCAAACCGGATCCTGCAAGTGCCTCAGTCACTCCAATCTCTCTTGTCGTAGAACCGCTCGATGAAAAGAAAAATAATGGAGCCAGCATCTTTATGCTCATATTCATATTTCTTTTGTTTGTGTTTCTGAGTGGGACCGGCGGGTATATGATTCGAGGCAAATTGGATCGTAAGAAGTGGGAAAACGACCCGTTCCGATTTGATCCAGGGATGAGGCCTGAACCTGTGTATGCCGATGAAAAGCCACCGTATCCAGCTTTTGAATACATGAAATCGGAACCCGAAACGGTTGTGCCGGTCACTCCCGGGAAAAAACAAAAGAATCCTGGGCTATTTGCCAAAAAAGAGAAGAAATCAAAAATGAAATCGGCAAACGAAACGCCTGATGACGTTGATCCGAGATACATCATGGGCGGACTCGATGCTGCCAACCGTCCTTACTATTATGAACCGGAAGAAATTGATCCGGAAGGGACGCCATTCTGGCTCGAAAAAGGCAAAAAGCACTTCTATGGCTAACCGGTTGCGTCCGCAAAAACGTCCTGAATTCAACAAAATGGCAGTGTCTTGTAACAACATGTTTTCTCCCATTATCTAGTTTGCTAAAAATGCTATTTTGTAAGTCTGCGACAGCAGGCCATTAAAGTATTTTGTAGGAAGCGCCTTTTTTGTTTCGTAATCCGTAGCGAGAGAAGGCGCATTCCGATAAATACCAGACGAAAAAGAGCGCATTGTGCAAGCATGGAAGAGGTGTGAAGAGTTCAGATAGAAGCTGATTTTAAGTGGAGAAAAATTTGTTTGGGAAACGGTGTTTTCTGATGCGCGCAGACTCGATGTTTTTCGTTATGCAAAATCCAAAGGGCGCAAATTGGTCGACACAAGGACACAGATATGATATATTTGAACAAAACCAGCAGGAGCTAATATGGCGGAAAAACTTATGTATTTTGATATGTCAAAGTTTGCACAGGACATCATTACCAAGCGAAGAGAACTTGGCCTGGTTAAATCCGTCATGGCCGAAAAGCTGCAACTAAAGCTGCTTACTCTGGACCGCTACGAGCACGCAAAAAGCATTCCGCGTCCGGACCACTTGTTTCAAATCTGCCAGATGCTGGAGCTGGATCCGAAAGACTATCATACAACGATCCAAACCCAGCCCCCGGGCATCGACACAGAAAGTATTGAAACATTCGATAAGATGCGATTTGCCAGTGACCTCGTAATAATTAGAAAAGAACGCCGCCTATCACAAGCAGACGTATATCTTTCATACGGAATCTCTAAATCTTTGTATGGCTCATATGAACGAGAAGGCTGCGTAAGCACAGAGATGCTCTACAAATTGTGCGCAATTTTTAATCTGGACGTGAGTAGCTACTTCAAAAAAGATATCACAATAGCGTAGTAAAAGTTGGTGGGGTTTCAGATCTCCACCAATTTGCTGACAGAAACTTTTTAATTGGTGGTCGTAACTACTTTGTTATGACCACCGATTTTTGTGTTGCTCAGCTCCTATAAGTTCAGCAATTTTTTCTGTTTAACAACAGCATTTTATTTGACGGTTAGACCTAGTTATGATATATTTAAACGAATAGACCTAGTTATGATATATTACGGCGCGAGGAGAGAGTATATGACTAAATTAACGGCTCCCGAAATTCTTTACTCACAGGATGCGGTATTTACACCCTTTTCCTTAGCAATAAAAGCAAAAATGCGAGAGGTCGTAAAGCAGCGCCGGGGCAAAGACTGGAACGAAAAAATTGTCATTCCCCTCAGCGATTTTGTTGACACGTATTGTCAAGCAGCGGCGCACGCGGCACAACTGCCTTCCTTAGACGCAGAGATGTGTGCACTATTTTCTGCTAATAATCTTGCGGCTATTCTGCCGTGGGCTGTATTCAGCTGGTCTTATACGAAGGGAATATATCGATTTGATCCGGACCTGCTCTTAGAGCTGAAATCCTCAGAATTCTTAGGCAGCATACAGTGCGATGTTCTGCTTCGAACACCAGAGCCTGTCACTATTATCCATGTCCCAGGTCTATATGAGGAAGGATTTGAATATGTGTTTTTCCTCTTCAATTCGGATCCATCCTCAGACACCCTGCGCATGTATGTCGTCTTTCAAGACGGAGAAAACGACAGCAGCGACCCAGCAGACTGGGACAGCTCCTATCATTGGTTTTCTCTAAACAAAGATAGTCTGATGATTGAGGACTTCTGGCCAGGTGTGCAAATAAATAATGCTGATACAAGGGAAGAGAAATACATCAAGGAACACTATATAAGGGAAGAATTTATCCGGTTATTTCCAGCAGAGAATCCGCAGAATGTTTCTCTTTTTGATCAATCCGCCGCTATCGGAGTGCGACTCACAGCTAGGATGCAAAAAGTATTGCCATTTCTACTCTATTTATGCACATATAATCCCGATATCCAGCTAATAACACCGCTCAAACAACTCAAAGCAAGCCCTGATATGCCAAAGAAGTATGTTGTTGGACAGAGAGTTGGGCAAGTTCTGCGCAAATACAAGAAACAGTATCTACAGACAGGCACTGTGATACATGGCAAGGGAAAACCCAAGCGGCCACACTATCGTAATCCTTACTTTAGACAGCAGCTCTACGGAGCGCGTCCCCTACCCGGCGAGCGCGATCGTCGAGAGCGCCGGCTCAAGTGGATTGCTGCAGCATACGTAAATATGAAGGACTTGGATCCAACAACACAAATACCAACTAATATTAAACACATGGTCTAACGAAATTATAGGACTTGTAAGCCTATTTTCAGAAAACACGAAGCCGCGCACGCGCCTACGAAACAATCGAGTTAAATCGAATGAAACTTGTCTCTATTTTACAGAAGTGTGGATTTGTAGCTTATGGTTACGAAATGAATGTAAGAGATATCTTCGCGGTTGTCCCCTTACATATGCGCGACCTTATGGAGGGCTCTGAAGCGTTACAGAAGACTACATTCGTGAGGGAATAACCACATGAATGATGCTGCTGATTCGCCCAGACGGGCATTCCAGAACGTACCGAGTTGTTACATCTTATCCAGCTATATGAATTTGGTGTCGTCCACTCGATGCCAGAAGCCATATAACAACTGGAGTCATTGTGGCATTCGCCTGGTCAAAATCGAAAGTAACAACAAGTGGCATGGAGGAACATCATGATCAAACCAACAAATATGGAAATCGAAGCCGCCAGTTCATTTGGGCTGACCATCAACGCAATGAATATTCTTGCCGCACCTACTAGCGATCCATATGCCTGGAAACGATCGCTGGAGTCATGCACACGCCAGGAACTACAGCTGCTTCAGGACTATTTTGAGAAGCGAACCAAACAAGGATATCAAGGATACAAGGTAAAAATGAAGAAGATTCAGTCGAGACTCAGTTCTTAATATTGTATTTGAAAGGAGATCATCATGGATGTCACACAGAGCGGCCCAACACACACTGGTGTAACACAAATGTTTCTTGCACTGCTACGAAAAAATAAAAATGAAGTTTCCATTACAACCGGCTCCGGGGCTAAATATGTCGGGGTCATAGAAGCGTTTGATCCATCAGGCATCATATTTAACGAAACAAAAAACGCTACACAAACGGCCGGTCAAATCTATCTTTCCAGAGCACAGATCATCGCTATTATTCCAACTAAAACTGTAATATATATCAAACCCTACGCCGAAAATGATCCTGGGAAAAGATGCTAAATGAGCAAAAGAGACACAAACCAATTGGATAATTCGAAAAAAGATGTTAACTGACGCAAAAGCACCGGCACCAGTTTTTTCCAAACAGTGAATCCTTCATATTACAAATTTCTGTGAGCTAATAACGACCATATTTTGCGCTAAAAGATCAAAAACGGCAGAAAATAATCGCAGAATGGCAGATGATTTGCAATCGAAACTATTTATAAATATGTAGAAACACAAATCTGCATAATAATTTACATATATTATCGATTAACCCTGTAATGAACATTCCAATACCGATATACAGAGGGAGTATTGCAGAATCGTTGGAAGATAATATGGGCAAAACACCAATATGACTGTAAGAAGAATACCGAAAGCTACTCACTGCTGAGAAGGGTACTGGTACTAAAAATCCATTGTAGCAAAGGATAGGGAGAAATTGCACGTGCGATGGTCAGTTTTCTGTGACTGCGGGTGGCTACTTTCAATTATTTGAAATGTGGTTACAAAGCATGCGACGAGTGCGCAAAAATGTTATTTCAGCAGTAATCCTCTTGTTATTATCTCTGTCCCATACCGGAGCCGCAAATTATCAATTGTTTTATCCAGTGCTATTATTTTATCGGTTCTGTAGTTGCGGTCAAAAATCGTGATTTGTCTGTGCTGCGATGCAGGTATTAGCTTGCATGCACGCACGCCAATCGACCGCAGTGGAAGTACCCAGTCATACTGTGATTGATGAAGATCAAATGCGGCTCGCGCCAGATCCATTAGGTTATCCGTCGGATAAGGAAGTTTAGCTTGCCGTTCAAAGGAAGACAAATCATTACGCCTGAGTGAGATTTGGACAGTTGTGGCCATCATCTGATGCCTGCGAAGTCTGGCAGCAACATGATCTGCCAATCCAAGAAAAACCTTCCAGACATCCGCATTTGATTCCATATCCCTTCTGGTCGTTACGCTGTTTCCTATCGTCTTTATGTATTCCTGTTCGGATCCGGATCGCACAGGAGAGTCGTCTAAACCATTGGCATAAATCCAAAGAATAGTACCATTCTGCCCCAAGTAGGATTGTATATAGGGAAATGGTAGCAAGGCTAATTGTCCGATTGTCATGATATTGATTCGATGTAACTTTCTTTTCGTTGAGGGGCCGACGAATAGTAGGTCCTCAACAGGAAGGGGCCAGACCAAGTCACGATAGTTGTCAGGAGTAAATAGAGTTGTGGCATCTGGTTTTTTATAATCGGATCCGAGTTTAGCCAGAGCTTTGTTCCAAGAGACGCCAACCGAGCATGTAAGACCAAGCTCGTCTTTTACCCGGCAGCGGATCTCATCCGCAACCTTCTTTCCGTCATCAAGGCTCTTTATGGATATATCATCAGACAGGTCAATCCACGCCTCATCTATGCCATAGGGTTCAACATTCTTTGCATACTGGTGGTACATACTAAAAGCTTTCTGGGAATAATAAGAATAACGTTCGTAATGAGGAGACACCATGACAAGCTCGGGACACTTTTCTTTTGCTTGCCAGATGGTTTCTGCCGTTTTTATGCCAGCCTTTTTTGCCAAATTATTTTTCGCGAGCACAATGCCGGAACGGGATGCCTGAGAGCCGCAAACAGCCATAGGCACGTCGCGAAGCTCAGGACGGTATAATGTCTCAACGCTTGCATAGAAACAGTTCATGTCGGAGTGAAGAATAATCCTGTTGTCCATTGTACTACCTCAATAGCGAACGTATGTTCGAACGTTCGACTATATTAGCACGGATACTGCACTATTTCCAGTACAATGGTACCTTATTAGAGTTATTAGAATTAGAATCCCTTATTAGAATCCCTTAACCAAAATCGTTGAAACGATGATTCCATTGATTAAGAAATTTATGTAAGCTGGTTTTCTTTTTTTTCGACTTTGCTATGAAAACAACCTGCTATTACATGAATTTTCCCATTGATGAACAATATGCTAAAATGATCACATAATGAACATTTTAATGAGTTTTACTCATTAAACGAGAACTCGAAGATCGCTCTGCGGAAAGGGACAACATAAATGAACATAGTACAACCAATCCGCGACAAGAGGAAAATTGAGCAATTGAAAAACGAGCTCCGCAAAGGCGGTGACCGTGACTTTATGCTGGCCTATTTCGGCTTGAATTCCGGACTACGGATCTCTGATTATATAGGCCTAACCGTTGGCGATGTAAGCGATAAAGATAAAATATACGTTAAAGAAAAAAAGACTGGGAAGAGAAGGTATGTTCCGATTGCCGATTTCTTCAAGCGCGAAATTGAACGGTATACGAAATATATGAAAGTCGAAGATTATCTATTCCCGTCTAGAGAACACAAAAACGGACACATCAACCGGAATACTGCATACCGGATCATAAACGGAGCAGCCAAGAAATGTGGACTTGAAGACATCGGGACACACTCGCTTCGGAAGAGCTTCGGGTATCATCATTATCAGACACATCATGACGTCGCAATCCTCCAACACATATTTGGCCATTCATCACCTTCCATTACTCTCACATATATCGGAATAAGTGATGACGAAATACTTAAAAGCATTGAAGAGATGTATGAACTATAAGTTTCGATTAACACTAACCGCAAAAACACTGAATCTTTAATTGTATAAAATGAGATAAGGTAGAAATTAAGACCGTCATCAAATGTTGAAATTCTTACGAGCTACGTCTTCGCGTTATAGAAAAGATGTGATTGCGCCAATTTTCTGAGTGATACACAATGGACATTGTGTGTCATTCATTCAAAATCAGCAAACGCCTGTTGCATCAGCGGGTTCAAATTATTTTTACAATAAATTGTAGTGTGCGGACAAAACAGACAAAATCCTGGACACAAGAATAGGAGGCTAATCTAATACCCGCGTACGGGAGTACGGCTTTATGATCAGATTGCAGTTCTTTGGCCCAGTTATACAATATCGCTTCGGAAATACCTGGATCCGTGACGTCTTGGCTTACTTTTCAGCTTCACCAGTTTCTATTTGCTGGACATATTTTTGTATTTTGGTCATAAATAACAAGATATCAGGAGTCTACAAGACATCCAATCCGGAGCCTCTAAGACACTCTGAATCCTATCCGAAAATCGAGACTGTTCAAACGAGATAAAGTTAATACGACCAAATATGAGAAACAGTTTTAAAACAATATTGGATAAAATTACAACATATCATTAGAAATATTTCGCACGGATTTGCGAATAATGAGTTGATCAGAGGGTATGATAATGCTATCAACTTGTTGACCGTCGATTTTTTGAGCAAGCAATTCCATTGCGATTTTTCCCATGCTAGCTTTATCAAATCTGATAGTAGTTAGCGGAGGATCAATATATTGAGACAGGACAATATCATCAATACCGATAACAGAAATGTCATCCGGAACGGAAATTCCCAGATCTTTACAGCAACGCATGGCACCGATTGCGAAAATATCCCCAGCACAAAACACTGCAGTAGGATATGGTTTGCAACTTAGAATTTCTTTCATACATTCATATGCTGTTTCTTCATCAATGGCTTTGATTTGCATCCACGAAGATGATAATGGCTGCTGTAAAGTATTCAATGCCTTGCTAAAGCCAGTAAACACTTGCAGGTAAAAATCCGGAATGAAGCATGACCCGATAAAGGCAATATTAGTATGTCCTTGTGAGATGAGGTGGTTTGTAGCAGTGAATGCAGACAATTCACAGTCGGAATTAACATAGGTGTAATTAGCATCAGAATTATGGGCATCGACGATCACGAATGGAATTTCAAGCCGATCCATTTCATTCAATATCGCCTTATCAGTATCCTGAAAAAATATAATACCATCAGTATCTTTATTTGTAATAATATTCGGTAAGATTACATTATTACCTTCCACTTTTATATCAGTAAAAACGATATTATAATTATACTCTTTGCTTTTCTCAAGCAGCCCTCGTGTAACTTCAAAATAGAAAAGATTGGAGAATGGAGAAGCAGTATTTTGAATAATCAAGCTGATATTATAACTTTTTTGAAAGAACAATCGCCGTGAGTTCATACTTGGAATGAAATTTGTGCGTTCAATGACCTCCAGAATTCTTTTTCGAGTCTCATCCTTTATGCCATCTTTTCCGTTAATAACAAATGAAACAGCAGTTGGAGAAACTCCAGCCATCTTTGCAATTTCTCTAATAGTCAATTTTCCCATAAAAACATCTCCCTGAAACCGTTTTAGTTTATTATAAGACGGTGAGGAGAAAAATGCAATTATAGTTAGCGAAAAAATTGAATAATAAGCATGAAAGTGTCAATATATGCCTGATTTTGCATAAAAATGTCTGGATAAATACCGCTTGACTATTAAAATTACTGGTGATAAAATACAACTAAACCGGTTTTGAAAACATATTTATATTCATGTTGCATAATCAAATCACATTGCGACACTTCCTGCAGAAGAAGCATGTGGAATTCAGGGTTAAGGGTTTCTGATTCAAATTCAATTGCACAAGGAGGCTAGAAAATGATTAAAAGTAAAAAGGGCAAATCTCTATTGGTGGTACTAACTTTTATGATGGCTCTATCAATTTTAGCAGGATGTGGAGGAGTAACTTCTTCTTCCACTGCTATTGACTCAACTAAGACAGTCGCAACTTCTGGTAATAAGCCAACAGAGACAAAAAAGAAAATTGGATATGTTGCCAATTTTCTTTCGCACGAGTTTTACCAAAGATGTATTGAGGGTATGAAATTGGAAGCCAGTGCACAAGGCGTGGAACTGCTGGTTGTAGATTCAAATTCGGATGTCAACTTGCAGGTTAGTAACATTGAAAATTACATTGCTCAAAAAGTTGATGCTATTATGCTTAGTCCGATTGATCCTAAAGCTGTTGCACAAGTTGTTCAGAAGGCCAAAGAAGCAGGAATTCCTGTTATTACAGAATCAAATAAAGTTGATGGTGCCGCAACTATGGTGGGCGCAGACTGGTATAGTAATGGTCAGCAAATGGGTAAATGGTTAGGAGAATACTTGGAAAGCAAAGGAATTGTCGGGAAAGTCCTTATAGTTGGATTTCCTTCCTTCCAAGATACCATAAATATTGAAAAAGGATTTACTGAGGCTTTGAAATTAGCTAGTCCGGATACAGTAATTGCTGCAAGCGTTGATGGACAGGCAGTTAAGGAGAAGTCTCTGGTAGCGGCGACAGATGCACTAACGGCCAATCCGGACATTAACGTGATCATGGGTATTAATGATGACTCAACTCTTGGTGCGATTCAAGCGTATAAAGCAGCGGGAAAAGACATGAGCAAACTTATTTCCATTACCCACGGTTTGGAAGGGAATGCAGGGTGCAAGGCGATGGCAGAAGAAAAAACACTCACTGCTGCATATGCTCTTTTCCCTGAGATTTATGGAGAGAGTATGATGAAAGCTGCAATAGCTGCTATCAGTAATGAAACTCTTCCTGAGCTTTACAAATCCCCGATGGCTATTGTTACAGCGGATACACTTGCCTCATTTTATACAAAAACTGGCGAAGATTATAAAATTAATTTTGAGAGTGCAAAAAGCCTGATTAAATAATTACGATTTCATAAAATGTGTGTTGACTCCGGGTAAATTCTCTCATCAGTTTGCCCGGAGTTGAAACTAGAGTAGTTAAATGTGAAAAAGGAGATTAGTCAAATGCCAGAAACTGAGGGTAAGCACTACCAAATAAAAAATATATTTCATACGGAACAATTAAGTTTGGTTATAGCATTGGCTGTGATGTGTATTTCTCTTTCAATACTTACACCGGTATTTTTAACGACTACAAATTTAGGGAATTTACTCAAACAAGCATCAATTGTTGGCATTGCAGCATTAGGTGCTTGCCTTATAGTATTGATTGCGGAAATTGATTTAAGCGTTGGAACACTTCAAGCAGCCGCTGGTTGCTTTATGGTGTACATGTTGAACAATGTAACAAAAAATTTCTTTATCTCGCTTATACTTACAATTATTTTTGGTGGGCTTATTGGATTGTTGAATGCCACAATCGTCACCAAAGGGAAAATAAATTCATTTATCACCACGTTGGGTACGATGGCCATAATAAAGGGTTCAACATTTGTAATGACAAAAGCAGAATCAATTCAAAACAACTACGTTGGATTCGATTACCTGGGAACTGGATCAATTTTTGGCATCCCAGTACCTGTTATCATCTTTGCTGTTCTGTGTGTTTGTGTCTATTATCTTTTGAATTTTACGGTTCTTGGACGCAATATTTATGCTGTGGGTGGAAATGCTAATGCTGCTCGCCTTTCGGGACTTAATGTTAACAAAATCAAAATAATAGTATTTATGATAGGCGGAGGACTTGGTGCATTGACAGCTGTCATTAGTGCTTCCAGATTGAATTCTGGTCAACCAACCGCAGGTACAGGTTTTGAACTTCTGGTTATTTCGGCTGTTATCTTGGGTGGAGTAAGTATGACTGGTGGGCGCGGAACATTATTTGGCGTAATCCTTGGTGTTCTAATTCTTAGTGTTTTAAGTAACGGCCTTGTTTTGTTAAATGTTTCTTCCTTTTTTCAAGAAATAGCGCGTGGTCTGGTAATTATTATTGCCGTGTTTATGGATGAAAAAAGAAAACAGAGTATGAATAAAAAACTTCTTCAGTCGAAGAGTTGAAGCGGAGTGTGATTGTATTGGACAGTATTATTGAAGTTAAAAATATCCATAAACGCTTTCCGGGAGTTTATGCCTTGCGGGATATTAGTTTTGATTTGTTACCTGGAGAAGTTCATGCACTTATGGGTGAGAATGGGGCCGGCAAGTCGACATTAATCAAAATTCTTGCGGGAGTTTATGACTTTGAGGGCGAATATTTGTTTGAAGGTAAAAAAGTAGATTTCAAAAAACCGATCGAAGCTATCGAGAAGGGTATTAGTGTAATATATCAAGAATTAAACCTTTGTCTTAATCTCTCTATTGAGGAAAATATATATTTCAATCGCTTGCCGATCAATAAAAGAGGTGCCGTTGACTGGAAAACGTTACATATTAAAACTCGCGAAGTTCTTCAGGAAGTCGGATTTGATGTGGATCCAAAAATAAAAGTTGGGCAATTAAGTACCGCACAACAACAATTGGTGGAGATTGCAAAGGCTGTATCATGTAATGCAAGAGTAATCATTATGGATGAACCAACATCAGCCTTAAGTCCGAAAGAAATTGATAACCTATTTGTAATTATACAAAAATTGAAGAACAAGGGTGTTGGCATTCTTTATGTATCTCACAAGTTGGATGAAATAATCTCAATTTCAGACCGTGTTACTGTATTTCGTGATGGACAAAAGATTGGCACTGATCTAACAAAAAACATGAGTATAGATCGCTTGATATCAATGATGGTTGGGCGTGTGGTTGAAGACATGTATCCCAAAAATCCTCCTGTTTTTGGTGACAATGTTCTAGAAGTCGATGACTTGCAAAATGATAAGCTAAAAAATATTTCATTTTATGTCAGAAAAGGCGAGATTGTAGGATTTTCTGGTTTAATGGGTGCTGGTCGAACCGAACTTGCAAAGGCAATATTTGGGTTTGATGATAGAAAAAAAGGCACAGTCAAAATTGAAGGAAAAATCATTAAACCTCATGCTACTTGGGAAGCAAAATCGCGTGGGATAGGATATGTGCCGGAAGACCGAAAAAATGAAGGGATCTTTGGGCTACTTTCCGTAAACAAAAATATCACAATTGCATGTGAGAGTGAGAATGCGTTTTGGGGACATATTTTCAGAAAAAAACTGAATTCAAAAGTTGAAAAGATTGTAAATAGCTTGCAGGTAAAAACACCATCGTTAGATCAACTTGTGGAAAAATTGAGTGGAGGCAACCAGCAGAAAGTTGTTCTTGGTCGATGGCTTATCAAAGAAAATATAAAGGTTCTAATTATCGACGAGCCAACGCGAGGAATTGATGTTGGAGCAAAAACGGAAATATATACTATCTTGGATAAACTCGCGCATGAAGGAATGGCCATCATTATTATGTCATCTGAGTTACCGGAAATTCTTAGTATGTGTGACCGAATTTATGTAATGAAAGAAGGAAGAATCAGTGGTGAGTTCCTGCGCGAAGAAGCAACTCAAGAAAAACTGCTTGAAAAGTCAATTATTTGAGGTGGCAAAATGTACGACCCCAACGTATTGAACTATCTTGGTGACATTAGTCAGCTAGCCGCCGTTAGAAGATATGAATCATTATCGGGAAAATCAAAAGGAGTAGAAATATTTGATGTAACTAATGGAAGCGGTCTTCATTTTACCGTAGTAGCTGACCGTTGCATGGATATTCATCAATTAACTTTTAAAGGAATTCCGATCTCGTTTATTTCGAAGGTCGGATTAACATCCCCAATGTATTTCGATAGCCGGGCGGATAACTGGTTAAGATCATTTCCTGGAGGATTTCTAACGACTTGTGGCTTATCTCAGGTAGGTGAACCTTGTGAGCATAATGGAAGGCAATATGGTCTCCATGGTCTGGTGTCAAATATACCCGCTGATCAAGTATCATATAGGACATACTGGGATAATGACATATACAGAATCGAACTTGAAGGAGAGATGCGCCAATCAATGGTTCAGCACGAGGATATTTCTTTAAAAAGAAAAATAAAAACTTCAATGGGCGATAATACAATCATTTTAATGGACACAATTGTAAACAACGGCGTTGAGGATCAACCTTTGATGCTGCTATACCATTTTAACTTTGGGTACCCCTTATTAAGCCCAAAAAGCAGACTGGAAATTCATTCACAACAAGTCTCTGGATGGGATGAGTATTCGCATTCTGTTTTGGATTCCTGCTTGGAAATCCACCATCCATCAACATTTGTGCGTGAAGAAACATTTCTTCATCGACCCGTTTTGGATAGTAATGGAAATGCCCAATTTTTACTCTCAAACCCTAACGATGGAAATGGGATAGGGATATTGATTAAATACAATGCTGAAGAACTTCCGTTTTTAGCGCAATGGAAATATTTTAAAAACAAGGAATATGTGATGGCGCTTGAGCCTTGCAACAACTGTGTTAAGGGAATCAAATACGAATCTGAACATGGAAAGCTTAGAATAATTCACCCTGGAGAAAGTGTTTCGATTAAGTTCAATATTGAATTATTCGATGACAAAAAAGCCGAATAATCAAATGATACTATTTCCGTATAAAATTCAAGTTAAATATTTAGAAGAATTAAACCGGTTTATAAATAAAATAGAAACACAAGAATTAGTATTGACATTGTTTGAAATGAAGATTATTATATAGCTATTAAACCGGTTTAGTAAATGAAAATTCGAAACATATTTGAAGAATAAGCAAAGATTACACACAATAGGAGGTAATGAATATGCCACTTTATGAAGGAAGACACAATGCAGAGAATCGAATTAAGGTATCGGATGCAGCAAAGAAAGCAGTGATTTGTGGTACAGAGAAATGTATCGCACAAATGGCTGATGTAATTACTAAGTCAAAAGGTGCTGTTGCACTTGATGGTTGGTATGGCGTTGACTTCAACAGCGTTGTAGTAGCACTCAAAGAAGCAGGCGTAGTTGCCGAATTTATCAATATCAATAATGTTTACAAGTCCAACGAAGATCTAGCTGTTTACAAAAAACCATTTATAACCGAAGATCCCAGTTTTGGTTACTGCAACATGGATGGGCGGATTATTGATCTGATGGATGTGGATAGAGTTGCCGCTTTGAAAAATAGGCTTGGTTCCGGCGTCGTGGTTTACGGTTATGGTGCTGCGATTCCTGAATTGTTTGAAAATTATGCGGTTACTTACTATCTTGATAAAACACGTCAACCGCTGCTCTGGCAGATGTGGGAAGGCGAATTGATTCCTTTTGGGCAGGAGCAGGCAAACAAAGACTATTTGTGGAAAGAATACTATTATTGTGACTATTATCTTCTTCACTTCCAGAAGCATTTTATTATTGAAAAAATGGATTATTATGTTGAGGCTATCAAGTTTGACGAACTTAAGGTAATGCCGAGCAGCGCATATGATGAAATTGTGCGTACTATGCTTCAGTATCCCATTAAAGAGGTAGAAATCTATCAACCTGGCCCGTGGGGTGCATATCGCTACAAGGACTTCTGGGATATTAAAGGACTTGAGTGTAATGCATGGAACGAGTTGGCCGGCCCTGAACTTTCTATTTTAATTGACATTGGTGCGGAAGCAATGCTGAATATGCCTTTCGTGAATTTGATGCAATATCCAGAAAACCTTGTTGGTAAATACCTGAATGATACGTATCCGCACTTGTTCCCACTGGACGCATGGCTCGATGATGGTTATTTTCCTGATAAAATGCCTGCGGAGCGTATTTCTATGCCGATTCACACTCATCCGAGTACAGATTACGTAAAAGAACATTTCAACGAACCCATCGGTAGATATGAAACATACTATATTGCAGAAGCCTATGAGGGAGCAAATACTTGGATGGGTTTCAATAACGAAGCCAATCTTGAAGAATGGGAAGCAAAGTGCAGGACTTCCAACAACCTAACGGAAATTGAAGGTTGGAAAGACTACATATGCAATTGGGAATCTAATGTAGGAGATCTGTACTTGATTCCGCCGGGAACCGACCATGGTCACGGTGGCAATCAGATGGTGCTTGAACTTGATACTTGCCCATCCATTGCAGGGACGGAATATTCCTTCTTCAGTTATGACTTTGCGCGCAACTCCTGGGACGACAACACCAAGACCATGACCGGAAAACCATTAAAAATGCATTTGGATCATTCATTCAATTCATCTAAGTTCAGACGAGAGGAATATGTTGACAAAAAGCTCCGAGCTAAACCGTCAGTAGTAAAGTGGACGAAGGATTATTATATGGACAGATATTCCTCTGTGCCTGAAATGCCTTTTGAAATCGAGCGACTTAACTTTTATTCGAAGGCGGAATACGATACCGAAGGCAAATACTGTCACGTTATTACACTAACCGTTGGAAGCAAGGCTAAAATTTACAGTAAGACAAACCCCGAACTTTTTACACAGATCAATCTGTTTCAGGCTGCGGTTATTCCTGCAAGTTTTGGTGAATACGTGATTGAGTCTTCGAATGAAGGCAGTAATACAGCAACTCTGGTTCGCTGGAAAAAAGGTTAATTGCGTTTAGGAAGGTTTCCTTGAAGGATGCAGGGAATAGCAGTCAACAGCTGTTCCCTGCCTATCAAGGAATAGATTCTCACTCGGAGGACAAGATGATGTAAACGGTAAACTAAATTCCATAGTTTTCGGCAAATAAGAATCCATAGTTTTTGGCAAATAGAATTCCATAGTTGTCCGGTAAACCTCAGCGGAATGATAGGATAATTCCGGAGGTGAAAGAAAGGATGATTGATTGGATGATTTATGCAAAACTACAAGAGTACAAAAGGAAGGGGTTTAACAAAAGCCAGATTGCCCGAAAACTGTGCAAAGATTACAAGACAATCCTGAAATACTGGAACATGTCACCGGATGAATATGCTGCTGAAAAAGAGAATGCTTCTACCAGAGCATGCAAGCCAGAACCTTACGAAGAATACGTGGTGGAATGTCTCAGGAAACATCCGGACATGTCAGCCGCACAGCTTTACGACTGGATTTCAGAAAAAAGGGATGGAATAATGCCTCCTTTCAAGGAACGGGCATTTCGTTATTACGTGGCTGATATCCGACAACAGTACGATATCAAAAAGCCCAATAAGATCAGGCAGTATGAAGCTGTCGACGATCCGCCAATGGGTGATCAGTCGCAGGTTGATATGGGCGAAATTATTCTGGAAACAGACACAGGAAGACACAGGAAAGTATACTGCTTCGGCATGGTCATGTCCCATTCCAGGGATAAGTTCGTATGGTGGCAGGAACGACCGTTTACGACGGATACTTTTATTGCATGCCACATCAAGGCTTTTACATTCTTTGGAGGACGTACACGGGAAATCGTTTATGACCAGGATAAGGTCCTTGCTGTTAGTGAGAATCATGGTGACATCATTTACACGGAAGGATTTCAGAGTTTTGTAAACAGCGTAAAGTTTGCTATCTATCTGTGCAGGGGTTCTGATCCGGAAAGCAAGGGACGAATCGAAAATGTAGTGAAGTATGCAAAGCATGGTTTTGCAGAACACCGTATATTTCACGATATCAATTCTTTCAATGAGGACTGTATGAAATGGCTTGAAAGGACAGCCAATGCCAAAGAAAACGAAACCACGAAAAGAATACCGGCAGAAGTATTCTCCGTCGAAAAGCAATACTTGATACCGGTATCAGAGCTTACATTTAATTATGCTGTTAATGAAAATATAAACTATCCGGTTCGAAAAGACAACATCATTTTGTATAGATCAAACCGCTACCGTGTACCCAAGGGAACTTATGAACCCGATAGGAAAGTATATATGCTGGTCGTAGATGAGATGATAAATATTACCGATGTCCAGACCGGGGAAATTTATGTCCGGCATCCGCTCTGCCATGAAAAAGGGCGGTTGGTAGGCCACAAGCGTGAGGAGCGTGATAATAGTAAGTCCATCAAGGAACTAGAAGAAAACACATGGAAGCTTATGGGTGCAGATGCTGTTGCACAGGAGTTTCTTGAAGGAATCCATAAGGAAAAGCCACGGTATTACCGTGATCAGATGGGTGTATTAAAAGATATCTGTGAGGAACAGGTGCATGATAACGCAATAAAGAATGCCATCATCTACTGTATGGAACGGAATCTTTATTCCGCTGGCAATTTTAAATCTGCAATAATCTATCTAAATGAATTGAATAACACGGCTCCACCTGATAATAAACGGAAAGGTATGTCAGGATTTCCGAAAAAATATCTTGGGATGGCTCCACAGGTACGTGATCTTGGTATTTATGAAAAAGCGATGGGGGGAAGTGTTATCAATGGATAAATTAAATGAAATAAAGTCTTATGCAGGAAGCCTGGGATTGATATATACCAGAGACACAATGGAAGAACTCCTTCACCGAGCGCAGGAAAGCAATGCGACGAATATGGAATTTCTGACGGATGTTCTTGGTGGAGAGATGCATTATCGTCAGGACAAGGCAAAAGCAAATCGTATAAAGGAGGCAGGGTTTCCATATAAAAAGACGCTTGATGAATTCAATCTGGGTTTTTGCAATTCGATCACAAAGAAGCAGCTCAGACAGCTCTCTGAGCTGACCTGGATTGAAGGATTATACAACTTAATACTTGCAGGACCTCCTGGAGTGGGAAAGACACATCTTAGCATAGCACTGGCCTATCGTGCCTGTGAAGAAGGATATAAAGTCAGCTATACAACGATGCAGTATCTTGTCCAGTGTTTACGGACAGAAGAGATTGACAGACGCAGTAAGGCTAAAATGAACCGTATCCGTAAATCCAATATTTTGGTGATAGATGAGGTAGGGTACCTTCCTGTAAAAGAAATAGAAGGAAATCTCTTCTTCCAACTGATATCTGAATTACAGGAACAGACATCGATCATTATAACCACAAACAAAGGCTTTGAGAACTGGACGGAATTTTTAGGTGACCCTTCACTGGCAGCAGCCATCCTGGACAGGCTGGCATACCGGTGTGACAAAATCATGATGGATGGCAAGAGCTATCGGCTAGAAAACAGGAAATCATTTTTGAATCCAAAGGAGGAAATCGCAAATGAGTAATCAGTCAATACAACAAATAAAGCAATATCTAAATCAGGAATTAACAGCATACGAAGAATCAGAATCAATGACATTGCCGGAACGTAAGGAACTTCGTAAATGGGTAAAAGCCCAAAACAGCGTACATTCTAATCCTGGATTATGGGCATACGAAAACGGAAATGAGATGGATTTCTTGGATGCACTGAGAATGGAGGATGGTTTGGAAGGAACCGACTCGGAAGTACCTGCAAAGAACTAAAAAGGACATAAAAAACCCGGGGACAAAGCTCCCCGGAAAATATTCTAATACAGGCAGGTATGGAAAATTGATTGCCGTTTTTTATGGAAAATTAATTGCCTAAATTTATGGAAAAGTACTTGCCGTTTACAGATGATACCTATCGCATTCTATACTCCTGATTACAATGCTCAAAGTGATTGCTTTGGTTGCGCAAGTTATGGAATTGCAAGCAATGATGCAGAAAACGGAAATGTAATAAAGAAATTTGAAATCGAACCAGAAGCCATTGAAATTAGTGGAACATATGAGCAGTGTTTGGTGCAAGCAGAAAAGCATACCTTGGATAGTAGAATCAAGGCCGCAATAGTTCTACTGGGTAATGCAGGCAATGAGAATGAATTCATCCATCGTCTTAGTTCCTTTCTTAAATGTCCCATCGTAGGCGGAAGTGCAGCAATGAATTTTGCAACAAATACTAAGGGACTAATCAGCTCGGGAGGTGAAGCAAACCTCCTTTTGGTCATTGATGAGCAATTTGACATTGAGGTTAGCTTTAGAAACATTCATATGCATGTTCTGTCAAATCACAATCTCGAGATAGACAATTCTCGTACGCTATTGAAAATCGACGGTTGTGATGCTGTGGAATGGCTTTCCGATATGAAACACATTTACGGATTTTCCGAGACTGACTTCGAGCACATGACATTTTCAGACGAAAACAACGTCAACGCCCATTTGAGGATGGAGAATGGTCTCATCGTGAGTGGCAGAGACCTTGCTAAAAATATGAAGTTGAGGTACGTAAATCAAAATGAAGTCTATGAGAGTGTTCATTCATTTTGTGATGATCACAACGCCATTGTTTTTGGCTGTGCTGGATTGCGTGGAATTATCGATAGAGAAATTGTGACAGATACATTGGTTCTATTCCTGTTCGGAGAAGTATGCTTTACAAACAACCATGCAGAGTTCGGCAATTTGATGTTAAGTAAAATCAAATTTATCAAAAGAGATATTTCTGATTGATTTAGCATTAACAGCCTAATTCAACGCGACTAAGGTCTAATTTGTAATTTGAAGGATTAACAACTAAAAACGAAAAATTGACAGAGAAAGAAAGTCCTTTGACAGATGCTATTCTTTCTCTGCTTTTTGCTTGCAGCAAAATAAATTTAGAATGTACCCCAATAATAAGAACACCGCCGCCTTCACCTAAACAGAAAATGAAAAGAAGATCAGAATTTGAGGTTTCTTTGTAAAAGGATACATAAACAAACACTCGAAAAAAGTATTGTTTTATGTTTGTAAAAGTCCGAGATTGAATTTATCAATATGTTTGAAAATTTGTTGACGTTTACAAATATTAGGAAATTAAGTTCCTTGTGA